>Ga0302321_100003397_pt1 | contig 13654 bp, 10 predicted proteins | sample Fen_T0_1_FD_202505 | JGI IMG/M metagenome (GOLD analysis project Ga0302321, IMG submission 202505) | Peat permafrost microbial communities from Stordalen Mire near Abisko, Sweden - Fen_T0_1 | ecosystem: Environmental > Terrestrial > Soil > Wetlands > Permafrost | place: Sweden: Abisko...
GCCAAAGATGCCAAGGGCCAAACCCACGAAAGCTACCGGGAAAAGGGGCAGGTCAAACCCGTGGATGAGGCCGTGCGGCACTGGGCCGAGGCCATGATCCGCGAGGCGCAGCAAGTGCCTACGATCCAGCCTCTGCCGCCTCTGCCCCCAGTGTCATCAGTGCCACCGGCTCCTCCCGTGCCGCATGCTTTCGCGCCCGGTGAAGCAGGACAGGAGGCGCTACGAAGCGTCCAGAACGACGCCCGCCTGATCGCCATGGTGGGCACCCCCATCACCCTGGATGCCAAGGCCAAGGGTTCCCTCAAAACCTGGGCACCAGGGGAGCCGCACGGGCTTCACCTGTTCTCCCCCACGGGGGGTGCCAAAGCGATTCTGACCCTGTTCGTCTATGGCCCCAAGGGCGGTGCCCTCCTGCATGTCGAGGGTGAACGCACGGGCACCGAATGGACGTTCTCCAAACTGGAAGCCCAGTCCAGCCAAGGTGGACCGGTGCTGAATCTGCTCTCGAAGTAATCCGCTCTGCTGCCTAGCAGCCACTCGCATCCCAACCCATCTAGGGCTTCGCCGCCCCACAGGATTCCCATGCCCCGATCGATGTCATTTCCCTTGTCCCTGCTTCTCACCCCCGCCTGGGTGCTGGTGGCCCAGGCGCCCCCCTCCGCCGTACCCGTCAGCGCCGCCGACCAGAAGGCCGTCATCGCCACCTTGAATGAAAAGCTCAAGGCCAAATACATCTTCCCCGAGGTGGCGGACAAGGTCGTGGCGGCCCTTCAGGCCAAGGTCGCCAAGGGTGAATTTGACCGCCCCAGCTCGGTTCGTCCCTTCGTTGAAGCGCTGTCCAAGGACCTCCGCGAACTGGCCAATGATGGCCATTTCAGGGTCCGCTTCGATCCCGAATTCAAGGCTGATGCAGACGAAGACAAGCCCCTCAGCAAGGAAGACATCCTCCAAGGTCGCCTGGAGGCAGCTCAAATGGCCTATGGCCTGGAACGCGTGGATCGCCTGCCAGGCAACGTGGGCTACCTGGAGGTGCGCGGCTTCGGCCCCACGGAATTCGTGGGTCCCGCCTACGCCCAGGCCATGGCCCTGCTCTCCGGCAGCGAGGCCATCATCGTGGATCTGCGGCGGAACAACGGAGGCCGTCCCGAAAGCGTGGCTTTTTTGATGAGCCACTTCTTCCCTGAGGGCGACACTCGCCACCTCAACGACATCTACGATCGCCCGACAAACACCACTCGCCAGTACTGGACGGATCCTTCGGCGGGCCCAAGGTTCAGCGGTCCCGTGTATGTGCTCACATCCCGACGCACCTTCTCAGGCGGGGAGGAGTGCGCCTACGACTTCCAAACGCAGAAGCGCGCCACCCTGATCGGTGAAACCACCGGTGGCGGGGCCAATCCGGGTGGGCTCGTGTCCCTGGGCCATGGCTTCGTGGTGTTCATCCCCTCGGGCCAGGCCATCAACCCCGTGACCAAGACCAACTGGGAGCACGTGGGCGTGAAGCCCGAGGTGACGGTGCCCGCGGCGGATGCCCTGCGGACAGCGCATGCCGCGGCCCTCAAGACCCTCCTCCCGAAGGTGAAGGATCCTGAGGAGCGGCAGCAGCTGGAAGCCCTGTTGGCGCGGGTGGAAAAGGGCGAAGCAGAGAAGCCCAATTACGCCCCTCGCCACTAGGAAATCCCCCCTCAGTTCACTGGCAGTAGACAGCTGGAGCTGTCAGAGAACTGGGGATGGGGAAGGTGTACCAGCCGCCGTAGGCGCTGGAGGGGATCTCGTCCGCGAACCACTGCCACAGCACCACCTGCTGCAGGTGATAGGTGACGCCATGCAGGGTCACCAGGGCAGTCGGGAAGTCAGGATAGGTGGGGCCGTTCCCCTGGGGATCGCCCACCTCGAGGAAGGGATTCCCAGAGCAGACAGCAGCGGGATCGCTCTGCGGGGGATAGGCCCAGGTAGGCGTGAAGTTGTTGACGAAGGGATCGTTCAGCCACTCGGCCAGCTCATGGTTGAAGGTGCTCACGTCGGCGAAGAGCGGGTTGACCAGTGCTGGGTCGAGCCAGGACGTGAAGATGTAGGTCTGCAGCGTGTTGCTGGCGATCGGGTAGGCCGTGTGATAACCCAGCGCCTCGGCGGTCACGGCGTCAGTGACGAAGATCGGCAGGGTATCCGCATCAAGGTTGAGGAATTGCAGGATGGTCTGGGCCTGGGCATCCATGAAATCAATCAGCACATCCCCGAAGAAGTTGCCGTCCGCATCCTGGAAGAGCGCGCCCGTCTCGGGGGTCACGTAGATGTCGACGGTCTTGGCCACAACCGGCGCGGCCATCCGCACATGCCAGTTGTGGTTCTTATCCATGCGATTCCAGAAGGCGGCCCGCTGCATCTGATCCCCAAACTGGCCGAAGCCGTTGGGAAACTGCGCCGGGACGTACATGGGTGAACCCACGATGTTCGCCACCGCCGGGGCGGGTTCGAACGAGTGGGATACATCCTGATTGGGGCCAAAATAGTTGAAGTTCATCCGCAACGGCACGATCACGGATTTGATGGAGGCCGCCTGCCCCGACTTAGGTGCATGCCCCACCATGGTGAAGGGATAGGTCGAGCCACCCACGCTGAAGGAAGACGAGAAGTGTGGGAAGGACCGGTTCTCTGCTTCGTCACGATCCGTGGTGGCCTTGTCCACACCACCCCGGGCCTTGAAGCCAAGCGTGCGGAGGTGGCTGGACAGCGCCTTGGCATCCGCGTGCTGCTGGACCAGCTTGACGGGTCGCTCGGGCTTGGCCCCGGCCACGACCAAGGCGGAGGGCAGGATCAAACTGGCGATGAGGAGGAGGATCTTTCGCAGGGACATGAAGGCTCCGGTTGGATTGCGCTGAGTTCCAAAAAATCAGGACGTGCTGCGGTGGCGTGATCAGGCATGGGGTTGAAGCATGGACACTCCGTGGCGTTGAGTTAGGATGTGGATGTTCGGTGATTTGGTATATTTCCGTCTTTAAAATTATTTTTATGTATTATGGCCCTCAATGGTGATCGGTCCAGGAAAACCACCAGGATTTTGTTGCGTTCACTGGAGCACCCGTTTCGATGCGATCCGTTCATCCTCTTTGTAATTTTTATAAATAGTTAAGTTATATAAATAATGCCATCTCTTCCCCAGCCATATGCGAGTCGAGCCAAGCTGGTTTTGAGCCACCGGAACAGTCAGCAACTGCAAGGTCCGCCAACGGGGTCCGGCGGGGCGAAGGGCCTCCAACCACCGTCGGTGCGAGGCTCCATGTCAGCCCATTGCTCTTGCTCGAATCGCTCTGCTAGGCTGGCCGCTTCCTTGGAGAACCATGCGCTGTCTGTGCGGTTGCTGATGCCTCTGGGACCCTGGGGTCCTGATGCAGGCTTTCGATGCAAAGACACAGGACGGCGACCGTGGAAAGAGCCTCCCAAGCGACGTCCAATTCGCGGCCCGAGGCCGATCTCGTGGCCAATCAATCCAGGAACTTCAGCCAGACTGAAGCCATCACCCGCAAGTGGAGTCACCCATGTCCTCGGCATCCCCCCTTCATCCCCTGAAAAAAGATGGCCCGCCGACCACCGGTTTCACGGCTCTGGTTGCGGCCATCGTGGCCAGCGATCTGGCCGAGCCCATCACGCGCCACATCGACGCGGGCTCCCTGCCCAATCGGGATGCGGTGATCGATATCGTGAAGAAACTCCGGGAGCTGTTGTTCCCGGGCTATTTCGGCAAGCAGAACCTGACCACCCAGACGCTGGAATACTATGTGGGCGAGCTGCTGGGGGAAATCCGGGGCCAGTTGTTCGAGCAGGTCCTGAATGTCATCCGACACCAGGCCACCCGCCACGGAAGTCCCCGGCTCGATTTCGACCTGGCCGCGAGGGAGATCGTCCAGGCCTTCCTGGAAGCCGTTCCCAGGCTCCGCGCCACCCTGGCCACCGATGTGCAAGCCGCCTTCGAAGGGGATCCCGCCGCCGGGAACACCGACGAGGTGATCTTCTCCTACCCAGGCATCTTCGCCATCACCGTCCATCGGATCGCCCATGAGCTCCATGGACTCAAGGTGCCCCTGCTTCCCAGGATCATGAGCGAATACGCCCACGCCCTCACGGGCATCGACATCCACCCCGGAGCCACCATCGGCGACTACTTCTTCATCGACCACGGCACGGGCGTGGTCATCGGGGAGACCACCACCATCGGGCGCTACGTGAAGGTCTATCAGGGCGTGACTCTGGGCGCCATGTCCACCCGGGGCGGACAGTCCTTAAAGGGCGTGAAGCGGCACCCGACGTTGGAAGACGGCGTGACGGTCTATTCCGGTGCCTCCATTCTTGGCGGCGAAACCGTGATCGGTCGGGAGGCGGTGATCAGCAGCAACGTGTTCGTCACCCAATCCGTGCCACCCCAGACCCGCGTGAACGTGAAGAGTCCCGAGCTTCAGTACCGCAACCGGCAGCCGCAGGAATTCAAACAGGAACTGCCGGATGACTGGATGATCTGAGGGCAGGCGTTTCTGGGGTGGAGCCTAACGCCCCTTGGCAAAGGCCCTGAGCCGCTGGGCGGCCGCTTCGAGCAGCGCATCCGTCTTGCAGAAAGCGAAGCGCACCATGCGCGAGGCCGCGGGATCGGAGATGAAGCTCGACAGCGGCACGGTGGCCACACCCGCCTCTTTCACCAGCCGGGTGGCGAAGGCCACGTCATCCTCCTGGCCCAGCGCTGAATAATCCGCAAGCACGTAGTAGGCCCCTTGCGGTGGAGACAGTTCGAATCCGGCGCCCGTCAAGGCCCCGCAGAGCAGGTCGCGACGATGCCGGTAGGCCGCAGCCATTCCGGTGTAGTACTCGCGGGGCAGCTCATCCATGGCCACAGCCACCGCCTCCTGAAGGGGCGCGGGCGCACCCACGGTCAGGAAGTCGTGCACCTTGCGGATGGCGGCGGTTAATTCCCTCGGTGCGATGATGGTGCCGATGCGCCATCCCGTGACGGCGTAGGTCTTGGAAGCCCCTGAAATCGTGACCGTGCGCTCCTTCATGCCATCCAGGGTGGCGATGGGAAGGTGGCGCCCCTCGTAGACGATGTGCTCGTAGATCTCATCGGTGATGGCATAGGCCCCGTGGCGCTGGCAAAGCTCGGCGATACCGGCCAGTTCAGCGGCGGTGAAGACTTTTCCGGTGGGGTTGTTGGGAGTGTTCAGGATGATGGCCCGGGTCTTCGGTCCGAAGGCTCGCGCCAGCTGGTCGAGGTCCAGAGGTTGGCCCACGGACAGAGGCACATGGACGGGACGGGCGCCGCAGAGCACCGCATCGGGGCCGTAGTTCTCGTACCAGGGCTCGAAGACCACCACTTCGTCGCCGGGATCCACCAGGGCCAGCAGCACTGAAGCCATGGCCTCGGTGGCCCCGCAGGTGATGGTGATCTCGGTTTCGGGATCCACGACCAGGCCATAGAACGCATGCATCTTCCGCGCCAGGGCTTCGCGAAGCCGCTTCGCGCCCCAGGTGATGGCGTACTGGTTCACGTCGGCCCGGATGGCGGCGACGGCCGCCTCCTTGAGCAGCTCGGGCGCCGGGAAGTTGGGAAAGCCCTGGGCCAGGTTGATGGCTCCGTGTTCATTGGCCAGCCGCGTCATCCCGCGGATGACGGATTCGGTGAAACCGTGGGTGCGCAGGGCGGTGTGCATGTGTCTCCAGGAGATCCAACGTCTCTGCGATTGTGGCTTCCCTCCGGGCTCCACACCATGGGCACTTGGTCGCAGTCTTCTCTCCACCCCCGGAGGGACCCGGGTTGCGGGAGAATGCCTTTGTGCGCTACGACGAACCTCTCTTCCGCCCTCCCAGCGAGGCCGACTCTTTCATTCTCCAGGCCACGCTGGGGTGTTCCTGGAATGCCTGCACCTACTGCGCCATGTACCGGGGCAAACGCTTCCAGGTGCGGCCCATCGAGGCTGTGCTGGCCGATATTGCGGAGGCCAGAGCCCGCTTTTCTGAAGACGTGCGCCATGTCTTCGTGGCCGATGGGGATCCCCTGAGCATGGACCTCGCTCAATGGGAGCCGATGCTCCTCGCCCTGACCGCCTCGTTTCCCCGGCTCCGGCGCGTCAGCACGTACGCCACCGCCCGCAACCTTCTGGAGAAAACGCCCGCAGAGCTCAAACGCCTTCGCGAGCTGGGGCTTTCGCTGCTCTACATCGGCCCCGAATCAGGAGATGACGCGACCCTGCGTCGCATTGCGAAGGGCGCCGACTCGGCGGATCACATCGAGGCCGCCCAGAAGGCCCGGGAAGCTGGGATGGAGCAGTCGTTGATGTTCCTGCTGGGCGCCGGGGGGCGTGAGCGCAGTGAATCCCATGCGCGGGCCTCCGGGCGGCTGGCCACCGCGATGGATCCTCGGTTTCTGTCGACTCTGACGCTGACGGTCATCCCCGGCACGCCCATCTCCACCTTGGAAGACCAGGGGCGGTTTGAGCTGCCTGACGTACTTGGGTTGCTCCGGGAGCTTCGCTGGTTCGTGGAGGAGGCCCAGCCCAGCGCCGCCATCTTCCGTTCCAACCACGCTTCGAACTACCTGCCCATCGGCGGGCGGCTGCCAAGGGACCAGGCATCCATCCTGGCCGCCATCGATGAGGCCATCGCGGGAAACCTTCCGCTTCGACCGGAGTGGGCGCGCGGGCTCTAATCGGCCCTACTTTTCGATGAACCAGACGCGGAGGATCTTCCCCTCGGCGATTTCATAGATCGCCGTGACCGTGATGGGGTTGGGACCCATGCCTTCCGCCTGTTCCTGGTCGATGACGAAAGCACCCTGGCTGATCCGCTTCAGGATCTTCACCTTCAGCGCTGGAAACCGCTTGAAGAGTTCGCCGTAGCCTTTGCGCAGCGCGGCCAGTCCCTTCTCGGGGTTCACATTCCCGTCCATGGTGCGGAATTCGATGGTGGGCGCATAACAGGCCACGAAGGCATCGAGGTCATGGGCGTTGTAGGCTTCGACCTGCTTCTGGACCAGGGCTTCCGGCGAGGCGGTTGCAGCGGGTACCACCTGAAGGGCGATGGCCGCGGCAAAGGCGAGCAGCTGGATCATGAGATCTCCCTCGGAAGGTGGACCTCTGATTGGAACACAACCACGGAAAGGCGCCTCCATCCCTGCGGAACGCCCACCTCACCAGAACCCGGGGGAACTGCCGCAAGGGGCGTATGGTGGGTTCGGACCTCGAACAAAGGAGACCCCCGTGCTGTTCCGACCTTGCTTTCTCGTTTTGATCATCGGCTGCACGGCCATGGCCCAGCCCCATCCTCGGAAGGTGCGCACCAACCTGCTGGTGAGTACTGCCTGGATCGCCGAGCACCTCAAAGATCCAAACCTGATCATCCTTCACGTGGCAGACACCTTCGCGGACTACAAGCGGGGACACCTCCCCGGGGCCCGGTACCTGGCCACGGGGAGATTCATCGACAACAGCGGGACGCTGGGCTCTGAGCTGCCAGCCCTCGAGGTGCTCACGAAAACCTTTGCGGACCTGGGGCTCACGGACCAGAGCCGGATCGTCATCTACTCCACGGCCTGGATGCCGAACGCGGCGCGGGCCTACTTCACCCTGGACTACCTGGGCTTTGGCGATCGCGCTGCCCTGCTGGATGGCGGGGTCGAGCAATGGCTTGCCGAGGACCGGCCGGTGACCGGCGCCGTACCGGTCCATGCCGCGACGACCTTCACACCGAAGGTCCGGCCGGACGTCAGAGCCTCTTTGGAGGAAGTGAAGAACGTGGTGGCAGGCCCGCCGAGCCAAGCCACCTGCCAGGTGGTGGACTCCCGCCCCGACAAACGCTACAAGGCTGGACACCTCGGCGGCGCCAACCATCTGTACTGGCAGGAGACGCTGGTGAGTGACGAGCACCCCACGTTCCTGGCTCCGGAAAAACTGGAAGCCTTGCTGGCTTCCCGCGGGCTGTTGCCAGGAAAGAAGGTCATCACCTACTGCGAGGTCGGCCTCCAGGCCTCCCATGGCTATTTCCTCTTCAAATACCTGGGCTATGACGCCGCCATGTACGACGGATCCTTCCAGGAGTGGAGCGCCGCCAAGCTCCCCGTGACAGCCGGTGGGGCGAAATAAGCCCTCACTTGAGCAGGTGCATGAGCGGATTGAAGACCTGCATCAGCAGGCCGCCGAAGGATGGATTGAGGGTGGCCAGCAAGAGGAGCAACGGCACGAGCACGAAGCGGAAACCGTTCTCCACGAGGCCGAGACTCAGCTGGACCTCGCCGGGTTGGGTGCCTTCCAGGAGACACAACAGGGGATCGCGTTCCATGGCCAGGATCACCAGTGCGATCCAGGCCGCCATGACCAGCAGGGCCGCGCTCAAAATCATCAGCACATCGCTCTTGGGCTGGAAGTCGAAGGCCCCCACGCCGAGCACCAGCAGGATCAAGGTGCCGAGCGATCCGATGAGCAGATGGCGAAGGACAAGGAAGGCCTGCCGGATGTAATGGACAGCGCGCAAGGCACTGAACAGATCCACCTCGGCCTGATGCGCCTGGGCCGAAGCTGGATCCTTCGCACAGGCCGCAGCGAGAGCATCGCCACAGACGGTCATCTGGTGAGCGATGGCAAAGCGAACCCGCCACTTCCTGTATTCGCCCATGCTCTGGCGGCTCTTCGAGGTGTTTTCATCCAGGGCCTCCAGCGCCGCGAGACACGCCGGAAACCCTGGATTCACGCGGGCAACCCAATCCTGTTGGGCGAGCAGAAGCTCCCGGCCACGGACGCTGGAGCGATGCGTCGACAACCCGCGCCCCAGAGCGCGCATGGCCTTCCATTCGACCAGGCGGCCGATCTCCGCGAAAGAAGCGCGGTAGCTGCTGAAATTCAGGGCCTCGAGTACCCGCCGGAAATCCTGCCAGCCACGGTGGAACTGCCAGAAGAGGAACAGGGAGGAGATGAAGAGCCCGGCCCCCACGGCGACCACCGCCAGGGTGATGCTCCGCACTTCCAGCAGAGGTCGGACCAGCCCGCCCGGCATGATCAGCTGAAAACCAATCAAGGCCGCCACGATGGCGAAGGTCCACGGCTGGAACTGAAGCCCGCGGAGATGGCGCATGACGAGGACTTTCCCATCGGTGATCCCCAGAGGCGCGGGCCAGAAAGCTTCGTGATCCTGACGCCGCACATCGAACCAGGTGCGCAGCAGCAGGGCAATGCCCGCCGCCAGGATCACCATGGTGGGAATGAGCGACACACCGCGGCCCGGTGAGGTGAAACGCAGATAGGCCGGCATGAAGATCAGGAACTGCTGCGGCCCCCAGAAGGCAATCCCGACGGCCGGCGCCATGGCGAGAAGCACCAACAGGAGCGCCAGCGGGCCACCGGCTCGCCCCCACAGGGCCAACCCGGTCAGGAGCAGCAGAGCCGCCCAGATCACCACGCTCATCCAGAGGAACGGATCATGCCATGGGGAACCCTTCAACACCGCCAGAGGCAGGAGGTAGCCCATGGCAAGCAAGGTGAGGATGCTCAGGGCCAGCACGGCTCCAGCCAGGAGGTTGCGGTAGGGCCGCAGGCCGGGATCACCCGCGGGGACTCGGGCCACTTGCAGCAGGGGCCTGAGAAAGACCAGCACGGAGGTCAGCCCCAAGCCGAACAAGAGCAGCGCCAGTTGCCGCAGCCGCGAATGAACGTATTGGACGAGGTCCTTGCTCTGGGTGGCCACCTCCCGATAGCGCGCCTCCATGTTCGGATCCCAGAGTTGGGTCCCGTCCTTGACCCCTTCCAGACCCCCATGCCGCAGGGGCCAGATGCTCCCGCCCTTCACGATGGACACCAGCCCCTGCTTGCCCCAGAACCGGCGCTCCGGATCGTCCGCTCGGGCGGGATCCAGGAGCAGCGAAGTGGCGTAGTAGGTGGCGTACTCCCCTTCCGACGTGAAGCGCACCGGGGACTCCAGATCCCCCTTTTTCAGGGAGAGCGCCCGGACCGAATCCGTGAGCGCGTACCCCCCGAACAGCACCATGCCGTCTGTGGCGTGGCTGAAGTTCGGATGGGCGAAAAGGGCGTGGTTGCCGCTGGTGGTGAAGAGGGTGCAACTCGGGTGGTAGGCCCGGATCCGTTCCGCCAGGAAGAGCAGATCCTGGGGGTCGCTGGCGGAGATGCCCACATGGGTATAGCCGCGGCGAGCCAGGCTGAGGATGGTGCCAGCCAGAGTCAGTTCGGTGTTGCGCACGGTGTCTGGAGAATATTGGGGCACGGTATCCAACACCCGCAGGGAATCATCCTCAGCCGGGCCAAGGAGCGTGGAGGGCAGCACCAGTTCCTGGGAATCGCCCCCTTTTGCCAGATTGTGCTCCATGGCCCGGCGTTCCGAGCGGAGCCGCGAGAGCCCCATCGGGAATAGGATTTGAGTCACCGGCAACCCTGACTTGCCTTCGCGGCTGTACACGGTGTTCGATTCCGTGAACATGGCGATCTTGGAAGCATCCCGCGGCCATCCAGCCTCGGTGACATACCAATCCAGCAGACGATCCTTGGACGGTCCCGACAGGTTGCAGATCCAGGGGGAAATCGACAGCCGGCGCGGGTCCACCGGACCGATGGCCTCCCGCAGGGCTTTGGATCCGTTGAGGTCCAGGGTGGTCGTCCCCTGAACCCGTACGTCGGGTGCCGCGGCATCCTTGAAATGAGCCTCCAGGGCCGCGCCAAGGGAGGACAGGCTGCCCGAGAACTGGGGGCCGAGAATCGAAATCCGGCGGCCACCGGCCTGAGCGGGCAGCCGCATGGCCAGCTGGAGGGCCTGCCGAAAAGCCTCGCGGTTCAGGCCCAGGGACTGGCTCTCCCCCACGATGAAGAGCGCGTGATAGGCCGGGGAGGCACCTTCGCGGGCAAACCAGATGAACCCTGGACCGGCCTCGGGAAACTCGGAGGAGATCCCGGCGCCGCCCTCCTCCTTGCCCTTGGCCTCCCAGGGCAGGTAGAAGGTCCGCGGCAGAAAATCGAAAGCTTTGAAGGCTCTCTGGACCGCGTTCAGCCGGAGATCAAACCAGAGCGACATGTTCGTGCGCTGGGGATCCGGCAGGGTAAGGATGGTGACTGCCACCGTGGAAGCCGCGGCCCGGGGCCGGTCCTTCAGGCATTGATCCAGCAAGGCGCCGACGGCCTCGACCTTGCGCTCCTTCTTCAAGGCCTCACCCGCCTTGATCGCCTGGGCCGCCTCAGATTTGGGCTTCGTGGATCCCAAGCCCAAACCAGGCACCAGCGCCAGCAAGGCGGTAAGCCCGACGCCCATGGTCAGGGGTGAGAAGGTCTTGCTCAAGGGGCGTAACCAGCCCGATTCACAGCGTCACGGTGGAGGCTTCGCCCTCCTCGTGGAGCAACCGGTCCAGATCCTTCCATGAGATGGCGAACCGACCGTTGAGCCCCCAATCAGAACCCCACGAATTGATGGCCCAGACGAGTTTCTTTTCGGCATCGACGCCCAGCAGTTCGAAGGCATGGCCTCCCCGCACCGAGCCGCCGACTTTCACGAGTCCTTTGGCATCCGGCTTGTCGAAGCCTTCGTACCAGTTCAAGCCCACCTCGACAGGACCGAGGGTCGACAAAGTCTTCAGCACATCATCCAGGCCAAAGCACCAGTGGTAGCCCTTCGCCAGCTTCAGTTCTTTGAGGGCCTTCATGGCGGCCAACACGGTCGAGCCCGTGTCCTTCGGCGGCCAGGCGCCCACAATCGTGTCCGCATAGGAAGCGTGGCTGTAGATCTTGCGGGCCAAAGCCTCGCTGTACCGAACGCCCTGCTGTCGATAGGGTTCCGTGCAGACCACCCCAACGGCCCCATTGCCGGTGCAGGATCCCAGTTCGCCCTGGGTGAAAGCCTTCAGAGTCCGGTTCCAGGTCCGGGTCTGGATGGCCGCACCCTTGAGCAGGGGCACGGGGAAATTCCGGCTGAGTTCATCGAAATGAACGTGGCGTCCGAGACGTCCACCATGCTTGGAATCGTGTTCGGGAACCATTCCGATGCGGTGGGGATGGCGTGTGTCAGCCATGGCAAGCCTCCGTGAACTGGGTTGTCTTCTCCCGATTCAGTGGCAACCTGCGCACCAATTCAGATTTTAATGCATAAATATTTGAAAATAATAAAGTTTTAAACTAATTTCAAAAACCAGATGAGAACAACCAATTGACCCAAAGGTGGCCCACCCTTTGGTGCAAGTTCATGTGGAAAAGACACTTTGCCTCACTCCACCCACCCTGGGTCGAAAAGGACCCAACATCAGGCTGAAATGTGCTCGTCCAACTGGAAACGCTTCTGCCTGGGAGCGCTTCCCAGGCCATATTTCTTGAGCAGCTTGCCCAGGCTCCTGCGTTCCTTGCCTGCGAGTTTGGCGGCCAGGCTCACATTGCCTCCGGCCATCCCCAGAAGCCCCACCAGGTAGTCCCGCTCGAAAGCCTCGACCGCCCGGGCTTTGGCCCGGTGGAACGTGAGGTCACTGGGGGGAGGAGCCTCCTGAGCTTCCCTGGGAATCGGGTTCATGGCCTTGGGAGGCTCAATCTGCATCACCGGCCCTTCGGACAACAGGTATTCCCGATAGAGCAGATTCTCGAGTTCGCGAATGTTCCCGGGCCAGTGGTAATGCCCCATCCAGGCCAAAGAATCTGGATGGATGACCTTGGCACCCAGCCCATACCTTGCATCACAGGCATCCAGGAACCAGCTCGCCAGAAGCCCGACATCCCCCCGGCGCTCCCGCAGTGGGGCCAATTCCAGGCAGAGGATCCGCAGGCGGTAGAGAAGGTCGGCACGGAAGGTTCCCCGCTCTGCCAGGAGCGGAAGGCTTGCATTGCTGGCTGCCAGAACGCGGACATTCCCATGCTCCACGCGACGGGAGCCCAGGGGTCTGAACTCCTGGTCCTGCAAAAACCTCAGAAGGGTCACCTGTCCCTTGGGGGACAGCGCGTCGACCTCATCCAGGAAGAGCGTGCCGCCTTCGGCAAGCGTCACCAGACCCGGCTGGTTTTCCCGGGCATCCGTGAAGGCACCCTTCCGATGCCCGAACAGCTCACTTTCAATGAGGGAATCAGGAATGGCGCCGCAATTGACAGGGATGAAGGGTCCGTTTTGCCGCACGCTCTGATAGTGGATCGCACGAGCGGCTAGCTCCTTGCCGGTTCCCGTCTCGCCTTCGATGAGAACGGGCGCATCACAAGCCGCCATGCGGGCGACGAGGCGCGCGGTCTCTCGAAAAGCTGGTGACTGACCAACCAATGGGTCCCCCCAGAAGTTCATAAAGGAAGTGCCGTTGTTTCAAGAGCCAATGAGGCAATATAGACCTAAGGCATTGACACGCAATACGAGAACAATGCCTCTTTTTATCAATTCAACCTAAGACATTCCCTGACAATCATTTCGTTGATCGCCTATTTTTCCAAGCCCGTGGTGCTTCCACCTTCAACCACTGGAAGCCAGCAGGGATCACGGGTCGGAATGAACCCACCCTTATCAACTCCATTTAAACAATTAAAAATAATTAATTTATACAAAGTATCGAAGGTTTCCCATGGGTCCCTGGAGCGGCATCACGTTGTTTTGTCTTTAAATCGCAATGGTTAATAAACAATGACTTAATAAACATTCAACTCTTTGGCCCATCCATTGCCAATGA
>Ga0302321_100003400_pt1 | contig 13652 bp, 11 predicted proteins | sample Fen_T0_1_FD_202505 | JGI IMG/M metagenome (GOLD analysis project Ga0302321, IMG submission 202505) | Peat permafrost microbial communities from Stordalen Mire near Abisko, Sweden - Fen_T0_1 | ecosystem: Environmental > Terrestrial > Soil > Wetlands > Permafrost | place: Sweden: Abisko...
TCATCCGCCGCAGGCTGCGCAGCTTGTCCATGACGTCCGGCCAGGAGCGCCGCACGGACTCGACGTCCCCGCCGGGCGACGTGGGCGGCGCGGCGCCCCGTGGCGCGGCGGGCGGCGCGACAGGCGATGGGGTGCCGGTGACGGGTTCCGGCCGGGAGTCGCGGGTGGCCGCGGCAGGTCGCGTCACGGGCCCGGCGGGCTGCGTCACGAACCCGGCGGGCGGCGACTGCGAGCCGGCGGTCGCAACCGGTGCGGCAGCTGCGGGAGGCGCGGCCGCAGCGGGCGGGGCCTGCTCCGACGCCCGGATCGGCATCCGCGACGGCGGCGGGGCAGCGGCCGGGGCTGCCGGGGCGAGCGCCGCCGGCGTGCTCAGGGGCGTGCCCGGCGCGACCACGCCGATCCGCTTCTCGATGCGGTCGACGCGGGCGCGCAGGCCGCGCTCGGAGTCCTCCGCGCCGGGCAGGAGCAGCCGGGCCACGAGCAGCTCCAGCTGCAGGCGGGGCGACGTCGCGCCGGTCATCTCGGTGAGCGCGGTGTTGACGACGTCCGCCGCGCGGGACAGCTCGGCGCGGCCGAACCGCGCGGACTGCCCCTTCATCCGCTCGAACTGGTCGGCGGGCAGGCCGCGCAGCACGCCGTGACCGCCGTCCGGGACGGCGGCGACGACGAGGAGGTCGCGCAGGCGCTCGAGCAGGTCCTCGACGAAGCGGCGCGGGTCGTGACCGGACTCGATCACGCGGTCCACCACGCCGAACACCGCCCGGCCGTCGCCCGCGGCGAGCCCGTCGGCGACCTCGTCCAGGAGGGCGGCGTCGGTGTAGCCCAGCAGGGAGACGGCCAGCCGGTAGGTCAGGCCCTCGTCGCCGGCACCGGCCATGAGCTGGTCGAGCACGGACAGCGAGTCGCGCACCGAACCGGCCCCCGCCCGGACGACGAGCGGCAGGACGCCCTGCCCGACCGGCACGCTCTCGGCCTCGCACAGCTCGCCGAGGTAGGTCTGCAGGCGCTCCGGCGGCACCAGGCGGAAGGGGTAGTGATGGGTGCGGGACCGGATGGTCCCGATGACCTTCTCCGGCTCCGTCGTCGCGAAGACGAAGCGGACGTGCGGCGGCGGCTCCTCCACGATCTTCAGCAGGGCGTTGAACCCCTGCGTGGACACCATGTGGGCCTCGTCGATGATGAAGACCTTGTAGCGGTCGCGCGCGGGCGCGAAGACGGCCCGTTCGCGCAGGTTGCGCGCGTCGTCCACGCCGCCGTGGCTCGCGGCGTCGATCTCGACGACGTCCAGGCTGCCGGACCCGCCCCGCGCCAGGTCGACGCAGGACGCGCACACCCCGCAGGGCGTCGGCGTGGGCCCCTGCTCGCAGTTGAGGCAGCGCGCCAGGATGCGGGCGCTGGTCGTCTTGCCGCAGCCGCGGGGGCCGGAGAACAGGTAGGCGTGGTTGACCCTGTCCTTCGCGAGGGCGGCGCACAGCGGGACCGTGACGTGCTCCTGGCCGATGACCTCGGCGAACGTCTCGGGGCGGTAGCGGCGGTACAGCGCGGTCGACACAGCGGCGAGCCTACGTGCCCCCACCGACTCTCCACGACCGCTCGCGCCCATCTGTGGACGGCCTGTGGACACGCCTGTGGACAGGGCAGGGGCAGGGGTGTGGACGAGGCTGTGGACGGCGGCCCGGGGACCTGCGGCGGGGCCACCGCGCGGTCGTCGTCCGCGCCCGGATCGCCCGGACCCGGACGTGCGAGGACCCCCCGCGCACCCGCCAGAGCCCACCTACCCTTGCTGCCTTCCGGCCCTGGGGGAGTTCAGCAGGGTGACGCCACGCGAGGGGTCGGCCTCTACTCTAGCCCGATCCGGGAGCCTCGCCGGCCACGCTCAGCCGATTGCCGGTGGGCACGTCGCGTGCCGAGTCGCGTGCCGACAGGAGCCAGGCGGTCAGCTCCACCGGCCGCCCCCTCGACTCCACCAGGAGCGGCTTGCCGTCGCCGACGGCGAACCCGCAGGCCGCGGCGACCCGCCCGCTGGCGGTGTTGCCCGGTTCGATCAGGGCCCGGAACTGCTCGATGCCCCACTCCGTCGCGGCCCACCCCAGCAGCACCCGGACGGCGCGCGACGCCAGCCGCCGGCCGCGATGCGCGGCGCCGAGGGCCCAGCCGATCTCGGCGATGTCGGGGTGCCGGAAGAGCAGCACCTCACCGAGCGGGACGTCGTCCCTCTCGGTCACGGCCAGCTGCAGGGCCGAGCCGTCCGAGCGGCGCTGCTCGGCGCGCTCGAGATAGGCGATGGCGGCGTCCAGGTCGAACGGCGAGGCGAGCGGCGTCCAGCGGCGCACCTGCGGCTCGTCGAAGAGCACCGGCATGCGCGGGACGTCGTCCGGGCGCCACTCCCGTAGGACCAGACCCTCGCCGGCCAGCCGCACCGGTGCCGGCCCGGGGAAGCGCGCTCCGTCGCTCACCCGACCACGATCGCACGAAGCGCGCCGTCAGGCTCGTGGGCCGGACGTGCGACTGCGTGCGGTCGCCGGCCGGGGCGCCGCCGACCCGGGCGAACTGGTGCGGGAGCAGGGGCCACGAGCCGGTAGACTCGCCGGCGGAGGATTCGCCTAGTGGCCTAGGGCGCACGATTGGAAATCGTGTTGGTGTAACAGCCTCAGGGGTTCAAATCCCCTATCCTCCGCCATCGTCGACCAGGGCGGACGCCGGAGCGCGACAGGACGACGCGCTCGCGTCCGCCCTGGTCGGTCCCGGTTCTAGTCCTTGCCGACAGCCGAGTCGACCTGCTCAGGCACCGTCGCGTCCTCCGCCGACCCGGGCGTGAACACCGTCCAGGTGGACCGTCGAGCGGCCTTGGACCGGTACATCGCATGGTCGGCATGGCCGAGCAGTTCGTCAGGAGTCTGGGTACCGTCGGCCAGGGCGATCCCGATGCTCGTGCTCAACCGGAGCTGGACGCGCCCGAGGTCGGCCGGAAGCTCCAGCTCGGCGATGATCCGCTCCGCCACGATGACCGCCTGACCGGCCGTGGTCACGCCGTTCAGCACCACGGCGAACTCGTCACCGCCCAGCCGGCCCACCGTCTCCCGCCCGAGGACGCTGCGCCGCAGGACGCGCCCGAAGGCCACCAGCGCGGCGTCCCCCGCCGCGTGGCCGAACTCGTCGTTGATCTGCTTGAAGCTGTTGAGGTCGAACAGGAGGACGGCGACGCCGCCCCTCACCGTGTCCCGCTCCACGGAGCGGGACAGTTCCTTCATCAGGCCGCGGCGGTTGGTCAACCCGGTGAGCGGATCGGTGATCGCCAGCCGCTCGTGCTCCAGCAGCGACAGCAACTGCCGGATGATCAGGCCGGTCACCATCGCCATGGCGCCCGCGACCAGTCCCACCCACGGGAAGAGCCCGGCCCGCAGGGCGACGGCGAGGAGCAGTGCGAAGCCCAGGACCACCGCGACGTACGGCACGTACCGCAGGTTGCGGGACGGCGCGACGGCCCACGAATCCAGACCGTCCGCGACCCCCCGGCGACCGATCCAGACGGCCACCAGCAGGAGGAGGAGCCCCGCCACGGACGCCCCGCTCGCCAGCGGGGGCAGTTGCATCCCGACACGTGCCGCGCGGCCGTGCGCGATGTCGAACGCGATCGTCAGGTCCGGGACGATGAGCAGGGCGGAGGAGGCGATGAGCAGCCGCACCGGCCAGCGCAACGCGGCGGCGACCCCGCGCATCAGGACGAGCACCGACCCTGTCGCCATGGCCAGGTCCAGCACGGGCGAGGCAAGCGCCGGCAGCGCCCCCGCGAGGCTGACCCCGAGTGTGAGGGCCGGCCCGAGAAGGAGGTACCAGACCAGCAGGAACCCGCAGCCGCCGAACATCAACATGTCCAGCGCGAGCCCGACCCGCTCCGACCAGGACGCCCGTCGGCCCGGGAACGACAGCACGGCGGCCAGCATCAACAACGGCAGGAGCAGCCGCAGCGCCGTGACCAGACCTCCCAGCAACGAACCGGGCGCGGCCGCTCCCGACAGCAGAATGATGACGTAGAGCAGCACGACCTGCGCCGTCACCCATCGCCAGGGGCGCCGGGCGGCCAGAGGTAGTCGTGATCCGAAACCTGCCTGGGCCACCTGGGTCAGCAGCCAGATCCCGAGGGCGAGGGCGACCAGCAACGGCAGGAACGGCCCGATGATCAGCATGGAGGCGATCGCAGCGGCTCCTGCCGCTCTCCGACGCGTCACCCAGCCCCGGAGTCGGCCGGCGAGCAGCCCGGAGGAGTGGGACGGCATCGTCGACTTCCTTTCCCAGGAGTAGGGGTCTGGTTCGACTCGTGTCATCGAGCCGGAGCCCGGCCACCTTGAGCACCGGAGGTGCACCTGATCGACGCCGCAGGGGTGGCCGGCGCGGGCCGAGGTACCAGGGCGGGACGGCGATCTCGTCGATCACCCGGCGACGCGACCGCTCGACGACGTCGAGCGCGGCCCGGGCCTGCTCGGGAGTCAGATCCTGCCTGGCACCGTCACTTTCATGGTTGGAAACTCCGTGTCGAGTTTCCGGCCAGGAAGGTCAAGAGCCGTCGTCCGCCCCGCCCGGGTCACGACTGCCGGACCCGGCGTAGCGGTAGGTGCACAGCACGGGCGGCGCGGCGAGCAGGTGCCGAAGCCGGTCGGCCACGGCGACCCCTCGCCCGCTGCTGTCGTAGGCACCGGCGGCGGCCGAGGCCCAGACGGTGCAGGCGATCACCGGGCCGCCGGCCGCGAGCGGCTCCAACAGGTAGCAGTCCAGGTTGCCCGGCTCGTTGCGGACGTCGGGGACGCACTGCTCGACGGACGTGCGTCGCAGCTCCGCGAGATCGTGATCGGCCACGGCGAGGACGGCCATTCGGAAGATCATGGCGACGAGTTTGTCGACGGCGGGGGTGCGAGGATGTCGAAAATCTCCGGACCGGTCCGTCACCGGTCAGAGCTCGGCCAGCTGGTTCCTCGACCGCCGCCGGGCGAGGTACTCGGTGGGGGTGACGCCGGCGAGCGAGCGGAACTCGTGATGCAGATGGGCCTGGTCGGAGCAGCCGTACGCGTGGGCGACGTCCGCGAGCGGCGCGCCGCCGACCGCCACCAACGCGCGCTGCAGGCGCCTGACCGCGCGTAACGCTGGGGAGTCAGGCCTACGTGGGCGCGGAAGGTCCGGTTGAAGCGGGCTGCCGGGACCCCCAGCCGCTCGACCACCGCGGCAACGCTCGATCCCGCCTCGAGCGCGGCGAGCGCAACGGCGAGCGACGGTTCCACCGTCGGCTCCCCGGTCAGGCGTGCGAGCAGCGCGTCCGCCACGACCCGCCGCCTGCCCGCAGGGGTCGGCGACCGGAGGAGCTGCTCGCGGAGCCGGTCGGCGTCCGGTCCCCACAGGTCGCGGAGCGAGACGTGCGTGCCGGCGAGCTCGTCCAGCGGTACGCCGACGAACGGTGCCGCCCCGCCAGGCCGGAACCGGACGACGACGAGCGTCCCCAAGGTGCTGGAGTCCACGGTGAAGGGGGCGGCGTAGGCACCACCCACCGCGGCTCCGGCGGTGCGGTGCCATTGGCCGCCCGCCGCCCGCCACACCCCGTCCTCAGCAAGGTCGACGACAAGGCTGACCGTTCCGGTGGGAACCAGTCGGACCGGTCGGCACCAGACCTGGCCCGCGGCGGGGCCCGCGACAGGGCCCGCGGCGGGGCCCGTGACAGGGCCCTCGGCGGTGCGCCGCGGCGGCGTGCCGACGGCCCGGACGTGGCAGAGCCGGTCGAGCGCCTTCCACGCCGTCCCCGAGCCGGGCCGGGCGGGCGCGGGCGGCGAGGTGGTGGGCACGCCCCACGTTATCCGGAGGCGTCGGAGGGTGGCGTCGGTGGCGGACGTCGGTGGCGTCGTTGGCGGGCGTCGGTGGGTGGCGTCGGTGGCGGGCTAGGGTCGGCACGTGCAACGGCCAGGTCTCGTGGTGTTCGATCTCGGTGAGGTCCTCGTCCCGTCGAGCGGCGTCCTGCCGCTCCTCGCTGCGGAGCTCGCCGTCAGCACCGAGGCCCTCGCGGCGGCCTACTGGCCGGGGCGGCTCGCGTACGACCTCGGCGGCGACGAGCTCACCTACTGGGAATCGGTCCTCGGCGGGCTCGGTCGCGCGCCCGAGCCGGCCCTGGTCGAGCGGGTCGCCGCCCTGGACGCCGCCAAGTGGTCGCTGCTGCCGGCGGCCGGGCAGGCCCTCCTCGACCGGCTCGCCGGGCGGCGGCTGGGCGTCCTGTCGAACGCGCCCGGGCCACTGGCCGCCGCCGTCCGGGCCGCCCGGTGGAGCCGCGACGTCGACGTCCTCGTCTTCTCGGCCGAGGTCGGGCTGGTCAAGCCCGACCCGCGCATCTACGCCCGTGCCGACGAGCTCTACGGAACGCGCCCCGGCGACGTCGTCTTCTTCGACGACCGCGCCGACAACGTGGCCGCGGCCCGGGCGCACGGCTGGGACGCCCACGTCTGGGTGCCGGGCATGACGGCCGACGACGTCGAGGCGCTGCTGCCCGGCTGAACGCCGCCGACGTCGACACGCGCCCCGGCCTCCCCACCACGAGACCCCTGCGACGGTAACTTTCAGCGACGTCATGTAGCTGAGAGTGTGTGAGGGCCGCTGTGGGGTCGTACGGCCGTGCGGTCGCCGTCGTCGCCGTGGTGTCGGCCCTGGCGGGAGGCGCCGCCATCACTCCCGACCGGGGCGGCGCCCTCGGCACGCTGCTCCCGCACCCCCGCACGCGGACGGCGGCGCTCACCGTCCTGGCGGACCTGCCGGTCCGCGGCCGCGCCGCCCGCACGGGCTACACCCGGGCCAGGTTCGGCGAGGCGTGGGCCGATACCGACCACAACGGCTGCGACACCAGGGACGACGTCCTGCGCCGGGACCTGCGCGACGCGGTCGTCGCCGACGACGGCTGCACGGTGCTCGGCGGCACGCTGACCGATCCCTACACCGGGACGCTCGTCCGGTATCCGGCCGTCCCGCTGCAGGTGGACCACGTCGTGCCGCTGGGCGACGCCTGGGTCACCGGCGCGCAGCGGCTCGGGTCGGCCCGGCGCACCGCGCTGGCCAACGACCCCCTCAACCTGGTGACGACGACGGCCAGGATCACCGTGCGCAAGAGCGGCGGGGACGCGTCCAGCTGGTTGCCGCCGAGCCAGGCGTTCCGGTGCGCGTACGTGGCGCGGCAGATCGCGGTCAAGCAGGCCTACGGGCTCTGGGTCACCGCGCCGGAGCGGGCGGCCATGACGACCGTGCTGGCCGACTGCCCGGGCGAGCCGGTGCCGACGTCCCAGGACACGACGACGCCGGGCCGCGACGGCGCACCGGCCGGCGCGTCCACCGACGAGCCCTGGACCGGCCCGACCGCACCGAACGCCCCGGACCCGACGGACGTCGAGCCGAACGCCGGGTCCGCCGACGGCGGGTCGACCGACACCGGACCGACCGATGCCCTGCCGACGGCCGCCCTGCCGACGGCCGCCCTGCCCACGGACGCCGAGCCGAACGCCGGGCCCGCCCCAGAGGCCGTCGTCACAGTGCCCCGGGCCACGCCCCGGACGACCCCGCGCCGGACGGTCGTCCCACGCCGGACGACGCCAGCCCGCCGGGTGCCGTCACCGAGCGCGGTCCCGCTGGGCTGAGCGCCCGCCCACGCCCGACGAGCCGATCGACCGACGCTCCGACGACCTGGCGCGCTCAGCCGGTGGGGCCGGTCTCGATCTCGGCGACGCGGCGGCGGACCAGGTCAGCCACGACGTCGTCGGGCAGCGGGTCCCCGGCGGTGAAGCGGAGCGTGCCCTTGGAGACGGCGGACGCGGCGAGCCGGTCGCGGACGGCGTCGACGGACGCCGGGCTGAACGGGTACACGCTGAGGTGCTGCCGCGCCGCCCGGAATCCCAGGAGCGGCTTGCCCCGGAACCGCAGCACGGCCATCCCGTAGCTCGTCCCCTGCTCGGCGTCCGGGACCTGCGCCAGCGCGACGTCCCGCACGCGCTCGAAGGCCGCCCGGTCGGCGTCGTCCAGGGTCGCCAGGTACTCGTCGACGGCAGCCACGCGCGGCAGGCTACTCCGCACGCCGTGCCCGACGACGTGCCCGCCGGTGACGAGCCGCGGCCGGCACCGGACCGGCCTCAGCCGACGGGCGGCGTCCCACGCTCCACGATCGCGAGGAACAGGTCGTGGACGGCCAGCTCCCCCCGCACGTCGCCGCCCGGCCCCAGACACTGCAGCGGGTCGTACCGCTGTTCGGGTGGCCGGGTGAGGGCGCGGCGGGCGGCCTCGGCCAGCGGCAGGTCCGCCTGGACCCGCAGCCCCGACGGCCACCAGACCGCCGGACCGCCCGTCACCGGGCGCATCACCTCACCGACCGTCGTCAGCGCGGGCGACCGCGTCGACGCCGGCGACCGCTGCACCGGGGGCGCCTCGCCGCGCGACGTCGTCACCTCCACCGGGCAGGGCCGCGGCACGGCGTCCGGCAGCCCGACCAGCCACCCCTGCGCCAGCGGGACGCCGAGGGCCTGCAGCGCGCTCAGCTGGGCCCGGGTCTCGACACCTTCGGCGAGGAGCCAGGCGTCGATCTCGTCGGCGAACAGGCCGAGGAAGCGCAGCATCGCCCGATGGGCCGGATCCTTGTCGACCATGCCGACGATGGCCTTGTCGATCTTGATGATCTGCGGGTGGAGCTGCAGGATCTGCAGCATCTCGGCATATCCCTTGCCGATGTCGTCGATGGCGATCGTGGCGCCCAGCTCGCGCAGCCGGCGGCACGCCGCCGCCCACGGGCCGGGCCCCGGCTCGGGCGGCGTCATGTGCTCGGTCAGCTCGATGACGAGGCCGGTCAGCGGTGCGCTGGCCGCGATCAGCTCGACGACGTGCGCGTCGTCCAGGGCGGCAGGGCTGACGTTGACCGACATGAACGTGCCGGGTGTGCGCATGCGCAGGGCCGAGAGCGCGCGACGCAGGGTCGCCGCCTCCAGGGCGATGCCGAGACCGTGCCGGTAGGCGGCGGCGAACCAGTGGTCCGGACCTTGGCTGCACCGGCCGTCGAAGCGGGCGAGCACCTCCCACCCCGCCGTCCGCGCGTAGCGGACATCGAGGATGGGCTGGAAGTCCATCCGGATCTGCTCCGGCTCGGCCAGGACCGCCTCGACGTCCGCCCGGGACACACCGTCACGGGCACCGCCTGCGGGCCGGCGCTCGGCCGCCGGGCGCCCGCCCGCCGGGCGCTCACCGGCGGCCGGCCGCTCGCCGGGCGGAGCCGGTCCCGTCGCCTGCCCGCCCCGACGCAGCGGCCGCAGGCCGTCACGCCAGGGCATCGTCCGCGGCGGCGGCCCGGACCGCCGCGGTGACCTCCGACGGCACGGACAGCAGCCCGTGGACCTCGCGCGCGTGGTCGGCGACCTGGCGCAGGAGATCCTCGTACCCACGACCGGTGAACACCGCCGGACAGTCGGGCACGATCTCACCGCAGGAAAAGGTCTTCACGAGCGCATACTCCACATGTGTCCGGCGACATCCATGGCGACCGAAAGACTATAAGTCGGTCTGTTGGAGAATATTGCCCCTTCTGCGCAACAGCGCGCCGAAGTCCGGGGTCCACCCCGGCCGAACACCCCACAGGCGCTGCGGCCGCCCGCTCGCGCCGCCCGCTCGCGCCGCCCGCTCGCGCCGCCCGCTCGCGCCGCCCGCTCGCGCCGCCCGCTCGCGCCGCCCGGTCAGGAGACCCGCGTCTGCGACCGATCGGCGGACCACTCGGTGTGGTACGTCCCCTCGACGTCGACGCGGCGGTAGGTGTGTGCGCCGAAGAAGTCGCGCAGGCCCTGCACCAGCGCGGCCGGGAGCCGCTCGGCCCGCACCGTGTCGTAGTAGGCGAGGGCCGCGCTGAACCCCGGCACCGGGATGCCCGCCGTCGTCGCCATCCCGATGACCGACCGCCAGCCGGCCTGGGCCTCCCCCAGCTCGGCCGCCACGCCGGGCGCCGCCAGCAGGGTGGCGAGGTTGTTGGCCGCGTACTCGGCGCGGATGCGCTCCAGCAACCGGGCGCGGATGATGCAGCCGCCGCGCCAGATCTTGGCGACCTCCGCGACGTCGACGTCCCAGCCGTAGGTCAGGCTGCCGGCCCGGATCTGGTCCAGCCCCTGCGCGTACGCGACGACCTTCGAGGCCCACAGCGCCGACCGGACGTCGTCCACGAGCTTCTGCTTGTCGGTCGAGGAGCCGACGGCCTGCCCGGACGACGCGGCGTCGGGACCGGTGAGGGCGGCCCGGCCCGCCTCGCGCAGGTCGGCGTGCCCGGACGTCGCCCGTGCGAACACCGCCTCCGCGATGGTGCTCACCGGCGTGCCCAGCTCGAGGGCGGTCTGCACGGTCCAGCGGCCGGTGCCCTTCTGCTCGGCGGCGTCGGCGATGACGTCGACGAGGGGGCGCCCGGTGCTCGCGTCGACAGCACGCAGCACCTCGGCGGTGATCTCGATCAGGAAGGACTCGAGGTCGCCGGTGTTCCAGGTCTCGAAGGCGGCCGCGATCTCGGTCGTGTCCAGGCCGGCACCGCGCAGGACGTCGTACGCCTCGGCGATGAACTGCATGTCGGCGTACTCGATGCCGTTGTGGACCATCTTGACGAAGTGGCCGGCGCCGTCGGGGCCGATGTAGGTGCAGCAGGGCTCGCCGTCGACGCGCGCGGAGATGTCCTCCAGCAGGGGGCCGAGCGCCTCGTACGACTCGCGCGACCCGCCCGGCATGATCGAGGGCCCGTTGAGGGCCCCCTCCTCGCCGCCCGAGACGCCGGTCCCGACGAAGTGCAGGCCGAGCTCGCGCAGGCGCGCCTCGCGCCGGCGGGTGTCCTCGAAGTGGGCGTTGCCGCCGTCGATGACGATGTCGCCCTGCTCCAGGTGGGGCACCAGCACGTCGATCACGGCGTCGGTCGGGGCGCCCGCCTTGACCATGATCAGGGCGCGCCGGGGCTTGGCGAGGCTCGCGACGAACTCCTCGACGGAGGTCGCCGGGAGGAACGCGCCCTCGTGGCCGTGGGCGGCCATCAGCTCGTCGGTACGCGCCTGGGTCCGGTTGTAGAGGGCCACGGTGTGCCCGTGCCGGGCGAAGTTGCGGGCCAGGTTGCTGCCCATCACCGCCAGCCCGACGACGCCGACCTGCGCCTGTCCTGCCTTCTGCTCCGTCATGGCGACGACCGTACGAGGCACGGGGGCGGATGGCCACCCCTGGCCGGGTCTGCACGACGCGACCTGCCGCTGACCGGCCCGCAGGCACCCGGCGGTATCCTCCGCAGTCGGCCGGACCCGTGCCGACACCCGGCCCGACACCCGCGCCGAGGCCCGTGCCCGAGACCAGCGCAGAGAGTGGACCAGTGAACCAGTCCCCGCACCGTTCCGTCGCCCCCGTCGACCGCTGGCGGTTGCACCTCCTGGACGGCTCGGCGCCGGTGCCCGACCGGGTCCGGGAGGCCCTGGCGGGCGGGCTGGAGGTGACGGTCCCGACGTCCGTGCACGCGGCGCTCATCGGCGCCGGGCTGATCCGTGACATCACCGTCGACGGCAGTGAGGCGGACGACGCCTGGATCGCCCGGCAGCGCTGGGCCTACCGCACCACCGTGACCGCTCCGGCTCCGGCTCCGGCTCCGGCCGCGGCCGGCGAACGCCTGCGGCTCGTGTTCCACGGGATCGACACGCTGGGCCGGGTGCTGGTGAACGGCACCGAGCGGGCGACGGTCGCCGACATGTTCCGGCGCCACGAGCTCGACCTCACCGCCGACCTCGCGCAGGGCCCGGCGGACGTCGTCGTCGAGCTGGCCGCCGCCCTGGCCGCGGCCGAGCGCGCGGAGGCGGCCGATCCGCTCCCGCGGCCCGACATCTACGAGCTGCCCTACAACCAGGTGCGCAAGATGGCCTGCTCCTTCGGCTGGGACTGGGGCCCGGTGACGGTGACCGCCGGCCTGTGGCGACCGGTCGAGCTGGAGAGCTGGGTCACGCGCCTGGTCGACGTCCGGGTCGACGCCGGGTGGTCCGGCGGGGCCGACGAGCCGGGCGGCGCGCGGTTGCGGATCGGCGCGGCGGCCGAGGGCGCACCCGGCGCGGTCGCCGTCCGGGTGCGCGTGACGCCGGTGGACGCCGGCGGCGACGGGGAGCCGCTGTTCGCGGCCGAGCTCCCACTGGTCGGCGGGAGCACGGCGCTCGACACCGGCCTTCCGACAGCGCGGCCGTGGCAGCCCGTCGGCGTGGGCGCCCAGCCCCGGTACGACGTCGAGCTGACCCTGGTGGACGGCGTGGGCCGGGCGCTCGACACGGCCCGGCGCCGGGCGGGCTTCCGCCGGGTCGAGCTGGTGCAGCGGCCGGACGAGCACGGCGTCTCGTGCGAGCTGCACGTGAACGGCGTCCGGGTCTGGGTGCGCGGGCTCAACTGGATCCCGGACGACACCTTCCCCGAGCGCATCACGGCGGACCGGCTCGCCACCCGCATCGGCCAGGCCGTCGACGCCGGGGCGAACCTGCTGCGGGTGTGGGGCGGCGGGACCTACGAGTCCGACGACTTCTACGACGTGTGCGACGCCCTCGGCGTTCTGGTCTGGCAGGACTTCCTCTTCGCGTGCGCCGCCTACCCCGAGGACGACGCGACCGTCGCCGAGGTCACCGCGGAGGCGCGCGAGGCCGTCGTCCGGCTGCGGCACCGGGCCAGCCTGGTGCTGTGGTGCGGCTGCAACGAGAACCTGTGGGGGCACGAGGACTGGGGCTGGAAGGACGTCCTCGGCGACCGGCCCTGGGGCGCGCGCTACTACGACGAGCTGCTGCCCGCCGTCGTCGCCGAGCTCGACGGCACCCGGCCGTACGTGCCCGGCTCGCCGTTCTCCCCCGCCGGGACGCTCCTCGGCGACCTGCACCCCAACGACGACCGGGCCGGCAGCACCCATTTCTGGGAGACCTGGAACCGCCTCGACTACACCGCGTTCGAGGGGTACACCTCGCGGTTCGTGGCCGAGTTCGGCTGGCAGGCGCCGGCGTCCTGGCCGACGCTCGCTCGCGCGATCGGCGCCGGTCCCGCCGCCCCGCTGCTGGCGGACGACGACCGGCTCGCCGTCCACCAGAAGGCCGGCGGTGGTCGCGAGCTGCTGCGCACGGCCGTCGCACGCCACCTGCCGCCCGCCACCGACGGGCCGGGCTGGTACGTCGCCGCGCAGCTGGTGCAGGCCCGCGCCGTCCGGACGTCGGTCCCGCACTTCCGCAGTCTCCACGACGTCTGCAGCGGCACGATCTGGTGGCAGCTCAACGACTGCTGGCCGGCCGTCTCGTGGTCGCTGGTCGACGTCGCCGGGCGGCGCAAGCTCGCCTGGTACGCCGTCCGTGACGCCTTCGCCCCGCGGCTGGCGGTGCTCGGTGACGGCGAGGGCTCCGGTGACGGCGGCGGCCCGGTGCTCACGCTCGTCAACGACACCCCGGACGCCTGGACGCCGCAGGTCGCCCTGCACGCCTGGACGCCGGCCGGCGCGGTGCGTGAGCTGGTGCCGCCGGCCGTCCCGACGGTGCCGCCGCACGGCCACGTGGTGCTGCCCGTGCCGCCGCCGGGCGTGGACGCCGACGTGGTGGTCGCGGACGTCGACGGCGTCCGCACGGCCCGTTGGCTGCGGCCGG
>Ga0302321_100003401_pt1 | contig 13650 bp, 7 predicted proteins | sample Fen_T0_1_FD_202505 | JGI IMG/M metagenome (GOLD analysis project Ga0302321, IMG submission 202505) | Peat permafrost microbial communities from Stordalen Mire near Abisko, Sweden - Fen_T0_1 | ecosystem: Environmental > Terrestrial > Soil > Wetlands > Permafrost | place: Sweden: Abisko...
GGTTCACGCTGGGCACGCGTTTCACGCCTTCCCAGGCCACCACGGGCCTCCTGGGCTACACAGTGCTGGGTGTGCAGAAGAACCCTGATGGCTCGACATCCATCCTCCCCTGGAGTCAGGTCAAGACGATGCTCCATCCCATGTCCACCTTCGGCCTCAATCCGAATGTGGACAGCGTCATCAACGCCGGCCCAGGAGGCGGTTACGCGATCAACACCGAGGATGCCGGCGCACTGCTGAGTTCTGCCATCCGCTTCAGGAAGCTGGAGGGGAAGCTGACGGGCATGCTCACGCCCGACCATTCGCTGAGCCTTACGCTCCTGAATGAGAGCACGACGCAGGGTGGCGTCCAGGGCCAGAAGAACACCGACCCGTGGGAAGGCAACATCCTTCGTGGCATCGGGGATATGAAGACGGAAACCAAAGCCTACGTCCTGTCCTGGAATGGCCTGCTGGCCCCCAACTGGACCATCGAAGCGCGAACGACCTACGCCGCCGTCTCGGCCAATGATGTGCCGAATCCCCACCCAGGCGTGGCCGTGGCGGGCTATTTCGCCAGCGGTGATCCGAACCTACGGCTTCGTGGGGAAAGCAGCCCTCATTCTTGGCTGGCCGACGAGGGCTACAACTACGGCCCGCTGCTCACCAACATGTCCACCTATATCAACCCCGAGAAGCGGGGCAATCAGACCATCTCCGTGAACGTGAAGACCATCCAGATGTTCAACGGAACCCATGACATCGATATGGGGGGTGAGAAGGTCACCACCCTCTACAACTTCGGGCGCACCAAGTACGGGAATCGGGGCGTGTTCACCGGTGGCTGGGAATTGAACGCCGCCACCGGACAGTACCTTTACCCGGTCTTCCGCCGGGGTGCCCCCGGCAGCGATCCTACTGAAATCCTCCAGATCGGGCCCGGAGAGAATCCCTCGGCGAACGGCTGGACCGCCTGGGACAACATTCCGAATGGTCTGGGCACGCAGGCACCCTTCCTGCACTGGGAGGCCATCCGGGGCCCCAGTGCTCATATGGAACGGTTCTACGACAACCCCGGGGATTCGAAGAACAGTACGACCTCGCTCTATGTCAACGACAACTGGACCGTGAACTCCCAGTGGAACGTCATGCTCGGGGCCCGCTACAACAAGCTGACGATGCAGGACCAGGGCGGGAATCAGATGAACGACATGACCGTGTTCGAACCACGGTTCCTGATGAAGTTCAACCCGGATGGCACCAACAAGGAGGTCTACTCGTTCTCGGTGGCCAAGCTCGCTTCGGCCTATTCGGACGCGGTGGCCAACAACTTCCGTGGAAATGCCTGGGAGGTGCGTACCGTGCACCTCTGGAGTGGCGCCGGTCTCGGGCTCACCCAACCTGGATTTGATACTGCCGCCGCCGCCACGGACGCGCCCGTGGGGACCTACAACGGATATACCTACACGGGCCAGAACATGGCCGGCGTGCGCTGGGTGGACCACGCGGCCTTGACCGATACCAGCAACTACGGGCCCGCCTACGACATGCTGGATGCCCGCCAGACCTACCTGGCCAAGGGGCTCAAGGCACCCTATGCCATCGAGTTCAGCCTCGGTTACCAGCGGAACTATGATTCCGGGTATTTCAGGATCAATGGCACCCGCAGGAACTACAAGGACAACATCATAGGCCCCATCCATGACTACGGCATGGCTTCCATGGTCCACATGGTGAGCCCGGCTCCCAATGACCCGCTTCGCCTGTGGAAGCAGGCGACGATCTGGCGGAACTCCGAATTCGACCGTGTCTTCACCGGGCTGGAAATGGCCTTCCAGAAGCAGCTGTCCAGCCGTTGGAGCCTGATGGGCTCCTTCACCATGGACCAGTCCACGGGCACGAACGACCTCGACTACTACAACTACAAGTCGCTCCGTGAAAAGTTGCTGACGCCATCGCAGCAGGCCGCTGCGGTGGGTCACGGGGTGCTCAGCCGCAATCAGATCGCCCACCTCTTCCTCACCTACGCGATTCCAGTGGGGGCCGGGAACATCTCCTTCTCCTTCAAGGCTGACACCTGGCAGGGCGGGGTCATTCAGGCGCAAGGGTGGACGGACTACCGGACCCTGCCGGGGTTTGCGGCGCTGCAGCTGCCGGGGGCTATCGCGGGTGAACGGGTCATCGACATCGATCAACGCACGAACAATTGGCAGACCTTCTTCCCCACCTACTCCGGTGATATGGGTGCATTCAAGACCGGCGTGGACTACTACCAGATTGGAGCCAAGATCCAATGGGACATCCCCATCGGCGTGGGGAAGGTGCACCTGATCGGCTACGTGTCCCTGGACAATCTGTTCAACCACATGGTCTTGACCAACGTGTACGGCTACTTCAATGGTGACTCCCCGAACCAGAACAACAACGTCGCACCCGGAAGCGCCATGGCCCTGTTCTACAGTGGCCGGACCTATGGACAGACCCCCGGGGATGTGGGAGCCAAGTACGGCGACTACAACCAGGGGTACGGTGGCCGAAAGGTCGGCGATTTCAGCTTCGGGTTCAAATTCTAAGCAGACAGAGAGAAGGAGCATTCCATGAATGTCGTACGCACCTGCATGCTTGGCCTATTGGCACTGCCCCTGGCCGCCCAGACCACGAACTTCAGCGCCGGCGGTGCACTCATTCTCGGCCTAGACAGCTACAAGAAGGCCGTCAACAACGCCACGGGGTTCATGTTCAACGGGGGTTGGGACACCACCGTCTACAAATCGGGCATCCCGGCCCGACTGTCGCTGGGCGTGGGGCTCATGCCGGGGAAGGAGTCGAACGGCCTGAAGACCTCCCTGACGCTCGTCCAGTTATCGGGCGACATCCTCATCGATACCGACATACGGGACCTTCGGGCCCTGGTAGGTCTGTCGTTGAATCAATACACCGCGAAGTACGCCGGAGCGGAGAGCCCATCCACCTTCGATGCGGACCACCACTTCCCCTTCCGCGATTGCAAGGGCATCAAGGGGGGACTGCGGCTGGGGCTGGAATACACCTTCACCAAGCAGATCACCGGTGAGGCGCTCTTCCAGATGACCGAGCTGGCGGGTCGTCAGCGTACCGATACGCTGATTCGCAAGGGTGGCATCAACCCCGGATGGCTCCAATTCGGGGCTCGTTACAAATTCTGATCGAGGCTGGCTCTGCTCCTGGATCCAGCCAGGCGCCCGTCCAGACGTTCCTGTGAAATAGACTCGATCAATGGCCCAGCCTTCCCGCCCAGATTCATGGCTGCGCCTCACCGACAACCCAAGGGGCTCCCGTGAGTGGCATGGCTGACGATTCAATACTGAACCAACCCGAACCCGTCCAGGGGAGGCTCTCGTTCGGGGAGAAGGTCGGTTACTCGCTCGGTGATGCCGCCTCGAATTTCTACTGGAAGACGTTCGAGTTCTTCATCATCTTCTTCTACACGGACGTCTTCGGCATTTCTGCAGGCGCCGTCGGAACGATGATGCTGGTGACCCGCATCCTGGACGCGGTGGCGGACCCGATCATGGGGTCCATCGCCGATCGGACCCGGACCCGCTGGGGACACTTCCGCCCGTACTTGATCTGGTTCGCCCTTCCGCTGGCGCTCGCGGGGGTTCTGACCTTCAGCACACCCAACCTGGGCGGCGGTGGAAAGCTAGTCTACGCCTACGTCACGTACTGCCTGCTCATGCTGCTCTACACGGCCGTGAACATCCCCTACAGCGCGCTGATGGGGGTGATGACGCCCAATTCCAAGGAGCGGACCTCCCTGGCCTCCTTCCGGTTCGTCGGCGCCTTTTCGGTGGCTGTGATCGTCCAGTACTGCACGCCCAGTCTGGCGCAGTGGTTCGGCATGGCGGGGACGCTCCGCGCCCAGCACAGCTTCCTCGCGAGTCCGATCCAGTGGACGCGGTGGTTCCTCTCCAAGGACTTCCTGACCCTGCCTTCGGACCTGACGAAGGGGTGGCAGCTGACGATGGCGCTCTACGGGGCACTGGCCTTGGTCCTGCTCATCCTCTGCTTCCTAACCACTCGGGAGCGCGTGTCCCCCCCGGAGAACCAGAACCCCGACTTCGGGCGGGACCTGCGAGACATGTTCGCCAGTCGGGCCTTCGTGGTCATGATCGGGGTCGCCATCATCATGATCACCTCCTTCGTCCTGAAGGGATCCGTCTCGGCCTACTACTTCAAGTACTTCGTCCACCGCAACGACCTGCTGGGTCCCTTCCTTGTCAGCAACGCCCTGGCCTTCCTGGTGGCGGTGGTCATCGCACCGGTGGTGGCGAAACGGTTCGACAAGAAAGCGCTCTTCATGGCCGCCATCGGTGGAGGAGGCACCATCATCGCGGGTTTCTGGTTCGCCAAGCCCACCGATATCGGGCTCATGTTCGCGCTCCAGATCGTCTCCAGCTTCGTGATCGGGTTCAACTCGCCCCTGCTCTGGGCCATGTTCGCGGATACCGCCGATGATGCCGAATGGCGGTCCGGGCGGCGCAATACCGGGCTGGTCTTCGCTTCGGCCATCTTCGGGACCAAGATCGGGCTGGCCTTTGGAGCCTGGGTGACGGGATTGCTGCTCACCTGGTTCGGCTACGTGCCCAACGTCGACCAGACGATGCGTTCGCTCCTCGGCATCCGATTGTCCATGAGCGTGTTTCCCGCGGCGCTGCTGGTGCTGGCCGCACTCCTGATGAAGATCTACCCCTTGGACGACCAGATGATGATCCAGATCGAGAAGGACCTGAAGGCCCGGAAACCCGAACCACCCGCGCCCGCCTAGGAAATGACCATGAACACCTTGCCGGCCCCCGCTCGACATGTCCTGGATGGGACGAGAAAGCGTCTGCCGATTCCCGGATGGAACACCTCGACATGACACGACGCTTTCTCTTTCTCATCTGCCTCACCCTTGGAACGACTCTCGGGGCGTCGGAGCCCGTTGATCTGGCGCGGCAGCAGTGGCAGGGCAACGCCATCTGCTATTCCGGATATCGCGAAGGACAGGATCCCGACAAGCAGGTGTTCCCCCGTTCCGATCAGGTCCTGGAGGACCTGCGCATCCTGGAACGGAATTGGAGGGTCATCCGTCTCTATGGCTCGGACCAGCACGCCAAGGATGTGCTTGAGACCATTCGGAACCATCGGCTCGGCCTGCGGGTCATGCTGGGGATGTGGCTGAGCGGGAAGCCGGAAAAGCAGGCGGACAATCAGCGCCAGGTCGCCTATGGCATCCAGCTGGCCAATGCCTACGCGGGCATCGTGGTCGCGGTGAGCGTGGGCAATGAGGCCCTCGTCAGCTGGTCCGACCATCAAATGACGGAACAGGAACTGATCGGATACGTGACCCGGGTGAAGCGGTCCGTTCCTTGTGCGGTCACCGTGGCCGACGACTACCTGTATTGGGCGAAGCCAGGCAACAAGCTGGTGAAGTACCTCGATTTCATCACCCTCCACAGCTACCCGATCTGGGGGAAGGTGGACATTGATGGTGGGCTGGCCGCCACGATCGACAAGTACGCCGCCATCCGGCGCACCTACCCCGGGAAGACGATCGTCTTCGGCGAAGTGGGCTGGGCCTCCTACACCCTGGGCGATAGGCACGCGCCGCAGGCGGGCAGCGAGACGAAGCAGAAGCGCTACTACCAGGAGATCACGGCCTGGGCTAAGGCGAATGGCGTGACTGCCTTCATCTTCGAGGCCTTCGACGAACCTTGGAAGGGCGAAGGCACCGAAGGGCACTGGGGCCTGTTCACGGTGACCCGCAAGGCCAAGCCCGTGATGAGGGACCTGTTCCCTGAGCTCAAGCCCACTGGACCGACGTCCCCGAGTTATGAACCGGTGCCGTTGATGGGTCCCGGCAAGGACGGGAAGGGCGCATGAGTACCACCTACGTTTCCGGATTTCCTCTGACCTTCCCGGAAACTGCCGTGGAGGGTACGTATGTGGATCTCGAGGGCGAGCGGTTCTTCCGGGTATCCAACCTGGATGGGATGCCCCCCTTCTTCATGAGCCTGGTGAGCGATTCCGATCACTGGTTGTTCATTTCCAGCAATGGCGCCCTCACCGCGGGGCGGAAGGACCCGGATCACGCCCTCTTCCCCTATCACGCTGACGATCGCATCCACGACAGCCAGGAACACACTGGCAGCAAGACCGTCCTGCGGATCAGCCGCGAAGGTGGCACCAGCCTATGGGAACCCTTCTCGCAGCGCTACGAGGGCCTCTACCGGATCACCCGGAACCTCTACAAGAGCGTCTACGGCAATAAGATCCTCTTCGAGGAAGTGAACGAAGACCTGGGTCTGACCTTCCGCTGCGCCTGGATGAACAGCGATCGGTTCGGGTTCGTGCGGCGCTCGGAGCTGGTCAACCTGGGGTCCCAGGCGGTTTCAGTGGACCTGCTGGACGGCCTCCAGAATGTGCTCCCCTGCGGCCTGGGATGGCGATTCCAGCTGGAGTACAGCACCCTCGGCGATGGCTACAAGCGCACCGAGCTGCTGGAAGACTCGGGACTGGTCCTGTTCCGGCTGAGCTCCCTGCCAGCCGATAAGGCTGAGCCCAGCGAAGCCCTCCGCGTGAATGTCGCCTGGTCCACAGGTTTGGAACATCCCCTCCGGCTGCTTTCGAGCACCCAGATCGCTGCCTTCCGGCGTGGGCTGCCCCTCCAGCAAGAGACGGATATCCGGGGCAGGCGGGGAGCCTATCTGTTGAGCGCCACGCTCCAGCTGGAACCCGGAATCCGGAAGGAGTGGTTCATCGTCGCTGATCTCGCCCAGGACGCGGCAGGTGTCACCGCGCTGAAAATGCGCCTGGAGGCCTCCGCCGACCTCCGTACCGAGCTGCTGGAGGATGTGGCGAAGGGCACGCAGAACCTGGTCCGCAACGTGGCCAGCGCCGATGGACTGCAGATCACCGAAGACGAACGGAACGCCAGTCGGCATTTCTCCAATGCCCTGTTCAACATCATGCGCGGGGGCCTTCCCGGCTGCGGTTATCACGTGCCCAAGGCCGACTTCCAGGCTTTCCTGGCCAAGTCCAACACTGAAGTCGCGGCCTGCTATGACTCCTTCCTGGAGAAGCTGCCCGATGGCTTGAGCCGCAGAGAATGGCTGGATCGCATCGTGGCCTGCGACGATCCTGATCTGGAGCGGCTTGCCCGTGAGTACCTGCCGCTGACCTTCAGTCGCCGGCATGGGGATCCGAGCCGACCCTGGAACAACTTCTCCATCCAGGTACGGCAGCCGGATGGCACGCGCATCTTCAACTACCAGGGCAACTGGCGGGACATCTTCCAGAATTGGGAAGCGCTGGCCTTTTCCTACCCGGGTTTCCTCGAAAGCATGATCTTCAAGTTTGCGGACTCCACCACCGCGGATGGCTACAACCCCTATCGCGTCCAGCGGGAGGGCTTCGAATGGGAGACCATCGATCCTGATGATCCCTGGTCCTTCATCGGCTACTGGGGGGATCACCAGGTGATCTACCTCCTGAAGCTCCTGGAGGCTTCGGACCGCTACCATCCAGGCGCGCTGGCAGGCCTGCTGGGCCGTCGGCTGTTCAGCTACGCAAACGTGCCGTACCGGATCAGGCCCTACGAGGCGATGTTGGCGAACCCGCGCGACACCATCGTCTTTGATCAGAATGCCCATGCCCAGGCCATGGAGCAGGTCGCGAATCTGGGCGCCGACGGGAAGCTCCTGATGGGGCTCCACGGGCCGGTGCGCGCCAACTTCACGGAAAAGCTGCTCGTGGTGGCGCTCTCAAAGCTGTCGAATTTCATTCCTGGCGCAGGCATCTGGATGAATACCCAGCGCCCTGAGTGGAATGACGCGAACAACGCCCTGGTGGGGTATGGGGTGTCCATGGTGACCCTCTGCTACCTGCGTCGTTATCTCGCCTTCTGCCAGGAACTGTTCCAGGGGGCGGGGGAGGGCTCGATGGAGGTTTCCATCGAGGTCGCCGAGCTCTTCCGGGGCATCTCCGCGACGCTCAATCGGTCCACGCCCTCACCCGGCCAACCGGTCACTGACCGGGAGCGGAAGATGGTCCTGGATGCCCTGGGAGGAGCAGCCACCATCTATCGTGAGCGGATCTACGGCAAGGGCTTCTCTGGCGAGTACGTCCCGCTTGTCGGATCACAGCTCAAGCAGTTCTGCGACGTGGCGCTCCGCCACATCGACCACGCCATCCGGGCGAACCGGCGCGGGGACGGCCTCTACCACGCCTACAACCTGATGAAGGTCGTCGGGGATGGCATCGAGATCCGCACCCTCTACAAAATGCTCGAAGGCCAGGTCGCTGCCTTGAGCTCGGGCCTCCTCACGGGGGAAGAGGCCGCCGATCTCCTGGATGCCTTGCGCCGCAGCAACCTCTACCGCGAGGATCTGGGCAGCTACCTGCTCTATCCCGACCGCGACTTGCCCAGGTTCCTGGAGAAGAATATCCTTCCCGCCGATGCGGAGAGCCGGTCCGATCTGCTCAGGGCACTCCTGAAATCCGGGGATGGGTGCATCGCGATTCGCGATGGCGAAGGGCACCTCCATTTCAACGCATCCTTCCGTAGCCGCGTGGACCTTCAGGCCGCCCTCGAAGCGCTGCGGCTCACGGCCTACCGGGCCCTCGTGGATCGGGACGAGGCCATCCTGCTGGCACTCTACGAGGAGGTGTTCGACCACCAGTCGTTCACCGGGCGCTCCGGGACCTTCTTCAAGTATGAGGGACTGGGCAGCATCTACTGGCACATGGTCTCCAAGCTGCTCCTCGCGGTCGATGAGGTCCAGCAAGCGTCCACCGCCGGGACGGCTGGCACCCAGGAGCGCCTGCGGAAGCACTTCCTGGACATCCGGGAAGGCCTGGGCATACACAAGTCCCCGGCGCAGTACGGGGCGATTCCCACGGATCCCTACTCCCACACTCCCAGTTTCGCAGGGGCCCAGCAGCCGGGGATGACCGGTCAGGTGAAGGAGGACTTCCTCACCCGCTTCAGCGAAATGGGGGTTCAGATCAAGCGCGGCAGGATCTCCTTCCAGCCCAAGGGGCTACCTCAGCAGGAATTCTTGAGCCGACCTGGCGTCTTCCGGTTCGTCGACACCGAAGGGGACTTTCACTCGCTTGACCTGGAGCAGGGCACCTTGGCCTATACCATCTGCCAGGTCCCCGTTGTAATGCATCGCATGGGAGACCCGAGGATCCACCTCACAGAAAGTGGTGGAGCCGTACGGGTGATTCCCGGCCTCACCCTCGACGAGAAGGACAGCCGCGCCATCTTCGAGCGATCAGGTGCCATTCAGCGATTGGAGGTCTTCTTGGGAGCACGTCCGGGACTGGAGCCTGCTCCCTGAGGTGGGAGACACCGGAGCCAGTGACTTCGTGCCGTCTCAGCAGGGTCGAGCGGGGAATCTGCGCCACCTTTGTACCGACTTGGGGTGTCCTCGGATGTCCACGTGCGACAAGGGATCGGCCCGGAGTGACAGGACAGGGCGTCCGCAACCTAGTGTCGGCGGGCATCTTCGTGTGCTCGATTCGTAGTGAAGGGAACCCTCCGGCCTGACGAAGTGTGGATGACTCAGCCGTCAAGGGGGGTCGGGCAAGGAACTGGTTGGGCTACTGACCCAGGACCGCAGCCAGCCCCCGGATGGCCTTGCTGTCCACATCGGTGACCACCAGTGCGGACCCGGTGAAGTCGCCGAGGACGGGGGCACTGCCGGCGATCAGGTCACAGCGCACCGTGGCGAACTCGCCGGTGGGGAAGCCTTTGGCGTTGATCAGCACGATGCGGAGCTTGGCCCGCTGGCTCGCGTCCGCCGGGGTGAACCGGGCCACCGCCAGGGAACCGGCGGCGATGCCGGACGGGGTGACCACCCCGTCCAGGGCCTGACCGTTGCTATCCGCCTTGATGGTCACCCCGGCCGGCAGGCTGAGGGTCAGGTCGATGCTGCCGATGCTGGTGCCGGAGGCCAGGAGCCCCTGGAGGCTCGGCTTGAGGGTGAAGGTGGACGCCGGCACAGCGGTCGCCGGAGCCGGACTGCCACTGGAACCTCCGCCGCAACCCGTGAACAAGGCCATCGCGGCGATCAGAACCGGGCTCATCACTTTCAGCATTGTCATGGGTGCACCTTGGCGGGTCAGTGGGGCAGTGATTAAGTTCGTTCAGAAAGTGGCGAGTCCGGCCGCTTTGCGCAGGATCCGGAGGGCATCGGTCACATCGATGACGCCGTCGGGCGCACCCGCGGGCATGACGTCCCCGTGCACCAGATCTTTCAGGGTGGGGGGCAGCACGCCCAGGGCCAGCCGCAGGGCCTTGAGCGCGTCGCTGGTGTCGATGGTGGCGCCTCCGCTCAGGATCCCGTCGGCCACCACGACGGTGATGGCGGCACTCCTGCTGGCCACATTGCCGGCCGAATCGATGGCGAGCACGGTGACGTTGTTGATCCCGGGCACCAGCCCGGTGAGCTGGGCGCTCCAGAGGATGCCGTTCAGGGTGGCGGGTGCGGCCACGGCCGAGGTGCTCACGGTAACCACCGGAGTCAGTCCGCCTTCCACGGTCCCGGACAGGGTCAGGGTGGAGCCCTGAAGCGGCGTGGGCACGGAGTCCAGGGTCAGGGCGGGGGCGGTCGTATCCAGCGCGATGGTCGCGGTCAAGGTCGCCGGTACACCGACCGCGAGGGTGCCGGTGACGGTGATGCTGTTGAAGCCTTCCACCAGATCGGAGACGGCGGCGCTCCAGGAGGCGGCGGTGGGGGTGGCGGCCTGGATGGTGGCGCCATGGTTGACCTGAATTTGGATCACCGCCCCGGCCTGCCGGGTGCCGCTGAGCTGGAGGCTGGGTTTATTGGTGACGACCGGGAGCGTATCCAGGGTGAAGGCGATGGACGAGGCCTGGGTGCCGGTGGCGTCCCGGGCGGGGATCAGGGTCAGGACCTCTGGTTCGCCTTCGGGGATGAGGATTTCCGGATGGTCGAAGGGCGCGGAATGGTTCCGGACCCGCTCATCGGTGAGGGAACGCAGGAACGCCACCATGGCCGCCACCTTGTCCGGGGCGTTCTGCATGGCCCCGATCTCGGAGATGGCCGAGTCCAGGCTCGGGCTCTGGGCCGCCGAAGGGAAGTTGCCACCGCGGACGTAGAAGTGCACCACATCCTCCAGGGTCAGCACGCTGCCGTCATGGAAGTAGGGGGCAGTGAGCTCCACGTTGCGCAAGCCCGGCACCTTGAAGGCCCCGCGGTTGGCCACCGGGAAGGTGGCCGGCAGCTGCGGCGGCAGCACCACCGACGGGAACGGCAACTGGCCCAGGACCTGAAGCTCGGCCAGGGAGGCGTAATCCAGGGGGAGGAACTGGCCGGTGGCCGGGTTGGTGAACGGGGCGCTTCCGCCCCGACCGGAGTCCTCCGCCGTGGGGCGCAGGCCGGTGCTGTTGAAGCCGTTGTCGTAGATGGTGTCCCGCCCGCCCGCCACCATCTGGTCCAGGACCCGGTTGCTGAGGTTGGTGAGGAAGGCGTTGGAGGTGGCCGAGGCGGCGGTGAGCTCGGTGCCGGCATGGCAGGTGTTGCATTTGCCGGTGCCGCCGAAAAAGAGGTTCATGCCATCCGCCTGCTGGGAAGACAGGGCGGTGGAATCTCCTCCCAGGAAACGATCGAAGGGAGTCTGGTCGGACACCAGGGTGGCCTCGTATAACTGGATGGCCAGGCCCCAGAACAGGGAGAAGTTGGCCTCCAGCTGCGTGGAGCCGTCCGGAGCCGTCAGGCTGGTGGAGGTCAACGAGTCCAGGAAAGCGGCCTTGATCATGGCGCTGTAGGAGCGGTTGAGGCCATTGGACCCCGCGAGCTGGCCGCCCGGCAGCAGCACGGCCCGGGACAGGGGACCCAGCACACTGTCGCCAGGGTGGACGGCCTGTTTGCCCAGGGGGGTGAGGGATAGCAGCTTCCGGGCGACGTCCAAGAAAGTCCGGCCCCCGGCTGACATTTCGGTGCTGTCCAGGGGCGGGCCCACGGCCTGGGAGGCCAGGCTGGCAGCCTCGATGGCGATGGGCGCCTTCACCAGCACCGGGCTCCCTGGGGTGCCTTGCTGGAACCAGACGCCAGCGCCGGTATCCAGGGGACCAAAGGGGTTGTTGCCATTGAAAATGTTGTGGGCACGACCATCCCAGAAATTCTCAAAGTTGAAGATCGCGTTGATGACGCTGGGAGCGTTGCGAGCCGTGACCTGGCGGACATTCACCCCAGCGTCCGAGAAGATGGGATCAGCCACCGAGCTGGTGGCGTCCAGCGCCGAGCCGCTGACAGTGGCCAGGAAGGTGGCTTTTCTGACGCCTTGGGAGCCCACCACGTCGTTGCTGTCCCTGATTACGGCCGAGCGCTGGAGATCAGGGTTCTGCCGCACATGGAACGGAAAATCGGAATCCAGCAGGGTCTGGTTGGGCCCGCGCACCTGGAAGCTCTGGTCGTTGCTCCGGGTGCCCGGGTTGAGGGTGTTCTTGCGCCGCTTGTCCACGCCCGCGTCGAAATGGCAGGTGGCGCACGCCACCTGGCCGTCGCTGCCGGCCTGCACGTCCCAGAACAAAGCCTTGCCCAGCCGGATGGCCGCCGCCTTGTCCTTGACGAACTGGTACAGGTTGGGGGGCTCGGGCACGGGGATCTGGCTGAGGGGCATCTGGAACAGGCCAGGCGGCGGTGTCGGCACCCCCTGCGCGGGACCTGGCGGGCCGTAGCCCACCAGGGCGATGGCCAACAGACCAAGGGCGTAGCGCTGCCACGAACGAAACGAGTTCGTCATTGCCCACCTCCAGGCAGGGAAGGTTTCTTGATTGGCGAGGTCAACAGCTTGGTAGCCAGATCCGGGGAGATGGTGAAAAACTCGGTCACCAGGATCAGGTTCTTCTTGATGCCACGCAGGGTGCGGCTGAAATCAAATTCGGCCCCGGGTTCGGGGGTCTTGATTCCGGCCAGTTTTCCCGTGACCTGTCCGGTGGCTACATCGTATCGGTCGAAATCAACCAGAGTCAGCCCGGTGAACTGCCCTTCGAAATCCGCCTGGCGGAAGCTCCCGGCATAGGTGCCTGACATTTTCTGGATGTACAGGGTCTTGATCCGAAGCTCGAGGCTGAGGACCAGGAAGATCTGGATCCCGCCGAAGCGCCCCTTCTGGTTGACGCCGTGGATGTAGCCGATGATGTCCTTGTTCCGGTAGATGACATAAATGGTGTACGGCACATCGATGGATTCGTACAGGCCGTGCAGCTTGTCCCGCATCCGAGATTCGACCCTGGCCAGCAGCGGGTCGCCACCCAGTTTCTGGATGTCCACTTCGACGGTCTTGAACCCCGTGGACCCGGGGAAGAGCCGCGCCACGTCCCGATCGGGATAGTTGAGGTCGCAGCCCACCGAGGCCCAGGCCGGCGTGCAGGCCAGGGCAGTGAGGCACGGGACGGCGAGGGCAAGACCGGGCCTGATCATGGTGCAACCGACTTCAAGGTGGCTGGTGGGGGGATGGGGCCGCGGGTGGGGATCACTTGCACCGGTCCGATGCCGTCCCCGCTGTCGGCGGTGGGCAGCTGGAAGGACGGCTCGAAGAACACGCCGTCCCAGGTGGGCATGGGGGTATCCATCTGCCGAGCGCCTTTCTTGCTGGCGTTCCAGTGCATGAGCA
>Ga0302321_100003402_pt1 | contig 13649 bp, 6 predicted proteins | sample Fen_T0_1_FD_202505 | JGI IMG/M metagenome (GOLD analysis project Ga0302321, IMG submission 202505) | Peat permafrost microbial communities from Stordalen Mire near Abisko, Sweden - Fen_T0_1 | ecosystem: Environmental > Terrestrial > Soil > Wetlands > Permafrost | place: Sweden: Abisko...
GAAGGCGCGGCAAAGCTCTCGTGATAACTGAAACGCATGTCCACCGGACGCAACTGCATCTTCGGTCCCGGATATTTGGCCTGAAATCCCAGCACGATTCCTTCGACGGGCTGGATGGCGAGGATGAGCCGGGACGGCAACCAGCCGAGCGAGGCTTCGGGCGGAAAGGACTGATGCGGCACGGCACGAAACTGTATGGAGATTTCCGACGCCTGTTGCGGCAGGCACTTGCCCGTGCGCAGATAAAACGGCACGTCCTGCCAGCGCCAGTTGTCGAGAAATAGCTTCAACGCCACGAATGTCTCCGTCTGGGAATCGGGTGCCACGCCGACCGCCTCGCGATAGCTCGGCGCATTTTTTCCAGCGACGTTGCCTGCACCATACTGTCCGCGCACGGCGTATTGCGAAACCTCGTCGCGGTGAATCGGGCGCGCGGCGTGGAGCACATCCACTTTCTTGTTGCGGATTTCGTCAGCCTCGAAGGAGACCATCGGTTCCATGGCCACCAGACAGAGCAATTGCATCAGATGATTCTGCACCATGTCACGCAGGGCGCCGGCGTGTTCATAGTAACCACCGCGATGTTCCACCCCCACGGTTTCGGCGACGGTGATGGTCACATAATCAATGTAGCGACGGTTCCAGAGCGGCTCGAAGACCGGATTTGCAAACCGGAAAGCCAGAATATTCTGCACCGTTTCCTTGCCCAGGTAGTGATCAATACGAAAAATCTGCGACTCATTAAAACTTGCGGCGAGAACGGTATTCAAGGCGCGCGCCGAATCCAAATCGTAGCCAATCGGTTTTTCAATGACGATCCGCGCCCAATCCCGATCCCGCGCGAGGCCGGCCTTCCCAAGATATTTTGGAATTTCGCCGAACATACTTGGTGGTGTCGCCATGTAGAAAATCCGGTGAGCTTTGGCTCCCCATTCCTTTTCCAGCTTTGCACATTGTTTACCGAGAGCTTTGTAAGTTTGCAGCTTCTTGAAATCGCCCTGCTGATAATGGATGTGGGGTGCGAACTGATTCCAGGCGACGGCCTTGGGTTTTCCGAACCGGGAGAATTGATTGAGACCATCGTGCAACCGGCGGCGCAGCGCGGCGTCGCCGAGCTTGATGCGGTCCACCACGATGATGGCAAACTGTGCGGGCAGACTTCGATCTTGAGAAAGGTCGAACAAGGCCGGCACAAGCTTCCGCCAGGTCAGGTCACCGGCTCCGCCAAAAATGACGAATACCGTCGGTTCAAGTTGGTCATTCGTTTGCATATTGTTCTCGCTTCATCTCCACCCTTATTTCTCGTTCCGCCTGAAGCCAATCTTGATCGGGTTGGCCGCTCTGACGGCCTCGCTGCTCAAAAAGTTCATAGGCACGCTTCGCAATTTGCGGCGTCAAATCCACTTCCAGAAACCTTGCCGGCGAGGCGAGGTTGCCGTCCATCAATCTCCCGTATTCCATCGTCAGGCTTCGCAGCCTGTGCGCGAGTTTCTCGGTAAGTTCGCCAGCCTGTAGTCGCCATCCCCAGTTTCCTTTGGCAATTCCCGGCAAATTCATTCGCGCGTCCGACCCTAGTTCCAGAAGGTCTTGCGCGGGAATGATAGCGGTGTTGGCCGGCGATGCCAGAGCTGCTCGGATCATAGACCAGACAATGGGCACGTCCTTGGCTCCCAGCATTTGTTGCAACACTTCACGTTGCGTGATGGGCAAATTCTCGGACCAGCCCGCCGTGGTGTCGTTGTCATGGGTTCCGGTATAGACCACGGTTTCCAACGGATGCGGCGCGGGCGGATTGGAATCGTTTTGGAGTTCTGAACCCAACTCGAATTGGAGCACGCGGGTGCCGGGGATTTGAAATTGATTCAACAATGCCACCACTTCGGGTGTTGTGTCTCCGAGATCATCCGCAATGAATGGCAACGGCCCAAGGGCTTCGCGGATGGCTTTGAAAAAAGCTGCGCCGCCACCGGGCAGATATTTTCCCTTCAAAGCCGTTTTCGCCTGGGCTGAAATTTCATACGTCCGGACAAAGCCGATGAAATGATCCAGCCGGTTGACATCGAACCGGCCAAAAGCCGTTCGCAAGCGTTCAATCCACCAGTGATAGTTCTGCGCTTGCAGCGCGTCCCAGCGATACACTGGCAGACCCCAAAGTTGCCCGGTTTCGGAAAAATAATCCGGCGGGACGCCGGCAACCACCGTCGGATTTCCGTCAGCGTTCAGTTTGAAAAGTTCGGCGTGCGCCCAGACATCGGCGCTTTGATGAGCCACGAAGATGGGGATATCTCCAATCAGCCGGATTCCTTTAGCTGCGCAATAAAATTTTAATTCTTTCCACTGCACGGAAAACTGCCACTGGACAAATTCATGATAGCGGATGTCGTCGGCAAAGCGTTTTTGCGCGCGGAGCATGGCATCTGGTTGGCGCGTTCGCAGCTCTGGCTGCCAACGGGTCCAATCCGAAGTGCCCACCTTCCCTTGAATTGCCGAGAATAATGAAAAATCCTCCAGCCAATAAGACTCCACTTTTGAAAAGGCATCGAACTCCGATTGCCTGCCAACGTGTTTTTGTTCTCCAAAATGCTCAAATGCCTTTTTCAACAAGGCCGTTTTCCAGCGGGCGGCTTCAGTAAAATTTACGCTACCGACTTTGTCGGAAATTGGCGGGTTGATTTCCTTCCGACTGAGCAGCCCTTGCTCCATCAAGCGATCAGGACTCAACAACAGCGGATTTCCCGCAAATGCGGAAGTCGATTGATAAGGTGAATTGTCTCCGCCCGTTGGTCCGATGGGCAACATCTGCCAGCGACGCTGTCCGCTGGTAAACAAGAAATCCACAAAGGCGTTTGATGATGGCCCCACGTCGCCAATCGGGTAGGCATTGAAAAGCGAGCTTGGATGGAGAAGTATTCCGGACGCGCGTAAATTCATCTGGAACCCCCTTTGTCCGCGTAGTCAGGCTTGCGTGCCAACAGGATTGCGCTTGAGCGGGGTTTCAGCAGATAGGTCTGGGGATATTGCAAAAGCGGCTCCTCGCCGGGAGCTAACAAATCAAACGGGGTTTCAACAAAGGTATCAACTGCCAGACGCCATGGGGATCCAGGCGGTGGCGGTGGCAAATGAAAATCAATCGCATCCATCCCAGCATTAAACATCAGGAACAATGCTCGTTGCTGATCTTCATGAATTAAACCGGCAAAATGCTTTTCAGTCGGGTCGGTCCATTTGGGTAAGCCACCTTGCGGATTAAACCATTGAATCTCGCTGTTCGTATAGAATTGTTCGTCACTTAAAATTGGATGCGCCAACCGGAAGGCAATCAGGCCTTTGGCAAACCGGTAAATGTCGTGATGCTGCTCAAGGTTGTTCCAGTCAACCCAACTGGTTTCATTGTCCTGACAATAGGCGTTGTTGTTGCCGCCTTGTGTGCGGCGAAATTCATCTCCACCCAATAGCATCGGCACTCCGCGCGAAACGAGCAAGGTCAGCAGGAAATTCTTTATCAGGCGTTTCCGGACAGCCTCCATATCGGCATCGTTCGTCGGTCCTTCGATTCCATTATTCCCGCTTAAATTTTCGTCGGCTCCGTCGTGGTCTTTTTCCGCGTTGGCCTCATTGTGTTTGAACTGATAGCTAACGAGGTCGTTCAGCGTGAAGCCATCGTGGCAAGTTACAAAATTGATGCTGCTTCCCGGGCCTTTGCCGGATTGTCTGTAGATGTCAGCGCTGCCACAAATGCGGCTCGCAAATAAACCCACCATCCCCTTATCGCCACGCCAGAAACGCCGAACATCATCGCGATAACGCCCGTTCCACTCCGCCCAGCGCCGATCCGAGAAACTTCCCACCTCATATGCGCCGGCCGCGTCCCACGCCTCGGCGATAATTTTTACGTTTTTCAAAATAGGATCTTCGGCGATCCGTTCAAGCAGCGGAGCTTTGAGCAGGAGTTTGCCGGTGCCATCCCGGCCGAGAGCCGACGCTAGGTCAAATCGGAATCCATCAACGTGCATCTCGGTTGCCCAATAACGGAGCGCCGACAGGATGTGATCCCGCACCACCGGATGATTGGCATTAACGGTGTTACCGGTTCCGGTGTAGTCCTGATAGTAGCGCTGGTCTTTTGCCAGCGTGTAAAAAATCGCATTGTCCAGCCCGCGAAAACAAAGCGTGGGCCCCAGTTCATCGCCCTCAGCCGTGTGATTGAAAACCACGTCCAGAATCACTTCGATACCAGCCTTATGAAAAGCCCGGATCATTTCTTTGAACTCCAGCTTCTGTTGGCCCAAACCACCGGAACTGCTATAGCAGGCCTTGGGTGCAAAGAAGCCCACTGAATCATAGCCCCAGAAATTTTTAAGCCGCTCGTTGGTGAGCGGATTCCGTCGCGTGACCGAATTCTCGTTGAACTCCTGAACGGGCATCAACTCCACAACCGTAACTCCGAGTGATTTTAGATAGGGAATTTTTTCTATCATGCCACGGTAGGTTCCCGGATGATCCACGTCTGATTTGGGATGAATGGTAAAGCCGCGAAGATGCGCTTCGTAAATGACAGTTTCTGACCAAGGATGGCGAAGTGGTTTGTCTTCGGCCCAATCGAAAGGTTCATTCGCAAAGACGCATTTTGGCATCAAACCGGCATTATCGAAATTGGAGATGGTCAGGTCGTGCTGTGGTGACGACGCGTCATATCCGCGTGCCGATGGAAAATCCCATTGGGGCGGATGCGAAATCGCAGTGGCGCAGGGATCGAGCAGCAGCCTTCTGAAATTGAAACGATGACCTTGACTGGGCTGGTAAGGCCCATCCACTCGATAAGCATATAGTTGACCTGGGGCAATCCCTTTCACCCAAACATGCCAGACGTCGCCAGTGCGATTACGCGCTGAATCAAAGTCAATGAACCGGGTGGGCGCGGCGTCTTCAGCTTGGTTGAAAAACTCCAACCGAATGCGGCTCGCATTGCGGCTGAAAATGGCGAAATTGACTCCCCCGCCGCTTTCCTGAGTGCCCAATGGCAGCGGAGAACCGGCGCGAACATCGGCGCTTTCTGAAGTGTCCGAAAGGTATTCGAGCAAATCGCGGCGCGGCGGATTTATCAATGCTGCCATAGGATTCGTGAATCTTCCAATGGGATGGCGACACCGTCGTAGCGCTGTAGCACTCTTGCCGTGTAGTCCGCTGGTGATCGGGTGGCAGACACCGTTGCGCTGTAAATGTAGCTGCCGGCTTCGTCCGCCAGCGGGTGAAGTAGAGTCATTTCCTGACGCACGGCAGAACTGTCCTTAATGCCGTTGGCATACAGCTCCACGCGCACCTTCTTCGGGTCGAGGCCGTGGAGACAAACTTGAACCTCAAATATATGCTGTTCGCCTGTGGTTTCGATCTTCACTGAACCGAAGTGTAGCGTGGCCCATTTCTGATCGAGACTGTGTCGCCAATCAATTATTTGCCTGCCGATGATTCCTTTGCTGGCCACGCGCGATTGGCAGGTGATTGCCGCCGGTAGATAATGTTGTTCGGTATATTCGCGCACGGTGCGGTCGGCGGCAAAGTGCGGGGTCAAGCGGGACATGCTTTCCCGCATTCGTTTGACCCAGGCCATGGGAATACCTTTCTCGTTGCGCGTATAAAATTCAGGAATCACCTCGCGCTCAAGCCGCTCATAGAGCGCTTCGGCTTCAGCCGCATCCCAGTTTGAATCGTTACCATGCTCCTGACCGTCGCCCAGCGCCCAGCCTAAATCTGAAACATAAGCCTCGGCCCACCAGCCATCCAATTCCGAAAGATTTAAGCCGCCATTGACCAGCACTTTCATGCCGCTCGTGCCGCACGCTTCCCAAGGACGGCGTGGTGTGTTGAGCCAGACATCCACGCCTTGCACCAGATGTTCGGTCAGGTGCATGTCGTAGTCGCTTAAAAAAATCGCGTGCGGCCGGACATCGGGTCGGCGGATGAATTGAATCCATTCTTTGATCAGCGCCTGTCCTTCTTTGTCCGCCGGATGCGCCTTGCCTGCAATCATGAGTTGCACGGGTCGCTGCGGATTGGATAACAAACGCAGCAAACGCTCCGGGTCGTGCAGCAGCAGGTTGGGTCTTTTGTAAGTGGCGAAACGTCGGGCAAAACCCAAGGTCAACACGTCGGGATTGAATAAATGTTTTGCCTCCTCAACGGTTTCGGACGAGGCTCCGGCGGCGGCATAGTGCCGGGCCAGCCGCGCGCGCGCATATTCAACGAGGCACTTGCTGGAAGCAGTGCGAAATTGCCAAAGGTTTTCATCGGAGACGCGACGAATATTTTGCTGCTCCAGATTTTCCTTCATTCCCAGCCAGCGGTCTTTGCCGCAGGCCTTCGTCCAAAGATCGTCGGCTGCCGCCGAATCCCAGGTCGGGTGATGAACGCCATTGGTGACGTGGCCAATCGGGACTTCGGCCACCGGCCACTGAGGAAAGAGTGGCGAAAATATTTGCCGGCTAACCTGCCCATGCAAGCGGCTTACACCATTCACCGCGCCGCTCCCGCGAATGGCCAGATATGCCATGTTGAAACTTTCCGAAGCGTCGTTCGGATTTTGACGGCCCAAGGCCAGCAAATCGTGGAGTGATATGCCGAGCTTTTGCGTCGCATAGTTGCCGAGGTATTGTTCGATGAGCGCTGGCGTAAAACAATCAAAGCCCGCAGCCACTGCTGTGTGGGTCGTGAAAAGATTTCCCGCCCGCGTGGCGGCTAACGCTACTTCAAATGGCTGCGCGTTCGCTTCCATAAAACTACGCGCGCGCTCCAACACTGCAAAGGCGGCATGGCCTTCATTCAAGTGACACACATCCGGCTGGATGCCGAGCGCCGCGAGCAATCGCCAGCCGCCCATGCCCAGCATCATTTCCTGCTTGAGGCGCAACTCCGGGCCACCGCCATATAGCTCGCTGGTGATGCCGCGATGCGCCGGAAAGTTCGCCGCATCATTGCTGTCCAGCAGATAGAGTTTCACCCGACCGACTTGAACTTCCCATGCGCGCAGCCAGACCGAATAACCAGGCAAGACAATCTCCAGTCGCAACCACTCGCCATTCGGCTGGCGCAACGGAGTGATTGGCAATTGTCCGGGGTCGTTATACGGATAAAGAGCTTGTTGCGCTCCGTCCTTGTCAATCACCTGACGAAAGTAACCTTGTTGATAGAGCAGACCCACGCCAACCACCGGCACACCCAGATCGCTGGCAGCTTTGAGTTGATCACCTGCTACATTGCCGAGACCCCCGGAATAAATCGGCAGCGCTTCACTCAACATATATTCCATGCTGAAATACGCGACGCACTTCAAAGGCGACTGCGGATGATTTTTTTGGAACCATGCGGGCGCTTCCGCCGCCTGACGCTTGGCTTGCAGCAGGCCGTCAATGTTTTTGCGGAAGGCTGAATCGGCCAGCACGCTCTTGAGTTTGTCCTTGGAGACGGTTTGCAAAACCACCCAGGGATTTTGCGTGAACTCCCACAGCTCGGCATCAAGCTGCCGCCAGACCTCGTCGGTGGCATGGTTCCACGACCAGTGTAAATCCAACGCCAGCTCCGCCAAAGAATCGAATCCTTCGATGTCCGCCGGTAAATTGCAGTAACTAGGTTTGTTTATGGAAGTTTCATTGCTCATGATTGTTAGAATTGGAACCCGATCGAATCGTTGCCGAAATTAGTTTGGATCGCCCTCGTAGCGCCAAACCGCTACCGCTTCCTGAACCGTCATTTGATGCGGCGGCAAGGGCGCGCAATAACTATCCGTCGGGGGTTCTACCCCCAAGGCATCACTGACAATCGTCTGGGCTTCATCCAAGATGCGGCGCAGATGATTCCTGCCTTGCAAGCTCTCCGCATAAATTTTGTAGATGTTTTCGGTGCCGGAGGGACGCGCCGCGAACCAACCGTTCTCGGCCACGACTTTCAACCCGCCGATGGGAGCATCGTTGCCCGGCGCGCGGATGAGCTTGGCCAGAATTTTTTCACCGGCCAGTTCGGTCTGCTTCACCTGCGCGGGTGAGAGATTTGCCAAACATATTTTTTGCTCCGGCGTGGCTGGGGAATCCACGCGCTCATAGACGGGATCACCCAAATCGCGTGCGAACGCGCGATAGATGTTGGCGGGATCACAACCCGTTCGCGCCGTCATTTCGGCGGCCAATAAACAGGGGACAATGCCATCTTTGTCCGTCGTCCAGACGGTGCCGTCAAGCCGCAGGAAGACCGAACCCGCACTTTCCTCGCCGGCAAATCCCAGCGAGCCGTCGAGCAGGCCTGCAACAAACCATTTGAAACCCACCGGCACCTCGAAAAGCTTTCGGCCGAGTTTGGCGGTGATGCGGTCAATCATCTGGCTGCTCACGATGGTTTTTCCGACCGCCGCTGATTGGGGCCATTTTGGACGGTTCTGAAACAGATAAAAAATCGCCGCGCAGAGGTCGTGATTAGGCGGCACCAAACCTTCGCTCTTGGTGACAATCCCATGCCGGTCATGGTCGATGTCGCAGGCGAATGAGAGATCAAATTGATTCTTCAGGCCAATCAGTCGTTGCATCGCATAAGGCGAAGAAGGGTCCATGCGAATCTGACCGTCCCAATCTACCGTCATGAAACTGAAAGTGGGATCAACCACATCGCTGACCACCGTCAGTCCCAACTCATGCCGCTCCGCGATCCGCTCCCAATAATGGACGCCGGCCCCGCCCAGGGGATCAACCCCGAGATGAAGTTTTGCGCCGCGAATGATGTCCATATCAATCACGTTGCTAAGGTCATTGACGTAGGCGGTGACGTAGTCGTGCCGGTGCGTCGTCGCGGCGCGCAGCGCCTGCGCGTAAGGAATTCGCTTCACGCCGGAGAGTCTCGCTTCCAGCAGTTCATTCGCTTTTGCCTGGATGCAACCGGTCACGATTATGTCCGCCGGACCGCCGTTGGGCGGATTGTATTTGAAACCGCCATCATGCGGTGGATTGTGCGAGGGCGTGATGACAATTCCGTCGGCCAGTCCCGTCGTGCGACCGCGATTGTAATTCAGGATCGCATGGGAAATCACCGGGGTCGGCGTGTATTCGTCCCCTTCGGCGAGCATCACTTCAACTCCGTTTGCCGCCAAAACCTCCAGCGCAGTCGCGCAGGCCGGAACCGAAAGCGCGTGCGTATCCATGCCAAGAAATAATGGGCCGACGATGTTCTCACTTTTGCGATACAAACAAATCGCCTGAGTGATCGCGAGGATGTGCCATTCGTTGAATGCCAGTTTGAACGACGAACCACGGTGGCCAGAGGTGCCAAACGCCACACGTTGCGCCGGTTCAGTTGGATTAGGCACACCGGTGTAATACGCGGTGACAAGCCTCGGCACGTTAACGAGAATTTCGGGCGGTGCCAGTTTGCCGGCCAGGGGACTTATCTTCATGGCGTTTTCGTGGTGCGTATATTTTCAAGTTCTGCCACTTTTGCCAGACGGCGACGAAACCTTTCAGCGCCTTTGAATCGCGCGGCGAGAAACGTCTGCGTCAATTCCCAAGCCAGGACGTGACCGACCAGCAGGCCGCCAAAACAGATCATATTCAAATCGTCGTCCTCAACGCCTTGATGCGCTGAAAAGTTTTCGTCAATCAATCCAGCCCGAACGCCAGCCACTTTATTCGCGACGATGGATGCGCCAACTCCGCTGCCGCAGATGCCCACGCCGCGATCGACTGTCCCGGCGGCAATCGCCCGGGCCAAGAGAATGATAAAATCAGGATAATCATCATCGGACTTCAACTGGCGGTCGCCGAAATCAGTGACCTCATAGCCTGCGGCGCGTAATTTTCCGGCCAGAAATTCCTTCAATTCAAAACCGCCGTGGTCGGCGGCGACGCCGACACGATTCAGCGACTTTGGCAGAATGGCTTGAGCTTGAACGCTCATCATCTTTCGACGAGTTGCGGCCCCATCGCGGGATAGTCGGTATATCCCTTTTTCGCGCCACCATACAAAGTAGCTTCCTCTAGCGCGTTCAGCGGCTCGTCCAAACGGAAGCGCTCGGGCAAATCAGGATTGGCAATAAACAAACGGCCAAACGCCACGGCATCCGCCATGTCTTCGGCCAAGGCTTGCGTTGCGGTGGCATAATTGAAGCCGTTGGCGACAATCAATGGCCCATGAAATTCTTTGCGCAATGCGGCCAAAGGCACGGGCACCGCGCCGTGTTCCAAATCATCTTTCGTGGACACGATTAAATGTGCGTAAGCGAGTTTGAAGCGATTCAACTCATGAAGCACATGGCTGAACGTCTCCAGCGGATTGGAATCGTGCATGTCGTTGAAGATGCCCCCAGGCGAGAAGCGGATACCCACGCGATCTGCGCCCCAAACCTGCGTCACGGCGTTGACCACTTCGAGCGTCAGCCGGGAGCGGTTGCGCACCGGACCGCCATATTCATCCGTGCGCTGATTGGTGCCATCACGAAGAAATTGGTCGAGCAAATAGCCATTGGCATTGTGAATTTCGACGCCGTCGAACCCGGCCTTCTTGGCGTGTTCCGCTGCGATGGCATACTGCATCACTATGCCCGGCAATTCCTCCTTCCTCAACGCACGCGGCGTGACATAAGGCTGCATCCCGCGTTCCGTGAGCACCTGGCCAGTGCGCGGAGCGATGGCGCTGGGCGCGACCGGCAACCCGCCATCCGCTTGGAAACTTGGATGTGAAATCCGGCCCATGTGCCAGAGCTGAAGAAAAATGCGGCCGCCCGCGTGATGCACCGCCTCGGTTACTTTTTGCCAGCCGACGATTTGTTCCTCGGTATAAATGCCGGGCGAGTTCGGGCAGCCCGTGCCTTGCTGGGAAATCGCCGTCGCTTCGTTGATGATCAATCCCGCGCCCGAGCGCTGCGCATAATACTCGGCCATCAATGGCGTCGGCACGCGGCCAGTCCCTGCGCGCATTCGCGTGAGCGGCGCCATGATGATGCGGTTTGGCGCTTCAATCGCGCCCAGTCGGACAGGAGTAAACAGATCGGGTGTTTTCATAATTTTGCCATGAAGAAGCTGTTCTTTTTCGCCACCGTGAACAATGGGGTGAACACCCCATATCTGTTCTTTCAAAGCTGCGCCATCATCGTTTCATAACGCCCAAAGGATTTGAATTTATGAAATCCGAAGATTCGACCAGACCGTCCGAGAATGCCAGCCAAAGCGTGGCTGGTGTTACAGGCAAGACAAATCTCAATCCAGACGCAAGCGCCCCCAACGACAAATCTCCCGCCACAAATCTCCCGCCACAAATCTCCCGCCACAAATCTCCCGCCACAAATCTCCCGCCACAAATCTCCCGCCACAAATCTCCCGATACAGCCTATGAGTCAAGCTGCCGAGTCAAGCCCAATTCCGGCGGCACCTGCCGATCAGGCCGATCAGGCACTGCGCATGTCTGAATTGAATTATCGTCGGCTGTTTGAAACGGCGCAGGACGGCATCCTGATTTTGGACGCAGAGACGGGGCGCGTGAACGACGTCAATCCGTTCCTGATCAAACTGCTGGGTTTTTCCCACAGCGAAATGATTGGTAAAACCGTGGGCGAGCTGAGTCCGTTCAAAGATGTCGTTTCCAATCAGGCCATGCTGGAGCAATTGCAAAAGAACGGATATGTCCGCTATGAAAACCTGCCGCTGGAAACGAAGGATGGCCGCAAGACACCCGTGGAGTTTGTCAGCAACGTGTATCAGGCCGGCGACAAAAGGGTGATCCAATGCAATATCCGCGATATCACCGTGCGGAAGGAATACGAACATGAAATAGAGCGTTTGTCCCAACTCTACGCGGCGCTAAGTCAAATCAATCAGGCAATCGTCACTCAGCAGAACCGCGAAGAGCTTTTCGTCAAAATATGCCGCGTGTTGGTTGAGATCGGAAAACTCCGCATGGCTTGGGTCGGCTGGTTGGATGCAGCGACAAAGCAGGTCGTCCCGGTCGCGCAATGGGGTGATGGCGCAAACTATCTCTCACAGACAGCAATTTATGCGGATGACCGGCCTGAAGGCCGAGGGCCGACCGGCACGGCGGTTCGCGAGAAGCGGAATTATGTCTGCAACGATTTCAATCACGACCCCCACACCCTTCCATGGCGCCAGGCGGCGGAGCAGGCAGGCTTTCGATCTTCGGCGGGGTTCCCCATCCGGCTGGGAGGCGTGACTTGCGGTGCGATCACCGTCTACGCAGGTGAAACGGATTTCTTCCAAGACCGGGAAATTGCGCTGCTGGAGGAGGCGGCCGCCGACATCTCGTTTGCCCTGGACAATTTTGTGCGCGAAGCTGCACGCCGGCAGGCGGAAACGGAACTGCGCTGGAAAACGGCCTTTCTGGAGGCTCAGGTGGATTCCTCGCTCGACGGCATTTTAGTGGTGGATGATCAAGGAAAGAAAATCCTTCAGAATCAGCGCTTGAATGAGCTATGGACAATCCCACCGGAAGTCTCCGGGAACAAGGATGACAGCGTGCAGGTCAGATTCGTCGCCGACCGGACGAAAAATCCACGGGAGTTTGCAGACAAGGTCGTCTATCTTAACACCCATCCAGATGAGGTAAGCCGGGATGAGATCGAGCTGGCTGATGGAATGTTTCTTGATCGCTATTCCTCTCCCGTCCGCGACAAGGACGGAAAGCATTATGGAAGAATCTGGACTTTTCGCGACATCACCGAGCGTAAGCGAGCCGAGGAATCACTGCGGTTACTCGAATCCGCTGTGGAACAGTCCACGGAGTCCATCGTAATCACCGATGCGCAGTTCGATTTTCCCGGGCCAAAGATTGTTTTTGTCAACCCTGCTTTCACCCGGATGACCGGCTACACGGCGGCGGAGGTCATTGGAAAATCACCCCGGATCATGCAGGGACCGCGGACCGATAAGGCCGTGTTGAGCCGCCTCCGCAAAAATCTCGAACAGGGCGAAACATTTGCCGGCGAAGCCATCAATTACCGCAAGGATGGAACGGAATTTGACTTGGAATGGCAAATCGCGCCCCTGCGGAATGCCAGCGGCAAAGTCACGCACTTCGTAGCCACCCAGCACGACATCACCGCGCGCAAAAAGCTCGATGCACAATTCCGCCAGTTGCAAAAAATGGAGGGTATCGGTCAGTTGGCCGGCGGTGTGGCGCACGATTTTAACAACATTCTGTCCACCATCCAAATGCAGGCTGATTTGCTGAAATATGATGGCGGACTTTCCTCCAGCCAGTCGGAGTCAATTGGCGAAATCATCACGAGCATTCAACGCGCGTCCGCCCTGACCCGCCAATTGCTCTTGTTCAGCCGGCGCGAAATTTTCCAGCCGCGCGATCTGGATTTGAATGAAACCATCGCCAACACGACAAAAATGTTAAAGCGAATGCTCGGCGAAACCATCGAGATGCAACTCAAGCTGGCGGCGCAACCGCTGTTCCTCCATGCCGACGCGGGCATGTTGGATCAAGTGCTGATGAATCTCTGCGTGAACGCCCGCGATGCCATGTCCAATGGCGGCCAATTGATCATCGAAACGGCCGGCGTGGAACTCGATGAACTGGCCGTGGCGCAAACTGTCCAAGCGCGGCCCGGTTCGTTTGTGCGCTTGAGTGTGAGCGATAATGGCGACGGCATTCCCCCG
>Ga0302321_100003403_pt1 | contig 13648 bp, 3 predicted proteins | sample Fen_T0_1_FD_202505 | JGI IMG/M metagenome (GOLD analysis project Ga0302321, IMG submission 202505) | Peat permafrost microbial communities from Stordalen Mire near Abisko, Sweden - Fen_T0_1 | ecosystem: Environmental > Terrestrial > Soil > Wetlands > Permafrost | place: Sweden: Abisko...
GCGGCGGGAGGCATCATTGGCGGGCGAGCACCGCGCAGATCGCGCAGCTCCGCAGCGAGGCGCCGCCGATGTCGAGAACGGGGACCCAGCCACTGGTCGATGTCGACGATGGCGGGGCTCCCGGCGGAGTCCGCGGGTTCGAGCGCTCGGCGCCCCGCTCGGCCGGCTTCGCCGGCATCGTCTTCTCCGTGCTCTTCGTGGCGACCCTGATGCTGGTCAGCGCACGACCGCCGGAAGGCCTCGATGAGGCCGCCTTCGTCGACTGGTACCGGGCGCATGGCCTGGTCCTGGTCACGTTTGCCGCCCTGTACCTGGCGCCGTTCGCCGGGATCGCCTTCCTGTGGTTCATCGGGGTGATCCGCAACCGCATCGGCAGGGACGAGGACCAGTTCCTCGCGACGGTGTTCCTCGGCAGCGGCCTGCTCTTCGTCGCGATGTACTGGGCGGCTGCGGCAGAGCTGGCCAGCCTCGTCGCCGGCAATCGCTACGATGCCGCTCCGCCGCTGAGCGCCGCTCGCCTGGAGGAGGTCCGCTCGGTGGCGTTCTCCTTCCTGTTCGTGCTTGCGGCTCGGGCCGCCTCCGTGTTCATGCTCGTCACCTGCACGATCGCCCGGCGGACCCGCATCTTTCCGCGGGCGCTCATTCTCGCGGGCTACGGGATCGCGCTCGTGATGCTCCTGAGCCTCGCGTTCCTCCAGTGGATCGTGCTGCTGTTCCCGGCGTGGGTCTGCGTGGCGAGCGCCTACGTCCTCTTCGCCGAACGCCGCGCGACGGGCCCGGGAAGCGGGAGCCCCGCGGGGTAGGATTCGGGCGAGGGGCCGGCGATGAGGCACCATCGCCGGCGACCAGGCGGCCGTCGAGGGCTTCCTCGGACGGCTCGACACCTTCGAGCTCTGCTTCACCATCGTCACGCCGTGAGGTTGGGATAGAGTCCCCGTTGACGCTCTTGCGTCTCCTCGACAACCGACGACCACCCTGCTTTGGAGGACGGCCCGTGCGCCGCTTGCTCATCGGACTCACCATCGTCGCCGTCGGCCTCCTGGCCGCCGCGTGCTCCTCGGCCTCGACCGGCGGGTCGGGCGGCACGCTCGACGGGACCGCCTGGACGCTCAAGACGTACGACGTCGGCGGCACCGCGACCGCCGTGCCGTCCGGGATGGTCATCGATGCGAAGTTCGCCGGGGGCAAGGTGTCGGGCTTCGCCGGCTGCAACGTCTACACGGCGTCCGCCACGATCTCCGGGGCCACCCTCAAGATCGGCCCGGCCGCGATCACCTCGATGGCCTGCGACACGGCCATCAGCGCGGTCGAGACGGCCTATCTCGCGAACCTCGCCAAGGCCGCGACCTTCACCGCGACCTCCGAGGCGCTCACGATCTTCGGGAGCGACGGCAAGCAGCTGCTCGCCTACGCGGCGGCGTCGAAGAACCCGCTCGAGGGCGATTGGAACGTCACCGGCTACAACACCGGCACGCAGGCCGTCACGTCGCCGATCGCCGGCACGACGCTCACCGCGACGTTCACGGCCGCCGGCGAGGTCGGCGGGAACGCGGGCTGCAACAGCTACAGCGGCCCGTACAAGCTCGACGGCTCCTCGCTGACCGTCGGCCCGCTGGCCACGACCATGAAGGCCTGCGACCAGGCGATCATGGACCAGGAGACCCAGTTCCTGGCCGCGCTCCAGACGCCGACGACCGTCGAGACGACGGGCGCGACCGTGACCCTGCGCGACGCGTCCGGCGCCACCCAGGTGGTCCTCGGCCCGAAGTGACACCGGCAGAGGGCGAGACACCGCGTCGTTAGACCGGTGGCACGCTCCCCGGCGCGCGATCCCGGGTGACACCGGCCCGGGATCGCGCGGGTTCCATCGCGGCCAGATGACCATCTCCTCCAGGCCGCGGGGCCGGCGGAGGCTGGCCTGTGCGGCCAGCCGATGTGCGGCGGGCTGCCTGCGACGCGGCCCACCGGGATGCCGCCTGCAAGGGATTGACGCGCCGTAGGCGGCGCGGGTAGGGTTCGGTCCTCGTTCGTCCCAACGGGAGCCGCACCCGCTTGCACTCCGCGATCCGCGTCCAGTCGCGTCGACCTGCGGACCCGCTCCGCGGCCCATCGCCGCAGCGGCCCCGGTCGGGCGGTGGTGCCCGGTGACGCTCGTCGCGGGGATCCCGCTCGTCCACCTGTTCGACCTCGCCGACACGGTCGAGTCCGTGCTCCCGCAGAGCGTCCAGGACTTCATCGAGCGGTTCGTGGTCGTCGAGCATGCGACCAGCCACTCCGACGCGGCCATCTTCCACCGTGGACGCATCGCCCCGATCGACGCCGCGATCGGCGAGATCCCCACCGACTTCGACCTCGGCATCGGCCGGCTGAGCCTGCCGCTCCTCCAGACCGGGATCCCGTTCCAGCTCGCCTTCGTGCGCAAGGCGCCGGCCGGCAACCTCGAGCCCAACCCGGACGCCTGGCGCCTCGACCTCTCGCTCGACGTGTTCACGCTCACGGTCGATGGCCTGCAGCCGGCGATCTACGTCCCCGAGGCCGGCACGGCCCCTCGCCATCTCGTGCGCGACCCGACGCGCAAGTCGGTCAAGATCACCGGCTCCGCGGTGCTGCGCATCGAGGTCCCGGGCGCCGGCGCCTCGGTCCAGGTCAAGTTCGTCGACCAGCCCGACCCGTTCGACCCCGCGGCACCCAGCGGCGCCGTGGCGACGCTGACCTGCGCGCCGCCCCACTTCTTCATCGGTGGCTCGGAGTTCGGCCTGTCCGTGGGGCGGCTCGAGTTCGACTTCTCCGAGAGCTACAGCCCGGCGGACGTCCTCGCGCACGACCAGGGACCGGGCTGGATGGGCGTCGCCATTGCGGAGGCCACGTTCTACGCGCCGCGCAACCTGCCCGGCCTCGGCGACCTCTCGGGCGGCGTCAAGAACGTGCTGCTCGGCAGGCCGGTCGGCCTCCAGGGTGAGCTGGAGATCCAGTTCGGGCGCACGGCGATGGACCCGACGACGTTCCAGTTCAAGCAGGGTGAGGACGCGAGCGCGACGCCGCTCGCGATCGGCGGTTCCGGCCTCGCGCGCACCGTCACGATCGGGGCGTCGCAGGGCGAGGACGTGCCCATCCTCGCCGGGTTCCAGACGCCGGCCCCGCCGGCAGCCGGCGACGTGCCCCCGGGCGCACTCCAGGACTGGTCGGCGGACTGGACCTGGCCCGATGGCAGCGTCGAGACCGGCGACTCGTCGTCCGGCACGGTGCGCCACGGCCAGGTGCTCAAGGTCACGCCCATCGAGACCGTCACCGTCGGCGGCGAGGATACCGAGTTCCGCCACCCGGAGATCGCGTTCCGGTTCGTGGCGGCCGGGACGCGCCCGTCGATCAACGCGACGATCGGGGCGCAGCACTTCACGAACGTCGTGCACCTCGGCGGCACGAAGGCCGACGTCGCCGGCGTCACGCTCCAGGCCGTCTCCGGCAGCATGACCCCGGGCACGTTCGAATGGGCGATCGAGGGGCAGCCCGGCAAGACCACCGGGACCACGTTCGTGCCGATCCTCGACGACCTGCGCGGCGGGCACCTCGTTGTCCTGCGCGAGAAGGTCACGCCGCCCGGCGGCGAGGAGGAGACCCGGATCGCGCACCTCGAGATCCAGTCGCTCACCGGCGTGGAGCTCCTGGTCGGGTGCGAGACGGGCGTGTTCGCGGCGACGGACGCGACGACCCGCCTCGCGCTCGCGGCGGTCGAGTCGACCTTCGATCTGTCCGACTTCCACGCCGAGGGCACGTACGACACGCTGCTCGAGCAGGCCACGATCGACGCGACCGACCACACCACAGTCGACGTCCCGGCCGACGGCCTGGCCCGGGTGACGATCGCGGGCGCCGCGCCGGCGACGCCGCCGACAGACCGGCACGTCCAGGTCCTCATGAACTTCGACACCACCCACGAGGAGTCGTGGGGCGACGCGCAACCGGCCGGCGCCAGCGGCGGGTTCTCGCAGGCGAACCTGCTGACCTGGGCAGCCCGCTACCCGGGCGCCTCGTTCCTCGTCGTGGGCCGCTGCGACGACATCGGGTCGGACACGTACAACAAGGATCTCGCCCGTCGCCGCGCCGAGCGCGGCGTCAACCTCCTCACCTCGTCGCCCGATGCCGCCCACCCTGCCGTCGACGCTTCGAGGATCGCGTCGCGCGGGGAGCAGGACCCCTTCGCGGGCACCCCCGACGGCGACACGCTCGAGGAGGATCCCTCGCTCGCCCTGACGCCGAACGAGCGGTCGGAGTCGCGCACCGGCACGTCGCACGGTCGCCTGATCAACCTCGAGACCGACGCCCCCACGTGGTCGGAGCACCAGCGGAACGTCGGGACGCAGCTCAGCCAGCACGAGCCGACCCGGATCCGCTACCGCCGTGTCGACATCTGGGCCGTGGGCGGGACGCCGGCCGCCGGCGCGACCCTGCCGACCGACGACGCCACCGCGGCCACCCTGCGCCGCGCGCTCGTGCCCGCGAGCGGCGCCCTCCCGGCCGCGGTCCAGCCCGGTTCGCCGTCGCTCGACTACCGGGTGAAGCTCAAGATCGCCTGGGACAGCCCCACGGTCTCCGACCTGCGCGACGCGATCCCCACGCTCGCCGAGGCCGAGTTCGCCTGGACGCCGCAGGCGATGCCGCTGCCCGATGTCGACGCGCACGCGGTGGAGCTGAGCCGCGAGACGCTGACGGTCTTCGTCAACTGGGCGCACGACACGCGCACCGGCTACACGAAGGCGTCGCTGGGCATCAAGAGCGAGGGCGACCCCGACGGCCTGATCTCCATCCAGACCAAGCCGCTGATCGCGGCGCTCGCGTTCGGCCCGGCGCTGCTGTCCGGCCTCGACGCCAACACCGACCTCGTGGGCTCCGGCGCGCGCGTCGCTGCGCTGCTCCTGGTGGTGGGGTTCGCCTCGGTGGACCTCGGCGACGGGCCGCTCGTCGGCGACGGGTCGAAGGCGGCGCTGATCTCGGTCGCCCTGGAGACCGAGATGCGCTCCATCGCCGACCCGGCCGCGGCGATGCAGATCCGCGCGGTGACGGACTACGTCACGACGATCCACATCAACGGCGGCGTGCTCGGCATCAAGACCGCCCCCGACAAGCCGATGAAGATCCGCTACAAGCGGGTCGGGCTCCAGTACGACACGACGAAGGTGGGCTGGGAGCGTTTCGGGATCGTGTACGACTCGACTTCGCTCGAGATCGAGGACCCGGGGCGGTGGCAGATCGACGGGATCCTGGGCGAGCTGCTGCGCATCGTCGAGGTGGCGATGGGCACGGGCTCGTTCTGGATCGAGGGCCGGATCGCCATCGCGCTCGACCTCGGCCTCGTTGAGATCTCCGAGGCCATCATCCGGCTCACGTTCAAGGGCGCGGGCGCGCCCGAGTTCGAGCTGCGCGGCTTCGTCGTCAAGGTCGACATCACCGACGTGCTCGAGGGCGAGGGGCGCCTCAGGATCGAGGACGGCGGCCTCATCCGGGCCGGTGTCGACGCGAACATCATCCCGGCCGGACTCGGGGTCCAGGCGGCGATCGCGTTCCAGAAGATCAACGACGCGGACGGCGAGTGGGTCTTCCTGAGCCTGTTCATGGGCATCCAGTTCTCGACGCCGCTCCCGCTCGCCAACTCGGGCCTCGCGATCTACGGGTTCAAGGGCCTGTTCACCATGAACGGGACCCGCGACTTCACGCACATCTCGAACCCCGACCCTGTGCTCAAGGAGCTGGACTGGTGGGCCACGCCGCCCGAGAACAAGTACAAGCCGGACCACGGCCAGTTCGCGCTCGGCGTGGGCGTCGTGGTGGGCACGATGCCCGACGCGTCGTTCTGCGTCTCGTGCGCCGGGATGATCGTGGTCGCGTTCCCGGACATCGAGGTGATCCTGGGCGTCGACGTCGACATCATCTCGGTGCCCGACACCGAGGCGTCCGATGACGGCGGCGGCCAGTCCGCGTCGATCACCGGGCTGATCGTCATCGACGACCACGCGATCAAGCTCGCCGCCTCGGCCCAGTACACGATCCCCAAGGTCCTCGAGGTGAAGGTGCCGTTCGCCGGCTACTTCCCCTACCCGGGGACCGGCGAGGACGTCTACGTCCGCATCGGCTCGGACGGCCAGGTGGCCTACAAGCGGTACGGCCAGCCCGTCACGCTCAAGCTGCTCCCCGGCACGCTCGACATGCAGGCGTGGACGTTCCTGATGATCGAGCAGGGCGGCCTCTCGCACCTCGGCGGCGACGAGCGGTTCAGCTTCGAGGGGTTCGCGGTCGGCTTCGGCGCCGGCTTCGAGATCAAGTGGAGCGCCGGGCCGATCAAGCTCGAGGCGTCGGCGAAGGTGCTCGTGGGGTTCGGCACCGCGCCCCTGATGCTCAAGGGCGGCATCTTCGTCAAGGGCGAGCTCAGCCTCGTCGTGGTCTCGATCAGCGCCCACGGAGACCTGGTCCTCGAGGCGCGCGAGTTCAAGCAGTCCGACGGCTCGCAGGACGTGGCGATCAAGATCGACGGCGAGTTCTGCGGCGAGGTCGACCTGTTCTTCTTCTCGATCTCGGGCTGCGTCGGCGTCCACATCGACCTCAGCCCCGACCTGATCCCGCCCGCGCCGCCCAGCCCGGTCAGGGGGATCGCCCTGACGGACCGCCACGACCGGATCATGGGCACGGCCACGACGGGGACGCCGACGGGTGCCGCGGTGTTCGTGCCTGCCAACCCGCAGGCGGGCGCCGCGGTCAGCGCGAACCACGTCGTCTGGCCGGATACCGCGCCCGTCGTCTCGTTCGCCCACTACGTGGAGAACGCGATGCCGTCCGGCTCGCAGTTCACGCCCGGGCCGACCCCCACCCAGGACCGGTGGTTCGGCTCGAGCGCCCTCAAGTACGCGTACCGCCTGGACTCGCTCGTGCTGCGCCGGGCGGATGGCACGCTCGTCACCGGGGCGAAGCCGCTCCAGTCGGTCTGGGGCACCTCGCCCTACCGCCAGCCGGACGCCTCGGGCGCGCTCGGGCCGCTCCCGTCGGAGCACGAGGGGCCATCGCTCAAGCTCCTCGACTGGAGCCCGTGGGCCTGGGTCGTGAACATGACCAACGGCGGCGCGGGCCAGCCGGGCGACCCGGTCACCACGATCGAGACGGTCTGCGACCCGAAGCCCGCGCCGCAGCGGACCTGCGTGCTGGGCCGGACCGCGAAGCGCGCGGGCCTGAACCGCGCCCGGATTCGCTCGGAGAAGCCGCCCCAGGCCCCATACCCGAGCCGGTTCTTCGTCACGGGGGAGCCCGTCGTCCGGCTCGGGACCGCAACGCTCCGCGGCCGGCCACTGCAGGCGCTCATCACGCTCGCCGGCGGCCAGGCGGTGCCGGGGTCGGTGGTGGCGCTGCCGTTCCCGGCGACCGTGGGCGTCGAGGGCGTCACGACGGGCTACCGGTTCCCCGGTGCGCGGCGGGCGATCGCGGGCACGGGGCTCCAGGACCTGCCGCTGCCCTGGGAGGGCGGGTTCAGCCAGCGGGTGACCGACCCCGAGGTCACGCTGCTCATCTGCGACGCTCCGGGGCAGGGGTCGCCGGCCAATACCGGGGCCTGCGACGACCTGAAGGACCTGAAGCCCGACGCGCAGGTCCAGGTCGTGGCGCGCCCGACCTTCGACGTGCGGACCCTGGCGCCCGGCGCGCTCCTCGTGCTCGTCGACCAGGTCGACCAGACCGTGAGCCCCGCGGTGCCGGGCCGTGACGGCTCGGCCGAGATCCGGATCCCGGACGCGGGCGTCGTGATCGGGCTCGTGCACCCGGCCGGCCATGTCGAGGTCTCGCTGATGCTGTTCGCCCGGCCGGTCAAGGGCGAGGCGCTGGCGGCCGACGGGACGGTGCTCGCGACCGACGCGACCTCCTCGACCCAGAGGGTTGAGCAGCGGCTCGTCTTCGCGGCGCCGGGCATCGCGTCGGTGCGGCTGCGCGGCGGTGGCAACGAGGCCGTGCTCCTCGAAGTCTGCGCGTCGGGCGGCGACGCGGCCCAGACCTGCATCGACTTCGAGGGCGCGACGCTGCCGGACCGGCGCGTGCCGACGTGGTCGTGGCGCGGCCTGGACCTCGCGAGCCGCGACGGCACGGCGTCGCTCGAGCTCGTGGACCGGGTCGACGCCCGTCCCGATCCCAACGAGCCCGGGAAGGACGGGACGCCGGAGCTCGCGTTCGGCGACGGAGGGCTGCGCGTGGGCCTCCCGGCGCCGTCGGACGCGCTGGAGCTGCACCTGTTCCTGGGCAAGCCGGCACCCGTGAAGGCCGTGGCGCTCGACGCGACCGGCGCCCGGGTCTGGCGGGGCGTCACGGGGAGCGAGACGGACCGCCCGCAGGTGCTGCGGGCGCAGGCGCCGGGCATCGTCGCGGTGGAGCTCGCGGGCGGGGCCGGCGCCGCGGTCCTGGTCGACGTCTGCCTCGATGCGCCGGCGGTCCCGGACCCCGGGCGGCCGGTCCTGACCCGGGGCGTGCTCGCGACCCATGTCGGCGCCGGCGCAAAGGCGTCGCCGGACATCCTCTCTGGCCAGGCGTCCTCGCACGCGACCACGACCGTGACGGGGATGGTGGGCGACGCCCCGGTCGACGCCTGGCCGGGCACGGTCGTCGACCGCCGGGAGGATCGCGACGGCCGCGCCTGCGAGCTCGTGACCTTCCGCCCGGCCGACCCGAAGGCGGGCCCGTGGGACGGCTTCCGCGTCGAGCCGCCGCCCGGCAAGACCGTCACCCTGGTGTCGGTCTGTGGCATCGACCAGCGCGCCGCCGACAACCGCGCCGGCGATGTCGCGGTCGCCGCGCAGCTGGTGTCGATCCTGGGCGGCGTGATCATGGCGCCGCCGGACGAGCGCCGCGAGATCGTCCTCGGGCCGGACACGACGTACGAGATCGCGGTCGGCTGGAGCTGGCAGGCGTGGCAGCCCGCCGATCCGGACGACCAGCCACCGGACCCGGACCCGGCCGGGTGGACGGCGGGAGCGGCCGACACGCTGCGCTTCCACACGGCGGCCGACGCCACGCTCGCGGGCTCACCGCAGGACGGCCTCAACGAGTACCTGTTCGACGCCCGCGACATCGAGCGGTACGTCGTCGCGGTGGAGCCGGTCGACGGCCGTCTCCTGCAGTTCACCGACGACCCGATCTGGGTCCACCTCGACGCCGGGCATGTCCAGCAGCTGCTCGAGCTGTACGGGCGGAGCCTCGTGATCGAGGTCAAGCGCACCGACCCGCCGCCCCAGCCGTCGCCCGAGCTGCTCGCGTCGGCGCTGGCACCGATCGAGCTCACGCTCGCGCTCTACGACCAGTCGGCCGACACGCAGCCCGAGGGCTACCGGCGGATCAACGCCGCGCTGGGCGACCCGGGCGTCGCGCCGTGCGTGCCGTCGGGCGCGCCGATGGGTGGCACGAGCATCGCCGTTACCGGCGACCTCGCGCCGGACGCCGACTACGACCTGAACCTCGTCGCCCCCAAGGGCGCCGACCGGCCGGTCGTGCTCGCGACGCGGTTCCGAACCTCGCACTTCGCCACGCCGCGCGCGCTCGTCGACGCGCTCGGCTACGAGGGCGCGACCGCGCCGTTCCTGCCCGACGACCTGGTGATCCCCGACGGCATGGCCTTCCCGGCCGGCGCATTCGTGGAGGGCGACGCGGCCCTCGACGCGGCCCTCGCGGCGATCGACGCGGAGACGCTGCCGCTGCCGACGGCGGGCGCCCGCTCGTACGTCGCGTGGAGCTTCGACGCGATCGCGGGCTGGCGGGTCGAGGGTCTGATCGTCGACAGCCCGGAGCCGCTGCGACGCCTGGCGACGGTGGTGGACGCCTCGGGTGTCGCCTCGCAGGGGACGCGGATGGCGCCGCTGAGCGCCACGATCGGCGGGGCGACGCTCTCGCCGTTCCGGGCCAACGCCCGCTGGACCCGTGTCGTATTCCGGCCGTCCGCGCCGGTCGCCGTCGCATCCCCGGAGGCCGTGCTCACGCTGACGTTCACGACGTCGGGCGGGACGGTCGCCGGCAGCCGCCGCGTGCTGGCCGTCCCGTCGATCCTCGAGCGCGAGGGCCTGTGATGTCGCTGCCCGTCGTCTCGCCCACGCTGTTCCACGCGCAGGCGCTGCCGGCCGACCCGGCCGACACCCACCTCCAGCCGGGGATCCACCTGCGGGTCAGCGCGCACCCGCTGCTCGGCCTGCCGGTGGCGCCCTTCGTCGTCTACCGGGCGATCACCGAGCGGAACCGGGACGCCAAGCTCCGTGCCGACGCGGTGTTCGTCGACAGCACGGGCGCCGTGCTCACGCCGCCGTTCACCCTGGCGCCCGGGAATCCCGTGACCGCGTACCTCGCCCTCCACCCGGGCGACGTGTGCCTGTGGGCGCAGCTCATCGGCGATCCGACCAGCGGCCCCGCGGCCAATCCGAAGGGACCGGCCGAGCCGCCGATCCATCGCCCGCCGATCGTCCTCCCGAGGGGCCCCGGCCGCGTCCCCGCCCGCCTCGACGGGTCGCCGCTGGTGACGCATCTCGTCACCGGCGCCAAGGTCACGTCCGGCATGGTCGTGTCGGCGGCCGTCGGCACGGCGCAGGGCCCGGCGGTGATCGGGACGCGGACGCAGCCGCCGTACAGCTTCACCGGCCCGGGCATCGTCCAGCTCCTGATCGAGGGGTCGGGGGTCGTGACCGGCGTGGCCTGGCTGGAGCAGGCGGATGTGCCGAACCTCAACTGGGTGCCGTGGGCGGTCCTGAACCTCCCGCACGAGGGCGGGCCGCGCTATCTCTCGATCGACGGCGCCCTCGTCCGCGCCCTCGGCCGGGTCATCGGGCAGGCGCCCCGCCGGGCGCCGCTCCAGGAGACGGTGGGCACCGTGCCGCCCGCCGCGGCGCCCGTGGAGAACGCGGCCTACGAGGCGAAGCGCGTCGAATCCCTGGCGAAGCCGATCGCGCCGTCCCTCGACCGGCTGATCACGGATCTCACGGCCCCGGCGCTCGAGCTCACGGAATCGGACACGATCGTCGACCAGGACGGGATCGCGCGCGGCACGTCGACGCAGCGCTGCATCGACCGCGTGCTGGGCGGGCAGCTGGACCCGGGCACGGCCGCGCTGCTCGGGTACAAGGGTCTCGACGGGGAGCTCAAGGATCCCGCGCCGCTCCTCGTCTTCTACTGGGTGAGCGGCTTCTTCCGCGACTTCCCGCCGTCGACGGCGCAGCCACCCGAGCCGCCCGGCGACGTCGCCTTCGACGCGCAGGTCGCGCTCCTCTCGGGCGACAGCCGGGTGGGCGACGCGAAGGCGCTCCAGGTGGCGTTCGAGTCCCTCGTGAAGAGCCTCAACGTCCAGGTCAACCAGGCGACCGTCGGCTCGCTCGAGCAGGTGGGCGACTACATCGGACTGGGGGCGCTGGCGGTGGCCGATCGGTCGGCTCCGCCCGACCCGATGCAGCCGCCATCGATCGACGGGACCACCCACGTGGGCTGGCTGCCGGTCGTGCCGCCCGCCGCCCGCCGCGAGGTCGAGGTCCAGCTCTCCGGCGTCGCGACCGCCGGCATGCTCGCCGCCGAGAAGCAGACGCCCGACGGCGGGGCGACCCGGGAGCAGCTGAACCCTGCCAACGACGACGGCTGGCACCTGCCGCTCGTGCTGGGCATGGACAACGACGACCCGACGCTAGGCCCGGTCTCCGCGCCCGGGACCGGCTTCGTGCGCGACCGGCAGGGGGCGCCGGACTCGATCCGCTACGCCGTCGCGCAGCAGGACCCGTTCGGGCGGTGGTCCGAGTGGGCATCCGCCGCGAACCTTCCGGGACCGCGTCCCGCGCCGCCCCGCCCGGTGCTCCGCGGGATCTACGCGCTCCCGGCGGACCCGGCGACGAGCGGCGGCACGGTGCGCGTCCAGGTGGACGTGCCCGCGCTGGCGACGCTGGCCCCGGGCTCGTTCCCGATCGACGAGCTCGAGGTCACCGCCCACGACGAGACGACCCTCGCCTCGTCCGCGTACGTCCGGAGCGTCGGCGACCCGCTGGCCCCGGCCGCCGTCGTCGACTTCACCTTCACCGGCCCGCTCCTCGCCCCGACGGAGCGGCGAACGCTCACCCTCACCGCCGTCTGGCGCGACACCGCCGGCGCCGCGTCCGTGGCGTCGGAGCCGGTCTCGCTGCGGCTCAACGACCCGCGCCCGCCCGCCCAGCTGACCGTGCCCGACACGCTCCAGTACAGCGGCCGGCCCGACGTGCTCGGGCTGTCGATGGTCGAGTACGGCTGGACACCCGTCGCGGGCCAGGCGAGGTTCGGCGTCTACTACACGGACGAGAACCGGCTCACCGCCTTCCTCGGCGGTGCGGCGGCAGGCTCCGCCGGCGCGACGGTCCGCGACGCGCTCCTCGCGACCACCGACCCCGCGGAGCGGGCGACCCTGTTCCGGGCGAACGCATCGCTGTTCCCGGGCCACCTGTTCGAGCGGCTGAAGGGCGTCGTGTACGACGCGGGCGGCGGGATCCAGGCCATGCGCCACGCGGTGTCGGGCAGCCTCCGCGTGCTCAACCTCTACCGGGTCTCCGCCGAGAGCGAGACGAATGCGCGGGTCGACATCACGACGCTGCCGTTGCTCGTCTTCGCGGTGCCCAACGCCGACCCGCCGGCGCGGCCGGTCATCGCGGTCGTGCCGGACGGCATGGCGGACAACGGGGCCACCTATTCCGTGACGGTCTCCATCACGCTCACGGCCGGCGTGACGGCGGCTGCCGCGTGGCGGGTACGCCGGTCCTCGCTCGGCGCGACCGACATCCTGCGGATGCCGGTGGTGGGCACGGGGTCGATGGGGCCAGTGGGGGACGACGGCAAGCAGCATGGCACCTGCCACGACGCGGGTCCGGTGCTGATCTCGACGTCGGCGACCCTGCGGCCGTGGGTCACTTACACCTGGGTCGCCGAGACGCAGGGCGACTTCGCGCCGGGATCCGTCGCCGCGGGGCGGCCGGTGCCCGGCGCGTGGAGCGGCCCATCCGATCCGGTGAGCGTGATGCTCGTGCCGCCGCGATCGCCCGAGCCGGTGGAGACGCCGGCCGCGTCGGGCACGCCCGTCGGCGGCGGCGAGCACACGGGCGTCACCGTGTCGTTCACGCACCCGCGCGTGCTCTCGGGCGGCATGGCGGGCACCTACCGCGTGCGCGTCGCGCGCCGGGCCCCGGGAGGCTCGCTGGTGCTGCTGGCCGAGGTTGCGCTCGACGGCGGCTCAGGGCCTTACAGCGTGAGCGGGATGCGCGCGGGCGACGCGAGCGACCAGGTCGCGTCGGGCACCGTGTACCGCCTCGTGCTCATCGATCCGCTGGGCCGCGAGAGCACCGCGGCAGAGACCACCCTGCCGTGAGCCCGGAGGCGCCATGGCCACGCTGAACCCCGCCCCGTCCTCGCTCGGCCTCGCGTCGCCGGCGCTCGGCCCGTGGTTCAAGGACGGGACGAACGCGACGCCCACGCTCGCCGTACCCGCCGCCGACCTCTCGGTCGGCCTGTCCCTGCCGGCCGGCATGACCTGGCTGGCGGCAGCCTCCGGCACGGTCTCCTACGCGTTCGCGGCCGACCCGCGGCCGCCCGTGCTGGCGACGCTCCGAGGGGCGAACGGTGAGGCCGCGTTCACCGACGACAA
>Ga0302321_100003405_pt1 | contig 13641 bp, 23 predicted proteins | sample Fen_T0_1_FD_202505 | JGI IMG/M metagenome (GOLD analysis project Ga0302321, IMG submission 202505) | Peat permafrost microbial communities from Stordalen Mire near Abisko, Sweden - Fen_T0_1 | ecosystem: Environmental > Terrestrial > Soil > Wetlands > Permafrost | place: Sweden: Abisko...
CGTCGAGGACGGTGCGGTCACCGAAGCTGTAGCGGATGTCGAGGGCCTCGAGCACTGTTCGAGCGTATGGGGTGGCTGGGAAGCATGCCGACGCACCTGTGCTGGCTTCCGCGAACAGCAGACGCGGACAGTGGACAGGTCTTTGCCGCTGAGCCAGGCTCCGAGGATGCGATCACGAACCGACGGCATGTGGTGGGGAACCGCCATCGAAGCGCCGGACCCCAGTGCCTTGGCGAAGTTCTACTCCGAGCTGCTCGCCTGGCCCATCGGCCACGAGGAGCCCGGAACCGCGATCCTCGCCGCTCCCGAGGGCGCGGTGTACATCGTGTTTCAGCAGGCGACCGACTACCAACGCCCGGTGTGGCCGCCCGTCGACGGGGCGCAGCGTCCGATGATGCACTTCGACTTTCAGGTCGGCGACCTCGACTCCGCCGTCGCGGACGCGGTCGCCCTGGGCGCCTCGCTCGCCACGGTGCAGCCGCAGCGGAACGCCAGGGTGCTCCTCGACCCGGCCGGGCACCCGTTCTGCCTCTGCACGGAGGAGGAGGAGCCCGACCCGACCCCCTGAGGATGCATCGGAGGTCGATGAGCTGGGACTTGACCGGACGCCTCGAGTGACGTCATAGTGACGTCACGGCGACGTCGAATTGATGTCGTTCTGGCGTCAGAGCCGGGAGGCAGCCATGAATCCCTTCATCAGTTCCGAGCTGGCCGCGCTCCACCTCGAGGACGTGTCGCGGCCAGAGCACAGCGACGCGAAGGTGCGAGGCCACCGGCCCCCTCGGCTGGCCACGATCTTCCGCAGCAGTCGCCGACCCGGTGAGAACCGCTGACGTGGAGATCACCCCCCACGTGGAAGCCATCCGAGCGGCGCTCGAGGCCGCAGGTGGCGACGACGACGCTACGGCAGCCATCGTCGATCGGCTCTCGCAAGCCGTGGCTCCAACGGTCCATCTGGAGCTGCTGGACCTGCTCAGCCAAGTAGCGATGGACGTCTCCTCACAGCTCCCCAGCGGACGGGTCGACCTGCAGCTTGCGGGTCGCGATGCGGTGCTGGTGTTCAACGACGACTCCCCGGCCCCCGACTCGACATCCGTGGGCTCGACACCCGTTGCGGCTGACGACGAGTCGGGGGCGGCCCGGCTCACCCTGCGGATGCCCGAAGTGCTGAAGGTCGCGGTCGAGCGGGCGGCCGCAGCGGAAGGACTGTCGACGAACGCCTGGCTCGTGGCTGCTGCCAAGCGAGCAGTGGATCCGGGACGCTCGCGCCAGCGCGGATCGACCGGACATCGGCTCAGCGGCTATACGCAAGCCTGACGACGAGCATCAGAGGAGACCAGCATGGAGCCCACCACCTACGACACTCCAGGCGAACTCGCCCTGGAACTGCGACTGAGCAGCGGCGACGTCATGGTCCGCACAGCCGACGTCGAACAGACCACGCTACGGATCTCCGGTGAGCAGTCTCCTGACGACTTCTCAGTGCGCTTCGAGTCAGGAACAGACACCCAACGCCGCCTGATCGTGACCGAGCGCCGCAAACGGCGCGGTGGCTGGCGGATCCGCGGTGTGACGATCGAGGTGACGGCACCGGTCGCCACGGAGCTGGTTCTCGAGGGCGCCGCCACCGACCTGCGCATTGACGGCGAGGTGGCGTCGGTGAGGTTCGCCTCCAGCTCGGGTTCAGCGTCTCTCGCCGAGGTTCGGGGGGACGTCTCCGTGAAGACCGCCAGCGGTGACCTCACGGTGGGCACGGTCGGTGGACGGATCACTGCGCAGAGCGCGTCCGGTGACATCCACGTCGATGTCGTTCGCGGCGACGTGACCGCGCGGACTGCATCCGGGGACATCGGCATCGGCGACGCACACGGTGCGGCGCAGGTCAGCACCGTCTCCGGTGACGTCACCCTGAGCAACACCAGCGAAGGAGCGACGGAGGTGAAGACCGTCTCCGGTGACGTCGTGATCGGAGTGGCTCCCGGGACCAGCGCCTTCCTCGACGTTTCGTCCAAGTCCGGTTCGACGTCGTCCGACCTGCCCGTCTCGGATGTGCCGGTAGACGGGTCGGCGCTGCAGTTGGAGATCCGCGCCAACACCGTCAGCGGCGACGTTCGTGTTCGACGCGGGTCGGGTCACTTCCGCAACGCGGCTACTCGCTCTCACCGCGAGTCTGCGTCGGGCGAGGTGACAGTCCCACCGGTCGGCTCCCCGTGACCAAGATGTGCAGGCTCAGCAGGAACACCCAGCTGGGGAACAGCAGCTCGACGAAGGGGATCCACCCAGAGGTGAGGAGCAGAACCACCGCAGCCAGATACCCCAGCGTCGCCAGCCACCGGGGGATCACCCCGACCCGGACGCCGATCGTGGTCACAGCGAGCGTGAACACCGCGGCCATCCGCATCGCATAGACGCTGAGCAGGGCCGCGCAGGCTCGGAGACCGAACTGCCAGGTCGGCGAGCCGACGGAACCACTGACGTCCTCGGTCGTCATCAGCGAGCCGAGCAAGGCCGCCCCGGCGAACAAGCAGGCCACGAACAGCAAGCCGCTACCGAGGAAGACCGTCGCGAAGAGCCGGTCTTCCAGTCCGCCCAGCCTGGTGCGGACCACGCCGATGAACCACAAGAAGGCAATGCCGGCGAACGGGACCAGGTTCAAGGCCAGGGCGACCCGGTGGGGGGCAGACCCGAGCAGCCAGGCGGCTGCGTCTCCCGGATCACCCGGAACGGCACTGCGCAACAGCACGACGACCATCGACAACAGCACCGAGAATGCGATCCCGGCCACGGCGGCAGCCCGGGGAGTGCGCAACTCAGCGGCGAACTCGCTCGCCTGGGTCATGGTCTCACTGTGGCAGACACCTGCTGAGGAAGTGGCGATGAAACGTCCCGTTGACCGGGTGACGCTGGAGCCGCCTTGGGGAATCGAACCCCAGACCCACGCCTTGCGGGGTCGCAGCCGGGGGTTCGGACGTGTTCACCGTCGGGCGCTTGCGCAGGTCGGAGGTTTGGACGGACATCAGTGGAAGACCAGGGTGTGAACTGAGCGACAGTGAACGGGTAGGCACATCACCTGCGCCGATAGACGTCAGCGCGGTGATCGACGATCACCACGCGCACGACCTTCGCGGTGTCGTCGATCCGGTAGATGATGCGGTAGTCACCACGCCGAGCGGCGTGGAGCCCCGCGAGGTCGAGATGCAGTAATCGCCCCACGCGTCCGGGGCCCTCGGCCAGCGGACCGTAGACGAACTCGGCCACTGCCGTGGCCGCCTTCTCAGGCAAGCGCCGAATGTCACGTTGCGCCGTGGCCGCCCAGGTCACCTGGTACGGCGAGTCGATCACTTGCGCCGGACGAGGTCGAGCAACTGATCCTTGGAGAGCGGCTCGTCCTCACCGGTGGCGATCTCCGCTTCGGCCTTGCGGATGCGGCGCATGAGCTCGGGATTGCTCAGCACGTCCAGAGTCTCTTCCAGACCCTCGAGGTCCTCGATACTGAGCACCACAGCGGCCGGGCGGCCGTGCTTGGTGATCACGACGCGTCCGTGCTCACGCTCCAGTCGATCAACAACCTGGGAGAGGTGGTTCTTCACGTCAGCGAGCGACATGTGATCAGCCGAAGATGTCATAGCCACAAGTATAGCCAGATTCTGGCGAGTAGCAACGCGCGAGAACGCTGGATCGACCCGCCCTGCACCGGCACCTCTGCGCGACAAATCGCGTCGCGCTAGGCCCCCGGGAAGTGAACCGAGGGTGGCCCCGCGAGCGACACTCACGGGCCGAGGACTGAACCAACTCGGATGATGTTTCCGCTTGGGTCCGTGACCGTGAACTCGCGCATGCCGTAGTCCGTGTTCATCGGAGCGACGAGATGACGGCGTGACTCCGAGTCGTTGGCCAAGGCCACGGCCCAACCCTCGTAGAGCGCTTGCGCGTCCGCCACGAACAAGTAGCAGCTGACCACGACAGGAGGTGCGATGTTGGGAGACGCCAAGAAGTGCAGCTCAATATCCCCACGTACGAGGATCAGATAGTCCCATTCCTCGGGTGGGGCCCCGCCGTTGACGAATCCAAGCGTCCCGTAGAAGGCCAGAGATTCGCGAAGATCCCTGCTCGGCAAGATCGGAACTGAGCGTTCAGACATATCGCCACCGTTTCGACGCAGCTCACCCGTCACCGCGTTCCGCTGCATCCGATCAGCCCTGTATCGGCGGCGGACTCAACTGGTCAAGGTCGAGGGCGTAGCAAGAGGTGCCTGGCTCTGGGCACGCTACTTCGACTCCTTGGCAACGAACGGTGGGCCGGAGGTCAGCGGTCCGGCTTGCGCCCGACCGCACGGCACCACGCGAATGCGGCGTAGGAGCCGGGCGAGCTGGCCCACTCGAGCCAGGCTCGTCGCATCAACGTCAGGTCGTCCGCGGTGGCCAGTCCGTGCCGCACCGTCGACTCGGAGAACCACTCCTCGACGCAGTCATCAGCGCGGTCCCGGCCGAACTCCTCCACGCGTTCCTTCGTTCCGTAGCTGATGGTCTTCGTGGTCGCACTCACCTGCTCGAACCCAGCAGCCTCCAACAACCCCCGAAGCTGCCGTCCGAGGAAAGGATTGGCCCCCTCGATCATCCAGAGGCGCTCCCGGATGGTGTACAAGCGCCGACACAGGTCGTGGTGTGGCCCTGCCAGGATCAGCCCGCCGTACTCCACGCTCGCCACAGCCACCAGTCCCCGCGGTTTGAGGACCCTGAACATCTGCGCAACAGCATCCTGCGGCTGAAGCATCGCCTCGAGCACAGAGTGCCCGAAGACGACGTCGAACGCGTCACCAGCCTGGTCCAGCTGGACGATGTCGCCGACGGTGAAGACGGCGTTCGTGACCCCAGCCCGCTGCGCCGCCTCCCGTGCAAGCTCCACCTCAGCACTGTCCACGTCGATCGCCCTCAACCGGCCGACCGATCCGGCTAAGTCCACGGACAACTCGCCGGATCCGCACCCAACGTCAAGCAGGTGAGTGTCAGGGGAAAGGTAAGGCAGCAGGAAGTCGGCGTAGACGGCTGCGGCTCGGCTCATCGTCATCAAACCCGTTCCCCGTGGAAGCCATCCGCCGGCCCGCCACTGCGACGGATGAACTGGATGACGGCAGCATGGGAGGCGGACCGCACATGAGCGTCCCATTCGGCGGCGCCTCCCGGCGAACGCGGCGCTCGCTCGGCACGACCTCCTTCTGTTGTAGCAACACCGGCGTAGACCAGACCTGCTTAGGCACAGAATGGCACCTTTCTGTTGTCAAGAGGCGCGTGATGCGGCGGGGGACTGGGTGCCTGATGAGCCCTCTGCGGCAAGGACGCTGCCGAGGCCGCTCCCTGTGCTCTACGCCCAACCGAGAACCTTCAGCGCGGGCTTCGAGCGCTGTTCGTGAAGGAACCTGTCGACCTCGGTCCCGTCGTCCTTGCCACAGTTCTGTCCCGGTTGAGCCCCGGACTTGGGGCAGAGGACGCTGATGGAGTAGAGGTCCAAGAGCTTGCCAACCCAGTCGTCCTCTTCGCGGGCGTCGATGCCGGTCTTGTAGGCCAATGTGGGTTTCGCAACGGTGACCATGTCAGATCTCCAAAGTGGCTCTCGTGCGGATTCGCAACGCTCGTCTCAGGTTGAAGGCTCGGCTCGGCGACTGGCAGAGGACTTGGTCCCGCCAAGAATGAGCAAACAGGTAGGAATCGGCGTCGACCCGTGGGGGCTCACGGCCTACGGTCGCGGCCCGTGCCCGACCCTATCCGCAGCGCAGTCGCTGCGGTCCGACCCGGTGAACCGGTATCGATCCAGGGGAGCTGGTCAGGCCAGGCGGCTTACCGTCGTGCCGCACCCGGGCGTCTGGGCGTCCCGTCGTCCGGGTGCACCAGGGACCCGAGCGGGCCAAGCCGCTGCCTCGGTCCGTCGAGCCCCGTGCGTCCCTTGTCGCGTGCGGGGCCTCGGCTTGCCAAGAGACGTTGAGTCATCACGCGCTGGTTGCCCACGCCAGGCACACGGGCAGCGGCTCGCATGGCGCACTGAGTTCAGGACTCGGCGCGCTCCTGGGCCTCCCGGGCCCCGGTCTCCACGCGTTCCCGGTACGCCGCCCAGTCATAGCCGTCGATGATGTTCCCGTCGTCGGCATACCTGCCGACGGCACCATCGATCGACTCCCGCACGATGTCCATGTGTCCCGCGTGGCGGGCGGTCTCGTCGACCATGTGCACCAGCATCTCGCCGAGTGTGACCTCAGCGTACGGCCTCGTCGGAATCTGACCCGGCGAGTCCAGGTCGAGCGTCACGAATGTCTGCTTCGCGTGCTCCCAGGTTGCGCGGTACAGCCCGACCACCCATTCCGACGTGGCCTCCGGCCGAACCCACAGATCGTCCTGCGGGTCGGCGTCGTCGTCGGTGAGGAAGTACATCTCGTCTTGCCGCGGGAACGGACGGCCGAACGTCTTCCCGAAGTACTCCGCCTGCAGGCTGGCCAGATGCATCACGACCCCGAGCAGGTTGGTCGCGGTAGGCGTCATCGGTCGGCGCAGTTCGTACTCCGAGAGGCCGTCGAGATTGTGCAGGACAGCCTGGTGGAGCCGGTCAAGATGACCGACGAGGTCGGACTTCAGGTCCGGTGCCGTCACCCGGTCAGGGTAGGCGGGGAGATGTCGTCGGGCAACGCGTACACGCTGCGCAGGAGGCGGCTGAGGTGCGGGACGCGGCCATGTCGGAGTACGTCGAGCGCATGGTGTTCAGGCTCACCCCAAGGGTGAACGCGGCGCTCGCGCGGGGGGATCATCGCGTCGAGCGCCGCCGTCTGTGGGCCTGCTGGGTGCGCTCGCTCATCCGCTTGGCCAACGCCACGTCAGTGCTCAGGCGCAGCCAAGGATCTTGGCGTGCGCTCGTTTCACGAACGTCACGTGGTGTCCGTGGTCATCGGTAAACACCGCTGTGCCGTTGGCGTAGACGGTCAGTACGCCGCGTTGCATCGGCTCGTCCCAGCCAGATGGCGCACTGATCGTGCCACCCGGCACCGGCTCCTTGGCAACGTAGATGTCAGCGCCGACCTTGATCTGATTGACCCCGCAGTGGGTGGACACGACGTACGGGGTGGTCGTGACGATCGCGGCCGCGCGGCCGCCGCCTGACCCGCCGATCGAGCATCCGGCGACGACAACCACTACCAGCACTGCTCCGACGACTCGCACAGGCACTCAGACGTCCCTCGCGGATTGCCGGTTCCCGTGCCTGCCATATCGGGAACTGTGCCACGGCCCAAGCGCTCCCGACTACCGGATCCTGACCCAGGGGATGCACGCGAGATCGGCGCTTCGGTGCGCCAGGTCAATGCTCTGCAACGGCCATGGTCGGCGGGTGTGCGACGCTCGGGCTTGGGTGCGACGGTCGGGATGGCTGGCGAGGTCGTGGTGGTCAGACCGGCAGTGACCTGCTTGGCCCGGTATAGCAGAACTGGGATCGCCGGGATCGGGGTGCTCCCCGAGGTTTGCTGATGCCGCGCCGGCTACTTGGAGGACCGCGATGACGACAATGGATGACATCCGATTGCTGACCGACCTTGAGGCGACGGTCGTCTCGGAGTTGGACCGGCATCTGAGTGCTGCTAAGGAGTGGATGCCGCACGAGTTCGTCCCGTGGAGTCGGGGGCGTGACTTCGGGGAGCTCGGTGGGCAGCCGTGGGCGGTGGAGCAGTCCGATCTGTCACCGATGGCGCGTACTGCGCTGGAGGTGAACCTGCTGACCGAGGACAACTTGCCGAGCTACCACCGTGAGATCGAGCGGGCGTTCGGTCGGGACAGCGCCTGGGGAACGTGGGTGGACCGCTGGACGGCCGAGGAGGGTCGGCACGCGTACTGCATCCGCGACTACCTCTTGGTGACCCGAGGGGTCGACCCTGAGGAGCTGGAGCGGGCCCGGATGAAGACGTTGGAGGCCGGGTACTACATCGGCGACAAGCCGTTGCTCAATGTGTGTGCATACGTGTCCTTCCAGGAGCTCGCGACCCGGATATCCCATCGCAATACTGGGCGTTTCACCGAGGATCCGATTGCTGAGAAGTTGCTCACCCGGATCGCGATGGATGAGAACCTTCACATGATCTTCTACCGCAACTTGGTATCCGCGGCTCTGCAGCTCGCGCCCAATCCGACGATGCGTGCGATCACCGACGAGGTGGCTGGCTTCCAGATGCCCGGCAGTGTTATCCCGGGGTTTGCGCGTAAGGCGGTGCAGATCGCGATGGCCGGCATTTACGACCTTCGCGTGCACCACGACGATGTCGTCATGCCGCTGGTGCGACATTGGGGCTTGCTCGACCTGGAGGGTCTTGATGGGGTCGGCGAACGGGCTCGCGTGGAGCTGGCTGAGAGCCTTACCGCCCTCGACACGCAAGCGAGTCGGTTCGTCGAGCAGCGCGAGGAGGCGGCGGCGAAGAAGGCGGCCCGGATCGCGCGCTGATAGTCAGGCGGACGTCATCTGTCGAGGAAGAATGTCGACCTTGCGGCTGTCACCTCGGCGCAGAGCGTTCGGTCCCTCATGCGATTGGCCGCGCGTGGCGACAGGAACAACCTGGCTCCGTCCCGGGCGATGACGGCGTCGCCGCGGGCGGGGGTGGCAGCCAGCCCCATGGACAGACTGTCGGTGCTGAGGTTCAACACGATGCGTACCCCGCCGTCGTCTGGCACGGGTCCGTCTTGGACGAGGGTGCAGGCGAGTGTGGCAGCTTCAGCGGTCACCTTGAGCATGGGCATTCCCTTCCAGCCTTGTTGCCGATCACGGTCTTGCGGCTGCATACCGGCACACGTGGGCCTTGGCGACTGCGGCTCGAGGGGGCGTTCGGCACGGGCAATCGTGCCCCCGATGGGCTTGCGCGCGGAGAACGCGTCAACTCCCCCAACGTACGCTTCGGCCACGGCGCATCCAAACCTGCTGGCCAAGGCACCAACTTCGCCCACGACGCGAACGCGCGGCCCTGAAGACTGCGCGACTGCGTCGATCTGTCTGCGCTTCATCGGCGCGCCGCCGCGGTTCGCATGTCAGCTCGCTAGCAGCACGGAACGGCACGCATCGCGACCGCTGATTGCGTCCAGCGTCCTGTTTCGTGGGAGCATCAGCCTTGCCGAGCAGCTTCCAACTCGTTGCGAACAGCACTGCATTCAATGTGGTGCGCCTTCGACCCCATCTGTCCGGGCAAGAACCCTGGAGTTACGGTGCCTCAGATTCGACATCCGATCGCTGCCAAGCCGGCCAGTCGCGCCCTGCATGCCCTGCAGTTCCTCTCAGCCAAGACCGCTGCCGCCGCCCTCGCCGCCACGGCGAGCGCGGCAGTGCTGCTGTGGGCAGTGCTTTCCAGCCGTACCGACGGAATCCTTCGCTGGTACGAGGCCATCGCAAGCGCGATCACGTTGGTCATGGTGTTCTTGTTGCAACACACCCAGACCCGCCAACAGGTGACCCTGCAACTCAAACTCGACGCTGTCCTTCACGCCCTCCCCGGAGCCGACGATCGGTTGATCGGCCTGGAATCAGCGTCAGACCGAGACATCATCGCCGTGGAGGAACGCCACTCCGACATGCTCAACCAAGCCAACGCCTAGGTAACCCCGCCTGCCCCATCACTCAATTGGTGCGCTATTCGTAGACCCGAGCCGCCCGCAGTGCGTCAGCCAGGAACCCCCACGCGGAACTCTCAACACGCCCGAGGTCAGCGTCTCGGATCCAGGCCGCCATGCCATCGAGGTACTCGGGGATGGTGTGGTTCTGCCACTCGGCGAGGCTGTTCTCGTAAAGCCGAGCAAGGGCTGCGATCACCTCGACACAGCCAGCTCGGTCGACAACCTGATTCTCAATGCTCAATGGGTCGCTCATGTGTCGAATCCTGCCGGATCGGACCAGCCCGGGATCGGCACTTCGGCGTGCGATAGCTAGCTAGGATCTGCGGCGTGGAGCTGATGCTGGGGGTTGGTCAAGGACGTGACCAGGTGTGGGTGGAGGATTCCGGTGGCGACCGACCGCCGGTGCTCTTGCTGCACTCCGGTGTGGCCGACTCATCGCTGTACGACGACATCTGGACGGACCTCGCCGCTCGCGCGCGCGCGATCCGCTTTGACTACCGCGCGTTCGGGGGGTCCCCGGCTGCGACCGAGGAGTGGTCGGTCGTCGGCGACACGTTGACGGTGCTCGACAGCCTCGGGGTTGGACGTGCGCACCTGGTCGGGACGAGTATGGGAGGTGGTGGAGCGCTCGACCTTGCGGTGCTCCACCCCCAGCGCGTCGCGTCTCTTACCGTTCTCTGCCCGGGGATCAGTGGCGCACAGTGGCCGGACGACGCGGAGACCGACGCGGCGTTCGAGGCGGCGGGTGACGACCTGGAAGCGAATATCGCGCTGCTTGAACGGGTCTGGGCGGCGTCGGGGCACGACGCGCGCATCGTGGACCTCCTCCGCCGAGCCGTGCAGGCGTTGCCCAACGACAGCGAGTTCGAGGTTGAAGCCCCGCCGACGTACGACCGGCTCAGCGAGATCGCAGTGCCGGTGACCATGGTCATCGGCGGACGGGACTACCCAGGGTTAGTCGCCACGGACCACTCGGCGGCGGCGCTGATCCCCGGTTGCCGAGTCGTCGAGTTGCCTGATGTCGACCACTACCCCAGCATCCGCGATCCGCAGACCGTCCTCCGCCTCATCCTCGAGACAGCCAATCTCACCTGAGGACTAAGGAGCCAAAGCGGACCAGTTTGGGGCCTGCGAAGGTCCATCCTTCAGTTGGTGCTGGACGCGGAGCATTGCATCTCGTATGGCACGCCAGCGTTCAGGGTCGACGGCAAAATCGTGGCCGGCGTCGGTCCACCGCCCGGACCAGGCGGTGCCGTCCCAGAACCGCACCCGTGCCTCGTCCCCGCACGGACACCAACCCGGCGGCGCGACCAACTGGTCCGGCTCAGTCACCAGGGCATGGTGCCAGGACACCGATCCAGACAGCGGCACATCAAGGATTCGACCCGCCCTGGATCGACACATATCTACGGCTCAGACTCCAATCTCGACGAGGTAGCCGGGGAAGCCGTGATCGTGACATCACTGTTCTCCCCTCGTGCTGGCCCAGTCTTCACGTTGAGGGTGAGCCGGCCGGATTCGTCTGCTTCGAACGAGGCCCGCATACGCACGTCATTCGGCAAGCCAGGTGCGTCGCGGTGCGTGTGTACCACCCAACACTGCTCGGTACCGTGACCAGGTGAACATCAGGGCTGTCGAAAGTGACGACACAGACGCCATCACGGACGTGTACCTATCCGCGCTCAGCGGCATGACGTATCTCCCCCAGTTGTACTCAGACGCAGAGGCCAAGGGCTTCATTGCGGACGTGCTCATTCCGAGCCACGAGGTGTGGGTGGCCGAGGAATCCGGTCGTGTGGTCGGCTTCGCCGGCCTCGGAGATGGGTTTCTCAGACACCTGTGGGTGCATCGGGTCGAGCAGAACCGAGGAGTGGGCACGGCGCTGTTGAAGGTCGCCATGGATCGGTGTTCCGAGGGGCTGCAGCTGTGGGTCTTCCAGAAGAACGTTGGGGCACGGCGGCTCTACGAACGGCACGGCTTCCAGCTTGCGGAACTCACCAACGGAGACCAGAACAAGGTGCACGAGCCCGACGCCCGTTACGTCTGGACGCCAAGCCACACCTGAGGAGGCTCAGACGGCACGTACGTGCTTCGCGTGGGAGCGGTGCAGCGGGCTAATCTCCGTCCTGACCCCGCCCTAGTCGAGGACTTCACCCCGAGTTCTCGGCCAGCAAGTGGAGAGGGAGGCAGCCCGTTCGAGCCGGGCCGGGGTGAGCTCACAAAGAGCACGGGATCGGCACGTCAGTGCGGACTTCGGTAGATGTGCTGGTTTCACGGGGTCGCCTCCGTGGGGTGGGGTCGCTCCTGTACCGCCCGGCCTAGAGTCGACGGCATGAGCGACGTGTTCGCTGAGGTCGTGTCCCTGCTCAGGCGGCTGGGGGCCGCTGAGATTGAGCATCCCGGGGGTGATCTGCTTGGCCACCTTCAACGAGTTGAGCAGCGGTTGCATGCTCACGGATCGGGCGTTGCCCTGCGCCTGGCTGGCCTCGCGCACGCGGTGTACGGCACTGATGGCTTCGACCGCCAACTGCTAGGTCTGGATGATCGATCCACGCTGGTGGACGTTGTAGGCGAGGAAGCGGAACACCTTGTATACCTGTACGCCGCATGTGATCGAGAGCGGACTTGGAGGCCGCTGAGCGCCGAGCGGAGTGTGCACGACCGCTGGACTGGCAAGACCGTCAAGCCCCCTGGCGAGCTGCTAGCGAGCTTTGTCGACCTGACCACAGTCAACGAGTTGGATGTGGCTGAGAATGCTCGCGGATTCACGGACGAGGATGCAGCGGGTCTGCTAGATCTCATCCGCTCTTGGGAAGGGCTAGGGTCCCCGCAGGTCACCTCGGACGGGTACCGCACGTTGGCTCGGTAGCGCCGGCTGCTGCGTTCCCGTGCCGCATCTTCATCCATGCCGTGGCACGGCCCCACACACCGAATGCCGGCCCCAACAGCCCGCGATCGGCACCTCTGGGCGCTGCGATCCCGTCCCGTTAGATCCATGGCAACGGAATCGGCTGGTCGGGTCTTTGCCCGTCGACCAACTGAGGCACCAGGTCTACTGCCTGCCGCGGGATGACCGGCTCCGGGATCGTCGCCAGCTCGGCCAGAGGCCACCACCGGTACTCGATCACGTGCTTTCGCTCGACGTCGGTCAGACCGCTGACATCGACCTCATGCGTCGTGGTCTGGTGAAAGAAGAAGTCGTCGCGACAACGGACGGGGCCTCGCCCCCAGTCGTCCAGGCCACTGGTGAACGCGACCACTGGGCCCATCTGTGCCTCCGGCACCACAAGGCCGGTCTCCTCGCGCAGTTCACGGACTGCCGCCTGCGCTAGCGATTCCCGCTCGTCCACCCCGCCACCGGGGGTGAACCACGCCGTGCCCAACTCGTGGTGCCGATAGTTCCACCACGAGCGGATCAACAGCAGCCGATGGTCCTGGTCGACGAGGAAGACTCGTGCCGAGCGGCGAACGACTGACCTGGACGCGGGTGGGGGCCGGGCAGTCACGTCGTCATCCTGCCGGACCACCCGCCCGCGATCGGCACCTCGGTGCGTTCTCAGAGGGACTTGCGCAGTAGCACTCCTGGGTTAGCGACGTGGCTTTGGGTGCCATCCGGCAGTGTCTCGTCGCGCTCGTCTAGGTACGGACCGACGACCGCGTAGCCGCTTCGAAGGTACAGGTCCGTGTTCGCGGGTTGTCGTCATCAACGCACATCTCGATCACCGGCTGACCCCGGGCGCGAGAACGTTGCTCAGCCTCCGCGAGACCCAGGGCACCAAGACCCCGACTGCGATAGTCGGGGTCGACGGAACCTAGCCAGAGCCACGGGGTTCCATCCGCGTTGTGGGTCCAATCGAGGACGGCCTTGCCAACAACGCGACTGCCCAGCTCGATGACGAGGAAGTCGACCTCGCCGTCCTGTCCGCGTGCCAGGTGGCGTCGCCACTCCTCACGCTGCCCCTCGGACCTGGCCCAGGCCATCGCCTCGACATCCCTGGGTGACCGTCACGGATCG
>Ga0302321_100003406_pt1 | contig 13640 bp, 7 predicted proteins | sample Fen_T0_1_FD_202505 | JGI IMG/M metagenome (GOLD analysis project Ga0302321, IMG submission 202505) | Peat permafrost microbial communities from Stordalen Mire near Abisko, Sweden - Fen_T0_1 | ecosystem: Environmental > Terrestrial > Soil > Wetlands > Permafrost | place: Sweden: Abisko...
CTTTTCAATTTTCTTTGCAATGTTCGAATTCTCTGCTTGTCCTGTTACAAAATCACCGGCAGAAGGTAAATTGAGTTGTCCAAGTTTTTCCTCTAAGGTCATAAGATGAATGAGGGAATCAACACGCTGATCAATCCTGGATTTACCCGATTGTTTTTTCGAGCAGGAAATAACAAGAATTAATGAAAGAAAAATAAACAGAGTGGCTTTCATAAATGAAGTTTAGATGATTTAACTATTACAACGAAATATAGTCGCATATTAATTAAATCCAAGTTTTACTTTCGCTGCCTGCACTTCCGGTGCCGACATGAATAAATTCCACAGCAATTGGGTTCGGTAATTTTCGATCATCACCACGATTGGTCCTTGATCAATCGCTAATGTTGATGTCGCTGTCCATCCGCTCGAAATATTAAATGCATCATAAAAACCATATGACCCCCACATTCTATCACCTAGTGTGTAATAAAAGAATTTAATAGCCTTCATCGATTCGGTTGGTGTATATGGCATTGACGAGATGGCGCCTGTTGGAGAAATTGTTCCATTGTCATTTGTTGGAGATTGTGCATAATATCCGGAAGGGTTGTCGCTTGCCGTCAAGCCCCAACAATTGTCAGCATAGCCAACATACTTATTGGGATTGGCCACGCAGTAATCGTGGTTGATCAAAGACTGATTTACATTTTGCGTCCAATAGTCAACATTCAAGTATGAGTCGTGAACATGAGGATTGAATCCCAAAAAAGAATACTGTGTGAAAAACAGTGGGCCGCCATAGTTTTCACCCAAAGGCAATACATGCCCATAAAATGTTTTTCCATTCTTTATCGTACCACTGTTGGCCCAGCCCTGCTGATAAACTTCAGCTGGAATAGAATGCGTGGGAGAACCAGCCGCAAGAATGTACGTGATCAACGTCTCGTTATATCCACGCACAGGTACATTGACAGCCCAACCGTGATCGGGCGACCAATTCCAGTACAACACATTTTGATTGTTTTGCCTATACCAATCCCATTCAACATTCTTGTATAATGCTGTAATCCGGTTGATTAAATTATTTCCAATTGTATCGGCCGAGTTTAAATATTGTCTCAATGTGATGAGGCCATGAATCATGAAAGAAGTCTCAACAAGGTCAGCGCCATTATCATTCACACCGAAGGGCTCCACCTTGCCCGTGTTACCGTTCATCCAATGCGGCCATGCGCCATGAAAACGGTTCGTAGTTTCAAGAAAGGAAACTATTTTATTAAACCGGGTAACACCATCAGTTCGAGAAATGAATCCACGATTGATCCCAACGATCATGGCCATCACACCGAAACCACTTCCACCCGTGGTGACAATATCTCCTGAAGTGTTGCGCTCACGCGCCATACCACTGGCGGAATGACCGAAATCATAAAAATATTTTATTGTTTGCTGCTGAACTAAGTCAAGCAATGCAGTATCCGATATTACTGGAAATTTTTTAGCCGTGTCAATTTGAGTGACGATTTTTGTGTTCAAGTTTACTCCCAATTTCTTTTTGGTGGTTGAAGTCAGTGGTGATAGGATTTGAAATGTATAAGCACTGAAGTACTTCAATTGGTTTACTGCATGAATTACAATGGTGCTATCCTGGTTGCTAAAGGAGAAACTTAATGGAACTGATCCGGGGTTCATGACGATATTATCACGGGCTGATTGATGATCGATCGGTTCAGAGAAAGTCAAAACTATTTCAGGCGTAAGAGATGAATTGGAGTACAAAGAACTCCACGGCCTGTTGTCTACTTCTAAGTTTATTAATGTAATAGTTGTCGATCCTGGTTGAGGTGTTGTAGAATCTGATTTACAAGAGACAAACAGTAGTAAAAATATTATTGGCAAGATTGACCAGCTTTGCTTCATTTTATTTCTTTGAATTATCCAAGATAAAAAAAAGAGGGCACACGTGATGATGTGCGCCCTCAAGATATTCTGTTAATTTCCCTGTAATCAGACTGCACTTAATCAAATTGTAAAAATCGTTCTTGCTTTGTTTACTATTGCATAGTCGTACTTGTCGGAGCGCTCCAATTAGAAACAACTCCTCCGGTATAATGGGCTCGAACCTTTGGAACTAGCTCACATCCTTTGCAAGTTGTATTTGTAAATGGAAATGTATACGAAGTACTCGTCGAAGTGCCGTTATAGTAAGTATAATGGCCACTATGATCTTGTACAGAATAGCTAATGTCATAGCTTAAAGCTCCGTATGTACCATTCCAAGTAAGGGTAATCGGATAGCCACCGTTAGCAATATAAAGCCCTGAAGGCGTACCTGCACTTCTAAAAAAAATATCAATTTCGCCATTTGCGGAGCTATTGATAGGAGCTGTAAAAAATTCACCATGAGTTCCTAACCAACCTCCACTGAATCCATTTGGTAAATATGTACTTCCACTTTTTATTTGTATACCAATCATAGCAACGCCGTATTGATCTGGGTAGTATCCGGCTGACATTGGGTAACCAGACAAACGCTCGTATGAGATACCAACAAAATTGCCATTAGAAGCAGTCAAGCTATTAGAATATCCAGTAAATGACGAGGTCCAAGAACCATTGGTCAATGACAGAACACCTTGCAGGCTGGTTCCGGGTGAAATGTTTGTAATTAATGAAGAAGAAACAATTTGAGTTCCGTTATAATACCAGTTCGCTATACTCCAATATTCTCCACCTCCTGCTGCACTTACTCCATATTGTAATACTGGCTGATAAAAGGTGTCTGATCCATTACCAATTGAACAAAATATAAAAAGCGTTTCCCCATTAATAGTAGTAGGCGCTAAAGGTACAATCCAGGTTGTGCTCAAATAGGTTACATTTAAATTATAATAATTCCCTGTTTGTGCCCATACAATCTGATTATTGCTACCTGGGTCATTTCCATCAATTTTTGCCGCCGTACTCAAGTTCTTAGAAGACATAACTTCCCCGAAATTTTCAACGGCTTTACCTGTCGAAGTCTCGACCTTCATGAGATGGTTGTCTATCTCTTTTACTGAGTAACCATTTTCTATTGTATGAACCATGGACTTCGGCATTTGCCCAAAGGGAGTTAGAACTGTTCCCTCATTTGTTAACACGCTTTGCACCTTTGGCTTTGTTAGATCTGCCGTGCAGCTACTCAGAAGCATCAAGCTTATTATCAATTTAATTAAGTTCTCTAAAGTTTTATTGGTTTTCATTTGTTAGTGTTTAATTTAAGTCCGGAAAACGTAATGTACACCCCCTCACCTCATCTCTCAGATATTTCGACAGGTTTAAAAAGATTCCTCGCCCAAGCGTAGTCTTAAGCAGCCAAGTGACCGTTGATCCTCGAAAAGAAACTTTGAACTTAGCGAGTTGTTGCCTTCTGTCGAATGCTGAATTACTTTCCTTCCTAACATCGTAGGAATTCGTAACAATAAATACCTTTGATTTCTTTGAAATACTCAAGATAAAAAAAAGAGGGCACACGTGATGATGTGCGCCCTCAATAACCTTAAAACAATTATCTTCCAGCTGTTCCTAAATCAAATAAAGCAGTAACATCTTTTTGTGCAATAACAGTATTGTAAACTCTGACATCGTCTATAGAAGCAGTCGCTAACGGAGCCCAAACTGGTCTTGTAGCACCGGCAAAACCGAGGTCACTTGAAGCCATGCTTCCAAAAACCGCTAAAACTGGAATCCCTAATTTCATAACACCCGTAGTCGTTCCGCGATGTGAATATCCACCTACTAGAACACCGTTTGCGTACATGTAAAACAACCCAGTCGAACCTTCCCAAGTCATTACATAGTGAACCCAATCCTTGGCACCAAGAAACCATTTACCGGTTTGGCCGTCAGGATGATTTGCATCAGCGGGATCTGAATTTAAAAGGGCGACATTATCTTGCCCGTTACCAGCAACATTTAGATAATTTTTTAACACCAACGTATCCGATGAAGGGAGATGCTGATCTGTTTGAGCGCAGGCTTGAATGTTGCCCCAGAAATCAGTAGCAACTGGAATGATACCAAAGAATGATTGGAAACCTCCTCCAACAACCCCTTTTTGATTGACTGTATTTACCCATAAACTCACAGTAAAATTATTCAATGCATCGACTGTGTTTATTTTAGTAATGGCAGGATAAACAATCCCTCCTTTTGTTAATAGCAATGCCTTACCAATCTTGCCAGTAGTAAAACCTACTGTCCCGACAGTCTTAGTTGGGGCAGTGCTTGAGATTGCTTCATTATTGGTATCATCAAACGTCCAGTGAGCAACCAAATTTGCTTTTGCTACATCGTTGGAACTATTGTAGCCGTCAATAGCCGGCAGCGATTCGCTCTTCGAGCAACTCCCAAGTGCAAGCACCACCAATAGGCCAGCACTTGCGAACAGATAACTAATTGTTTTTTTCATTTGTTTTAAGTTTTAATTTTAGATAGAAAATAATTCTACTTCTTCACGGTTCGTGCCTTATAGCAATCCCCTCGCATCAAAATAAAATGTCGTATGTACTTAGCTAGTTTAATAGTTTGGGTTTTGTGTCAACTTATTTCCACTAAGAAGAATTTGAGAATTAGGAATTGGTAGTAGCTCATGCTTCCCCGCTACAAAATTTGTTTTACCTGACGCAATCATTACTTGTGCTGCCCTTCCCTGGCGAACCAAATCCCAAAAGCGATCGTGTTCCATCGCCAATTCAATATGACGTTCTTGCCAAACATCATTGATCGTTACACCAGCCTTCGATGCTAAACCTGCTCTCAACCTTACTTTATTCAATGGTGTGTCCGCATCTCCTCCAATATTTGCAGCAGCTTCCGCATTCATTAATAAAACTTCAGCGTACCGAAGGATGTGAATATTTTTAGGCCGGTTTTTGTCGGAGCTGTTGGCAAATTGTTCCTTCGTTCTGCTAGTATATGCCTTGTAGTTATAATAAAGATTCTGAACCGAGTCAGAACTCGGAACTCGGAAACCATCCCAAAGAATTGTTCCCTTATGAGTGCCTGACTTATCAATAAAAAGAATGGTAGCTGCCTTTCTTACATCGCCGGGTTCATAAGAATTAATTAAACTTAATGTTGGATCATTGAATCCCCATCCGAGATCATCCCAACCACCGCTTCCGCCAACGCGCGGGCCTTGGCACATCGTATAAATGTCAACATTCAAATTAGTGTTGTTAAAACTTCCTGATTCGATTTCAAAAATTGATTCACTGCTGTTATCACCAACTTGTCGCCAAATGGTAGCGTAATCCGGAACTAATTGATACAACCCGGACGCGATCACTTGGTTGGTTAATGTTAACACGTTGTTCCACTGCCCTTGATACATATACACCTTAGCAAGTATGGCTTGCGCTGCACCTTTCGTGGCATGGCCAGTATTGGCAGATGATCTTGTTGGCAGATGATTGATTGCATATTGCAAGTCTTGCACAATGCTTGCATAAACGGCACTCACAGTTGCCCGAGTTTGAAATGCAGGATCTTTATTCGCATCGGTTGCGTCTTTGGGTACACGCAATACCAGCGGAACGCCTCCATACATGCGCACCATGTTAAAATATAAGTAACCTCTCAAAAAATGAACTTCACCTTTTAGTTGACTGCGAAGGGTTGTGTCGATTGCAGCATTTTCCAAAGCTGCCAACGCCTGGTTAGCTGCACCAATGCTGATGTAGTGACCACCCCAAAGTGTTTCGCAAAATTTGTTGGTTGGAGTAAGCGTAAAATTATCGATGTCGCCAACCGGCACTGCTTGATCACTCGGCGTGCTTCCTTTGTCTGCATCATCTGAAATAATATTAGTGACAGATAAAAAAGCGAATCCATGCACATCTCCGTTGCCCCACGAATCTCCCTGAAGCAAACTGTTATAAACTCCTGTTACTAATTTTTGCGCAAGGTTGGGATCAGATGTTGTACTTTCTCCGCCTTGTACTTTTACATTTAAGAAATTATCAGAACAGGAAACACTGAATGCTAACAGCAACGTCAAACTAAAAATCTTAATTAAAGATGGCTGTATCGTTTTCATAACTTTATTTCTTCCTTTTAAAAACCAAGGTTCACTCCTACCGACACAGTTCTCGTTGTTGGATACGAGCTCAGTTCAATACCAGAATTAAGCGGGTCGCCTGGTAACTCGGAGGTAAACCCACTGTACTTTTTATAAGTAAATAAATTTTGAGAAGTAGCGTACACTCTTAAACTTGAGAGTTTAAGCCGACTTAATCGCTCCGGTGAAAATGTATAACCAACTGTAAGATTATTAATCCTCACAAAAGCTCCTGACTCAACGTAATAATTGGACGCTAATTGATTTCCTGTGTTTGCACCGGGTTGAGATTGAGATTGATTGGTATTGGTCCAGCGATTGTAAACCAATTCTTTTTCAACGTTGTCGAATTGAGCAACACGAACACCGCGCTTACCATTATAAACCTGATTCCCTGTATTTCCATAGATCGACATGCTGCCATCTATAGAGCCTCCTTTACCAGCGTCTCCTAACTTGTAAGTAAGTCCGAGGTTAATTCCATAATAGGCAACAGGTTGATAGGATCCTGCAAAAACTCTATCGTTGTCATCTATTTTTCCATCACCATTTACATCCTGGTATTTAAAATATCCAGCATGCGCGGTGGGTTGAATGACCTGACCGTTTTTATCCGTATAAGCAGCCGCATCAGCATCGGAATTGAAAACCCCTAAAACTTTCAGAACATAAAAACTTCCAATCGCATGACCATTGTCTGTGAGGGTAGTGAAACCTTGTGCAGCACCAATTCCTCCGCCAAAAATTGCCTGGCCTCCATTTAATGCAACAACCTGATTTTTATTGAAAGTAATATTACCACCAATCGTGTAAGACAACTTAGCGTTGATATTGTCTTTCCAATTCAATGAGATTTCAATTCCTTTATTTTGTATCGTTGCAACGTTCGTCAGGATTAATGCATCCGCATCGCCAACGGTTTTTGGTATCGGCACATTGATCAACGCATTCTTAACTTTTTTATCGTAATAGTTTACTTCACCACTTAGTTTTGAATGTAGGGCCGTGAATTCAACTGCCAAATCATATTCTTCAGTAACTTCCCAGGTAATGTTCGGGTCAATGATTTGATTAATCTGCGCACCATTGGTTGCTGGCGTAACACTTCCGTTAAAATTGTAAGCCTTATTCAATGCGACTGTTTGTGTGAATGCATTGGTTGGTATTTGATCGTTACCTACTTTTCCATAAGAGCCTCGCAGTTTCAGCAAATCAAACAGTTGCTGATTTTGCAAAAAGCTTTCATTGCTTATTATCCAGGCGACACCAATAGAGGGAAACTGTTGCCATCGATTTTGACTTGGCAGTCGTGAACTTCCGTCCCTTCTCATGGTTGCAGTCAATAAATATTTGCCGTCATAGGAATAGTTCAACCGAGCCAGATAAGAATTTCTTGTCCATGCATCGCCACTTCCATCATTTTGAGAAGTATTGGCATCACCAACACCGATATACCAAAGGTTTGGATCGGCTGGAACATCTTTACGCGAACTCGAGAACCATGTTTGATTATATTTTTCAGCCGTTGTTCCTGCCAAAAATGTAACTTCACTCTTTCCGAATTTTTTATTGATAGTAGCCATGTTATCCCACACCCACCGAAAAGACTGTGTGTTCTTCATATTCAAACTACTCCGCGTGTTGTATTGATTTCCTCCATAAGTCAAAAAGGTGTTGAGGTCTTTATCAAACTGATAGTAGTAAGCTCTGTTTAGCGAATTTCTCAAGTCTCCACCGAAGGAAGATTTTAAAGTAAGCCAGGGAAGTGGATTGATTTGAAAGAAGGTTGATCCTTGCAAACGGTTTTCAATAACTTTTACACTATTGCTTTTTATATCCAATAAGGGATTACCTACATTCTGATAGTTAGAAGTATTTCCATACTTACCATCTACAATATCCGGTATGATGGGCGCAGCACGATAAGCATCATTATATACCGAACCAATATTTCCGTATGCATCAATATCAATATTTCCAAATCCATTTTGGTTGGTGCTATTGCCATACGATGACTGAAACCCAAATTTTATTTTATCTGTAATCTGATAATCACTGTTAAATCGAATCGTAAGACGCTTGAATGTATTGTCGATGACAATACCTTGATCATTGAGATAACCAACGTTCAGTAAATAGGTTGCCTTATCTGAGCCGCCAGAGAGTGAAAGATTATGAGTTTGCTCCAAGGCATTTCTTAAGATCGTATTGTACCAATTTGTACTATAATTAGAAGCTGGAGGAATTATACCTGTGGCATCCTGGATATAATTATTGTATTCGGCAGTATTGGCCATTTGCACAAGGTTTGCAGCTTGCCTAAAACCGATATTGTTGTTGTAACTAATTTTTAGTTTTCCATTAACACCTTTCTTTGTTGTAATAATAATTACTCCGTTCGCTCCTCTTGATCCGTAGATAGCCGCTGCCGATGCATCTTTCAAAATATTCATATCAACAATATCAGCTGTGTTGATATTCGTTATGTCGTCAGTTAATACACCATCGACGACATACAACGCAGTAGTACCAGCTAATGCAGTACTCACTCCTCTCACTCGCACTTGAGGTGAAGAACCTGGTTGTCCAGAACTAATAATTTGAATTCCAGCAACCTTACCTTGCATTGCTTGTGTAGCTGTAAGAACTGGTTGCCTGTATAATTCTTCTCCCTTGACATTGCCGGTAGCTCCTGTGATATCACTTTTCTTTTGCACACCATACCCAACAACCACCACTTCCTGAAGGCTAGTGGCGTCGGTCTCCAATTCAATATTAAAATTGGTTCGATCACCAATAGTAATCACTTGAGTTTTATAACCAATAAAAGAGAATACTAAAGTTTGATCTGTGGACTCAAGTGCAAGTTTGAAAGTACCGTCTACGTCTGTGGTTGTTCCTCGCGTTGTGCCTTGCACCACTATATTAACACCAGGCACAAATTGATTATCCTCCTTTGAAGTTACTTTACCTGAAACCATCCTCTCTTGAGCAACGACGAGAGCAAATGGGATTATTAAAATGAAACTAATAATTAGTATCTTTTTACTCATAGTAAAATTGATTTTCAAAGAGGAATAGCTGTAATTGATAGCTCAATCACCTTTTCCAAATTGATGTGCTGCGGCATCAATGTGATGACATCCAATACCTAAAATCTTACACTATTCCGGATTTATATTACATATATCACTTGTTTAGGAGACGAATCACCAAGGCTCCTTTTCATTTTACCTGTAGGTTGTATATTGTTAGCGTTGCAAATAATTGCTTGAATTAGATCTTTGTATATGCGTATTTCTCATATCCTGGTTTTTTGCCTCATCTCTATAAGTTGTTCAAAAAGTAAATCAACAAATGAGACGCCCCGGTTACGGAATGAGGTAACCCAATCTTTTCTCGACTCGCTCTCTCATCGCACGTTTAATTTTTTTTGGGACCTCGCTGATTCAACTACAGGCAATCAACCAGATCGCTGGCCCACAAAGAGTTTCTCCAGTATTGCAGCAACAGGTTTTGGACTCACAGCCTATCTTGTTGGAGTCGAGCGTGGTTATATCACACGATCGCAAGCTGCTGAAAGAGTATTGAAGACTTTGCGTTTTTTTTCAAATTCTCCAAAAGGGAATCAGATGGCTGAAGTCACCGGCTATAAAGGTTTTTTTTATCACTTCATTGATCTAAGAACCGGATTACGTTTTCAAAATGTGGAATTATCTACCATTGATACTGGCTTATTGATGATGGGCATTCTCAGTTGTCAATCTTATTTTGATAGAGACGAGGAAAAGGAAAAAGAAATACGAGCATCAGCGGACAATCTTTTTCTTTCTGTTGAATGGGACTGGGCGATGAACGGTAAAAAAACAATGAGTATGGGCTGGCATCCTGACAAAGGATTTTTAGATGCTTCGTGGCAAGGCTACAATGAAGGGATGATTTTATATATCATGGGATTAGGTTCACCATCACACCCCATACCATATGGAAGCTGGGGCGCCTGGACACAAACTTATCAGTGGGGAAATTATTTCGGATATGAGCATATTAACTTCGGCCCCCTATTTGGTCATCAATACTCACAACTGTTTATTGATTTCAAAGGAATTCAAGACGAATACATGCGCAAAAAAAATATCGATTATTTTGAAAACTCGAGAAGAGCAACGTTGGCCAACCGTGAATACTGCAAACTCAATCCTGGAGGTTGGATTGGATACGATGAAAATATTTGGGGGCTAACTGCTTGCGATGGACCGGGAAACTACAATAATTCAAATCCGAATATGGCCTTCATGGGTTACAGCGCTCGCGGTGCTGCCCAATGGTACACAGAAGATGATGGTACTATTGCTCCAACAGCAGCTGGCGGTTCGATTCCTTTTGCACCTGAAGTCTGTATCACAGCACTAGAAAAGATGCACGAAAAATATGGCGACAAAATTTACAGTCAGTATGGGTTTAAAGATGCATTCAATCTCACAATTACTTACAAAAACGGTACAACCGGATGGGTTGACCAGGATTATTTAGGAATTGATCAAGGCCCGATCGTCATTCAAATAGAAAACTACAAGAGCAATTTTGTTTGGAACCTCATGAAAAAGAACAAGTATATTGTTGCAGGATTGAAGAAGGCTGGTTTTAAAGGAGGTTGGCTTAACGAGAAGTAAATTGAGTAGTAACTTACTAACTTTCAATATGCGTAAAGAACAAACCACCGATCTCCTTAAGTTTCTGAAACCCTTCTCAAAAGAAGTTATCGAAATCGTTTTAGGTTTGAGGGAATTTGTGTGGGATTTATATCCTCAAGCAAATGAACTGATCTATGACAACTACAATGCTTTGGCTTTTGGCTGGTCTCCTACAGATAAAGTGGGTCACACATTTTGCTCAATAGCCGTCGGCAGAACAAGCAAGAATATTCATTTCGGATTTTATTGGGGCTCCGAAATTTCCGATCCTAAGAAAATGCTGATTGGTCAAGGCAATCAATATCGCTATATATTGGTTCCCAGCTTGGAGGAGTTCCCCAAGGTTTACATAAAGAAATTGATTAAAGAGGCATATCAAAATTCATTAAGCAAGGTGAAAGACAAAAAACAGATTGTAAACGGCCAGACGATAACAAAATCCATTTCTCCAGTTAAGCGCACCCTTAAGGTAAAAAAGAAAGCTGCCAAGAAGAAGTAACCTTTTCCTAATCCGTGAGTTATAAACTTGACAGACGGTAAAACTATTCTTTAATCTCACCCGTCTTAGTGAAGTTATAAACCCCAGGCGTATGTTTAAAAACCTGTTAAAAATCTCGCTGCGAAATCTATACAAAGACAAAACGTATAGCGCTATCAATATTTTTGGGCTCACGATTGGGATTACGTGCAGCCTTTTTTTATTACTCTACATTCTGGATGAACTTAGTTTTGACCGTTACCACAAAAATGCGGATAACATTTATCGAATCATTTCAAACATCAAGGAGCCGGATAACGCATTCACCTGGGCGAGTACACAAATTCCTCTTGCCGATGAATTGGATGACAATTATCCTGAAGTTGAAAATGCAGTTCGGTTTATAGGGCAAGGCCGAACACTCTATAAAATAGGCGACAAGCAATTCCCGGAAGAAAATTTCTACCTGACAGATTCAACTGTGTTTGATATGTTCTCTTACAAGTTTATTTCGGGAGATCCGTCAACAGCCCTCGACAATTCTTTTTCCATCGTATTAACCGAATCAACAGCAAAAAAATATTTTTCCTCTGTTCAAAATGCATTAGGCGAATCCATTCAAAATCAACAAGGCGAAACATTTAAGATTACAGGCATTATCGAAGACGTGCCACCCAATTCACACTATAAGTTTGATGCACTTATTTCGAAGAATAGCCGCCCAAAATTGCAAGGGAGTTGGGGAAATTTTGGAGTGTACACCTACATTCAGCTTCCAGCAAATTATGACTTGACTAAAATGCAGGCCAGCCTTGATAAAATCATTCTTGAAAAAGTAAATCCGATTTTTGAGCGAATGGGCATCAAAGTAAAATACGAGCTTCAGCCCATTACAAAAATTCATTTGTATTCCAAAATTGACGATGAGGCAGAAGCAGGAGGTGACATTGCTTACATCTATATTTTTGGAGCCGTGGGAATTTTCATGCTGGTGATCGCTTGTATTAATTACATGAACCTTGCTACAGCACGATCCGCTAACCGGGCAAAAGAAGTGGGCATCAGAAAAGTAATGGGCAGCGAGAAAAAACAATTGATCTATCAGTTCCTTTCAGAGTCAGTAGTGATGTCACTTATTGCGCTTTTGCTAAGTCTTGGTTTAATATTTGGTTTGCTCCCCTACTTCAACCTACTTGCCGCGAAGACGCTTGCATTCAACTATATTTTTCAGCCTGCTGTTATCTGGAGTCTTGTTGCCATCGTTGTATTCACCGGCTTGGTTGGCGGCAGCTATCCTGCCTTTTATCTTTCTAGTTTCAACCCTGTCAATGTGCTCAAAGGAAAGTTATCATCGAAGGGAGGAAGCGTTATTTTTAGAAAATCATTGGTGATTATACAATTTGCCCTCGGCATTTTTATGTTGATCAGCACGTTCATTGTCTTTGATCAACTTCAATTTTTGCGCAAGAAAGATTTGGGGTTTGACAAAGAGCAGCTTGTGAGATTGGAATTATCGGGCAAGGAGCAATTCGAAAAAGCTTCTGTATTAGTTGAAGCATTGAAGAAGCGCTCTGAAGTTGTAACGGCAGGCATGGCCAATGCATCGCCTGGCCAAGGTATCAGCAAAAATATTTTTCAGGTGGAAGATAGTGAAGGTAAAATGGTAGAGCGCGGTGTCGATTTATATTTCGCTGATTACGATTTTGTTAAGACCATGCGCATGTCGATCGTGCAGGGACGAGATTTTTCCCATGATATCCCAAGCGACTCACTCCACGGGCTACTGGTCAATGAAAGCATGGTGAAACGAATGGGTTGGAAGGACCCAATCGGCAGACGATTCACCACCGGCCGACAGAACGAGATTGAAAAGACTGTGGTGGGTGTTGTAAAAGATTATCATCAACGATCTTTGTATGAACCGATCGAACCCTTGATAATTATTCTTGGCTCTCGAAATAATTATGTCTTTATACGCACCACCCCCGGAGATATTGGGAAAACATTGAGTTCAATTGAAAGAGCTTGGAAGGAGGTTTATCCAACCGATCCATTTGGTTATTCTTTTGTCAATCAAGACCTCGATTCTCAATATCATGCAGACCAAAAACGCAGTCAGCTATTCACAGTTTTCTCCTGCCTCACGGTGTTTATTGCTTGTCTTGGGTTACTCGGCTTGGCAGCTTTCACCACAGAGCAGCGTACGAAAGAGATTGGCATCCGAAAGGTAGTCGGTGCAAGTATACGAAGCCTTGTGGTGTTAGTATCCAAAGAGTTTTTTGTCTTGGTTGCTTTAGGAATGATCCTGGCTTTTCTGGCTGCGTGGTTTGTCACGAATAATTGGCTCCAAAAATTTTCCTATCACATTGAAGTTGCCAACGAG
>Ga0302321_100003407_pt1 | contig 13638 bp, 1 predicted proteins | sample Fen_T0_1_FD_202505 | JGI IMG/M metagenome (GOLD analysis project Ga0302321, IMG submission 202505) | Peat permafrost microbial communities from Stordalen Mire near Abisko, Sweden - Fen_T0_1 | ecosystem: Environmental > Terrestrial > Soil > Wetlands > Permafrost | place: Sweden: Abisko...
CGCTCCTCACTACGTGCTGAACGACCCCAAGCCGTCCTCCGTCATCACCGTGACCATCACCGACGGCCGCGGCGGCAGCAACGTCGGCACGATCGTCCTGAACCCGAACGCCACCGTCACCTACAAGCCGACGTTCAACGGCCTCAGCCACAGCGGCGACATGAACGGCGTCGTGACCCCTGGCAAGGCGGTGCTCCTCATCGCCTCCGCCATCGATCCCCAGAACGCGGGCCCGGTGACCATCACCTGGACGACCTCGTCGGGCACCCTCGGCACGCCAGACAACAGCGTCCCCGGCACCAGCACCATCACGTGGACCGCTCCCTCGCCGCTCACGGTCGGCATGACCGTGACCGCGACGGCCACCGCGGTCGGCGGCCTCAGCAGCACCAACATCTTCACCTTCGTTGGTTCCGACCCCTGCGTCGGCGCCGCTGACGGCACGGCCTGCACCTCGGTCGACAAGTGCCTCCTGAACACGGTCTGCACGGCCGGTGTCTGCGGCGGCACGGCCGTGACCTGCACCGCTCAGGACCAGTGCCACGACGCTGGCGTTTGCCAGCCGTCCTCGGGCACCTGCACCACCCCGGCCAAGGCCGACAACACGGTCTGCAGCGACGGCAATGCCTGCACCAGCAACGACACCTGCCAGGTTGGTTCCTGCACGGCTGGCCCGGCGAAGGTCTGCACGGCTCAGGATGCCTGCCACACGGCCGGCGTTTGCGATACCACCTCGGGTGTCTGCTCCAACCCGGTCGTCGCCGACGGCACGACCTGCAACGACAACAACGCCTGCACCACGGGCGAGGCCTGCACCGCCGGGGTCTGCGGCAGCGGTACGGCCAAGGTCTGCGTGGCCCAGGATCAGTGCCACGCTGCCGGCGTGTGCGACCCGACCGCGGGTGGCTGCTCGAACCCGACCGTTGCCGACGGCACCTCCTGCTCGGTCAGCGACCTCTGCGTCGTGAGCACGGTCTGCACCGCTGGCTCCTGCGGCGGTACGCCGAAGGTCTGCGCGACCGGCCTGACCTGCAATCCCAGCAACGGTAACTGCGAGGGCAATGCCGCACTCGCGCCCGTCGTCGCTCAGCAGGAGGGTGGCGCCCTGGGTCTGACCCCGGGTCTCGCCTATGACGCGGCCGGCAACGTGTACCAGGCCGGCTCGATGTTCGCTCCTGGCTTCGACTTCGGGACGGGCCTGGTCAACTCGAACGGCAGCTCCGATGCGTTCGTGGTGAAGCTCAACGCCTCGACTGGCCTGGCTTCGTCGGCCACCTGGGCGAAGGACTTCGGCGACACGCAGGACCAGACGGCGAACGGCGTGGCGGTCAGCGCCAGCCAGGTCGGCTTCATCGGCACCTTCGGTGGCACGATGGACATCGGCAATGGCCACTCGGTGAGCAACGCGGGCAACCCGGTCAGCTACGTGGCCGGCCTCGACGCGGCCACGGGCGGCGGTCTCTGGATCACGCCGGTCGACCTGAACGACAGCAGCGGCAACGTGGGAAATCTGATGTCGATCGCTGCCAGCCCCACGGGCAGCGTGTTCGCGGTGTGCGGTTACTCGCCCAAGCTCGCCACCTCGATCCTGACTGACTCGTCGGCCGTGGCCGGCGGCGGGTCGGACATCATCGTGGCGGTGTTCAACGCGGCGAACGGAAGCCTGGTGTGGGGCAAGCAGTTCGGTGGAACGAACGAGCAGCTCTGCAACGCGGTGGCGTTCGACGACGCTGGCAACGTGTACATCACCGGTCCGTACCAGGGCACGCTGCAGTTCGGCGCACTGGCTGCGCTGACGACGCCGAGCGGCTCGAACAAGGCCACCTACGTCGCCAAGCTGGACGGCGCCACGGGTACGCCGCTGGCCGTCGCCGCGTTTGGCCGCGCCTCGGGCACGGTCCGCGCGACGCCGAAGGCGATCACGGTCGACGCCTCTGGCGCGGTTGCGATCTCCGGCCAGGTCCAGGGCGCGGTGGTCTTTGGTGCGACCACCCTGACCGCGACGGGCTCGACGTTCGACGTGTTCACCGCCAAGCTCGACACGAGCCTGGCGCCCGTGTGGGCGAAGCTGCTCGGCGGGACGGGCACCGAGGACGTTCGTGGGATCGCTGCGGACTCGACCGGCCGCATCCTAGTGGCCGGCGTGACCAACAGCGGCGTGACCACCGGCGTGGCCACGCTGACCACGGCGGGCGGTACCGACGCGTTCCTGCTCCGCCTGGACGGCGCAACGGGCAGCGTGACCGGGACCGACGCGCACGCGTACGGTGACGCGAACGGCCAGGAGTCGTTCGGCGTGATCGCTGCGCGGCTCGCCACCGGCGCCGAGAAGGACTCGGTCTGGGTGAGCGGCGGCTTCACCAACGCGATCGACTTCGGCGGCGGAGTGAGCCTGACGGGCTCTGCCGCCGAGGCTCGGAAGTTCCTCGTGAAGCTGAAGTAGGTCGTGGATGAGCTGGGAGCGCCCGGTGACGGGCGCTCCCGGGTGTCACTGGGGCTGCCCTCGAAGGGGGGCAGCCCCTTCTTCATGAGGACAACACATCAACTCCTTTACAGCCGACACGGAGAGTAACTGTCGGGCGGGGCGTCGTTCGCGGTTCACCGTTCCGTCACGCAATCGTCGCCGTGGCCGAATCGTGCCGGAATAGACTTCGCGCACTTTCACGCCGCCCACAATGTAGGCCCCCCCGGGCGCAGCGAGAGGGGAATTACACATGTTCGGTCAATTGACTCGCTTCCTTTCGGCCTCTCTCACGGCCGTCGCGCTCGTCGCGCTCACCGGGTGCGGAGACGAGAAGCCCGTGGACTCTTGCGCCAACGTCAAGTGCTCCGCGATCGACGCCTGTCACGACGCTGGGATCTGCGACTCGGCCACCGGCCAGTGCAAGGCCGGTCCGTCCAAGGTGGACGGCACCGCCTGCCTGGGAGCCGACCTGTGCGTGGCGAACCAGACCTGCCTCGCCGGCCTCTGCGTGGGCGGCACCGGCAAGAGCTGCGGCGCCTCCGACCAGTGCCACGAAGCGGGAGTCTGCAACCCCGCCACCGGCGCCTGCACCGACCCCGTCAAGTCGGACGGGAGCACCTGCAGCGACGGGAACGCCTGTACCCAGACCGACACCTGCGTCGGCGGCACCTGCCTCGGCACCAAGCCGGTGACCTGTGGCACTCCGGACTCCTGCCACCAGCAGGGGGTCTGCAACAGCGATACCGGCACTTGCTCCAATCCGATCAAGACCAATGGTGCTACCTGCAACACCGACGTCTGCAAGACGGGGGAGGTCTGCACCAACGGAACCTGCGGTGGCGGGGCGGCCAAGACGTGCCTCGCGCTGGACGACTGCCACACCGATGGGGTGTGCGATCCCCGCTCCGGCCAGTGCTCCAACGAGGTCAAGCCGGACGCCTCGATCTGTGACGATCACAACGCTTGCACGACGGGTGAGTCCTGTGTCGGCGGCGCCTGCCTGGGCGGAACCACCAAGACCTGCGTTGCCTCCGACCAGTGCCACGCGTCCGGCGTCTGCGATCGCCAGACCGGCGCCTGTTCCAACCCGGTGGTGGCCAACGGGACCGCCTGCACCTCCTCGGACAAGTGCCTCGTGAGCACGGTCTGCACCGCCGGCTCCTGCGGCGGCACGCCCAAGACCTGCGGCGCACTGGACGGCTGCCACCAGGCCGGCACGTGCGACTCTGGTTCGGGTGATTGCTCCAACCCAACGGCCGCCGACGGAACCACCTGCAGCGGAAGCAGCAAGTGCCTGTCCGGCGAGACGTGCACGGGTGGGAGCTGCGGCGGCGGCACGGCCAAGAGCTGCCTGGCCGCAGATCAGTGCCACGCTGCCGGCGTATGCGATTCATCGTCGGGCGCGTGCTCCAATCCTCCGGTCGCCGACGGTACCGCCTGCTCGGTCAGCGACCTGTGCGTCGTGAGCACGGTCTGCACCGGCGGAAGCTGCAGTGGTCAGCCGAAGCCCTGCGACGCCGGCTACGCCTGCGACCCGACTGACGGCCAGTGCAAGAGCACCAGCACTCCCCTCAGCCCCGTCATCGCTCAGCAAGAAGGTGGCGCCCTGGGGCTCACTCCGGGCCTCGCCTGCGACAAGGCCGGGAACATCTACCAGGCCGGCTCGATGTTCGCTCCGGGCTTCGACTTCGGTTCGGGCCTCATCAACTCCGCTGGCAGCTCCGACGCCTTCGTGGTGAAGCTCAACGCCCTGACCGGCCTGGCTTCGTCCGCTACCTGGGCCAAGGACTTCGGCGACAGCCAGGACCAGACGGCCAACGGCGTCGCGGCTGGCGCCAGCCAGATCGGGTTCATCGGCACATTCGGCGGCACGATGGACATCGGCAATGGCCACTCGCTGAGCAATTCCGGCAACCCGATCAGCTTCGTGGCCGGCCTCGACGCGGCCACGGGCAAGGGGCTCTGGATCGTCGGGATCGACCTGAACGACCCGAGCGGCAGCGTTGGCAATCTGATGTCGATGGCCAGCAACGCCAGCGGCGATCGGTTCGCGGTGTGCGGCTACTCGCCCAAGCTCGCGACCTCCATCCTGACCGACTCGGCCGCGGTGGCCGGCGGGGGCTCGGACATCATCGTGGCGGTGTTCAACGCCGCGAACGGCAGCCTGGTGTGGGGCAAGCAGTTCGGCGGGACGAACGAGCAGCTCTGCAACGCGGTGGCGTTCGACGACGCTGGCAACGTGTACGTCACCGGTCCGTACCAGGGCACGCTGCAGTTCGGCGCGCTGGCTGCGCTGACGACGCCGAGCGGGTCGAACAAGGCTGCCTACGTCGCCAAGCTGGACGGCGCCACGGGCACCCCGCTGGCCGCTGCCGCGTTCGGTCGCGCGTCGAGCACGGTCCGCGCAACGCCGAAGGCGATCGCGGTCGATGCCTCTGGCGCGGTTGCAATCTCCGGCCAGGTCCAGGGTGGCGTGACGTTCGGCGCGACGACGCTGGTCGTGACGGGCTCCTCGTTCGATGTGTTCATCGCCAAGCTCGACACGAGCCTGGCGCCCGTCTGGGCGAAGCAGCTCGGCGGCACGGGCACCGAGGACGTTCGCGGCATCGCTGCTGACTCGACCGGCCGCATCCTGGTGGCCGGCGTGAGCAACAGCGGCACCACCACCGGCGTGGCCTCCCTGACCTCGGGCGGCGGCACGGACGCGTTCCTGCTCCGGCTGGAAGGCGCGACTGGCAACGTGACCGGGACCGATGCGCACCTGTACGGGGACGCCAACGGCCAGGAAGCCTTCGGCGTGGTGGTCAACCGGCTCGGCACGGACCCGGAGAAGGATGCGGTCTGGATGAGCGGCGGCTTCACCAACGTGGTCGATTTCGGCAACGGAGTGGGCCTGACGGGCTCTGCAGCCGAGGCTCGGAAGTTCCTCGTGAAGCTGAAGTGAGGAAGGGAGAACGAGATGGGCAACCCGGGTCGGTCGACCGGAACGGCTGGACGTCGCGCCTCGACGTACGGACGCCTTCAGAAGTGGGCGGCCTGCGTCACGCTATTGACCTTCGGTCAGACTGCCCTGGCGGGCGGATTCCAGCACCTCTCCTCCAAAAGGAACGGCGGATCGGCCGCCGCGCCCCCGTCGGCCGACGCTGCCGCTGCGGCAGCTGCCGCTGCCCAGGCGCAGGCTGCGGCGCGCAGGGCCCAGGGGTCGCTCGGCGCTGCCTTCAACGCCATCCGGAATTTCCAGGCCTCCCAGGAGGCGGCCCGCGCCGCCGCCATGGCGCAGGTCGGCAGCGTGCCCAACGGGATCGCGCCGGGAGGCCTCGAGGTCGACCCCACCACCGGCGCCATCTGGCAGGGGGCGGATCCAACGATTGACGTCAAGAAGAGCGACGGCGGGCGGGTTGCCGTCACGGTGACGCAGACGGACAGCAAGGCGATCCTCGGGTGGAAGACATTCAACGTCGGCAAGGAGACCGACCTGCACTTCGACCAGACCAAGGGAGGCCAGGACGCGAGCGGGTGGGTGGTGCTCAACCGCGTGACCGACCCGAGCGCCGCTCCCAGCCGGATCCTGGGCAGCATCAAGGCGGAGGGACAGGTCTACGTCATCAACCGGAACGGCATCATCTTCGGCGGCACCTCGCAGGTGAATGCGTCGGCCCTGGTCGCCTCTGGCCTCGACCTCTACGGCGGAAACAGCCAGTTCCTGGCCGGACTGGCCAGCGGGACCACGCCCACGTTCGGTGGTGACAAGGGCACCCAGCAGACCGGAGCGGTGCTGGTCCAGCCGGGAGCCAAGATCGCGGTGAACAACTACGGCCAGGTGCTACTCATTGGCTATGTCCCGCCCGCGGCTGACGGGTCCGTTCGAGACTCGGTAGTTAACCAGGGGTGGATCGAGGCGCCCGACGGGCAGGTGGTCCTGGCGGCTGGGAGCAGCGTCACCCTCGCCAAAGGGGTCACCAGCTCGGTGACCACGGTCCGCGGTTACACGGTCGACGTGGCAGGAACCGGCGCGGCGGTGAACGCGGGGCTCATCTCGACAGCCCGCGGGAACATCACCATGAAGGGCGCGCAGATCGAGCAGAACGGCCTCCTGACCGCGACGACCGGCAGCGACGCCAACGGGAGCATCTGGCTCGGGACCGATGCCAGCGCCATCGTGTCGGGTACCGCGACCATCACATTTGGTCAAGGAAGCATCACCCAGATCCTGCCGGACGACAACGGCAAGAAGGTCGTGGGGCGCGCCAAGTTCACGGATGACTCGCAGAGGTCGCAGGTCACGGCCTACGCGGAGAAGATCGTGATGCTGGAGGACTCCACGATCTACGCGCCCTCCGGCGTCGTCACGCTATCGACCCGACCCGGCGTGGTGGACAAGCTCCCGGAGGTCGATCCGACCCGGATCTACCTCTCCTCCGGCGCGCGCATCGACGTCTCCGGCCTGCCCGACGTGGAGGCCCCCATGGAGCAGAACGAGATCCAGGGCGAGCTCCGCGCCGCCGAGCTGGCAGACAACACCGTCGTGCGAAGTGGCTCTCTGCATGGCGGCACGGTCTACTTCGATGCCCGGCTGGGCGGCAAGCTGACCGACGGCACCGGCGTGGCCAACCTGTCCGGCTATTACAACCTGATCGCGAGGGACATCGACCAGCTCATGACCGCGGGTGGCACCGTCAACCTGGCCGCCAACGAGATCATCACCCGCAAGGGCTCGACCATCGATCTCTCAGGAGGCAGCGTTCGGTACCAGGATGGGTACATCCGCACCACCATGCTCATCGATCCATCCGGGAGGCCGGTGCCGATCGACCAGGCCGTGGCTGGAGTGCCCTACGTCGGGATGAGCGGTCAATCGGTCGTGGTTCACAGCAGGTGGGGTACCAAGGAGACCTACTCCTCGCCCTTCTTCGGCGCGAAGCGGGTGTTCCAGGCGGGCTACGAGGAAGGGCGGGACGCGGGGACGCTGAAGCTCGATACCAACCCAGCGATCTGGCTCAGTAGACCCGATAGACCGGCCTACGCGTCAAACACCGATCCCTTCGCGACGGGCGCCATCCGGATCTTGGACGGGAAGATCACGGCGGACACGAGCCCCGGAATCTACCAGCGCGAGCTGCCTTCGAGCTCGACCGATCCGACGGTGACCTGGAAGCAGCGACCTCACGGTGCGACGCTCGACCTCGAGAAGAGTGGCAGCGTCACCTTCGCGAAGAGCGACTCTGGTGAGCTGGCTGTTGACCTCCGAGCGGACACTGCCGTCGGCGCAGACGACGTGAGGCTCTATGAGCTCACATTGCCGGAGGCCCTCTTCGGCAAGAATGGCTTTACCCAGGTCGTCATCAACAGCGGTCAGACCGACGACACCCATGCCGATAACTCGACCCCGGCCACTCGAGAGCTGGCGCGAGGGGGAACACTGAAGGTCCTGGATGACGCGGTGCTCGATCTGGGCGACGGCGGGTCCTTCCAGTTCACCGGAAAGCAGGCAGAGATCTTGGGCAGCTTGGAGGCGCCAGGCGGCAGCGTGAGCATCACGGCGAAGACGCCGGCTTACGACACGGACTGGGCAAGCCTCAAGCCCGAGCAGCGCCCCACTATCCGTGTGGACGGCAAGATCGATGTTGCCGGCCGTTGGAGCAACGATGTCCTGGACAAGGGGACGGGACCCTACCGGGCATTGAACGGCGGGACCGTGTCGCTGGTGGGATACAACGTCGAGCTCGAGAAGGGCTCGATGATCGATGTCGGCGGGGGCGCACGTCTTGACGCGAGCGGAACCAGCCTGAAGACCGGAAATGGCGGTGCACTCACCATCGACGTGACCCAGGGATACAAGTTCGCGCCTTCGGACTCGACGACATGGGTGCTGCCAGATGACGCAATTCTGGCCCGGGACGGCAGCGAGCTCCGCGGATATGCGCCGGGAACGGGCGGATCGCTCAGCATCAAGCTCCCGGACGCGATCAAGATCGCAATCGGGGAACAGTACGACCCGGCTTTCTTCACAAAGGGCGGCTTTTCCAGGTTCGCCCTCACGGGAATCAAGGGCGTGACGGTCGCCGAGGACCTGAACCCCCAGGTCCAGACGCTCGTCATGGCCACCGATGCCCGGAACGTCTCCAGCGGCGCCCACCTGACCGATCCGGGCATGACGCACATGCAGGTATTGAACACTCTGGAGGGTCATGGCAAGCCGATGACGGTGAGCCTCTCAGCCGTGCCTGGCGGAACGTCCTACTACGCCGGCATCTCCCAGGCCGAGGTGCAGGTTCAGACGGGCAAGCATATCCAGATGAACCCAGGGTCGACGGTTCAGCTCGCCGCGACCGGGGCCGTGCGAGTGGATGGGCCCATCACCGCCAAGGGTGGCGACATCGAACTGATTGGTGTGACACCCGTGGATTCCGGCGGCAAGGTTACCACGGAGGCGCCAGCGACCGTCGAGCTAGGGGCCGGAGCGCACCTCGACGTGAGCGGATATCACGAGACCAAGCTTCAGGGCGGATTGACGCGTGGCAGCGTGGAGGCGGCAGGCCAGATCGTCATCAAGTCCGAGGATCAGATCGCCCGAGGGACTCCGACGGTGCACCTCGCGCTGGTGATGGACGGGAAGTCCGTGCTCGACGCCTCCGGATTGAGCGGAACCGCCGACCTCGCGTCCAGAGGTTCCGGCAACGGGCCGTTCCAGGAGACCTTTGTGGATGGCAGTGCCGGCAGCATCATCGTCTACGCCAAGAAGGGCATCCTTGACGGGGTCCTGCGACTCGCCCCGGGCAGCCCATCGGGAGCTGGCGGGACGCTCGAGGTTCACAGCATCAATGAGCTGCGAGTCCAGCAGGACTCCGCCGCGCAATCCGGTTCGAGCGGGCTGACCGTGGTCGCGGACGTCATCAACCGCTCTGGCGCGGATGATGTATCTCTCGACATCCTGGGCGGCGTCACGACCGCAAAGGACAGCTCGGTCATTCGCTTCGACGGGGAAGTAGCGCTCGAGGCCGGGCGGTCGATCACGCTCAAGGCCCCCTTCATCCGGGCGACCGTCAAGGACGACTCGGTCCGCCTCAATGCCGACTACGTACACTTCAGCGGGACGCCCGGGGAGACCATGGATCCGCACCCTCAGGTCGCGGGCGATGCCGGCGCGACGCTCGCGGTCACCGCAAAGCTGATCGACTTCGAAAACGCGATCTGGCTCGGCTGCAAGACCAGCGGCTGCACCGGGATCGGCTTCGGCAGCGCGACCTTCACCTCCGCCGGAGACATCCGGCTCTCCGACGCAACCTCGGGCGCCGCCGGCCAGGTCGGGATCTTCGCGGCAGGGGATCTGGTCTTCAACGCCGCGCAGCTCTACGTCACCTCCCGCCAGCAACCCCTTGCGACCGCCACCAGCGCCCGCGTGTCTCTGCAGCGCGCGGACGACGATCCCGGCTTCCTCATCCAGACCCCCGGCACGATCACGATCGGAGGAGGTGACTCGACGGCGCCGGTCCCCCTCTCGTTCGGCGAGCGGCTCACCCTCCGGGCGGCGAACATCGAGCAGGGCGGGGTGGTGCGCGCTCCACTGGGCCAGCTCCGGTTCGAGGCCAGCAAGTCGGTGAACTTGCTCCCGGGCAGCGTCACGTCGGTCTCGCTGGTCGGCGCCGACGGCAACGCCGCCATCGTTCCCTTCGGTCAGGTGGGCACCGACGGATCGTTCACCGGCTACGCGCAGGCCGGCAGCGCACCGGTCAAGTCGATCGATCTCTCCGCCCCCGAGGTCGCGGTGCAGGAGAAGGCCGTGGTGGACGTCCGCGGCGGAGGCGACCTGCTCGGCTACCGGTTCATCGCCGGCAACCAGGGCTCGCGCGACGTGATGACCCTCCCCAACACCTTCGCGGTGCTGCCGAGCCTCGGCGCTCGCCCAGCACCGCTGGGAGGGACCGCGGGCCTGACCGACTCGACCTTGAAGGTCGGGGACGTGGTCTGGCTCCACGGCGTGTCTGGGCTCCCCGACGGTTACTACTCCCTCTTGCCTGCGCACTATGCCTTGCTGCCCGGAGGGCTCCTGATCCAGTCGCTCGGCGGCTCCTTCGCCTCGGCGCAGTCCTCCTTCGTCCGGTCGGACGGCGCGGTGATCGCCAGCGGCTACCGGGCCAACCAGATCGGCTCCGACCTGGTGCGCACTTCTCAGGGCTGGAGCAGCTTCGCGGTCCTGTCGCACGACGTGGCCGCCCAGTACGGCCAGATCATCACCCCCGGGTTCACGAGCTACGCCACCAACTTGGCGACGGACGCGGGCGCCGCGGTGCGGACGCCCAACGACGCTGGGAAGCTGGTGATCAGCGCGCAGGACTTGATTCTCAAGGGGCAGGGACGCTTCGAGGCCGGCGCCGGCGGGCAGCTCGGCGACATCGACATCGCCGCCTCCAAGATCGCCGTCACGGGGGCCGATACCCAGGGGAACTACGATGCGTCGTACCTGGTGCTCGATGCCACGTCGCTCACCAAGTTCGGCGCAGGGAGCCTCTTCCTGGGAGGCAGCCGATCCGAGTCCGGCGCTGGAACGAACCTGAACGTCACGGCGACCGACGTGGTGGTCGATACGGGCAGCTCCTTTCTCCAGGGGCCCGAGCTCCTGTTCGCCGCCACCAACTCGGTCTCGGTCAAGGACGGCTCGACGATCCAGGCGAAGGCGCCGCAGGCGATCGCCAGCGGCAGCGGACAGCTGCGCATCAGCGGCGACAGCGCGCTGCTGCGCCTCTCGGCGGGCGAGCGGGTCGATGTGAAGCGCACGAACATCGCGGGTGCCGGCGGAGTGCTCGACGTCGGGAACGCGACCCTCTCGGCCGCCCGCTCCATGACCCTCGACGCGACCCGTTCGGTGAAGCTCGCGCCGCGCGTGGCCCTCTCGGCCGCTCAGCTCGATCTGGCGTCCAATCGGGTCAACCTCGGAGACGTGCCGTCGGGCGACGAGGCGACCGGGACCTCGCTCGGGAGCGGCCTCATCGCCGGCCTCACCTCCTCGTCCAGCCTGGTGATCCGGGGCTACGACTCCATTCACCTGTACGGCTCCGTCGCGCTGGGCAGCCAGTCACAGGCCGTGACCCTCGACACCGCGCTCTTGCAAGGGCACGCGGGGGACGGCGTGACCGCACAGATCGTGGCCGGGGAGCTGACGCTCCGGAACTCGAGCAATGGCGGAACCTCGGCCGGAACCGCGGGGCCCGGCACGCTCAATCTGAAAGTGAACTCGCTCGTGCTGGGGCCCGGTGACCTGCGGCTCGCTGGCTTCGGATCCCTGACCGGCAGCGCCGGGAACATCCTGGCCCAGGACTCCGGAAGCCTGGCCTTCGCGGGAGACCTCTCCCTGGCGACGAGCCAGGTGGCGGCCAAGGCTGGCGCGAGCTACGCGCTGGTCGCGGACGGGAAGGTGAGCTTGAGCTCGGGCACCGGCACCGCCCTCAGCGCGACCGATCTGGGCCTGGGCGGGAAGTTCGCGGTCGCGGGCTCGGCTGTGGAGCTGGACACGAGCGCCCTGCTCCCGGCCGGGAGCTTCGAGGCCAGGGCCACCAGCGGTGACCTGCGCATCGGAAAGAGCGCCAAGGTCGATGTGACCGGGAGCTGGGTCGATTTCCAGGGGCAGCGGAAGTTCGCGCCGGGTGGAAGCGTGAAACTCTCGGCCGCGCACGACCTCTCCGTCGCCGCCGGAGCCTCCCTCGACGTGTCCGGATCTTCCGCGGGCGGGGATGCAGGCACCGTCGAGCTCACGGCCGGTGGCCAGACCAGCGTGGAGGGGACGCTCCGGGGCGCGGCCTCGGCTGGCTACCAGGGCGGCGCCTTCGCCATCGACTCGGGCACCGTGGCTGACCTCTCGGCGCTCAACGCCAAGCTCGAAGGGAACGGCTTCAACACCCGACGTGAGGTCCGCCTGCGCACCCAGTCCGATCTGGCGCTGGACGCGAGCGACAAGATCACCGCGCACGAGGTGGTCCTCCGCGCCGACGCCGGGAACGTCACGGTCGCGGGCGCGATCGACGCTTCGGGGGACGCGGCGCACCCGAGCGGCGGAATCATCGAGATCACGGCCGGAGGCCGGCTCCACGTGGATGACTCGGCCACCATGACGGTCGCTGCCGGCCAGGCGGCGCCGGGTGGCTACGATCCGGCCAGCGGCCAGATGGAGCTGGCCTCGACCAGCGGCCGTGTGGACATCGACTCGCGTGCGCGCCTCGACCTGTCCGGCGGGAGGAGCGGCGGTGGTGTGCTGGTGGTGCGGGCCCCGCGGACCTCCGCGGGCTTCGACCTCCAGGCCAACCTGAACGGCCAGGTGAAGGGCGCTCGCGCCGTGATCGTGCAGGGCAGCCAGGCGTACCAGACCGATCGGATCACCACCGCGTCGGACCAGACCATGATCGCCGACGCGAGCGCCTGGCTGAGCAGCGCCCGGTCGGCCGTCGCCTCCCGGCTCTCGACCAACGCCAGCCTGACGCAGCTCCAGGTCGGAGCGGGCATCGAGGTGTCCAGCTCTAGCGACCTGGCCGTCGGCAACCTCGACGGCACCGCGGCCTCCCTCGAGCTCGCCACCCTGGCCGGTCCGAACCACCTCGGCCTGACCGCCGCGCACGACCTCTCGGTGAATGGCGTCGTGAGCGACGGCTTCGACTCCAGCGGCGCGCTCCAGGGCGGTCTCTCGTCCAGCTACCGCCTCGAGGCGGGCAATGACCTCAGCCTGACCGCGGGCTCGGTGATCCGCACCGGCACCGGCGGCATCTCGCTCCGGGCCGGCGGCGATCTACTGCTGGGCAACCTCGATCCGACGATCAGGGATCCGCGCGCGGCCATCTACACGGCTGGGCGGAGGAACGACGCCGCGGAGCCGCATCGGGTCTCGTCGAACGGCAGCTTCGGCGTGGATGGGGGCGACGTCGCGATCGCGGTGGGGGGGAGCATCCAGGCCGTGGCGCCCACGCAGTCCACCTCGGCGTGGCTCTTCCGGACCGGCTCCAGCCACTGGGACGCCAAGGCCGGCGCGTACGTGAACGACCAGGGGACGACCTGGTCGGTGGTCTACCCCAACTTCAACCAGGGCGTCGGCGCGCTCGGCGGCGGCGACGTGCGGGTCCGCGCGGGAGGAGACGTCAATGAGCTCCAGATCGCGATCCCGACCACCGGATACCTGACCACCGCCAAGG
>Ga0302321_100003408_pt1 | contig 13633 bp, 13 predicted proteins | sample Fen_T0_1_FD_202505 | JGI IMG/M metagenome (GOLD analysis project Ga0302321, IMG submission 202505) | Peat permafrost microbial communities from Stordalen Mire near Abisko, Sweden - Fen_T0_1 | ecosystem: Environmental > Terrestrial > Soil > Wetlands > Permafrost | place: Sweden: Abisko...
TGTTTAAATTCCACTTGCGGATCAACGAAGGATCAGCAACATAGTTGTTTCTGTCTGCCGAAATTAAATAAGCCTTACCTCCGGCAACAAAAGTTGGTTGTATGGTTGCACCGGTATACCATGCTAATTTATCATTGCCCCACAATTTAAATGCAAATCCTAAGGGTAGTGAAACCTGGAAGGTTTGATTATGCAATACCACAGGCTGTGACCCGCCGATATTAGAAAGTGTAGACAAAGAAGAATGCATATAAGGGAAACCTGAATTCGGATCAATCAGCATTAAAGTTGTTAAAACCGGGTGATTGGTTTAGTATGCATTAATGCCGTAACTTGTAATATTAGCTTGGATGCCTGCATTAACCAATAGTTTTTTAGCTAATGAATAGTTGATGCTAAAACCGCCTTCTATGCCTAAGCCAGGCCTTTTGTTAACTGCATTATTAGCATTGCCCACTGTTCCGCCGCCATTGGTAATTGAAGGGGAAGCGGCAGGAAGATTATATTTGGCATCGTTGCTTAATTTGCCAAACACTGCACCTGGTGTTAGGTAAAATGAAAAAGCCGTGCGGTCCTGCCATTTTTTACGCTTGGATTTATTATGAAAAGCATAATCTTCTATCCATGCTTTATCGTCAGCAGAAATAGTTTTTTTATAAGCACCAGAAGATGTTGATTGGGAAGCAGAAGAGGTATTATCTGTACCTGCTTTCGATTCATCTTTAACTATATTGGTATTTACCAAAGCTGTGGCATTGGTAGTTGCAGCTTCGGAGCTCGCAATTTTAATTACTGCATTACCTGGCACAGAAATAATTTCTTCCTGGTGATTTTCTTTACTATCCAATTTTGGTAAAGTAACAACAGCTTCTTCAGTTGCGGTAATGGTAACAGGAACAATAGTTGCATCGGCTTTTGCTTTAACTCCATTTTGGTTTATGGAAGAAACAGGATTGCTGCCGGCTATAGCACCATTATTGTTGACAGTAGCAGCAGTTAATTCACTATTAATACCGTTGCCTGAGATTGCTGATGGTGGTGTGTTGTTGATGTTAGTGGTGGTTGGTGCAACTGTGTTAGCTGATGATGCAATAATTGTACGACGTGCATGAACTGGTGCTAAAGGATTGCCCCTGTTTACATAAGTTGCTGGTGCAGTAACTGCACTGCTAACATGTGTAATAGTATTTTGCTGAGCAGTAACAGTGTTGATGCTATTTGCCGCGTTAAGCTTTTCTGCAACAACTGACGTGTTATTTCCTGCGCCTGCAATAGTGCCTGAAGGAACAGCTGAATTATTTACCGGTGTGCCGGTAATGGAAGCATAAATATTTTTTGAAGAAGCTAATCGTTGTGTAACCAAGGTTGATTTATTGTTCCAGTAACCCGTCATCAGCAAAGCAATAATTAAAATCAAGCTAACGGCAACAGAAGGCCATTTACGCCCTGGGTGCAAATCGTTGTAGATACTGTGCCAAACCCGTTTAGAAGGATACATCCTGAATTCGTCTGACTTCTCCTTTAACAGTTGCTCAAAATTGTCCGTGTAAAATTTTCTTTCCATCTTTCACAAAAAGCTATTAGTTATTGGTAATTCACAAAATGATTTTACAAACTGTAAGTTACCCCTGCCCACCAGAAGCTACAAGCCTGGCTTTTTCTTTTGGTTTTTGAATAATCTTTTTCCTGATTAATATTTCTTCCAGCATAGCTTTTGCCCTGGTATACTGGCTGCGGCTTGTACTTTCCTCAATGTCCAGCATTCCTGCAATTTCTTTATGCGGAAATCCTTCAATTGCATAAAGGTTTAGTACAGTGCGGTAACCCAACGGCAACATTCTGATACATTCCACTACCTGCTTTGCCTGCATAATTGAAGGTATCATTTCTTCATTCACATGTACGCTGTTTGCATGAATGATATCTAAGCTGTCAGAGAACTTTTTATTTTTCTTAAGGTTGTTGATACAGGTATGAACAATGATCCTTCGTATCCATCCCTCCAATGCGCCTTCATTCCTGTATTGATGCATTTGGGTAAAAACTTTAATAAAGCCTTCCTGTAACATATCTTCTGCATCTTCCCGGTTTTTTGCAAAACGGTAACACACACCAAGCATGCGAGGGCTGAAGCGATGATACAGTGCCTCCTGTGAGGCAGCATTATTTCTAAGACATCCGGCTAACATTAGCTCTTCCGTCATATTTGTTTGGTGCTTTGGTTTACCCTATAAATTTAAGACAAATTATTGTAAACTATTGCTGCATTTAATTTTAAAATGATGAAATTTTAACGATAAGATTTTTTTGTAAGAAGTAGGAGAAAGTATAATACTATATATTGATATTTTTAAAAATACATGAAGATTAACAGAAAAACTCCTTTTTTATTCAAAAAAATGGAGAAAATTGGACATTGTAACTACCGTTACCATACTATTTTCTGCTTTTAAGTGTAAATCACCAAGGGAGCGCCGGTAATGGGGTTTTCAATAATAGTTATATCTACCCCAAATACTACTTTAATGAGTGCCTGGTTTAAAATTTCTTTTGGTCTGCCGTGGGCTATTAACTTACCCTGTTTTAAAAAAAACAGCTTATCCCCGTATTGTGTTGCCAGGTTTATATCGTGCATTACTGCCACCAGTACAGTGTCTTTTTTTGCAAACTCACGGGCTATTTGTAAAAATTCTTGCTGGTAATTAATATCCAGGCTTGTAAGCGGCTCATCCAAAAATAAATAACGAATACCTTCTGCAGGCTTTTCCCATATTTGAGCCAGCACCCGGGCAAACTGCACCCTTTGCTTTTCGCCGCCACTAAGCGTAAGGTAATTTCTTTCTTTAAAAGACGATAAGTTCATCCGTTCCATTACTTCATCACAAATAACAAAATCTTTTTTTTTGGGATTGAAATTGAAATGCGGATAGCGCCCCATCATCACCACCTCATCCACCATCAAGGGAAAACTTAGCTCTGGTTGCTGGCTCATTACCGCCCTGTATTTTGCCAGTGTTTCTTTTTTTTGAGATGCAATATTCTTATTGTTGTATAAAACTGATCCGCTATAGTCATTTATTTCGCCACTGAAGATCTTAAGAAAAGTAGATTTGCCGGAACCATTTGGCCCCAATATCATATTAAATTCACCGGGATTAAACTCGGTACTAATATCGTTTAATATGTGTTTTTTACCAATGTTGTATTGTATGTTTTTTGCGTTAAGCATTGTACCCTCCTTTTTGCTGCAGCAAATTAAATTTCTTTAATAAGATGATAAAGATGGGTGCACCCACCAATGATGTAATGATTCCAATGGGTACTTCTGCAGGAGCCAGTATCAATCTTGCACACATATCCGCAAGCGTTAGTAAGGTGGCGCCCAGTATCATTGATGCTGGGAGCAGCCTTTTATTATCACTGCCAATGAGTAAACGCAGCACATGCGGTACTATCAATCCCATGAAACTTATCACACCAACAAATGCTGTGGCAACTGAAACCATGGCAGTATTCAGTAACATTATTCTTCTTTTGAGTTTATCAGGGTTTACCCCTAAGTAGGTTGCTTCTTCTTCGCCCAGCAATAAAGCATTTAATTGTTTTGAATAGCGGAGTGATAAAATAAAAATGATGGTGGCTACTGTACCTACAATGAATACCTGCAACCAGGATGCACCGGATAAAGTACCTAAATTCCAAAAAGTAATGCTTCTTGCCTGCGGATCTCTTGCGATGTAACTCATAAAGCCGGTGCCACTTAAACAAACTGCATTTACGGCAATGCCAATTAAAAGCAACGACATGATAGAAACACGCTTTGCATTCTTTGCCAGCGAGTATACGACATAGGTAGCAGCTAACGCACCAAAAAAAGCCATCAGGGGAACTAAAAACGGGCCGGTAAAACTTTTAAACTCGGGGCTGAATTTAGCAGCCATTACAAATACAATTGAAGCGCCCAAAGCCGCACCGGAACTGGTTCCTACCAGGCCGGGTTCTACAATGGGGTTACGGAACAGCCCCTGCATCAGCACGCCACTAACGGATAATATGGCACCTGTAATGGCACACAATAAGACCCTTGGCAAACGTATCTGAATGAACACTCCTTCATAAATATTTGCAGGATCTTTACCCTGGAAAAAATGTTGTATTGCCGAGAACATATCCGACGGCAATATTTCAACTGCCCCAAAAGCAATGGCACAAACCATCACTATTACTAACAGTAGTATTAATACCGGAAAGAAAAATTTATTTTGTCGGAGCAATGGCTGGTGTATGTAATAGGTTGATCAATTTAATAACGTTGTCTCCTGTACGGGGGCCAAAATAAATAAGGTCATGTTCTTCAAAACGCACAATGCGTTTATTTTTTCCGGCATTGGTTAATGACACGCCGGGAACAGAAGAAATAAATTTATCCATGCTTCCCATTCTGTCGTAGCCAAAATCGGTAGCAATGATAATATCAGGATTTGCCAATGCAACAGCTTCGGCGCTCATTTCCCTGGCACCCTTTCCATCATAGGTGGCAGGTGTGCAACCGGCTAAGTGTATCATTTTATCGCCTACGCCGTTTCTTCCACTCATTACAAAATAATTGTTGTTGCGAAGGCCGAAATGAATGATCATTACTTTTAAAGAATCTTTTATTCCCCATGCCTTTAAAGTATCTGCTGCCCTTGCAACACCGGCATCCAATACTTTTACCAATGAATCAGCTTTTGTTTCCTCGCCAAAAAATTTACCCAGCTCTTTCAATAATAATTTGGCGCTATCAATGGTATTGGCACCGCCAAAAGTTTTAATATTCAAACCTGCTTTTGTTATTTGTGGTAATACATTCTCGGGGCCAATGTCATTACTGTGAATTACAAGGTCTGGCTTCATTGCAATAATAGGCTCAGGTGCTAATGCCCTGTGGTAACCCACAGTTTTTAACAACTTAGCACTGTCAGGATAAGTACTGCTTAGATCAACGGCAACGATATTGTGTCCTTTACCCAATGCAAAAACATATTCGGTTAATTGCTTGGAGAGGCAAACGATACGCATATCTTTTTTACCATCAGTTTCTTTATTGCCAAAACGGCCGCAGGATATTGCCAGGATAGATAATGACAAAGCGGATACAATTATTTTTTTCATGTGCTTGTTTTTAAAAGAAGTGGCCCCCACAAAGCTTTGGGGACCACTTGCAAGTTATTTGCTTATTTGATATTGTATTTAAGATTTATTCCTCCAAACACTGTTGCTGTATTAGGACCGGCAATAAAACTATCCGGAAACTGGTTCACAAATACCATAATGGGGTATTTGGTATTAGCGATGTTATTGGCAGCGAAATAAGTATCCAGGTCAAACCTTCCGAAACTATGCCTGTAGCCCAACTTTGCATTCAACAAATTATAACTGCCAATATGATACGTAGCACTTGTTACAGTATAATTGGTATAGTTGGATGTGTATTTAACTATTGTGCCAATCGTTTCGCCTGTATTAGTACCTAACGAACTAATATCTTGCTTGTCTTTGTAAGACCATGTAGCATTAGCATAAAAACCAGGTTTCGTAGTAATGTCTACGCCAAGATTAAATACATATTTTGGAACACCGGGAACATTATGACCACTGTAATCTTTAATAACGGCAGAGTCCTTTGATGGAACTAATATGCTTTTTACTGTGGATTGAAACACGAAATTCTTATAAGTGTAATCAGAATAGGTGAAGTTAACGAATGGCGAAACGTTGGTGAAGAATCCTTTGTCAGATTCCAATGCGGTATATTTTACCGACGCTTCAATCCCTTTATCATCCTGCTTTCCACCATTTACAACGTATGTGTATAAAGTGGCACTGTTGCTTGGATTAGGAACTGCTATCGCTGTCATCTTATTGGAGTATATCGCATCAAAGAATGCAAGCTGATAAATCAATTTGTTTTTCAGCAATGCACCTTTGGTGCCCACTTCAAACTGGTTGCCTATTTCAGGTTTTAAATAATTGTTGATAATTCCTGTTGCAGAGTTAGTTGCTGAATATGGTATGTACATATAAGATGTTACCGGTGCTTTGTAACCTTTGCTGTAAGAAGCATAAGCAGAGAAATGCTTGTTGAATACTTTGTTTATAGCAATATGTGGCGAAACCATTCCTTTGTAAGACGTATCAAAGTGTGTAGGTTTACCTGCTACATAAAACCTGTCATCCAATACCAGCTTCATATTGCTCAGGCCAACGCCTGCAGTAATAGATAAGTCTTGTGGTAAACTTAATGTCCATTCAGTAAATAAAGATGTAGTTGATGTGGTGGTGTAAACATTAGAGGTCATGGCATTGATCTGCCAGTAATAAGGATTGCCCCAATACCAGTTGGTGGCTGTATCACGCGGATCTTTACCCATGGTGTATCCAATTGTAGTTGCATTCTGACGCTGTGTTTCAACACCGGTAAGCCCGTTTAAAGCAATATTGTTTTTTAAATTAAATTTGGTGGTAAAAGTTGAACGCAGGCCAAGGTTGGTTGCAGCTTTATCCGTCCAGCCACCGGCAGAACTTGCATTACTGTTGAACCCAGAAGCATACACCGTGGTAAAATTGGACAGCCAGTTATTGAAATTATAATTGTGCCCAACTCCCATCCTTGCCGTGTACACCTGGCTATGACCATTCCTTTTTACGTAGTCCATGTTGCCAACAAAGTTTTTTGATTCATATTGATCAATGGTTAACTCGCCACTTCTTTCATCATAACTATTGGTATAACCGCCATATACATTTACACTTTGTTTTGCATTGGGTTGAAAACTGCCTGCAATGTTTATAAAGTCTTTATGCGATTTGTTGTGAATGGTATAGCCGTCGGTTGTTTGATGACCATAATTCAACAGCAAAGAAGATTTTTCGCTTCCCACCTGTAATTGCGTGGTATAACGTTTCAGGCCATAGTTACCAATCAATACATCCTGGCCTACGATCGTTTTACCTGCTTCTGGTTTGATAGTACTAAGGTTTACGGCCCCTGCTATTGCCAAACCATAAAGAGTACCCGCCGGGCCCTTTACGATCTCTGCATTTCCAATAGAACCATAATCGATATCATCCAGCGTGGTGATACCTTCTGCATCTGTTACCGGAATGCCGTTCAAATAAACCTTATAACCTTGTCCGTCGAAATTACTGCTTACCCCACGTGGACCGCGGGAGCCGTTTCCATATCCGCGGATATTGATCTGCTGGCCGGAAGAAACCGCACGCCTGTTCATAGAAACGCCGGGAATATTGGAGTTTATCGCCTCATCAAGAAACAAACCATCAGCCCTTTTTAATTCAGTGGTAGTTAATTTAGCAATAGATGAAGGCTGGTATAAAATGGATTTATTCTGGTTAGACGTAGCCGTTACATCTACTTCGCCTAAAGTACCTGCAACTGCAGTGAGGCTTACTGCAAGGTCTTCGTTGCAATTGGTAATAATTATTTTTTTTGTTTCATATCCCACATGCGATACAAAAATCACCGGGGCTTTATTGCAATCCACCGAAAAACTACCATTCTTATCGGTAGTGGTTCCGGCTTTGCCGTTATAAGTGATAGTGGCACCAGAAAGTATTTTACCCGTAGCGGCATCTGTTACCGAACCTTTTAAAGTTTTTTGTGCAAAAGAGGTAATGGAAAATATAGTAAGTAGTAATAGTGATAGAAGTATACGTTTCATAATGAATTTAGTTTGGTAAATAAAATAAACAACACGCTTAACCCTAAGCATAAAATTGGGTTGAGCCTGGTAACAATAAAATGGTGTAAATAAAAAGGCTAAATAAGCCGGGGCGGAGGGATATCAGAATCTAAACAGCTGTCGGCCACTTTTTCCTGGAGGTAAGGGGTATACTGCTGCGCTATTTGCTGCCAGGTATTTTGACAAATTAAAATTGCAGTGTTATTATAAAGTGGCGGGAAAAGAAATTTAATAACTGTGCTGTTTAACGGGACGTTTGGGTCATTTTTCCGCTGCAAAAAATTGTTTAACTCCTCGTGTAAATTATCTTCATCGGTATCGTATAAACCGGTTAAAATTATTTTGCTGCCGCTTATGGTGTACGATTGTACATCAAATAATTTACCATCAACCACAGCTTCTTTATTTTTTGTAAGCCATTGAACTCCGGCATTGTTGGCAGTAATGGTTTGAAGAGAAGCCGTTTCAAGCTTTTCTTCCATGACGTTTTGTATGATCTTTTGTTTAACCAGGAAACCGGTAAAAAATAATAGCGGCGCTAATACCGCTAGCAGCAGCATAAAAGCCAGTATCTTTTTTTTGGTAAACATTGTTGTAAAACTAATCAAATTATTTTGCTGGTGTTTGTTGCGGCCTTTGCGGACGTTTTAAACTGTCTTCGGGATAATGTGCTTTTATACTGTCTCTTACACTGGTAACCCAGCTGGCAATACTAAGTTTTTGCTGGTCATTCAGTATGGCATTTTTATGAATAAGGGTATAAGAACTGAGGGGCATTCCACCGTCTTTAATTTCTGAATTGATTTTTTCCAGTTTATTATACTGCCTTCCGATCTTATAAGATGCAAACTCGGAAAAATTTAATTCTTTTTTGCCTTCTTTTATATGATCGGCAAGCCACCAGGCTACAGGCTGAATATTATTGTACCAGGGATAACTGGTATTGTTGCTATGACAATCGTAACAAGCTGTTTTAAGTGCTGCCTGAACATCCTGTGGTATAGTGTATTTTGTGGTGATATCACCCGCACTAACACCTTCGGAAATATTCTTAGCCGGCCTGAAAAACTGGATCACTATGAATGCTATTACAAGCAATACAAAGAATCTTTTCAAAAACTTTTTCATGAATGGTGTTTTAAGGTTAAACTATATGCTACTATACTAATACATTCCCGCTCATTTCTTTTGGAATGGGTAAATGCATCATGGTTAAAATAGTAGGTGCAACATCGCCCAATTTACCATTTTTAACAGTACCCTTCCAATTATTATCTACAATAAAAAATGGTACCAGGTTTAACGTATGTGCAGTATTAGGTGTGCCATCTTCATTGATCTCGTAATCGGCATTGCCATGATCGGCCAGAATAAAAACAGCATAATCCTGTTTTAATGCGGCAGTTACTACTTTTTCCACACAGGTATCCACTGTTTCCACTGCTTTTATTACAGCTTCCCATACACCTGTATGGCCCACCATATCGGCATTGGCAAAGTTGAGGCAAATAAAATCGGTGGGATTGGTTTCAATTTCTTTTACAATTGCATCAGTAACGGCATAAGCACTCATCTCGGGCTGCAGGTCGTACGTAGCTACTTTAGGAGATTGTATCATGATACGTTTTTCTCCTTTAAACTCTTTTTCCCTGCCACCACTAAAAAAGAAACTTACGTGAGGGTATTTCTCTGTTTCGGCAATGCGTATCTGTGTTTTATTGTTTTGTTCTAAAATTTCGCCCAAGGTATTTTTAAGGTCATCATTTTCAAAAACCACATATACGTTTTTGTAAGTATGTTCGTACTGCGTCATGGTGGTATAATGCAGGTTTAGTTTTTTCATACCAAAATCCGGCAAATCGGTTTGCGTAAGTACCTGTGTTATTTCCCTGCAACGGTCAGTACGAAAATTAAAACAGATTACTACATCGCCGTCTTTAATATTGGATTGCGGAATGCCGGAATTGATAATGGGCTTTATAAACTCATCAGTAACATTTTCTGCGTAAGATTTTTTTACAGCAGCCAATACATCAGTCGTTTTTTCTCCAACACCATTCACCAGTCCATCATAGGCCAGTTTTACCCTTTCCCAGCGTTTATCCCTATCCATTGCATAATACCTGCCTGTAACAGTGGCAATTTTCCCTGTGCTTTTATTTAAATGCTCCTGCAAACCAGTTAAAAAACCAAGTCCGCTTTTGGGGTCGGTATCCCTGCCATCAGTAAATGCGTGAATGAGTACATTCTGCAAACCTTTTGCTGCACAAAGTGAGGTTAATGCTTTCAGGTGATTGGTATGCGAATGCACACCGCCATCACTTACCAGCCCCATTAAATGCAGTGGTTTATTGTTTTGTTTGGCAAAATCTATAGCCGCCAGCAGTGTTGGGTTAGCAGCAAATTCGCCGGTTTTTATCGCCACATTAATGCGCTGCAGCTCCTGGTAAACGATGCGGCCGGCACCCAGGTTAAGGTGTCCTACTTCGCTGTTACCCATCTGCCCTTCGGGAAGGCCCACATCTTCACCACAGGTAACCAAAGTTGTATTGGGGTATTTTGAATAAAGCGAACTTACAAAGGGCGTTTTGGCATGCTGGATGGCGTCGCTGCTTTTTATCTTGCCCAGTCCCCATCCATCCATGATAATCAGTATAACTTTCTTGTTTTCCATTTGGTAAAACTAAAATATTTGCAGCTAATAACTGATGATTTAAAATAATTAAGTGGAAATTTTATACCCGGATTTGTGATTTTAACACAGGTTGGCATACTTTTAGCAAAATTCGAACTATCTAAATGACCTGAAATGAAACGATTTTTTACACTTTTTGCAGCTACCGCTTTACTCTCTTCCTTTACGCTTTTTATTAGTATTGATGAGGTGGTAAATGGTTTAAAAAATGGCGACTCGGGGCAAATTGCCAGGTATTTTGACAATACAGTTGAAATTACCATGCCCGACAAAAGTAACAGCTACAGCAAAAATCAGGCAGAAATAATACTGAGGGACTTTTTCAGCAATAACGGGGTTAAGGATTTTACAATCATCCACAAAGGCGAAAACGCAGGTTCGCAGTATTGTATTGGTACTTTGGTTACCAAGAACGGATCTTACAGAACTACGGTTTTTATGAAACAGAAAAATGACAAACAACTGTTGCAGGAAATACGGTTTGAAAACAAATAATGTCTGACGCTTTATATACAGAAACCCCGGAATTTCCGGGGTTTTCTTTTTGATAGTTTTCAACCAGTAGCTCGTTTATGATTGTAGGAGCTTATTACACGGTTGCCAACCTTTATAAAGAGATTTTTAGTGAAATGAACTTTTAAAAGGTTGGCAACCCTTACAACAAAAAAGTACTATCGGTATTCCTTAGCTTTGTATTTATGGACTACAACGATCAATTACAACTGCTCATCAAAAACGCATTACAGGAAGATATAGGAGATGGAGACCGCTCTACCTTAAGTTGCATTGATGCTGACGCAAACGGAAAAGCAGTGTTGAAAATTAAACAGGACGGAATACTGGCTGGTGTTGCAGTTGCAGAATCAATATTCCGCTATATGCAACCCAACATTATTTTTACTGCATATAAAAAAGATGGCGACACTATGCAATATGGCGAAACTGCTTTTGATGTGCAGGCAAAAGTGCATACTATTTTACAATGCGAAAGACTGGTATTGAACAGCATGCAACGCATGAGTGGCATTGCTACCTTAACCAAACAATACGTTGATAAACTAAAAGGGTACACCACCCAATTACTGGACACCCGCAAAACAACCCCTAATTTTCGCTTGCTGGAAAAAGAAGCCGTAAAGATTGGCGGTGGCGTAAACCATCGTTTTGGCTTGTACGATATGATAATGCTGAAAGATAACCATATTGATTACTGCGGGGGTATAGAAAAAGCCATTGAAAAAGCGTACGCTTATGTACAACAAAAAAAGCCGGGGTTAAAAATTGAAGTGGAAACAAGAAGTATTGAAGATGTAAAAAAAGTAATGGCTACAGGAAGAGTAAACCGCATTATGCTGGATAATTTTACGCCGCAATTAATTACCGAAGCATTAAAGATTATTGCTGGTAAATACGAAACAGAAGCCAGTGGCGGTATTAATTTAGATAATATTGAAACCTATGCAGCCACTGGTGTTGATTACATCAGCAGCGGAGCCGTAATTCACCAGGCAAAGAGTTTAGACCTGAGTTTAAAAGCAACAATTATTTAAGTTTTTATTGAAAGTATATGAGTAAAAAGAAAAGCACTTTAAATTCATTGGGCGGTTTGGTATATTCCACCGATCCTGATTTTAAGTTAGAAGAAAACCATAGCAGCGAACAGGAAACAGCAGCTGCTGCACAGCAAAAATTAAAGATACTGTTGGATAAAAAACAACGGGCCGGAAAAAAAGTTACTTTGATAGCAGGTTTTATTGGTACACAAAACGACATAGAAGAACTGGGTAAAAAACTGAAAGCATTTTGTGGTACCGGTGGCTCGGTTAAAGATGGCGAAATACTGGTACAGGGCGATAACAGGGATAAGGTATTGCAATGGTTGCAAAAGAACGGGTATTCAGCTGCAAGAAAAATATAGCGATCAGTGATTTTAACACAGGTTAATGGCGAATAGCGACAAAAACCCCGGTTTTATTCATATTTTTACACAAACTCAATACATGGTTTCTCAAATTTCTGAGGGTATAAAAATAAGTGTGGAAACATACTACCAGCCGGACTACAGCAACCCGGTTAATAATGAGTTTATGTTTGCCTATAAAATTACCATTGAAAATAACAACGCTTTTCCTGTAAAATTATTAAGCCGGCACTGGTACATTTACGACAGTAATGGAAGCCTGCGGGAAGTTGAAGGAGAGGGTGTTGTTGGGGTACAACCACAAATTAATCCCGGGCAATTATACCAGTATATCAGTGGGTGCAACCTGCGCACAGAAATTGGCAAAATGCATGGCACTTATCTTATGGAGAATATCACCAATAAAAAGACCTTTACAGTTGTCATTCCTTCTTTTCAAATGAGTACTCCTTTTAAGCTCAACTAAAGCTTTTTGGTATCAATTTTAAGTGTACCTTTAACGCACTTGTGTTGGCAACATAATTACCTAATAAAATTCATCAAAGTCTTTTTTAATAAAACCAGTTTCGAAAAACCTTTCATTTCAACAGCTTGCTATGCCAAAAATTACATTTTCAAATCGCAACAACGAATTTTACCAAAGCCTTAAAACAGCAGTGGACGAATATTTTGAAAAAAACAAAATCAGCAAAACCGGCGATTGGAGGTTGTACAGCAAAACAATTATTTTGGTGGGGGCGGCCATTACGGGCTATTGTTTTTTAATGCTTCCCGGACTACATCTAACGGCACTGCCTGCATTACTCATTTGCGCAGCATTGGGCTATATATTTGCCTGCATTGGTTTTAGTGTAATGCATGATGCCAATCATGGCAGTTACTCCACCAAACCATGGGTGAATGATATGCTTGGGCTTAGCGCAAATGCATTGGGTGCCAGTTCTTTTTTCTGGAAACAAAAACATAATATACTGCACCATACTTACACCAATGTAGATGGTCTTGATGATGACATTGCCAAAAGCCCGATCATTCGCCAGTGCGAAACACAAAAATGGGTGCCGGCACATAAAATTCAACATTTATATTTATTACCTATTTACGCTTTGTCTTCTATCTTCTGGATATTTTTTATGGACTTTACTAAATATTTTACGGGTAAAATTTATACTACCGAAGCATGGAAAATGTCGGCAAAAAATAAAACCATCTTTTGGCTCACCAAAGCAGGCTATTTAACTTTTTATATTGTGTTGCCCATAATAAAATGGG
>Ga0302321_100003409_pt1 | contig 13632 bp, 7 predicted proteins | sample Fen_T0_1_FD_202505 | JGI IMG/M metagenome (GOLD analysis project Ga0302321, IMG submission 202505) | Peat permafrost microbial communities from Stordalen Mire near Abisko, Sweden - Fen_T0_1 | ecosystem: Environmental > Terrestrial > Soil > Wetlands > Permafrost | place: Sweden: Abisko...
ATCATCGCAGCGTGCAAGGTCCGGTTCGGCGCCTGCGGCGCCTGCGGCGCCGGCGGCGGCTGTGGGACCGCCCGCACCAGTCGCATCGGCCCCGCCGCTGTTACCCGCGCCGCCGCTGGTACCCGCACCGCCGCTGCCACCCGCACCGCCAGTTGCACTCGCCTGGCCCGCAGTTTGCACGCCTCCGCTAGTCCCGCTCTCGTTGCCGCCGGCGCCGAGGTACTCGAGGGAGTGAAATGAGCACGCGCTCGTCACGGCGAGCCCGCACCCAACGAGGCCTGCTGCCAAACTTGAACGCTTCAGAAGGCCCCCTGATAGCTCGCACTCAGGCCGCGAGCGCTGGCATGCACGTCGAATGACGGGGTCCGCGCTGCGCGCCGCTCGGGGCTCGAGCTCAAAGCGAAATAGGCCGCGAGCCCCAGGCTCGCTACACCGACGGCCAGCGAAACGTCGGCAACAGCGTATTTCGTGCTGACGCTCGAGATCTGATCCTTGCTGCAGTGGGGTGAGCAAGTCGTCTGGAGTCTCGATTCGGCTGCGTGTCCCCACCCTCCGAACACGCCGAAGCTAGACAGGCCAAGAACGGCGACGCCACCGAAGACAGCGGGCAGCACCCAGGATCGCTGCGGAAGGGGCGGCAGCGACGGCGCCGCGCGGCCCACGGGGGCCTCCGCCTCCTTGGCCAACGGGATGAACTCGACGCGCTGCAAGCGGTTGCGTTCACCACGAGAGATCAAGACGTGTTGCGTGAGGGGCTGCATTCCGGGAGCCGCGAACTGGAAGTCGTATTCACCGGGGTCGAGCTCGATCGCCTCGCCGTCGATGCGGGATGCAAGTACGCGTTGCCCCAGCGAAACGCGGACATCGGTGAGGTCTCGTCCAGCGCTGCGAGCCGCAAACACCAAGGTTGGCACTTCAGCTTGCAGCTCGCCGTACCAAGCCGTGCAATCGCTCCGGATGAACTCGGGGCAAGCGTCTCGCGCACAGCCTTGGAGCTGTACGCGGGCCTCGAGCAGCCTGCCCGAGTGGCGTTGCTCTTGTGCCTGCTCGTAGGCGCGCACACACTCGGCGCTGGCCGAGTCTTTGGTGTCGCTCTCCTCGGCGCGTGCCTTGCTGATCGGTAAGGCGCCGAGAGCGACCAGGGCGAGGGTATAGCGAAGCTTCAAAGACATTCGACCTTGACTCGTCGCACGCCCGCAGCGTCGATTCGATAGGGTGGTGTACAGGACTTCGACCGCACGGGTTTAGCTCCCGCTACACCGATCGATCTTGGCTTGCTCGGTGTATGCGGCGCTGGCTCGTCGCTGGTCACGGCGAGTGCCAGCGATTCGACTGGCAGCGAGGGCGGACTCGGTTCGGCGCTAGCTGCTGTCGCTCGTTCGAGGACCGGCGCAGCGGCAAGCACCACCTTCGCAGGAACTCGTGGCGCTGCCTGCGGCGCGGAGCGCGTCGCGACCATCACCCAGGCGATCGCCAGTGCTGCGACGCCGCCAATCGCGGCCGAGAAAGGGCCCCAGCGAGCGAAGGGCGAGGGCTCGCTGACGCGCAAGATGGCGTGCGTGCTGGTCGTCCGGGTCGCCGTACCTTCGACTACCGCGACCGGCGCATGGAAAGGCGACGAACCGGTGACGTTGGGCAACACAGCTGCCGCTTGCGCATGAATCGCGCTCGCTTCCAGGGTCTCGAGCAAGTGGAGCCGTCGCGCAAGACTGTCCTTGGCGACGCGCCCGACCCAATCCGATACCGCTCGTCGTGATCCCTCGCTGACGGCCTTGCGCAGAGCCTCCGCGAAGTCATGCGCGCTGTCGAAGCGCTGCCCGGCATCACGCGCCAAGGCTTTGAGCACTACGCGGTCGAGCTCACTGGGCAAGGTCGGCACAATCGCCGTCGGCGGCACGATGCTCGCGTTCATGATCAGATCGGCGGAGTCACGTGGATCGGGAGCAAAGAACAGCCTCTTGCCAGTCAACGCTTCCCACAACACCACGCCCGCTGCGAAGACGTCAGTGCGCGCGTCGACGCGCCGATTTTGCAGCTGTTCGGGAGACATGTACGCGATCTTGCCCTTGACCGTTCCGCTTGCGGTGACTTGGGAACGCACGGCAGCTTGCGCAATTCCGAAATCCAACACGCGGGTATTCCCGTCCGCGCCTACCATGATATTTTGCGGTGAAACGTCGCGGTGAACGATGTTCAAACAGCGGCCTGCCAGACTCGCTACGTGCGCGGCATGAAGCCCCTCGAGCGCATCACAGATGATACGCGTGACCACGGGAAGCGGCGGTACATCGCCAGTCTGTCTGGAAGTACGCAGCAACGCCGCGAGACTTTCGCCGTGGACGTATTCCATGACGACCAACAGCTCGCCCTGCTCAGCGACCACGTCCAGCGAGGCAACTACGTTGGGATGGTGAATCGAAGAAGTCAGCCGTGCCTCGTCGAGAAACATGGCCACGAACTCGCTCTCGAGCGCGAATTGCTCGTGAAGACACTTAATGGCGACGAGCTTGGAAAACCCCGCGGGCCCGAGCATGCACCCGAGATGCACCGTCGCCATGCCACCTGACGCGAGCTCCGAGTAGACTCGGTAGCGGCCTATCGTGCGGTACGCGTGCGAGCTAGGCTGCTGTGCTTCACGCGTGGTCATAACGGTCAATCATAGCAGCTGCACGATGGCGCTCGCAAACCCTGAGAGTTGCTCACTCCGTACGTCGCAGTGCGATATGCCCGCACCTCTCGCCACTCTCGGCGCAAGAAAAACGCGGTGAACGGTTCAGCCGGAGACGCCGCGAGCAGCGCACACACGCGACTGGCGCAGCTGCCGCTTAGTGGCGCCTGCGCCGCATTCATGAGGCTTTCAGTAGTCGATGACAGCAGCAGAGCGCTGCGCGGGACGCATTGGGTGAGCGGCGCGCTGATCACCACACGTTGGCGTCAGTAGGCGACGTACATGACGTCGGCAACTGCAGACTTTTTACCAGCCACTCTCGCGCGCCGACCAGGGCTACCTCCAGAACGCAGGCAGCGGCCAAGAACGCTCGGCCATCCTGCCTGGCTCCGTACTGGCTCAACGGCGTCCACGAAACGCTAGCTCTTCGCTGACGACGCCTCTGAAATGCACCCTCGGTAGCCCGCAGCGCGAGAACTGGCAGTTGCGGGGCTTAGCGCGCTTCGCGCAATCGGGTCGTCAGCCATCACTCTGCACGCTTACTCCGAGTACTGCCTTCGCAGGCAGCACGAGCACGAGCGCAAAGGGTCGACGCCCGTGCTTCGCTTCGCCTACGAAGCGTACGAAAGCGTTGCCCCCACGGCCTCGAAGGTTGGAGCGAACGATATCGAGGCCGACCCCTCGCCCGGCGATCTGGCCGACTTCGAGGGCGGTAGACGTGCCGGATTCGAAGATGCGTTCTGCCAGCGTGTCGTCGTCTACCCAGCCGCCTTGCTCCCGTTTTCTCAAGACGTCGAGCGCAAGTCCGGCACCGTCGTCGCAGACTTCGAGCTCGAGGGTATCTGCGCGGCGTTGGACTCGGAGCTCGATCTGCCCTTGCGCATCCTTGCTCGACTTGCGCCGGACCTCGGGCATTTCGATGCCGTGGAAGAGTGAGTTGCGATAACATTGCACGAGCAGGTCCCTGAGCATCGAGCTCCACTCAGGCAGCAAACGAAGGTTGCCGATGTTGGCCAGTACTTTGGGCGCGGGCTTTCCCAATTCGGCAGCCAGGCTCGGCAAGAAGCGGCTGGTCTCGTCGGCCAGCTCGGCCAGCCCGATGCCTTGCAGCGCTGCCAGCGACGCGCGAATTCGCGGGACGAGTTCGCCGCCCAGGGCCTCTGCGCCTTCGACCAGTGCCCTTACTTCTTGCAGCACGCGATCGGCGTCGGTCTCGCGGTGCTTCGCGAGCTGCGTTAGCTTGCGGCGGCAAGTGTCTTCGTATCGTTCGATCATGGCGCGCACGGTCTCGACCTGAGCAAGAAGGTCGCACGTCTGCACGTGGGTCGTGGCATCCTCGCGCAGTGAGTTATAAGCGTCTTCCGCGGAGTGCAAGACATCGACGATGTGAGAGAAGCCCTGCTGGCGGGCGTTGCCCTTGAGGGTGTGCAAATTTCGAAACGCCGAAGCCACCCGTGTAGCTGAAAGCCGAGTGTCGCTGGCCAGATTGACTGCGTTCTCCGAAAGCAGGCGCTTGCCCAGTGCGGCGAATTCCTCGAAGGCTTCCAAACCAGATTCCAAGACCTGCGCAATGATATCGCTCTCACGTTCCTTTTCTTTGGCGGTCTGTTTGAGGCACCGAAGGAGGGTCACGTCTCGAACGGCGACCAACAATCGCTCGACTAGACCCGCGTCGTTGCAAATCAGATTCCAGGAAATCTCGAAGTAACGAGGGTGGCCGTCACGGTCGACCTTCTGCATTTCGGTGATCAAGTGCGAAGCGTTGGCCTCCGCTAGCCAGGCCTCCACGCCAAAACTGAACTGCAATGCAGCGGTACAAGCAACGACCGCGTCGGGGCGCAAATTTGCATCCCGGAACAACAACTCGCAGCAATTTTTGCCCACTATCTCGGTTGTGCCGAGAATTTGCTCTAGGTAGCGCGAGTATTCAGGTTGGACGGTCAAGGTCTCGTCAATCGTGAACACGCCCTGGTCCATGTTGTCGAGCATCGACGCGACTTGGCGATTCTTGAACGCCAGTTCTTCCGTACGCTGGGCGACGCGCTGTTCCAACTGTTCGTACAGCTGTGCGTTATAGATCGAGATCGCTGCCTGGCTTGCGATTACTTGTAGGATAGCGAGGCGCTCTTTGGTGAAGGCGTGACTCGTCAGGTTATTCTCCAGGTACAAGACGCCGAGGGTTTCGGCTTGGCGCAAGATGGGTACACAGAGCACTGACCGCACGCGCTCGCGTTTGACGTACGGATCTGCTTGAAAAGCCCCCAAGACGGCCGCATCGTCGAGCGTGACCGTATCTCGCGAACGCAACACGTAACGCACGATGCTGGAGCTGACGTGTGCCGTCGTAGTCTCCAACGGTTCGCGATCCGAATGGGGTGCGCCGCCCGATTCGACATCGGCACGCGCCTCCACGAAGTATCGCTCGGCAGCTTCATCCCGCAGGATCAGACAGCCGCGCTGCGCGCCCGCGCTTTCGATCATCGTTGCCATCAACGCGGCGAAGAGGCGCTGGGGATGTACCTCGCTGGAGATGCTGCGAGTCGCCTTCAAGATCGAGGCGGCGTCCAGCGCACCGCGCCGGTTTCCCGTGCTCTGAGCCATGTTGGCGTTGACCTGCGATAAGTCGCCAGGAAGGCCGCTGGCCAGCCAGGCCGGATACTTTCGCTCCATTAGCTCGAGCTTGGCGATTGCACCCCAGCCTTCGTACAAGCGGTAGGCTGCCTCGATGCAAGTTCGCGCGTGCCGGGTCTCGTCGAGGCCGAACCACAGCTCTGCCTCGCGCTCCAGGGCCAATGCGCGAAACTGAGGAAACCCATCCCCCGCCGACTGAACCGCCATCCGGTAGCCGCGCAGGATGACTTGTAGCGGCTCGCCAAGTGAGAGCGCACGCTCCGCGAGCAGCAGCTGGTATTTGTGGGCGAAATTTTCGGGGCAAGCTTTGCTCCAGATGTCCAGCTTTTGCAGGTTCTGGTCGACCGTTAGCAAGGCGTCGGCGCGTTCTGCTTCGGGGATCTCTCTCAAGTTACGGACCGCCAGCAGTGCCTCGAACAAGTGATAGTCGGCCACCGAGAACAGGCTGGCGGCCGATTGGCTGTAGGGCTTCGTGAATGCCTGCCATTTGCTGGCCGACTCCAGGTCACCCAAAATGAAAGAGGTCACGACTTGGGCTTGCCCGTAAGAGTAAGCCCATTGGTTATTCTTCGAACCGATCACCGCGGCTGCTGCGTCCGCATCGGCACGAGCAACACCGTCCGCGTCGGCCTGCACTGCCAGCAGCCGCGCACAAGCTCGCTCGGCCACGAGATTGCCGACCAGCTGTCCCTTGGCATTGATTCGTGTCAGGTAGCTGCGTGCTGCGGCCACCTTACTCTGGCAATCCGGGAGATGCTTACCCGTCAAAAACGAGCGATGCGTACGGTGGACCAACGCATACGCGACGTGCTGTAAGTCGCCCAATTCGAGACCGGACTTCTCTGCACGATCATAGGCCGCAAACCCCTCCTGGTAAGGTGCTTTCCAGTGCGACACGAAAGCGGCGAATACGAAGCTGACCCCAGATTCGAAGGGCGTCGGCGCGTATCGTTGCAATAGCTTGAACGCGGCTTGACCTAGTCGGTACGCGACATCGTGATTGTTGAGCATCGACGCTTGCAGGATGCCGCAGTCGACGAAGTTCTTGCATGAGGCCGCGGTCACCCCCTTCAGCAGCGCCAAATCGAACATCAGCAGTTCGGCGAGGATGAACAGCGGGGGATAAATTTGAATGGCGGGAGGGATGAGCTGTTCGAGCAAGCTCAATATCATCCTCGTTTCGTCGCTCTCTGCCTCCGGGAGGTTGACTAGATCTTCGACCTGAATGCGGGCCAGGTGTGCCTGCATCTTGGCCACGCCCTCGCCGATCCCTTGACCGATTTGCTCGGGAGTCTCGGGCAGAACGACCCCGAGTCCGGTCACGCCAGCGCGGATCTCGGCGACCGCTTCGTGGAGCTTTCCTTGATGCTCGACGATGCGAGCCTTGAGCAGGTGAGCGCGCGCACGCGCCAGCCTGTCTGGGGCAAGCTCGAACAACTCCGTGCACAAGGCTTCTGCCCGCAGGGGGTCTCCGAGTTGAAAGACAGCGGCCACGCGCTCCGAGTGAGCGCGGAACGTGAGCTCCGGCGAGAGCGAACGCTCCGTGTGGCCAAGCAATTCGACGGCGACCTGGGTGTGCGCTTCGGCGATCTGGGAAGCGCCGGTCCGCATGGCCTGTGCGCTGGCCTTTAAGTTGAGCTCGACCAAGGCCAGACGCTCGCCTGGATCGGTGAGCAATGCGCGCGCCAGGTTCAAGTGTTGCAGGACATCGAAGATATGAGTGCGCGCTGCGTCGTCCGGGGTGTGCAGTTCCAGCCAGCGTCCGATGCGTTGATGGAGCGCCGCACGTCGCGCGGGTGACAGGCGAGCGTCTGCGGCCTGTTGTACGCGCGCGTGCTGAAAGGCGTATGCCCGACGCGCTTCGTGATCCCCGACGGGGGAGAGGCCGGCGGGTGCCCGCGCGTCGAACGATGCTTTCGGATTCAGATCGGTGTCCGATTCGATCGGCACCAATAGGCGATGCGAAACCGCCTCCCAGATCAGTGCAGAGCAAGCTTCAGGCTCGAGTTCGGCTATTGCGGCCAGGACCTCCAGTTCGAAGCGCACGCCGACGCAGGCCGCCGCCGACAAAAGCGCGGCAGCGTCGGGGCTGATGCGGTCGAGTTGCTCTGCGATGAGCGCACCGACGTTGTCCGACACTTGGCAGGTATGTGCCCGCTCGAGATCTTGGTGCCAAAGACCGTGCTCCAAATCTAGGCTCAAGATTCCTTGGCGATGGAATGAAACCAGCAATTCACCGACGAAGAAGGGGTTGCCGTCGGTCTTCTTATGCACCAACTCCGCGAGTTCGAAGACCTCGCTCACCGTCGCGCGCAGCGTGTTGGCGATCAGCTGCCCGACGGACTTGGAGTCGAGGGCGGCCAGCGGAAGGGTCAACAGGCTCTCGGCGGTCCTGCGTTCCACTGCTTCACGCAACTTGCTCAGTGAATGCTCAGCGGAGACTTCAGCATCTCGAAAAGCGGTCACCACCAAGACATGGTTCAAATCAGGGCTGGTCAGGATCCCCGACAGCGCTTCGGCCGTGGAAGCGTCCATCCACTGGCAATCATCGAGAACCAGCACGAACGGTCGATCGACGCGTGCGAAGACGCTCACGAACGCGCGCAGCACGTGCTGCAATCGGTGTTGCGTCTCGACCGGTTTCAACTGTGCGACGCTCGGCTGTGGGCCAATCACGCTCTCCAGCTCCGGCACGAGATCGGTCATGACGCTGGCGTTCGAACCGAGCGCCGCCAATATCTGTCGCCTGAAATCGGCCAAATCCTGCTCGGAGCGCGAAAGTAGCTGCGCAATCAGCCCGCGCAACGCCTCCACCAAGCCAGAAAACGGAATATTGAGGGCTTGTCTGCCGAACGTCCCCAGCAAGACGAACAAATGCTGATTGCTCGCGCGCCGCGCGAACTCGTTCAGCAACGCTGATTTGCCCACCCCTGCTGCGCCGGGCAACAACATCAGGCGCGTGGCTCCCGATTTCACTGTCTCCAATGCGGCGAGCATCACGCTGAGCTCGGTGTCGCGACCGACCGTGCTGTGATTGACCTCGAAGTCTCCAGAGATGTCGCGGGCACCGAGGACAAACGCCGGGATTTGTCCGAGCTTTTCCCAGCCGTCACGCATCGCAATTAGATCCGCGAGCAGCCCGTAGCTGCCTTGGTAACGCTGAGCGGGGTTCTTCGCCAATAGCTTCGCCACGAGTTCGGCGAGCAGCGGGGGGACCTTTGGGTTGAGTGTGCTCGCCAACGGAGCTTGCTTGGAGAGGTGGGCGTGTGCCCAGCCGAGCCCGTCGCTTGCGCTGAACGGAAGTTGACCAGTCAGCATTTGAAAGAGCGTAATGCCGAAGGAATAGTAGTCCGCCCGGTGATCCGGTCGGCGATTCACGCGCCCGGTTCTTTCTGGCGCGATGTACGGAAGCGAGTCCAACATGCCAGCTGCTGGCTCCGTTGCCGTTTGCTCGGACGCCAGATGAAAATCGATTAATTTCAGCTTCCGGGTCTCGGTATCGACGAGCAGGTTTTCTGGTTTGATGTTGTTGTGAACTAGCCCGCACTCGTGAACTCTCGCGAGCGCGCGCGCGGCTTGGATCGCGAACTCTAGGCACTCCCCCAGATCGAGCCCACGTTCGGGAATCGAAAGCACCCCGCCGCCGCATTCCTCGAGAACGAGTGCCGACTGACCGCCAACCTCGCAGACCTCGTAGGCCTTCAAGATCTCTGGAGCGGCGAGGCGCTGAAGAGTTGCAAGCTCGCGCTCCAACTCCCTCCGTTGCTCGGGACTCGTCTCGCCCTGATGGAATGACTTGAGGATCACGCTCGATCCATCGGAAACACGGTGTGCGCGACGCAGTACGCTGTGTGCAGATACCGCAATCGTCTCAGCAACGGAGTATTTCTCGATGTTACGAAGGGCTGTCGGCATTTGCTCTTGCGGTTTCCGATTGGGAGTTGAAAACGCGCCCGACTCCGCCAACGCCTGGGTGAGGTGCGGCGAAATGCACGGCAAAAGTGCAACGTCCACATGGCTGCCGAATTTAAGCCCCCGCGAACCGGGGCGCGATTCCGCGCGAAATGTCGCGATCAGCGCGTGGCAACAAGAGGGCCGCACCGATCTCGGCGCCCTCGAGTTGCCTTTGCGGGGGCCAACGCCCCTAGCAAAATCAGTGAGTGAGCTTCAACGTGGCCCAACCGTGCGCAGGAACGTCGAACTGGTAGAGCGCGCCAGCCGCGTCAATGGTCGTCGTTTTCGCTGCACTGCCGCCGTTGTAGACTTCCGCAATGATGCTGCCATCGGGGTTCTTGAAGGCCAGCGCGTCCTTGCTCCCGGTCAGCCCGATACGCGTCGCTCCAGGGGCGACGTACTGCGAGTAGTGACGGAAGGCGTAATAGGCGGCCGTCGCGGTCAGGGTTTTCGCCGAGCGGTCGACCACTAAGAGCGCGTTCTGAGGCCAGTTGTCCAGGCTCTTGCCGACCGTGTCCAGCACCATGTTCCAAGCGCTGTACGAGTTCACGCCCGAGGTGATCCAATCCCGGATCAGCTGCCAGCTTTCCTCACCATAGAGATGGTCGTTCTGTGCCTTGGCGGCGTCGTACCGAGTCTGGTCCCAATATGGACTTGCGAAGTTGTAGTTGCCACAGCGGTGCTCTGTCTGCATGACGGGACCCTTGGCCGCCAAGGTTGCGACGGCAGCTTGCAGGTTCCACTGCACGCCGAAGCCCTTGATGTACATCATTGCGGCGGCGTCATTAGCGGCCGCTTTGGCGATGTTGGTGTCGTCCGGATCCTTCGACATGGTCCCGCACCAGACCTCGGTGCTGAGGTTTCGCTTCGCGAGGGTTGGGCCCAGGTAAGTCTTGATGAAATCGATGAGCAGCGCTTGCGTCCAGTGGACCCGAGCGTAGCCCGGCTCATTTTGGGGGTGGATGGCCTCGATTTTGAGGCCCTCCTTGGCGTACTCTTCCACGAAGCGGGCCATGTAAAGCGCGTGAGCGTCGAGCGTCTGCTTGTCGCTCTTCATGTTGCTGGAGCCGTCCATCATCCACGAGGGAACTACCCATGGGCTGGCCCAGAGATGCAGATCGGGCTTGCTTGCGAGGGCTGCCTTGATGAACGGGATGAGCTTTTGCTTGTCGCGGTCGATGGAGAACTTATCCATCGCGTAGTCACCCGCCGTGTCGTCGAGCGTGTACCAGCTCATCGAGTAGTCGCTCGCTCCCAGCGGAAGCCTTCCATAAGCGAAATTAGCGCCCTCCTTCGCGTCGAAGAGCAGCTTCATCGCCCGTGGTATCTCAGAGCTCACCACCGAAAGCGCGTCCCATCCCATCTCGTTGAAGCAGCCGCCAAAGCCATCCCAACGCTGATATTTGGTGCTCTCGTCGATCTTCAAGTCGGCAGTACCACTCGTCAGCTTCTTGATTGGCGCGGTCGTGTTCCAATAGGCATTCGCGGCAGAGGTCACGAACTCGGGCGCCGTAAGGACACCGGCCGTCCCGGCGCTGCCGCCGCTGGCGCTTCCGGCGGTGCTCATTCCAGCGCCACCGCTCTGGGCGTCGCCGGCGCTGCCGCTCTGGCCACCGGCCGGGTTCGTGCTCTGGCCACCTGCCGGATTCGTGCTCTGGCCAGCCCCGCCGGCGCTCCCGCCGACGGAGCCGCCGCTGCTGCCGCCGAAAGAATTGCCGGAAGAACCGCCGCTGCTGCCGCCGAAAGAGCTGCCGGCCGAGGTGCCGTTACCAGCGCCCCCAGATCCGCTTTGCCCCAACGTTGAAGGCGGCTTCGACGAGCAGCCGGCGACTGAAAACGCGACCCAAATGGCAGTGATAGGTACGCACGCTCTATTCATCACTCTGCTCATTTTTCGGGGTGGCCGAGCACGGGAATGCGTCACGCTAGGTCCGCTCTGGTTTGCAATCAAGCCTGAAGCAAACCAAAGGCGGGCGACCCAGGGATAGTTGGTGTGCGAGCGCAGCCGTCACGGCACGTAACGAATCGTCGCCCAGCCGCTGGCGGGCATCGCAAACTGGAGCGTCTTGCCTCCAATCGAGATGACATAATTGCTGGCTGCACCGCTGTTGTACATGATCGCAACCAAGCTGCCGTCTGGGTTCTTGAATGCCACGGCATCGCCGCCTGTTGCATTAATGCGCTTGGCGTTCGGGGCGACGTACTGCGAGACGTGGCGGAACACGTAATACGCCGGCGTTTGGACGATTTGGCCACCGTCCACCACGAGCAGCGCGTTCTGCGCCCACACGCGGGTGTTGTCGATGCCTTTGCCTCCCTTGTCCAACACCATGTTCCAGGCGTTGTAAGCAGTTAGCCCGCGCTTAATCGCGTCGCGGATGTAGCCCCAGCTGTCCTTGGCGTAGCTCAAGTCGTTGGGCGCTGCGGCCACGTTCGCGCCCGGACTGCCGCCGCACTTGTGCTCTGAAAGCCAGATCGGGATACCGGGCCCCTGGCTCTGCAGAGCGCTGACCTTATCCGCGTCCGACATGCCCCACTGGACGCCCATGACCTTGGCGAAGCCCTTTGCGGTCGCGTCCGCCAAGACGGTGCTGGCGATGGTGGCGTCCGGTCCGTTATTGGATAACGTGCCCAGCATGATCTGCGCTGTGGGGGTCGCGCTGGCCAGCGCTGGCCCCAGGTACTTGCCGACGAAGGTGGTGAACGTGCTTGCCGACCAAATAGCCGAGGGGTAGTTCTGCGAGTAGTTCGGCTCGTTCTGTGGGGCAACGTAGTCGATCTTGATGCCTTGCTCGGCGTAAGCCTGAACGAACTTGACGAAGTAGAGCGCGTGCGCCTTCAGGGTCGCATCGTCGCTCTTCATGCTGCCGCCATCGAAGGCGTTCACCGGGTTGCCCGGAGTTTGGTACGGGCTCGACTTCATCCAGCTCGGGGGCGTCCACGGACTGGCCCAAAAGCGAATGTCCGACTTCACGGCCTGCGCCGCCTTGATGTACGGGATGAGCTTTTGCTTGTCTCGATCGATCGAGAACTTGGTCATCTCGTTGTCGCCCGAGTTCTCGTTCAGCGTGTAGCGATCAATGGCGTAGTCGCTCGAGCCGATCGGGATGCGCCCCCAAGCGAAGCGGCAGCCGTCGCTGCCGAAGAGCAGCTGCAGAGCCTGGTCCTGAAGTGCCTTCGTGGTCAGGTAGCTCCAGCCGAGTTCGTTGAACGCCCCGCCCATGCCGTCCCAGGTTTGGAAGGAGGTGGCATCGCTGACGGTGACGGTGGCGGTTCCCGTGCCGGCCGCTAACGTACCGGTCTTCCAATAGGCACCCGCGGCGGACGTGACGAGCACGTTCGAAGCCGCTGGCCCTCCGGCAGACCCAGTATTTCCGGCAGATGCGCCTGATCCGGCCAAACCGGTGGCGCCTGCCATTCCAACGCTTCCGCCGGTGGCGGTGCCGCCCGACGCACCAGCCGCTCCAGCGCCGGAAACGGCGGTCCCGCCGGTGGCGCCGGTCCCACTACCAGCATCGCCGACGGGCGACTGGCCGCCCCCGGGCGTTGCGGGAGCGCCAGCGCCAGCTGTGGCGGCGCCGCTCTTACCCGCCGAGTTGTTTCCCGCGCCGCTTGCGCCACTGCCGCCGATGCCCGTCGGAGTGCCGGTCGAGTTGTTTGGGGTCGTGCTGCAGGCGGCAGCGACCAACGCGCAACTGGCGCTGGTCATCCACGTTCGTAGTCGGTTCATGAGACGTGCCTCGGCTCTTTACAGTCCGTCTGTCTACGGACCGTGTTGGCGTCCCCAAGCGCTCTATTCGTGACACTGCCTCGCTACGGCGCGGGCTGGGTCACTGTAGTTTTACGGGGGCGGCGCAAACGCGCATTATTAAGGGATAACACTCACGGTATCGAAGGTATAATGTCTTAACTTTGCCCGTTCCGTCGCTTAAATCGTGCGGCCATTGGCGAAGTTCTGAAAGACTTCACGAGTCAGGATTGGAATTGAGCCCTTGACTGGCGAATATTTGTCAAAAATGGGCGTGGAGTAAGCCCCGCGGTCAATGAAATTCGCTGTGGACAGAGACATTCCCGCAAATGGGGAAACTGATCTCAGCGCCTAGACAGCGACAAACAGGGCCACATCTCGGAGTGGCATCCAGGAGCTGTTCTTGCCCGCATCGTTGGGCAACGGCGCGTAGCCGCCCTGGTACGAACACCAGCGGACCGGATGATCCCGAGGGGCACCCTCCTTGTAGTCCGTACACACGTGTCCCCCCGTCGGCGCGATGGGCAGCGTGTCGATCGGGCACCCATTCCACTTCGCGACCCGGTGCGTGCTCGTGGGTTCGTCAGCCAATCGCACCGATGGTTATCCAGGCGCCACTCATGCACGCGCC
>Ga0302321_100003411_pt1 | contig 13630 bp, 12 predicted proteins | sample Fen_T0_1_FD_202505 | JGI IMG/M metagenome (GOLD analysis project Ga0302321, IMG submission 202505) | Peat permafrost microbial communities from Stordalen Mire near Abisko, Sweden - Fen_T0_1 | ecosystem: Environmental > Terrestrial > Soil > Wetlands > Permafrost | place: Sweden: Abisko...
TCGGATCATCCAGACCGGCTACGACGCCTTCTGGCACGGCATCCTCAAGTACCTGGTGAAGCCGCCCCGGAGGAAGCAGCCCGATCTGGTCAACGTGGCCAGCATGCTCTCCTACACCTGGCAGGACCGGATCGAGATAGAGCGGCTCCTGGGCAAGCTCGGCCTCCGCGTGAACTTCATCCCGGAGTTCGCCACCGTCGAGCAGTTCGAGACCCTCTCCGAGGCGGCGGTGACCGCGCCGGTCTGCCCCACGTACACCGACTACCTCTCCCGCGGCCTGGAACAGGAGTACGGCGTCCCCTACTTCCTCTACCCGTCGCCGATCGGCGTGGCCAACACCGACAACTGGCTGCGGGAGGTGGCCAAGTACACCGGCAAGGAGGCGCTGGTCGAGAAGCTGATCGCCGAGGAGCACGAGACGGCGCTCCCGCGCATCGAGGCGCTCAAGAAGGAGTTCCTGAAGCTCAAGGACAACGGCGAGAAGTTCGAGGTCCTCGGCTCTCTGGGCCAGGGCCGGCTCCTCACCCAGACCCCCTTCTTCCACGAGCTCGGGATCTCCACCCCGATCACCATCTGCCAGGACTTCGACAACTTGATCCTGAAGGAGGTCGACGAGCTGGTCCAGAAGGAGGGCGACTTCGACATCATGGTGAACACCTTCCAGGCTGCCGAGGTGGCCCACACCGCGCGCAAGTACAACCCCGACATGGTCCTCTCCTGCCCGTTCATGGGGAGCGCCTACAAGCGCGAGAAGGGCCAGACTCGCATCCACGCCCTGCGCGGCGACGCGCGCGAGTGGAGCACCCAGGCCGGTTACCGCGGCGCGGTGGCGTGCGGCAACTTCCTGCTCCAGTCGACCAAGAACCGCGCCTTCCAGCAGACCATGCTGGCCAAGACCCCCGATCCGTACCATGACTGGTGGTACGCCCAGCCCAACCCGCACTACTACTTCCAGGACAAGGAGCAGCGCTGACCATGGCAGCAACTCTCAGTGTGGTCGGCCAGACCGACGTGAAGTCCCCCAACGCCGGCGTGGTGGAAGCGCCTCGCTTCTCCTGCGCGCTCGGCGGCGCCTACGCCGCGGCCCTGGCGACCTACGGCACGGTGCCGATCCTCCACTCCGGCGCCGGCTGCGGCATGGCCAACGCGCACGGCATGACCTTCGCCGCCGGCCTCAACACCGGAGGCGCCCAGGGCACCACCAGCACGCCCTGCACCGGCCTGGTCGAGGAGCACGTGGTCTTCGGCGGCGAAGAGAAGCTGCGCAAGCTGATCGCCAGCACCCTCGAGCTCATGAAGGGTCAGCTCTTCGCCGTCATCTCCGGGTGCGTTCCGGCCCTGATCGGCGACGACGTCGATGCGATCGTGAAGGAGTTCCGCGACAAGGCGCCCATCATCCACGTCAAGACGGCCGGCTTCGCCGGCAGCTCCTACCTCGGGTACGAGCTCTTCTTCGAGGCGGTGATCGACCAGCTCCTCGAGCCGGTCGCCAAGGAGAAGCGGCTGGTCAACGTCTTCGGGATCGTGCCCAACCAGGACGTCTTCTGGAAGGGCAACCTCCAGGTGCTGGAGAAGCTCCTCACCAGCATCGGGCTCAGGGTAAACACGGTCTTCACCGACTTCGAGGGCCTGGCGGCCTTGAAGCGGATCCCTGCGGCGGAGCTCAACCTGATCTTCTCACCGTGGGTCGGGACCCGGATCGCCAGGAAGCTGGAGGCCAAGTTCGGCACGCCCTTCCAGATCGTCGATGGGGTGCCGGTCGGGCCGAGAGAGACCACCAAGCTGGTGCAGTCGCTGGCAAGCCGCTTCGACCTCCCCAAGGATCAGGTGGATGCCTTCGTGTCCGATGAAGAGCGGCGCGCGTACCGCTACGCCGAGTACTTCGCCGAAGCCTTCGTGATCAGCCTGCCCCACGCTTACTCGGCCGTGGTCGCGGACAGCGCCACCGCCCTCGGCATGCTCCGCTACACCACCAACGAGCTGGGCTGGAACCCGGAGCTGGTGATCCTCACCGACAATCCGCCCGAGGACTTCCGCGCCGAGATCACCCAGAAGCTCGGCGATGGGCTCGAGAGCGTGGTGAAGCCCAAGGTGGTCTTCGAGGTCGACTCGCATCGGATCCGGCAGCAGCTCAAGAAGGTCAGCGTCCAGGTGGTGCTGGCCAGCTCGCTGGAGAAGTTCATCGCCCCGGAGGAGCTGGGCGCGGCGCACCTGAGCATCAGCTATCCGGTCTACGACCGAGTGGTCCTCGATCGCAGTTACGGAGGGTACCGGGGAGGTCTGGCCTTCGTCGAGGACCTGACCGCCACCTTCGCCGGACCGCTCTAGGTCGTCCGGCGCTCCCCCGTGCGCGCGGGGAGGTTCACTCTCGCGCGCACGGGCCCTTGCTGAAGCAGTATCCGTTATTGTATTATATTTTCCGTTTTAACAGATACGCTCAATCCCCAGCCGATTCACCCCGCTCTCATGGCCGACAGCAATCCCAATCGAAGCGCTGGCCCCGGCACGCAGCGACTGTCCGTTTTACCGGATGAGAATCCTTCATCGCGGACCCTCCTGACGCGCGTGGACGGCACCGAGCCCGGCGGCCCGCTCTCCCGGCATCCCTGCTACGCGCCGCAGGCGCAGGGGCGACAGGGGCGGATCCACCTCCCCGTCAGCCCGCAGTGCAACATCTTCTGCCGGTTCTGCGACCGAAAGTTCAACGCGACCGAGAACCGGCCCGGCGTGGCGCGCGCGCGCCTCCAGCCCTGGGACGCGCCCGCCATCGTCAGCCGGGCCCTCGAGCTCTGCCCCGAGCTGTCGGTGGTCGGCGTGGCCGGGCCGGGCGATCCGCTCTCCAGCCCGCACGCGCTCGAGGCGCTGGAGCTGGTCCACGCGAACCACCCGGATCTGATCGGCTGCCTGAGCACCAACGGCCTCTGCCTGACCGAGAACGTCGATCGGATCGTGCGCGCCGGGATCCGCTCGGTGACCGTGACCGTCAACGCCCTGGATCCGGAGATTCTGGTCCAGCTCTGCGCCGGGATCATCCACCAGGGCCGCACCGTGACCGGCCTGCCGGCGGCGCAGATCCTGATCGAGGCCCAGATGGCCGGTATTCAGGCGGCGGCCCGCAGCGGCCTCACCGTGAAGGTCAACTCGGTGCTGGTGCCGACCGTGAACGACCGGCACATCCCGGAGATCGCGCGGGTGGTGCGGAGCCTGGGCGCCTCGCTCATGAACGTCATCGCCCTCATCCCGCAGGGTCAGCTCGCCCACCTGCCCGCGCCGGATTGCGCGCTGGTGGACCGCGTCCGCGCCGAGGTCGATCGCCACCTGCCGGCCTTCCGCCACTGCCAGCGCTGCCGCGCCGACGCGTGCGGCGTCCCCGGCTCCGGGGTGGACTTCGGGGAGGCGCTCTTCGGCAAGGGGGACGAGACGTTCTCGCACGGATAGCAGGACGGAGAAGACCTCATGACCATCCGCGTCGCCATCGCCAGCAGCAACGGAACCACGGTCCACCAGCACTTCGGCCACGCCACCCATTTCCGCGTCTACGCGCTGGGGGACGGGGCGCCGGAGCTGGTGGAGGTCCGGGAGAGCCGGCCCACTTGTGGACCCGGCGAGGAGCGCGAGGACAGCCACGACAGGACGCTCGGGCTGCTGAGCGACTGCGCGGCGGTGATCGTGAGCTGCATTGGCCCTTCGGCGCTGCGCCAGGTGAAGGCCCGCGGCCTGGCGTGTTTCGTGAGCGAAGGGCTCATCGACGAAGTCCTGGAGGAGCTTTCCAAGAAGCTACGGCCTCCAGTCAACGCAGGGCGCAACACTGAACAGGACCAAAGGAGAATCGCTTGAGCCAGCAACTGAAGCAGATCGCCATCTACGGCAAGGGTGGCATCGGCAAGTCCACCACCACCTCCAACATCAGCGCAGCCCTCTCCACGCTCGGGTACCGGGTGATGCAGTTCGGTTGCGACCCCAAGGCCGATTCGACCAACACGCTGCGCGGCGGCAAGTACATCCCGACCGTCCTCGACACGCAGCGCGAAAGGAAGCAGGTCAAGGCGGAGGAGATCGTCCACACCGGCTTCAACGGGATCTACTGCGTCGAGGCCGGCGGTCCTGCCCCCGGCGTCGGTTGCGCCGGCCGCGGCATCATCACCGCGGTGGAGATCGTGAAGCAGCTCCGGTTGTTCGAGGAGCTCAAGATCGACGTGGTGATCTACGACGTCCTCGGCGACGTGGTGTGCGGCGGGTTCGCCGTCCCCATCCGCGAGGGGATCGCGCAGCACGTCTTCACGGTCAGCTCGGCCGACTTCATGGCCATCTACGCGGCCAACAACCTGTTCAAGGGGATCAAGAAGTACTCCAGCTCCGGCGGCGCGCTGCTGGGCGGCGTGATCGCCAACTCGATCAGCGAGCCGGTCAGCCGCGCCATCATCGATGACTTCGTGCGGGTGACCAAGACCCAGGTAGTGGAGCACGTTCCGCGCTCGGTGACGGTCACCCAGGCGGAGCTGGCGGGCAAGACCACCATCGAGGCCTCCCCGAACTCGGCCCAGGCCAAGATCTACCGAGGCCTGGCCAAGAAGATCATCGAGCACACCGACTCGAAGGTCCCGGAGCCGATGGAGCAGACCGAGCTTCGCGCCTGGGCCTCGAAGTGGGCCGACCAGCTGGTGGCCATCGAGGCCGGCGAGGTCCGTCCGATCGCGCAGGCCATCTGATCCCGTCTACCCGCCGTCAACGAGGAGCCCTTGAGCACCCGTGCTGATGGAGGAGCCGTGGAGCACCGTCGCGGCGCTACTGTCGTGACAGGTCGTCGCCAGGCTGCTCTGGCGGAGGCGAGCGATCCCGGCCCGGAGGCCGGGGTCGCTCAGGTCTTGCGCGTGGTTCGGCGGCTGGAGGGGGCCGCCTGCGCCGGGTGCGGTCTCCCGCTCTGCGGCCACGACGCGGTGGTGAGCCTGGTGCTCGGGCTGGAGCAAGCGCCGCGCTGCACCCGCTGCGTGGCGGGAACGCTCGACCAGACGCCCGAGCTGCTGCGGGGCGACCTGCTGCGCCGGATCGCCGGACGCAAGTGCCACGGCGCCGCCTGGGACTGGGCGCAGGGGCGAGCGCCGCGCGGTGGAGAGGCCCGCTGCGCCTGCGGTGCGATCCCCGGCGCTGGCGCGCGCGACTGAACACGCCTCCGGCCCGGGCGATCCGGCCGTCACAGCGCGATCGTGGAGTCCTCCCGAGGCGAGCTAACCCACTTCCTCCGGGTAGGTCATCACCAGGTACATGAGCGCATCGACCGTGCCGGGGTTGCGGTAGGCGTGCGGCACGCCGGCCTCGAAGACGATTGCGTCGCCGGCGCCGAGCTGCTCCTTGCGTCCGCTCACCTCGATCTCGACTGCGCCCTTGGTGACGGCCAGGTTCTCCACGGTGCCCGGGGCGTGCGGCTCGGCCTCCTCCCGGCCGCCCGCGCTCAGGCGCAGCTCGTAGAACTCGACGCGCCGCGGCTCGTCGAAGGGGAACAGGGCCCGCGAGACGAAGCTGCCGTCCGCGTTCATGAGCCGCTTGGCCTGCGCGGCCCGGAGCACGGCGATACCGTCGCTGGACTGGGCCTGGATCAGGGCGCCGAAGGGGACGTCGAGCGCGGCCGCGATCTTCCAGAGCACCTTGATGGTGGGCGTGCTCTGCCCCAGCTCGATCTGCGAGAGCATGGCGCGCGAGACGCCGGCCACGTGCGAGAACCGCTCCAGCGACAGCCCACGCCGAACCCGCAGCCGGCGGAGGTTGACGCCGAGCCGCGCAGTCAGGTCGGCCTCGACCGGCTCGCCCGCTCCGACCAGCTCCTCTCCTCCAACCACTCCCTTCCGGCTCTCCATCATTGGTCCTCATGGTGTGGGCCGGACCGGAGCCCGCGGATCCAGATTGGGACGGGTGGACGCGCGACCAGCACAACCCGGCAGCGACAGGCCTGCCGCGCTGCGGCGAGATCGACGGAAGGAGCGGGCTGGGCAGAGGTCTGGGGCACGAGCGTCCTTGCGGATGAATATCCGTTATCACGGACGCGCTGTCAAGCCCGCCGCTATGGCAAACAGACGCTCCTCGGCCGGCCCGCTCGGGTCCGTCGGAGCTCCGCCCAGCCGCCCAGCCCGGGCGGAGCCGCGCGGGACGTTTACTCAATCAGAGCGCGTCCTCGCCCCGCTCCCCGGTCCGGATCCGGATCGCCTCCTCCACGCGCGAGGTGAAGATCTTGCCGTCCCCGATCTTGCCGGTCTTGAGCGCCCGCTCCAGTTCGTAGAGGATGCGCGGCGCGAGCGGCTCGGGGATCACCATCTCGATCTTCAACTTAGAGTTCAACGACACCTCGTACTCGGCGCCGCGGTAAATCTCGACGTGCCCCTTCTGCCGGCCGCAGCCCTTCACCTCGGACAAGGTCATCCCGGTCATCCACTCGTGCCGGATGGCAAGCACCGCGTCGAGGGCGGACGGGCGAACGATGACTTCGATCTTGATCATGGACCGGTACCTCCGACGACTTGCCGCGCTTCGCCTCGATCCCTGCGACGGCGGACGGCCGTTCGATCTGCAATGCTCGGACCCAGGGCCTCCCAGGCGCCCGATCACCGGCCAGGCGCCCTCATCCTGGTGCCCGGTCGCGATCCTCGTCCTGACGAGCAGGCACGGCCAGCCCTCGTCTCGAGCAAGTGCCGCCAGCTCCGGAATCCCTTGGGAATGGCCGATCTTCGGCCGCGTACGTCGCCAGACCTCGGGACACACACCGCCGGTGCTGACGCGGCGCATCGATGGCCTGCCGGGGCCCGATTGGTTTGCCGCCAGGCAGTGCAAGACCTGACCGAAGAGCGTGCATGCCGCTCGGGCAGCCACCGTCCGGGTGCCACAAAATGTGGCCGATCTCGCAGATTGAAGGGCAAAGGACCCCGCGGCATGCGATCTGCAACACCACTCGCATGCGCTCGGGGCCGCCGAATCGCCGGTGAGGCCTTTCACTTTGTCGACGGGAGAACCATGGCTGACCCAACTATCAGTGAATTGACGAGAACGATTGCCGACCAAGCGAAGGCCCTCGGCGACACGCAGACCGCGCTCAACATCGTGTGGGCCATGGTGGCGGGCTTCCTGGTCATGTTCATGCAGGCCGGCTTCGCCTTGGTGGAGACCGGGCTCACGCGGGCCAAGAACGCGGCCCACACCATGGGGATGAACTTCCTGGTCTACGCGATCGGGATCATCGGCTTCTACTTCCTCGGCTTCGGCCTGATGATGGGCGGCGCGGGCGCGGTGTTCAACGGCGACCCTCTCCTGACCAAGGAGTTCACGGTCACGTTGTTCGGCAAGAGCTTCGGGCTGTTCGGGATGACCGGGTTCATGCTCCACCCGCTGCCCATTTTCACTTCGGGCGTGGCGGCGACCTTCCTGTTCCAGATGGTCTTCATGGACACCACCGCCACCATCCCGACCGGCGCGGCGGCTGAGCGCTGGAAGTTCACCTCGTTCGTGATCTTCAGCTTCGTCCTCTCGGCCATTATCTACCCGGTCTACGGCAACTGGGTCTGGGGCGGCGGCTGGCTCTCTCAGCTCGGCACCAACTTCGGGCTGGGCCACGGCCACGTCGACTTCGCGGGCTCGTCGGTCGTTCACCTTCAAGGCGGCATCATGGCGCTCGTCCTGGCCAAGATGATCGGCCCGCGCGCCGGGAAGTACCGCCCCGACGGCTCGATCCACCCGATCGCACCGCACAGCATCCCGCAGGTCATGCTGGGCACGTTCATCCTGGCGTTCGGCTGGTTCGGGTTCAACGCCGGCTCCACTCTGTCGGGCATGGACAGCCGCCTGGCCGTGGTCGCGGTCAATACCATGCTGGCCGGCGCCACCGGCGCCTTCGCCGCCTACCTCTACGTCAAGGCGAAGTTCGGCAAGCCGGATCCCTCCTGGCTCGCCAACGGCATGCTCGCCGGTCTGGTCGCCATCACCGCGCCCTGTGCCTTCGTCTCGGGCTGGGCCGCCTGCCTCATCGGCGCGATCGCCGGCGTCCTGGTGGTGGTCGCGGCGATCTTCATCGACGTGAAGCTCAAGATCGACGACCCGGTGGGCGCCTCTGCGGTCCACGGCGTGAACGGCGCCTGGGGCATCCTGGCCCTCGGTCTCTTCTCCAACGGTGTCTATGGCCAGGGCATCAACGGCGTGGCCAAGGGCGTGACCGGCCTCTTCTACGGCGACGCTTCCCAGTTCGTGGCCGAGGTGATCGGCATCTTGGCGTGCATCGCCTGGGTGGTACCGGTGGCGTCGCTCGCCTTCTGGATCATCGGCAAGCTGGTCGGGAACCGCGTGTCGCTCGAGGACGAGGTGAACGGCCTCGACATGCCGGAGATGGGCGTGCTTGGCTACTCCAATGACCTGGGTCCGCTTCCGGTGGGCCACAGCGCCAAGGCGGGCGTTGGTGCTGGCGTCAAGGTGGGAGCTGCGGCTCCTTCTCTCTGAGAGCGAGCGAGATTGTAAATAGGGTCGAATCCGCCTCGCCGAGGGATGGCCCCGGCGAGGCGGTTCTTTCTCGGGATGACTGCCGCGCGGCCCGTGATCTGCCGCGGGAGGATTCGAGTCGATGGCCTCGCTTCTGGTTGCACTGATTGTGGTGCTCGCCGCGGCCAAGCTCGGCGGTGCGCTCGCCGAGCGCCTGGGTCAGCCGGCGGTCTTCGGCGAGATCCTGGCCGGCATCGCGGTGGGAGCACTTCCCCTGGCCGGCTACCACGGGCTCGCCTGGATCTCCGAGGACCGGGTGATGGAGTTCCTGGCGGAGCTGGGCGTGGTGCTGCTCCTCTTCGAGGTCGGCCTGACCACCCGGCTCGCCGATCTGCTCAAGGTGGGGGTCTCGGCCTTCCTGGTGGCCTGCATCGGCGTGGTGGTCCCGATGGCGCTCGGATTCCTGGTAGGCGCCTGGCTGATCCCCGAGGCCGGCTGGGTGGCCCACCTCTTCCTCGGCGCCGCGCTCTCGGCCACCAGCGTGGGCATCACCGCGCGGGTGCTGCGCGATCTGGGCAAGGTCAACTCCTCCGAGGGCCGGATCATCCTCGGAGCCGCGGTGATCGACGACATCCTCGGGCTGCTGGTCCTGGCGGTCATGGTCGGGCTCGCGGGCGGGAGCTCGGGCAAGAACGGAACGCTGGTCACCGCCGCCATCATCACCGCCAAGGCGATCTTCTTCGTGGTCGGCGCCCTGGTGGTCGGCCGCGCCCTGGCCCCGCGCATGTTCGCGGTCGTCTCCAAGCTGCAGGGCAAGGGGGTGGTCTTCACCCTGGCGCTCCTGGTCTGCTTCGGGCTGGCCTGGGTGGCCGACGCCATCGGGCTGGCCCCCATCGTCGGCGCCTTCGCGGCTGGCCTGGTCCTGGAGGGCGTGCCCTTCGAGACGCTGCTCGGGCCGGAGGAGAAGATCGAGCACCACCTGACGCCGCTGGCCATCTTCCTGGTCCCCATCTTCTTCGTCCGCATGGGGCTCAAGGTCGACGTAGGCGCGCTCGCCGGCGGGTCCCTCGCCTTGGCGCTGGCGCTCACCGCCGCGGCCGTGATCGGGAAGCAGGCCTGCGCGCTGGCGGTCGTCACCCCGAAGACCGATCGCCTGGCCGTCGGGCTCGGGATGATCCCACGAGGCGAGGTAGGGCTCATCTTCGCCAACATCGGCGCCACCGTCCGGATCAACGGCGCGCCGCTGCTCAACCCCGGTCAGTTCTCGGCCATCGTGGCCATGGTCCTGCTGACCACGCTGCTTACGCCGCCGCTGCTCCGCTGGAGGCTCGGGAGCGCCAGCGCGCCGGTGGCCGACACCGCCTGATCAGCCTTTGCCTCTGCAGCACGGCGAGTCGAGGACCGTCCGCCCCGCGGCCCGTCCTCAGCCCGTCTTTCGTCGAAGCTGGTTGAGGACGTCCATCCGCGTCACCAGCCCCACGAACTCCTCGCCGTCCACCACGATGGGGACCAGCCCCTCTGCGAGGATGGGCAGCAGGGCGTCCACCGGTGTCGTGGGAGAGACGGTGGTGAGCCGGGTGGTCATCACCTCGCGCACGGGGCTGCGCAGCCGCCCCGGATCGCCGCCGGCCGCGGAGAGCAGATCCGACTCGTCCACGATCCCGACCACGCGGCCGCCCTCCAGCACCGGGAGCTGCGACACGTCGTAGAGCTTCATGCGCCGGTAGGCGATCAGCATCGGGTCGGACGGCTGCACCGTGACCACCGCCCCCTCCGCGTAGTGGCGGGTGACCAGATCGCGCAGATCGCCGGTCTGGGCACGATCGGTGAAACCCTGGTCCGCCATCCAGAAGTCGTTGAACATCTTGGAGAGGTACTTGTTGCCGCTGTCGCAGACCAACGTGCAGACGCGTTTGGGCGCCGACTGGGCGCGGCAGTAGCGCAGCGCCGCCGCCAGGAGCGTGCCTGACGAGGAACCGGCCAGGATCCCTGCCGAACGGAGCAGGAGCCGCGCCGTGTCGAGGCTCTCGCGGTCCGGGATGGTGAAGGCCCGTCGCACGCGCGAGAGGTCGGCGATGGGCGGAAGGAAGTCCTCGCCGATCCCCTCCACCAGCCAGGAGCCGGCCTTCCCGATGCGCCCGGTCTCGACGTAGCCCGCCAGCACCGACCCCTCGGGATCGGCCAGCACCATCTCGCAGGAGGGGGCCGACTTGGCGAAGAACCGGGAGAGACCGGTGATGGTCCCGCCAGACCCCACGCCGCAGACCATGGCGTCGATCCGGCCGCCGAGCTGCTGCAGGATCTCCGGCCCGGTCGTCGTCTCGTGCGCCAGGGGGTTGGCAGGGTTGCCGAACTGGTTCACGTACCAGGCCCCCTCCTCGGCGGCCAGGCGCCCGGCCAGATCCTGGTAGTAGTCCGGGTGGCCCTTCTCGACGTCCGAGCGGGTCATCACCACCTGCGCACCCAGCGCCCGGAGGTGAAAGATCTTCTCCTGGCTCATCTTGTCCGGGATGACCAGCGTGAGCCGGTAGCCCTTCTGCGCGGCCACCAGCGCCAGCCCCAGGCCGGTGTTGCCGGCGGTCGCCTCCACCAGGTGGCGCTGGCGATCCCCGAGCCGCCCATCGCGCTCGGCCGCCTCGATCATCGAGCAGCCGATCCGGTCCTTGATCGATCCGCCTGGGTTCTGGTTCTCGAGCTTGAGGAAGAGCTCGCAGGGTCCGGTGTCGATCCCGGCCAGGCGCACCACGGGGGTGTTTCCGATCAGCTCCAGGACGCTCCCAGCCATGCTCTTCTCCGTTCTGATGGCAACCGAACTTCCATATCCGTTATCACGGACCCCCTTGGGGCTTCAAGGCGGCAGGCGCGCGCGAGCCTCCCCAAACGCACGTTACACGCGCTTTTCCGGTAAATTCAGGCGCACCATCGCGCACCACTTGACCGACGGACGTGCGTCCGTTATCTTAGACATCGTTGAACCCACGCAAGCGGCGGCCTCCGGAGAGGCGCCGGGAAGGAGCCAACGAAATGTCCTACCATCGCCAGCCCATCGGTTCCCCCTGCTCCCTCTGCGGACGGCCGGTTGCGGAGGAGAGCGTCGCGGTGCGGACCCTCACCGGATCGCTGCCGTACGTCCCCAAGATCTGGCACCGGCCCTGCTTCGAGCTGAAGACCCAGCGGCGCGCAGCGGCGCCGGTCGGCGCCTACGCGGAAGCGAGCGCGGCGGTCTAGCAACCGCTCCCCGTTGAAACAGGCGCGCCCCTGCCGTCCAGGCCAGGGGCGCGTCTTCCACTTCCAGACCGCCTCAGACGCCGCGGTGACCGCGCTGCGTCTGGAGTTTTTGCACGGTGGAGACCAGCAGATCGATCTCCTCGCGGGTGTTGTAGATCGCGAGCGACGGTCGCACCGTGCTCTCCACCCCGAACCGCCGCAGCGCAGGCTGCGCGCAGTGGTGCCCGGAGCGGACCGCGATCCCCTCCTCGTCCAGCGCCGCGCCCACGTCCTCCGCGCGGAAGCCGTCGAGCACGAAGGAGAGCACGCCCGCCTTCTCGCGCGCCGTCCCGATGAGCCGGAGCCCTGGAACGGTGAGCAGCCCCTCGGTGGCGTAGTCCAGCAGCGCGTGTTCGTAGCTGGCCGCCGCCTCGATCCCGACCGACTCGAAGTAGTCGAGGGCCGCGCCCAGCCCCACCGCGTCGCCGATGCTGGGCGTCCCGGCCTCGAAGCGGGCCGGCGGCGCCTGGTAGACCGTCTTCTCGAACGTCACGTCGGCGATCATGTTGCCGCCCCCTTGCCAGGGCGGCATCTGCTCCAGGACCTCGCGCTTGCCGTAGACCACGCCGATCCCGGTGGGCGCGTAGACCTTGTGCCCCGAGAAGACGTAGAAGTCGCAGTCGATGCTCTGCACGTCCACGCCGAAGTGCGACACCGCCTGGGCCCCGTCCACCAGCACCCGAGCGCCATGGCGGTGCGCCATCGCCACCATCTCGCGGACCGGCGTGATGGTCCCCAGGGCGTTCGAGACCTGCCCGATGGCCACCAGCCGGGTGCGCGGCCCGAGCAGCTTCTCGTACTCCTCCAGGATGATCTGGCCGCTGTCGTCGATGGGGGCCACCCGCAGGCGGGCGCCCTTCTCGGCGCAGAGGAGCTGCCACGGGACGATGTTGGCGTGGTGCTCCAGCCAGGTCACCACCACCTCGTCGCCCGGCCCCACGTTCCGGCGGCCGAAGGTCTGCGCCACCAGGTTGATCCCCTCGGTGGTGCCGCGGACGAAGATGAGCTCCTGTGTCGACGAGGCCTTGAGGAAGCGACGCACCTTCTCGCGCGCGCCCTCGTAGGCGTCGGTGGCCCGCGCCGCCAGCTCGTGCGCGGCCCGGTGGATGTTGGAGTACTCGTGCCGGTAGAACGCCGACAGGCGATCGATCACCGCGTTCGGCTTCTGGGTGGTGGCGGCGTTGTCGAGCCAGACCAGCGGCCGGCCGTGAACCCGCTCCTGCAGGATCGGGAAGTCCCGCCGGATCATGGCCGGATCGAAGGGGCGCAGCGCCGGGCCCAGGTCGGGCAACGGCTCGGGCCGCATCTCGACCGCGTGGACCGCGGAGGCCGGGCAGGTCGAGCCCTGCTCTGGCCGCACGCCGTCCAGGAAGTAGAGGGACGCGCTGGGGACCATCGGCGCCAGGAGCGACGTCGAGAGTCCGGCGAGCGGATCCCACCCTTCACCGGGTCGTACCGGGACGACCCCCGAGGCATCACGCGTCGGGGGGCGAGGCGCCGGTGCAGCCGGCACGGTCGGAGTTGCCGCTGAAGCGGACGGCGCCGCTGGAGCGGCCGCGGCCATGACGACCGGGACATCGCCGGTCGGCGCGGTGGTCGCCACCGGGAGGTTCGGCTGTACGTCGGGTCGCGGTCCCTGCGGCGACGGCAGGGGCGCTCCGGCCATCGTGGACGACCGCTCCAACCCGGGAGGGACAGGCTGGCTCCCCGACACCGGAGAGATGTCTGGCGTGGTTGCCGGGAGGGCGACCGGGATCCCGCTCCAGTGGGCCAGGTTGGTCGGCAGCGAGCGCAGGTCGCGTTCGGTCGGGGGCGCGACGGCCGAGATGACCCGTGGCGCGGCCGGGTCGAAGGGCGGCCGCGGCGTCGGCGTGGTCGGGATCGACGGCAGCGGGCTCCGGGGGAGCTCGAA
>Ga0302321_100003414_pt1 | contig 13626 bp, 6 predicted proteins | sample Fen_T0_1_FD_202505 | JGI IMG/M metagenome (GOLD analysis project Ga0302321, IMG submission 202505) | Peat permafrost microbial communities from Stordalen Mire near Abisko, Sweden - Fen_T0_1 | ecosystem: Environmental > Terrestrial > Soil > Wetlands > Permafrost | place: Sweden: Abisko...
GACGGCGAGCACGTCGCGATCGCGGAAATTGAGCGAAGTCGAGTGATCGAAATAGGTGTTTTCGATGTTTCGGCCTCCGGTGAGCAGGATGGCTTCATCAAAAACCATCACCTTGCTGTGCATGCGCTGGTTCACTTCGCGAAACGAGAAAAGCCCCGCCAGCATCGTGTGGAAGAACGACGGCTTCATCCGCGAGGTGGCAGGTCGATAATGTTTTACCTCGATATTGGGATGCACCGACGCGAGGAACGCCACCACGTCGGCATTCTGGTCGGAGAAGAGGTGGTCGGCCACGATGCGCACCTTCACACCGCGCCGCGCTGCCTCGATCAGTTCGCAGATCAAAAGCCGGCCACACTCGTCGTTGGTCCAGATAAACGTTTGGATCGTGATCGAGGTTTTGGCCTGGCGGATCAGGTGAACACGCAAGAGAAGGGCATCATACCCATTACTGAGGAGGGCGAGCTGGTTGCCCTTGGCGGGATCGGCCGGATCGTGTGTTTCAAGGCGTGTGGCAACGACCGCTCCAAACGGCGTACCTTCAAACGGAGCCGCGGCGCCCCATGCGCTCGCCGCAGAGAGCAAAACCAGGGGGAATAGCCAATTTGGGACCTTGGGGTTGAGCATGAGCCTCATGAGCTGTGATGATTGGCGGCGGTCGCGCCGTGTCGAGTCAGCGGTGGCAGAGAGGTGAACTTCGCGGCCGCCCTGAACGCCTGACTGTTCGTATTTACCTCGCTTGCACCTGAGCCAGCCACGGATTCCTTTAGCATCTCGTTCCGTTCCCCAGACTATGAAAATATCGCTTCGTCCCCTGCTGTCGTTGGCCTTCGCCGGTATCGCCGCCATCGCCACGGCCGCCACCGACCTAACCCTGCGTTACGACAAACCTGCGCCCAATACCGCCGACGGCTGGGAGCGCGAGGCGCTTCCCATCGGCAACGGTCGCATCGGCGCAATGATTTTTGGCCAGCTCGCTCATGAGCGCGTCCAGTTCAACGACATCACCCTCTGGACCGGCGACGACAAAGTCATGGGCTCGTATCAGGCTTTTGGAGACATCTTCATCAACCTCCCCGGCCACGACAAAAACACGACCAACTACTCCCGCGAACTCGATCTCGAACACGGCCTGCATCGCGTGAACTACACCCACAACGGTGTCACTTTTCACCGCGAGAGCTTCGCCAGCTATCCCGCGCAAGTCATCGTCATCCGCCTGACCGCCGACAAACCCGGCAGCCACACCGGCTCAATCGAACTCACCGATATGCACGACGCGCGCATCACCGCCTCCGGCAAGCGCCTCTACGCCACCGGCACCCTCGCGGGCTTCATCCAACCACCACGCCGCAAGAGCCAAACACCTCCGCCCTCACCTCCCCCTTCAACCAACGTCATGGACTACGCCAGCCAGGTCCAGGTGGTCAACGAAGGCGGCACGCTCACACTCGATGACAACAAGATCACCTTTACCGGTTGCGATGCCCTCACGATCATCCTCGGCGCCGGCACGAGCTTCGTCATCGATCCGGCGAAACGATTTCAGGGGGAACATCCGCTGCCCCGCATCACGGCGCAAGTCACCGCCGCAGCCGCCCGCTCCTGGGCCGAACTACTCGCTGAACATCAAAAAGCTTTCGGTGCCCTTTTCGGCCGCGTGGCCATCGACCTCGGCGAAGCCTCGACCGAATGCCGTGCCCTAACCACCGACCAGCGTATCGAAACCTACACCCAACACGGCAACGATCCGGGCCTCGAAGCGCAGTTTTTCCAATTCGGACGCTACCTGTTAATCTCAAGCTCGCGCGATTCCCTGCCCGCCAATCTCCAGGGCCTTTGGAACAACAGCCTCACTCCGCCGTGGAACTCCGATTACCATACCAATATCAACATCCAGATGAACTACTGGCCGGCGGAAACAGCCAACCTGAACGAATGCGCCCAGCCGTTTTTCAATTTCGTTCAGGGCGTCTCCCCGGTCTACCGCCAGCTCATCGTCAACACCGCCGCCCGCGCTGCCGCCACCCCCAAGACATCCACCGTAACCGAGACGCCTCCTATCGGCAACAAGGCACGTCCACCCGAAGAAACTTTTCTCACGCCCGCTGGAAAACCCGTGCGCGGCTGGACCGTGCGCACCGAGTCAAATCCGTTCGGCGCCATGAGCTACACCTGGAACAAAACCGGAAACGCCTGGTACGCCCAACATTTCTGGGAGCACTTCGCCTTCACCCAGGACAAGGAATTCCTCCGCACCGTGGCCTACCCGGTGATGAAAGAAGTCTGCGAATTCTGGCAGGACTATCTGAAGACGTTACCCGATGGCCGGCTGGTCGCACCACTCGGCTGGTCACCCGAACACGGCCCGATCGAAGACGGCGTCACCTACGATCAGGAAATCATTTGGGATCTTTTTAACAACACCGTTGAAGCTGCCGATACACTCGGCACCGACAAAGCGTTTCGTGACCAGATCGCCGCCCTGCGCGACAAACTCGCAACGCCACGCATCGGCAGTTGGGGCCAGCTCCTTGAGTGGCTCGACGAGAAAAAAGATCCGGTGCTCGACACCGCAACCGACACCCACCGCCACATCTCGCACTTGTTCGCCTTGTTTCCCGGCCGCCAGATTTCACCGACAAAAACACCCGAACTAGCCGCCGCCGCCCGCAAAACCCTCGAAGGCCGTGGCGATGCCGGCACCGGCTGGTCGATGGCCTGGAAGACCGCCTACTGGGCACGCCTGCTCGACGGCGATCACGCCTACAAAATGCTGCGCGGCCAGCTCGCCAAACCCGGCGCCCGCGCCGCCCAACAAGCCGGTACCGGCACCGAGGTCAACAACGCTGGCGGCACCTACCAGAACATGTTCGACGCCCATCCGCCGTTCCAGATCGATGGTAATTTCGGCGCCACCGCCGCCATCTGCGAAATGCTCGTGCAATCACAAACCGACGAGATTCACCTCCTGCCCGCCCTGCCTTCTGCCTGGCAAACGGGTTCGGTCAAAGGCCTGCGCGCCCGCGGCGGCTTCGAGGTCGATCTGGTCTGGGCCAACAGCAAACTCACCTCCGCGACAATTCACAACGTCGCCGGTTCTGGCGGTGGTGTGGTTCGCTACGGCAACAAAGTGATCGAGCTCCACCTCAAGCCCGGCGAAGCAAAAAGCTTCGGACCTAATCTATAGGGCCCTCTGGCCGTTTCCGTGAACAAAGCCGCCTCAATGTTACGGTTTTGAATCAGCGAATTTGACCGGCAACTCGGAGGCTGTCGCTCGCGTCTTGGTCATTCGGATCGAGACGCAACGCCTCTTGAAAATGCCTGACGGCATCGGCGGTTCGCCCGAGCCGCATGAGCACGTGAGCATAGTTGGAATGTATTGCCGGCGAACTTGGCGATAACGCTAACGCCTGTTCATACTGCACAGCTCCTTCAGAAAACCGTTCGCTCTGAGCCAACCCATCCGCTAAGGAAAAATGCGCGTCAGCCGATTGCGGTGAAAGCCTCAATGCAGCTTCGAAATGGATAATTGCCTCAGGCATGTGATTCGTGGCCGCGAACACATTTCCCAGATTCAGATGCGCCTCAAAGGAATCCGGTTTACAGCGCAACGCCTCGACATACTGCCCCACGGCCTCGGAAGCCCTGCCCGTTTCAAGAAACGCGTTGGCCAGGTTAAAATGCGCAGGAGACGAATCAGGCGAGATCCGTAACGACGCTCGAAAATGCTCAATAGCTTCAGAAAAACGCTGTACCTGAACGAGGCCGTTCGCGAAATTGAAATGAGCCTCGAATGAGTCCGGTTCCAATTGAAGCGCTTCGGAATACTTCACCGCCGCCTCAGGCCAACGCCCCAAACGGGCGTAGGTATTGCCGAGGTTGATGCGTGCCGTGGCATACCGCGGATTGATCGCCACGGCTGCTTCAATATGAGCGACCGAATCCTGCCATTTGTCCTGCTGCTGCAGCACCACGCCGAGATTGTTTTGCGCAATCCACGACCGAGGATTCCCGCGCAACGTGTGGACCCACATCGCCTCCGGACTCACAAATACCGAGGCGTAACTACGACTTTGCCAAACCAGTAAACCACATATAAGCGATGCAACGACAACAGGCCACTTGCCAAAGCCTTCCGGCAAACGCTGCTCGATAAACTCAATACTGACAGCAAAAAAACCAGCAAATCCCGCCAGAGACAGATACATAAAATGGTCGGCCACCGGGGCAATGCCAAGAAACGACATTTTTGCGAACCCGAGCACAGGCAGGAGATTGAGCACAAACCAACCCAGCGCTAATAGAGCGTGGCGTCCCCAAGTGGCGCGTCGTATCCACATCCCTGTTACGCCGGCTGTGAGCCCACCCCAGGCTACAAATGACCAGAGAGCCAACGTGCCTGGGGTCCACAGTGGATACACCGGCATGAGCCCGTACGGCCAGACACTTTTGAAAGCATAAAATGCCAACGCCCGTCCTGCACCGACGATGCGGTCAAAAACTCCACCGAGCGGAATCTCCCAGGAATCAATTGCGCGGTGTTGCTGGAACCAGACCGTGACGAACCCCAAAAAAAGCGAAACCACAAACAAACCGCTAACCGTCTTAAGATCGCGGAACGAAATACGACTGCGTTTCCACCAGGCATGAACCAGCAAAAAGCAAGGGAACATCACCACGGATGACTTGCACAGCATCGCGATGACAAACCAACCAACCGTTTTCACATATTCAATCCTCCGCCCTTGTTCATCAAAATCGAGCCATGCGCTGAATGCCAGCAGCAGAGGCGGCAATGAAAGTACGTTTTTCAGCTCAGCTATCCACGCGACCGATTCAACCACGGCCGGGTGGACAGCAAACAGAATTCCCCCAATCCATGCATACCTGACGCCGAGTTTCCGAAGAACACGCCAGAGAAGTAATGCTCCGAGCGAATGTAGGCAGATATTTGAAAGATGATATCCAGCCGTCGACTGGTCCTGCCAAAATTGCCACTGCAACCACTGCACCGTCGCCTTGATCGGAAAATAGTCGGGACTCATTGGTTCCACCCAGATCTTCCAAAGCGCGGACGGCCCACGCAGATCGAGATTGCGCACGATCTCGGTATTATCGTCCCAAAGCCAGTCGCCATGCACGGCCGGGGAAAATGCCGCCCAAGAAGCGACAATAATCACCAATGCGGGCAGCACGCTTCTCACTCTGCACCAAAACAGATTTCTATCTGACAGCTTCATGCCACTCGTATTTGTCTCTTTTCATAAATTCGGCTTACCGAATTAAACACCTGGCCAACTGAGATGCTCTGCATGCAGAGGTTGTTGCGGCACGCGGTCTGCCGGTTGTTGAAAGCATTGACGCAGGGACTGCAAGCAAGGCCGGCCCATAAGACGTGATTTCTCGGCGTGTTTGCAGCAAAAAGCACCGGCGTTTCAGGCCCGAACAGCACGACCACCTCAATCTCAGTCAGCGCGGCGAAATGCGCAGGGCCGCTGTCATTCGTCACCAGCACGTCAGCGAGTGTGTATAACGTCACGAGTTCACGCAGCGTGGTTCGGCCAGCTAGCGAAAAGCATCGGGGCGACGCCACCCGACCCACCAGCACCGCGGTTTCAGTTTCTTCGCCAGGCGAACCAGTGAATACCACGAAGCACTCAGGAAACTGATCAAGCAACCGGCGCGCAACCGACACATAATTGTCTCCCGACCATTTCCGCAGCGGCAAGAGATCCCCGGCGTTTGCGTTCAGCAACACAATTGTTCCGTGGATACCAACGCCAAACTCCAACAACTGCGCTCGCATCTCATCGCACTCTTCCGACGTGGGCATGAAACGTGGAATATCCACCATAACTAAAACTGAACCTTCACTCGCAGGAGAACACGCCGTCCCCGAATCAAGCGCTTCCAACAACGAGCCAAAGACTCGGCTGGTGTGTTGATTTGCATTGAACCCTACTCGGTGGGTAAACAGGTCTCCACGGTACGGCCCTCCGAACGATGCGTGAAAACCTGCGCGAATTTTTGCGCCGGTCAGCCACGCGATCACGGCTGTGGAACGGGAGAAAAACTCCAGATCGACGCAGGCGTCCAGTTTGAGCCGTCGGATTTCGAACAACCTTACCAGACAACTTGTCACCATCGACCACGCCGACTTTGTCTCAACGGTAAACACATTCTCACGCGGAACGAGTCCGAGGAGATCAACGACAAAACGATTTTCCTCAAACACGAGAAAATAGACATTCTCCCGCCCGACCCGGGCCACCGCCCGGTGGAGAGTCTCAAACGCAAGGACCGTCGACCCCTGCTCCGCCAGCTTCAGGAAAAGCACCTTGCGATATCCCGACGGCATCTCCGGCTTAAAAATCAGTTCAACGAACTGTCTGACACAAGTAAGAGCCCAGCAAGCAAGCGGGCCGACGTACGCGTCAGTCCATTGTAAAAGCTCGGTTCTTTGACTGAATCGTTTCACGTCAGATCAAACACGTGGCAGACCTAAAAGCTGAAACCTCCGTCTCGCAGCGCTCAGTTTTGCTTCCCAACAAAGACGCCATGAAACGAAGGGGAAATTATCTCTCCACCATTGCGGTGGAGAGTTGTTTTGTCATGAACTACACACCACTCACAACACTGAGAATTGATCCGGTGTTCAAAAATCAAAGGTTGTTGTAAACACCAGTTTGCGCGGGTTGATGATGCGATAGTTGAACGGCGTGCCATCAGGATTCACACCAACGATCCGCAAGCCACCGCTCTCGGTCGCGTTCTGAAGATTCAGCTGAAACTTCACCCCGACTTTATCCTTGAAGAATTTCGTGGTGTACGAGGTCCAAACGTCAAAGTTGTAACGCGCCTTGTCGTAATAAGGCCTGTCCACGTTAAGCGAACGAACCAGCGACTGTCCGGTAACTGGGTCAGTTTGAGCGTCGGCACCCAGGAAGCCGATGACACTTTTATCGTCCCAGCCAGCCGAACCACCCAAGCCCACATTCTTGAACATGCCCTGCGTGACAATGTAATTGGTAATCAGCCGGGCCGTGTACTTTTTCACCTGGGGATTGGATTTACCCAACAAGGCCTGATCGATCTGAAGCGGGGAAGAAACCGAAGCGGTGTAGAAATTCTCCGCAGTCTGCGTAGTCGCGGGTGTCAACGTGTTCTTCCACCAGTAAACGCCAGCGTCGTTTTTGAGGTTCTGCCAAAAACTCCAGCGTTGTGCGATGAAGTTCGCGAAACCCGTTTCGAGGGTGGTGTTCTTGGCCTCAGTCTGGGCACCAACGAACTTGATGGTCCAATTTGGCAATGGATTGTAGGTCACCTCAAGTTCGGCACCCGACGCCTCGGTATCAGCCGTGCCGCGAATGGCCGCGCCGGTGTTGATGGCGTTGACAAACGTGGTCGGGAACTGGGCGATATTGAGTGCCTCGGTCTGCAACTGAGCGGGTGTGGCAGTCGCACCGAGGCGCGTCTGAGCCATCGTATAGGCAAAATGATAGAGGCTGAAATTGTCCGCGGTATTGCCCGGGTAGAAACCTTCAGGACCGGCGGCTTCGAGGCGGGCAATGCGTGAGCCCAGCGTCGAGTTCGAGGTACGGTCGTTGATGTTGTCCTGTTTGTACTTCTTGATCGAAATGATCAGTTTGTCGTCCAACAAATTTACGAAAAGGCCGATATCATGGCCATGGCCATAGGTGTTCGGCAGCACCGTGCCGGCGAGGTCAACAGCATACGGCTGGGGCAGGAATGAGCTCGCATGATTGTAGCTCAGGCCGAACCACGGCAAAGGCTTGACGACGATACCAGCGGTGCGAGTGGTGCCCGCAGCGGTGCTCCAGGGCAGCCAGGTGCTCAGCGGAGTATCATCATACAAGCCGGTGGTGGCATTGATCACATTGCCGTTTGAGTTACGGGTGCGATTGAAGTCTTTGCGGATGCCACCGGTGAAGACGATGCGCTCTTTGAGGAAATCACTCTGCAGCACCAAACCACGCGAGGTGATCTCCTGCCGGCTTTGAAGTGAAACGTATTCGGCAGTGCCAAAGGTAGCAGGATCATCGATAAATAGCCCGGTCGCTGGATTGGAGTAGCGCAGATTAAAGGTACCGGCCGTATTCGATACTGGCGGCGTGTAACCTGAAACGTAACCCGTGGCGCCTGTTGGCCCAACGTAGTAGTTGTAGGTTGCACGACCAACCGAAGCGCCATTGGTGTAATTGAGCGCTCCCGCAGTCAACCAAGGATGATTGGGATCGAGAATGGCCTCGCGGTAGCGGAAGGTTCCCTGAGTGATATGCCGGTTTTCGTAGTAACCGAGGATTTTGTGGTGCCCGAACCAATGAAGAAATCCAGCCTTGTCGTCGAAATTCAGCTCGTAAGTGAGCTGTGCCTGTTTGTTATCGTTATATTCGGGCAAACGGTAAAACGAGGGTTCCTGAGTCTGAATGTAAGGGCGAAGGAAATAGGGATTCGCACGACCATCGAGCAGGAACTGATTGACATCGATAAACAACGTCGGGTTGTTGGCGGCAATTCGGTTGTATTGAACCGAGTCTTCCAGGTGCCATCCCGCTCGAAAATACAGATTTTCAACAATTTTCTGCACGATTTCAGCCGTGTAGAGCGCGGCTTTGTCGCTGTTCCAGTTCATGGGTGCGGCGTTGACCGAGGTCCAATCATAGAGCGCTTTATTGGAAACGCCGGGGGTATTGTACAAGAAGCCACCATTAACCGTGCCGCGCATGATGTCGGAACCAGAACTAATCATTCGGTTCTGACTTGTCGTTGTAAGATTGGGGTTTGCGGCGAGGTTTAGCCGGTTGATCTCCCATAGCTGCACCTGACCAGCGTCGATATACATCGTCGGACGAGTGTAGGCGTTTGTGAAAGCATACAAACCAGTCGGCAAGCCCGTCGCCGTATTTTCATTCGTCGCCGAAATCGCCGTGGCACTGACGACGCCGTTGATCGTATAATGCTGGGTCAACGGATTCCACGTCGGTTGTCCGCTATTGAGCCACTGGGTCACGCCATCACGAGGTGTGAGCGCGTTGGCCATCCTGCGATCTTCACCATAGTGTTCAGCCCTGATCGTGACGATTGTGCCTGAGAAAGGCTTATAGGTGAGCGTACCGTAAAGACGTTTAGCACGGTCATAAGACGGTTTTTGCGGAACTTCTGCGTCTGAATACAAAGCGGCAACGCGAATTCCCAATTTGTCCTTCAGGAGCGGCTGATTGAAATCAAAGGAACTGCGATAGCCACCGTAGCTGTCGACGCGAAACTGAATCTCGTGCAATTCCTTGGTAAGATTGGCCGTGATCTCGTTGGTGTTCACCGTACCAGAGGGATTGCCCAGACCGAACAGGGTCGAATTGGGACCACGGCTAATTTCGATCGATTCGATGTTGTAGGTATCAATTGGAATCCGCGAAGTGTGGATGAAGTTGTCGAGTGCGGTATTGGGATTCGTGATACCACGAACACGGGTCGATAAGGCAGGGCCGCCCGAAGTCGCACCGCCACCACCTGCGATCAGATCGGAAGTCGGACTCGAAGAATTGATGGACGTGAAATTGTAGGTGCCCTCAACGTTGGCCTCGTAACGGAAGATATCGTTGATATCGAGCGCGGCGGTGTCGTTGAGCTGGCGCTTGGTGACCACGGTGATGGAGGCACCAAGATTTTCCACCTTGGAGTTAATTCGGGTACCGGAAAGGGTATTCGGCGCGTAGTAACCACGCTCTTTCTTCGCATCGACGGTGAAAGGCGTCATCACGACGATTTCGGATTCGTCGTCGGCGGAAGTGGAGCTAGGCGTGCTCTTTTTCTCGACAGGAATCACGGGCTGGGTTGCGGCCACAGCTGAATTAGTTTTGGTGCTTTCGACAGGTTTGACGTCAGGGGCCGCAGTCTGGGCATGAGCCAGAGCGGTGGCGGCCAACGCGCAAAGCGATGTCGCGGCAGTTTTCCGGAATATCCAGTGGAGCCGGTGATTAATGTTCATCTTAGGTTGAGCTTGGTTTTGCTTGCAGGGATTTTTCGTTGAATCGCTTTCCCGAGATCGCCCGCTGATGGGCATCATCGAGCAAGGGAACGTTGAATGGGAGGGGAAGCGGCACGTGGGGCTGACGGCGAAAGCATACCCTAACGTCAGAGTGCTTCGCATCCCCCTTTGGGGTGATTTTGCTGATAGGGATGGCTCCACAGCACCGGGGTGATTTTATGACAACGTAGCCGATCCGCCTTAACCCAATGCTTGTCCACCGCCACCTCCTGACACTTGTCTGCAGCATGCTTTGCATGCTCATGGTGGGCAAAGCATGGGCTGAGAAATCAACCCAATCGACAGACTATTATATAAGACGCTGGCTGGTGAGCGAAGGGCTACCGCACAATATCACCCGACAAGTTGTCCAAGACGGACACGGATATTTGTGGGTCGCGACCCAAGCCGGGCTTGCACGATTCGACGGCCGCGAATTCAAACTATTCCGCCCACCTGGCTCTGAGGAACAGTTCCACTACAACATCCGCGATATTGCGGTCGAGGACGACATGACCATCCTCATGCTGCCAGCCGTCGGCGGCGTAGTACGCCTGCGCAACGGCGTGTTCAGCCAGCATCCCGTGAGTGAATCGCTCACAGGAAAAACATTGGTCAACCTTTTCATTGAGCCAGACGGTACGATCTGGGTTCACGCCGAAGATGGAACCGTGGCCCGCTGGCAAGCAGGCCGTTGCACGCTCTTTGGCCCTGGCGATATCGAACAAGACCACAGCAGCAATTTCTCATTTGCACGGGACGGCCGCGGGCGGGTGTGGTTCGCCAACGGTGGTTTTCTCGGTTGGTACGCCGATGGGAAAATCGTCCGTGAATCCCTTCCCGATGAAGCGAACATGCTGGTCGCCCCAAGCCGGTCTGGCGGTCTCTGGATTTCCACGGCGCGCCATCTGCTCAAACTCGATGGCGACCGAATGACCGTTGTGTGCGACGAAGCCGACTGGCTGGCCGCACGGAGCGGCGTGCGCGGATTGTTCGAAGACACCCGCGGCGTGCTCTGGATAGCAACCCATCGCCACGGACTCTTCCGGCTCGAAGACAATAAAACCATTCGTACACTCGCTTTCTCGGAGCTGGTTTCCTCTGTGATGGAGGATTCAGAAAAAAACATCTGGGTGTCACTGGTCGGTGGCGGCCTGACTCGGCTTCGGCCAAAGACGTTCGTTCAACTCGGTGCCGAAACCGGCCTTCCCGACAACGTGAGTCTATCACTTTGCGATGATGAGACTGGCGCGCTCTGGTGCGCGAACCGTAGCAGCGGACTGGTTCGATATAAACACGGCCAGATCCAACGGATCGAAAACACAACCCAAGTCCGACCCTACGTCACCTCGGTCTGCCCCGACAAAGCCGGCAACATTTGGGTGGGCGCCGTTGAAGGGTTGTATCGAATTTCCGCCCTCAACCCGGATAATCTACACCTACAATCCGAGGTCCCGGGTACTATCCACACTCTGTTTTGCGCTCGAAACGGCGATTTATGGGTCGGCTCGGGTAACGACCGACTGGGCTGCTTTCAAAATGGATCGCACCGCGCCTTTTCAAAAGCCGACGGCTTCCCGGAAGAGCGCGTCAGTGGGATCGTTGAAGATGCGCGCGGCACAATCTGGATCTGCACCAATCGGGAGTTATTCGAACTGACCGGCGGGAAATTTGTCTGCCGGCTCGCTTTGGAAAACAACCACGCTGGTGAACTGTTAACGCTTCACATCGACTCTCGCGGCTCTCTTTGGCTCGGCACGACAAAGGGCCTTCTGCTCCGCGAACAGAATCAGTTCAAGCTGATCGGCCTCCCCGAGGGCCTTCCCGGCGACACCATTAGCCAGATACTAGAAGATGATCTCGGACGCCTCTGGTGCGGCGGGCGATCAGGGCTGTTTTCCGTTTCGCTCAACGATCTGCACAACGTCGCAGCCGGTCGCGCCTTGCAGGTCAGTGGAATAACCTTCGGCTCCGACGAAGGAATCCCCGGCACCTCCTCGCCCACCGGCCGACAACCCATGGCATGGAAAGCCCGCGATGGAAGGCTCTGGTTCGCCAGTTCAGAGGGCCTAATCGGCATCGACCCCGCAGCGGCTGCACTTGAGCGCCGGGCTCCGCCGGTTTTTGTCGATCAAGTGCTGATCGACAACAAACCGGTAAAAACAAATAACGGAGTGGTTGTCCCCTCCGGCGCACGCCAGATCGAATTCAACTTTGTCGCCCTGAATTATTCGGCGCCGGAAAAAGTCCGCCTTCGCCACCAACTTGTAGGTTTTGATCCTGATTGGGTGGAAAACAACCATGAGCGCCAGGCCAGCTACGTGCATTTGCCGCCTGGCCGTTACCAAATGAAGGTCATCGCGGCGAACCAAGACAGAGCCTGGACCCAGCCCGGAATATCTTTGGCTGTGATCGTGACTCCCGCCTGGTGGCAACGGTGGTGGTTCGCCGCCGGCCTCCTCACCTGTTTCACCGCACTCATTACGTGGGTCGTTCGCTATTGGTCCCATCGCCGCCTGAAACGGCGCCTGTTAAAACTCCAACATGAGCACACCCTCGATATGGAACGCGCCCGCATTGCGCGCGATCTCCACGACGAACTCGGCGGCAGCCTGACCCAGATCCGCATGTTAGCCGACCGTCTGCGACGCCACTCAACCACACCCGAAGCGCATTCGGTCGCAGGTCAACTCGCCGCACGCACCCGGCGCGTAACCGGGGAACTCGAGAGTATAGTCTGGACCGTCAGTCCGAAGAACAACACCTGGGACCGGCTCGCCGCGTTCATCGGTCAATACAGCCTCCGTTTTTTCCGCGACACCACGATCGCCTGCACCGTTCACGGCGCCGATCTTGTACCGCCGCTGCCGCTGCGGCCCGATCAACAACACCACATACTCGCCATCACTAAAGAAGCCCTTAACAACATCCTCAAGCACGCCCAGGCCACCCGCGTCACCGTCACCATCAAGGCTGGTGTTGAATCTTTCGAACTCGTGATCTCCGATGACGGAACCGGCTTCGACCTCCAGAAAAGCGAGCAACCTGCCCGAAACGGCCTCACCAATATGCGTGCACGCGCCCGTGAAATCGGAGGCCAGCTGGAAATCTATACCGCCCCCGGAAGCTCCACTACGATCACACTGCGTGTTTCGCTGCCGACGCCTCCGGCTCAAAACACCTGAATTGTATAAAAATTTTCCCATGCCCATCTCTGTAGCCATCGTCGAAGACAATGCCGGCATCTGCGAAGAGATGCAGCAGATCCTAGCCGAAGATCCCGGTTGTACCTGCGTCTGCGTTTGTCGCAATTTTCAGACTGCCCTCGCAGAAATCCCCCGCTGCAAGCCCGATGTCGTCATCATGGACATAAATCTACCCGATGGTTCGGGTATCGATGCCACGGGGAAACTTAAGCAGCTGCTTCCGCAAACCCAGATCATGATCTTCACGATCTACGAGGAGAGTGAAGAGATTTTTCGCGCCATGGAAGCCGGTGCCAGTGGTTATCTTTTGAAGGACACTGCACCGGAAAAAATACTTAGCAGCATCCGCGACATTCACCAAGGCGGCGT
>Ga0302321_100003415_pt1 | contig 13623 bp, 10 predicted proteins | sample Fen_T0_1_FD_202505 | JGI IMG/M metagenome (GOLD analysis project Ga0302321, IMG submission 202505) | Peat permafrost microbial communities from Stordalen Mire near Abisko, Sweden - Fen_T0_1 | ecosystem: Environmental > Terrestrial > Soil > Wetlands > Permafrost | place: Sweden: Abisko...
GGCCGCTACTTTCGCCGCGCTGACGACGGTCACCTGGTGTGCGAGCTGTGTCCGCGCGCTTGCCGTCTGCGCGAAGGGCAGCGCGGCGTGTGCTTCGTGCGCACCTGCCGCGACGGCGAGATCGCGCTTTCCAGCTACGGTCGCTCGACCGGTTTCTGCATCGATCCCATCGAGAAAAAGCCGCTCTTTCATTTCTTGCCTGGCACGCCCGTGCTCTCGTTCGGCACCGCAGGCTGCAATCTGACGTGCAAGTTTTGCCAGAACTGGGAGACCAGCCGGGCGCGCGACGTGGAGCACATGAGCGAAGCCGCCACGCCCGATGCCATCGCGGCTGCGGCCGTGCGCAGTGGCTGCCAGAGCGTGGCCATGACCTACAACGATCCGGTGGTCTTCTTCGAGTACGCCGTGGACGTCGCCGACGCTTGCCACAAGGTCGACATCCGCACGGTAGCAGTCACGGCTGGCTACATGATGGCCTTGCCGCGCGTGGAATTCTACCGGCACTTCGACGCGGCCAACGTGGATCTCAAGGCCTTCAGCCAGCGTTTTTACCGCGACCTGTGCGGCGGCGACCTGCACAGCGTCCTCGGTACCCTGGTCTACCTGCGCGCGCACACCGGGGTTTGGCTGGAAATCACCACGCTGCTCATCCCGGGCGAAAACGACAGCGACACCGAACTGGATGAGATGACCCGCTGGCTGGCCGCCAACGTGGGCGCCGAAGTGCCACTGCACTTGTCGGCGTTTCACCCCGATTTCCGCCTGCTCGATCATCCGCCCACGCCCCTTGCGACCCTGCGGCGTGCTCGCGCCATCGCCCTCGGCAATGGTTTGCGCCATGTCTACATCGGCAATGTGCGCGACGACGAGGGTTCGAGCACCTTCTGCGCGCGCTGCGGGCAAAGGCTCATCGGCCGCGCGGGCTACGACGTCACGGCGTGGGCCCTGACCGACAACGGCGCCTGCAAGGCGTGCGGCGCCACCTGCGCGGGCCGATTCGACGGCATGCCCGGCACCTGGGGCAACCGCCGCTTGCCGGTCGTGATCGCCGAGCGTGCGTAGCCGGCCGGCTTGCTCGGCTATTTGTTGATCTACCTTCTATCTTGCAACGAGGGCCCGGCCACCAGGAGTGCGAATTGCCAAGTGTAGCCTATCGCGATCTCCCCGACCCACGGGCAGGGCGCCCATCGGATAGCCCTGGCGCCGCCTTGCGTGTGCGCTTGGCCATGGCGAGCGCGGCGGTCGCGTTGCAGTGGATAAACACCAGCCGCCAGGTTCCCGTGGGTCAATACCCCGCATCTCCGAACGGGAAGCACGCGGCACACAGGGAATTCGTGGCAGGCTGCGGGTTTGGAGCCGCGACGATGTAGTCGCAGCGCAGGCCCGGCGATCCACCGCACGATAGACCTGACATGCGGATGCACCTGCAACCCGGATAGGCCACGCAGTTCGACGGCATGAAGAACACGCAATGACCGACCGGTCCGGCCAGGCAATCCGTGATCTGCGCGTCGATGAAGCATTGTTGGTTGCTGGTGCACTCGGTGTGGAACTGGCAGGGCTGGCCATTCGCGGCGGGCTCGGTGTAGGCGTCAAAATCGGGGCTGCCATTGGCTGTGATGGGTGTGACCTGGCGAAGAAGCAGGGTACCTAGATCGGGAATCGGTCCGCTGTGGGGGACCATCGTGCTGGAGCAAGTCGTATCGGTCTGGACGAATTTCCGGGCGGTGTTGGGGTTCTCACTGCTCTCTATGTGGTAGTAGCCGTTGGGGTAGTCCCAGCCAATTCTCGGAGCCTGGTTCGTGGTCATCTCGAGCTCGAGCTCGCCGGCCAAACAATCGGCCTCGATGCGGCCCATTCCGTATGCGACACAGGTCCGCGAGCCGATGCCCATGGTCTCTTCAACTGTGCAGCTCGGGAGAGCGCTTGCTGGCGCCACCAGCACGGAGCTGTTGATCTCCAAGACCATCTTGGCCCCTGTACCATAGCTTGCGCAGACACTCGCCAGGTCGTCACGCTGCCAGACGAAGCGCCATGACCATACGGTTGTCCCGTCACCTTCCACGCGGGAGTCGCTGGCGCTTGGGCACACAAAGGCATCGGCCATAACCGGCACGTCACCGGCAGCCTCGGCATCGAACAGGGGCAACGATGCGGTCTCGACGATGCTTGCGTCGCGGGGAAGGGATCCTCCTGTACCGAGCGCGCCTCCCGAACCCACCAAGCCGCCTGTGCCGGGCGCGCCTCCCGAACCCAGCAAGCCTCCGCTACCGAGGACGCCGCCCGAGCTGAGACCTCCACCGTCGGTCGCTGCCACGCCGCCGCCGTCGCTGCTTGCATCTACCGGGACGGATGTGTTCCCACCTATTGGAGTGACATGGTCCTCGCCGCCACCGTCATGCCCCGCCGTGCCGACCTTGATACTGGTCTTTGAACAGGCGAAAAAAACGATCAGGGACGCGAAGATGATTGCAGAGGTGCGCCGATGCATGGTGAACACTCCTTTTGGCGCTGATTATAGGCTCTTAAGGAACGCGATGAGATCGCGCTTTTCTTCCGCGCCCAGCTTGGTGCCGAAGGCGTGGCCAGTGTTGCGGTTGCCGGGCAGGCGTGTGTCGAAGGTGAAGGTGCCCTGACCGCTGCCCAGGGTGAACGTCATGGGCCTGTTGTCCGTGTCTTCAAGCAAGGCCTCCAGGGTCGGCACCGAGCCATTGTGTAGGTAGGGCGCGGAGGCGACCAGGGTGGTCAGCGGTGCCGTGCGCACCCACGGGCCAGCGATCTGAACGGTCTCGGTCGGGCCCCGGCGATGGGTCGAGGGGATGCGCGTGATGGGCATGCGCACGTTCTTGTCCGCGAGGGCACGGCGATCCACCTCGAAACCGAACAGGGCATCGGTGCCGATGCCACCCGCGGCCAGATCCTCGCGCTCGTCGCCTTGCGCGCGGCCGTCACCGTCGGCGTCGAAGGGCAGGATGCTGCAGTTCGTGTAGGGGATGGGCGTGGCCAGCGCCGGATGGCTGTCGTGGCAGCTGGTGCAGGTGGCTTGGACTTTGTCAGCGGGCGCGCCCGTCTGGTCGATGCCGAACTCGTCGAAGATCGAGGACAGCCCAGCCGGGCCGCTGCCCTTGCGCAGGCCAACCATGGCCAGCAGGCCCATGGGCTCATGCACGCGATGGCAATCGGTGCAGCGGGGGATCTCCAGTCCCGTCCTGGGAATGGGCTTGTCGGTGGCGAGGGTGGTGGCGGAATGGCAGGACACGCAGCGCACGGGAATGCGGGCTGCCAGCGGCCGGGTCTCGTCGATGGGTGCGAGCAGCGGCGGCTGGATGTTGGCCTGGGCGTAGACCGGCGGCACGTCGACCAGGATCTGCTGGTTGAGGATATCGCCCACCACCCGATCGAAGAACAACGCACGGCCGCGTGCCACCGCGCCCGCGTCCAAGGCTGGCCGCGCGACGGAAGCCAGGTCAGTGTCGTAGAGGAGCTTGCGGATCTGGGTGGCCTCGAACCCGAGGCGCAGTCCACGCACGAGAGCGGGTGGCGCGGGCGCTCCCTGGCGCAGCACGCGCGCGTACATGATGCCGGGAAAGGAATCGGCCTGCAGCCCGATGGCGCCGATGGTGCGAGCGTCGAGTACCATGGCGCGGTTGATGAGGTCAGCGTCGCCCTCCAGGCCGGGCGGGAATTCGATCCCGAGATCGGCCAAGGCCTGGCCGCGCTGCTGCCCCGTGCGCTCGGCGTAGCGGCCCAGCCAGTCCACCCCGCGGGTGGCATAGGTCGCCGCCCAGTTAATGACCGACAGCGAGCGCACCACCAGCGAGCTGGGCGTGCTCTTGGGGTTGAAAACACCCTCGGGGCCCGTGCGCATCAGGCCCACGTCGGCGTAGCGGCGCGAGTGCAGCCCGGGCGCGGTCATGTCCAACCCGAATTCGTTGGTCAGATCTTGGCGGCCTGGCCCGGCCGAGAGCAGCGTCGCCTGCACCTGCTTAGCGTCCGGCAGCTTGAGCGCCTGCCGGTATTCGGCCACGGTTACGCGGCCATCGTGGTCGAGATCCAGCACCAGCGACTCAGCCAGGCGCATGCGGCGCTTGATGTCGGCCTCCGCATCGGGCACGCCGTCGTGGTCCAGATCGAGCACGTACTTGGGGTCGAAGAGCGAGGAGGTGGCCAGCATCAGGCCGTAGTCGAGGCGCGTGCTGGGAAGCCCGAGCACGGTCTTGCCGTCCACGGGGTTGCGCCCCGAGTGGCACAGCCAGCAAGTCATGCCGATGTCGCCCGTGGGCTTGCCGGTTTCGAAATCGAGGGCGTCGCGCAGTCCGGAAAATCCAGTGCTGGCCGAGGTGTAGCCGAGCTTGCCTGGGGGATCATCGGGGTCGGCGGCCAGACCGAAGATCTCGGGGTTGCCGAAGATGCCGCCCTTGAGTGAGATGTGGCGCGTGACGTGGGTATCGACGCGGCCGTCCTGGTCCAGGTCGACGGGCACATCGTCGAGGTGGATCTCGACATCGCGTCGCCAGGCCAAATCCGCTAGGTGGGTCCAGTAGTCGCCGTTGGTGTTCACCAGGCGCGACCCGGGAGCGGTGAAGTCCTGCCACTCGTAGGTGCCGACGCTCTCGATGGCCTGCTGGCGGAACGGCGCCGAGGCTGCCGCGGGCAGCAGGCGCGGGGCCACCACCCCCGGCATGAGCGTCGCGTCCGGTAGCGCTTGCGGCGATTCAGCTTTGTCCACGCGGGCTTGCGGTTGCCGCCGCCGATGCTTGTGCTTGCACGCGAGCGCGCCAGTGCAGGCCAAAACGAGCGCGGCGGCAATGGCAAAACGCTTCACGAGGCCCAGAATCTACCTCGCGAGGACGAATGTGCACTATCTCGTCGCGGCCTTCGCATAAACTTGGCCGCGATGCCGCCCGGATCCGAAGCAGACGCAACACCCACCGTGCGTGCCAGGCGAATCGAAGGCGCCGGTACGGTCGAAGTATTCTTTCAAATAACACCCGGCTCTACGCGCGACGACCAGCGCTGTCAGTTTGCCTCGCTGGCCGTGCAGGCCGAGCAAGCACTCCTGGCCCACGGCCTTGCTCCCACCAATATCGTGTGCGGCTGGGTTCATTTCGCGAAGGCGCCAACCTGGGACTGGCGCGAGACGCTGGCGTCGGCCTGGCAAGCAACCGGACCCTTGCCCGTCTCCGCCATCGTGCAACCGCCCGCGGCGCCCTTCTGCCTTTGCACCCTGCAGTTTCATGCCGTTCGCTCCGCGCGCCAAAGCGGCGTCTGGTACGGCAATTCGCACAGACCCGCGGCGGCCACCGTCCTGCGTGGCGGCGCCCGCCACCTGCGCCTGATGTCCATCACGCCGCGCACGGATTTGCGTAGTTCCGCCGACGTCGTCGACATGACATACGACATGCTGGCTCAGGCCGGGCACGCCCTGACCGACCGCGGGCTGGGGTTCACGGACGTGGTGCGGACTTGGATCTACGTGCGCGACATCGAGCACAACTACGGCTTCGTCAACCAGGCCCGAAACAGGTTTTTCGAGGAGCAACACTTGGTGCGTCTGCCCGCCAGCACCTGTGTCGAGGGCGCGCTGTCTGGCGCGGCCGCGCCAGTCGCCATGGATCTGTACGCGGTGTCGGCCAAGGCGGACGTAGGCGTGCAGGCCATCGCCCCTGGCCCCATGGCAGAAGCGTCGTCGTATGGATCGGCCTTCGCGCGCGGTTCGCAGATCGTGGAGCCTGGCCGCAAGACGCTGTACATCTCGGGCACGGCCAGCATCGACGCCCAGGGCGCCGTGGTCGCTGTGGGGGACATTCGCGGGCAGCTCAACTGCATGTTCGACAACCTGAACGGGCTGCTTGCCAAGACCGGGATGGATCTCGCCGACGTGGTCAGCGCCACGGCATACCTCAAGCAATCGGAGTATTTTCGCGATTTTCTCCAGGCCGCGTCGGCCCATGGCTTGTCCGCCGAAACACCCACCGCGGTGGTGGTGGCCGATATTTGCCGACCCGAATGGCTGTGCGAAATCGAGGTCTGCGCGGTGCAAACCACGCCGGAAGCGTAAAATCGGACTGAAATGCTCTGATACTCCGCGTCCGCAATGCTGAAATGGAGTAAGGCGTGTCAAATCGGCGGGCGCGGCGTAAAATTGCGCGCTAGGCTCCGGCCATGGACACTATTCTTAGGATCTCTGATGCCGCCAATTTGGCCATCCACGCCATGGCGCATATCGCTCGCTCCAAGGGCAACCTGAACCACTCGGTGGGCGAGATCGCTGGCGAGCAAGGTGTTTCGGTCGCGCATCTATCCAAAGTGATGCAGCGGCTGGTGAAGGTCGGGCTGCTCACCTCACGGCGGGGCCCAGGCGGAGGTTTCGTGCTTGGGCGGGCGGCGGACAAGATCTCGCTGCTCGAAATTTTGGAAGCCATGGACGGCCCCATGTCGGATTGCAAGTGCTTGCTCGGGCGCAAGAAGTGCCTGTTCGGGGGCTGCGCGCTGGGGGCCCTGCTTACCCATGTGAATCACCAGGTCCGCGTGTTCATGGCCTCGCGCAACCTCACCGATCTGATGGGCGCTTCGCTCAAGCACTCCCTGTATCTAGCGGGCCTCGGCGTCAAGGACGCTGGCGGCGAAAAGCCCAAACGGGCGCGTAAGGCCAAGGCCTAGCAGCACCTGGGAAGTGCCGGCCCTAGGTACCGCCGTCCTTGAGCAGCGTGTACCCTGCCGCCTCCCAGGCCTGCATCCCGCCGCTCAGATCGCGCACGCGCAGGTAGCCACGCTTGACCAGTTCGTTGCCGGCGGACTGGCTCATGCCGCCGCTCAGGCAGATGAGCACCACATCGGCGCAGTGATCGTAGTGCAGGTAGGCCTCGATGGCGTCCACGTTGTCGTAGTGGATGGACGTGTCGGTGCCTGGAATATCGCCCGCGTAGGGGTAGTGCACGTTAATGACGATGGGATCCGAGGTGGCGAGCAAGCTCGACAGCTCGGCCGCAGAGAGGCGCTTGAGGGCAGTCCACCCGCTGCACGTGGCATCGCTGCTGCCTTCACCGCTTGGTTTGTCAGCACGCGCAGCATCCGCGCCGGAAAAGTCGGCGGTCAGATCGAGCGCCGACGTCTGCCGATCGCTTGCGGCGTCCTTGCCCACGTCACCGGCCAGGGCGGTGTCCTTGCCCAGCACATCCGATGCCATGGTCGCCACATCCGCGAGCATGTCGCTTGCGGCGTCCGCCATGTTCAGGTCCGGCTGTGCAGGCGCGTCCGCCGGGCTTAGAGCCAAGTCGGTGTTCGCGGGAACGGCATCCGCGGCCGCGCCGTGCTGGGCACCATCGCGTGCTGCCGGCCCATCGTCGGCAGCCGCGTCCGTCGCTGTCGAGGAATCGTTCTTGCAACCGGGGTGAACGGTGAGAGACAGGCAAAGGACGCAGGTGGCCAATAGCGGGGTGATGTTTTTCACAGCGGCAGGATATGCCAAGTCGTGGGCCTTGGCACTGGAGGTAAAGACGTACAAACCCTTTCCGGGCCTCTCTATCGGCGTTAGTATGCCGCCACCCCGCGCCGGGGAAACCAATCGCCATCATTCGCGACGGAGGAGATGAACGTGAGAAACACCATGAAGCTTGCGGTACTTGTGTTGGCCGGTTCGATTCTCGGCACTGCCTGTGTCACCTCGGGAACTTTCGAGGCCAAGGAGGCGGAGCTCGCCAAGGCCCTTAAGGAGAAGGATGGCCTGAGCCAGGACAACGCCAAACTTCAGGCCAAGGTCGACGATCTCAACAAACAGATCGCGGATTTGAAGAAGCAGATGGATCAGGTCAAGGCCTACGGCAAGGGCAAGGCCGACGAGGCTGGCGCGCTGGCGGCCGGCATGGACAACCTGCAGAAGCGTCTGGACGAGCTTGAAAAACAGAAGAAGATCGCCGAGTCGCGTGCCGCCATGTTCCGCTCACTGGTGGACAAGCTGCGCTCCATGGTCGACGCGGGCCAGATCAAGGTCACGGTTCGCAACGGCCGCATGCTGCTGGTGTTGCCCAACGACATTCTCTTCGACTCGGGCAAGACCGAGCTCAAGGCCGAGGGCAAGGATGCCATCGACAAGGTGGCCAAGGTGCTCGCCACCATGCCGGCAGATCGCCACTTCCTGGTGGCCGGCCATACCGACAACCTGCCCATCCACTCGAAGAAGTTCCGCTCCAACTGGGAGCTGTCGACGGAGCGCGCGGTCGAGGTTCTGCGCTTGCTCATCGACAGCGGCATGAAGCCCAGCCAGGTCGGCGCGGCCGGCTACGCCGAGTACGATCCCGCGGCCGACAACGCCACCACCGATGGCCAGAAGCAGAACCGCCGCATCGAGATCGTGGTCGAGCCCAACCTGTCCGAGCTTCCTAGCTTGGACGGTTTGGTCAGCAAGTAGTTCATTCGGGCTCCAGCCTGTCGGTCACCGACCGACCATCATGTTCAAGAAACGCAACGTTAGTATCCATTTTGTAGGCATCGGCGGTATCGGCATGTCCGGTATCGCCGAAGTTCTTTTGAACCTGGGGTACCAGGTTTCGGGCTCCGATCAGCGCGCGAGCGATGCCACCCGGCGCCTCCAAGGGTTGGGTGGCCGCATCTTCGTCGGGCATCGCGCCGAGCAGGTGGCCAGCGCCGACGTGGTGGTTATTTCGAGCGCGGTCAAGTCCGACAATCCCGAGGTGGTGGCCGCCCGCCAGCACGACATTCCCGTCATTCCGCGCGCCGAGATGCTGGGCGAGCTGATGCGGGTCAAGGACGGCGTGGCGGTGGCCGGCTCGCACGGCAAGACCAGCACCACGACCATGGTTGCCACCATCTTGGCCCACGCCGGCCTGGATCCCACCGTGGTGATTGGCGGCAAGGCGAAAGTTTTCGGCTCGAACGCGCGGCTTGGGCAGGGCGAGGTGCTGGTGGCCGAGGCCGACGAGTCCGATGGATCGTTCCGCCACTTGCTACCCATGGTGGCGGTCATCACCAACATCGACCGCGAACACATGGATCACTACGGAACCGAGGCGGCCCTGCGCACGGCCTTCCTCGATTTCGCCAACCAGGTTCCTTTCTACGGTGTGGTCGTGGTGTGCGCGGACAATCCGACGGCGGCCGGGCTTGTGCCCGAGCTGGTCAAGCGGCACATCACCTACGGCCTGGGCGCTGGCGACTACCGTGGCGAAATCATGGCCGCGGACGCCCAAGGTACGCGATTGCACATCACCGTGCGGGGCAAGGCACGCGGCGAGCTCGTGGTACGCATGCCGGGCGTTCACTACGCGCAGAACGCGCTGGCCTCGCTGTGTGTGGCCGACGTGTTCGACGTTCCCTTTCAAGCCACCTGCGAGGCGTTGGCCGGATTCGGCGGCGTGGATCGCCGATTCTCCGTGCGTGGCGAGGCCGGCGGGATCTTGGTGGTCGACGACTACGGTCACCATCCGACGGAAATGGCCGCGACGATTGCCGCCGCCAAGCTCTACGGCCGGCGTCTGGTGGTCGCCTTCCAGCCACACCGTTTTTCGCGCACCAAGGATCTGATGTCGGCGTTCGCACCGGCGCTGTCTGGCGCCGACGAGGTTGTTCTGACCGATATCTATGCGGCCGGGGAAGCGCCCATCGCGGGCGTGGACATCCAGTCGCTCTTGCGTACGTTCCCGGCGGCGGCCAAGGTTGCCTATGCCCCGCGCAAGGAGTTGGCTGACCGGCTCATGGCGCAGCTCACGGCCGGGGATCTGCTGCTCGTGCTAGGCGCGGGCGATATCACCCAGGTTGCGACCGACGTGCTGGCGCGATTGGCACCTAGCCTGTGAAAACCGCGAGAATGCGTTCGACGGACCAGTAGGCTGCGGTCGATCCCAGGGCATAGACTAGTCCGCGTCCGAACACCGCTCGCCTCAGCCGCAGGCGGGTTACCAGCCATCGTAACGCGAACACCAAGGCGATCGCACCGAGCTGACCTACCTCGACGCCGACGTTGAAGAAGAAGAGCGCCGTCGGCACGTGCCTCTCGGGGAGACCGATGGCCAGCAGCGAGGACGCGAAGCCGAGGCCGTGTAGCAGGCCGAACGCGAATGCCACGATCCAAGGCGCCCGGCGAGCCAGCGAATCTTCGGGTCGCAGGCATTCGCCACACACCAACACGATCGAGAGCGCGATAGCAGCTTCGACGGGCGGCGAGGGCAGGCGCAAGAGCCCGAGCACAGCACAGGCCAGCGTCAGGCTGTGCGCAATGGTGAAGGCCGTAATACTGGCGATGAGTTTCTTTCCTCTTCGAACAAGCAGAGCGAGCGCGACGACGAACAGAAGATGATCGAAGCCCGTCAAGATGTGCTCGATACCCAGCCTCGTGTAATCGCGAGCGATCGGCTTCAAGAAGCGAATGCCAGCGGAAGCCGGGATGCCATAGACCGTCAAATGCGGGGAGCTACCGGTCACCACGCGAAGCAACCGGGTGCCATTGCGCCATTCGATATCGACCATCAAATGGGTTTCGCTGCCCGTGAGCCAAGGGAATTCAAGGGAGCCGACCATCCCACCGTCGCCGCACTCGACGAAGGGCCCCTGCATGCGACAGGGCGACGGAAACGCGGCCGGTGTTGCTAGCTCCCGCTCAAGGGCGGATGAGCTCGCCTGCCAGCGTAGGAGAAAGCGGCCGTCGCTCACTTCGGTAAGCGAAAGCGACGCGGTATTGAGCTCGTGCCCCTGTGCTGCGCCCGTCGCCAGGAGCAGGCCGGCCGCGGTCACTAGCATGGCGTGGGATCGGCTCACGGGGCTTCCTCGAATCGGTAGCGGCTGACGACCACCTGGGTAGTCCGCTCGACGGCTTGCCGCTGCATCGCGGTCGTCCAATCGGCGGCCAGGCTGGGCCGAATCGCGTCCCGGCTGGGAAGGCCGCCCTCGATACCGTCGAGGCGAACCAGCAGCAGGCTTGCGTCGCTGCCCTGCGCTTGCCATTGCCCGATGGGCTGGCTGCACATCTTCTCCGCCAGGACGGGTCCGAATTTTTCCTTCAGCTGATCGCGCGTCAAGTTGCCGCTCAGAATCGGACGCCCCAGCTTGGCCGGACTCGCACCGACCGATAGTGCATGCTCGTAACTAGAACGCAGGTTCTCTGCCGAAGGCTCGGCTTTCGGGAATGCCACGGACTCGAAGTCGTAGCGCAGAGGCGTCTCGTAGGCGGCGCGATGCGAGGCCAGCCACGCATCGAGCTCGGCATCGGTCGGGTCACGCCTCGGCATTTCCTGCACGGCGCGTGCACGTATCTTGTCGGCCAGGACGGTTCGGATCGTCGCATCTTCCCGGTCCAGCCTTTCCCGGAGCGCTTCTCGGTACAGGGCCTCGTCGCGCTTCCAGCCATCGACAGCTGCGGTCAGATCCGCGGGGCTGGGCGGCCGGCCGGTGCTGTCGAGAATTCGTCGCGCTAAGTCGGCCTTCAGTCCAGCGCTGACGACGATCACGCGCGGATCTCCAACGACCAGCCGGTGCGCGAGAAAGAGCAGCGCCCCGACCATGAAGAAGTGAACCGTGGGCTCGCGCAGTAGCCGGGTGGCCCTGGTCGGCCACGAACCAGGGCCGCTAGTCATCGTCCCCGCTTGTGTGGCAATGGACGTTGGTCGAAGTTGACAACAGCACGCGCACCCTGATGGCCAAAACCTAGCACACGCGATCCGGCGAGCTACTGCGATCCTTGCGGCCTTGGGATTCGAGCGTACTATCCGGGCCGGAAAACGACCATGGTCCAGGAGAGCGGAGAGTTCGAGTCCGGGTTGCGGCCTGCCGCGGTGGTGTGCGCTGATGTCGAGCGCTACGCCTCGCTGGTGGACCAGCACGAGTTTCTACTGAAGTTCGACCATTTGATGGGCAAGTTGGGGCAGGGGATCCGCGACGATCTGCGTGCCAGCCTAGGTGAGGGAGTGGCCAGACGGTACGTTGTGAAGCCCGCGGGCGACGGCGTGCTCTTGGTCTACCCGGGCGACATCAAGAAGGCACTTGAGCACGCCTGGCGCATTCATGACCATTTCAACACCCGGGCCGGCCGCGAGCGGCAGCGGCAGTACGGTCTTTGGCCCTTCCAGGCGCGCATCGCGGTCCACTACGGCGACGTGGAATTGATCGAGAGCAGCCCCTTCAACGATGCCCCGGATGCGTTCGGCAAGACCATCGTGACCTGCTCGCGCCTAGAGCCAGCGACGGTGCCGGGGATGGTCTGGGTCACCGACGCCGCCGTCGAGGCTGCGGCAGCCGAAGGGCTGGGGGCGAGCTACGGATTCCAGCAGATCGGCATGGTCGATCTGGCCAAACAGGCGGGCCGGGTGCTCGCGCACAATCTTGTCCGCACCGATAAGAAGAGCACGCAGTGGGGGGCCTTGGCGGTCAAGCGCTACCCCAAAGGAATCCAGGCCGACGTGTACGTGCTGGTCCATCGCCCGGCCGAACGACTGCCCACGGTTCACCTGGCCTGGGGGGCTTCCCACTGCGTGGTCCACCACTCCGAGCTCAACCCCGAGCGCCGCGCCTACCGCATCAAGCACAAGCTGCTGGGGTCGGAAACCGACCTGCCTCTGCTGGTGGTCCACACCGATCCCCCCTGCCGTGTGGAGTTTCCCGAGCTCGATTTCGCAGCAGATGGCAGCGCGACCATCAAGGCCGGGCTGCCCGCATCCCTGGAGGGCATCCAGGAAGTCGACACCGAATCCGATCGCTGGTACCTCCTGCCCCGGCACGCGTAAGTGAAAAATTTGGAGGGATAGGCAAGTCGGGCGATCTTCACCCTGTGCGTGAAGATGGCGATACTAGCCTCCTGACGGCCGGCCGATCGGCGTGGCCGTTCCGCGTTCAGCGGGAAGGACGGCCGTGCTGAACGTCAACCAGGCCGCGCTTGACGTCGAGGCGCCGCGCGCCGGGGTTTTGCGGCGCAAGCGGCGGAACCGTCGCGTCGCGATCCAGCGCCCAAGCCTGACCAACGCGGTGGCGGGCGCGGGCGCCAAACTCGGGCGCGCCAGCCTGCGGGTGGGGCGTGTGGTTGGCAAATTGGTTCTGCTCTTGTCGGTGATCGTGGGCTGCCTCTACGGTGGGCGCTGGGCGATTCGCCACGTGGTGGATTCGCCCCGCTTCCAGATCCAGGCCATTGAATGTTCGCCCACGCCTCACCTTGGGCAGGCCGAGGTTCTGGGCCTGGCCGCGGTTTCGCCGGGGGACAAGTTGCTTGGCGTCGACACCGACGCGGTGGCTGCGCGCATTGCCGCGCATCCCTGGGTGGCCAGCGTGCGCGCCAGCCGCCGCCTGCCATCCTCCCTTGTCATCGAGGTCAGCGAGCGCCACGCGGTGGCGGTGGCCGCGCTTTCAGGCCTGTACCTGCTCGATGAGAGTGGCCGGCCTTTCAAACGCGCAACCATGGACGAGGCCGATGGCTTGCCTGTGCTGACCGGAATCGATCGCGCCCGCTACGCGCAGATGCGCGACGTGAGCGAAGCAGCGTTTCGCGAAGCCCTGGCGGTTTTGCGCCAGTACAGCGAACGACCGGGACGTCCGCCGGTGGGAGAGATCAGCATCGATCCAGGCTTCGGTTTCTCGCTGCTGCTGCTCGAAGGCGGCGCCGAGATTCGGCTGGGCCAGGGA
>Ga0302321_100003416_pt1 | contig 13623 bp, 11 predicted proteins | sample Fen_T0_1_FD_202505 | JGI IMG/M metagenome (GOLD analysis project Ga0302321, IMG submission 202505) | Peat permafrost microbial communities from Stordalen Mire near Abisko, Sweden - Fen_T0_1 | ecosystem: Environmental > Terrestrial > Soil > Wetlands > Permafrost | place: Sweden: Abisko...
CGTCTGCCGCTCCGCTCTCGACGAACTGCGCGGCCTGCGCTACGTTCTCGCCAAGCACCAGCCGTCCGCGCTCGGTGCTATCGACGCCCAGGGAGCGCAGCGCCGCCACAGCGGCCCGGCCGTAGGGGGCATGCTCAGGATTCGCAATGGCGATCGTGCGCGCACCCGGGTCGCGCAACACCGCTTCCGGTCCGCAGAGCGCGGCGAGAGGTGATCGCGCCGGCACCCACAGCACGAGATGACCGCGCGCGTACACGAACAGCGTGTCAGCCTCAGCCTGTCCGTGCTCGACCAGGCGGCGTGCGTAGCCGATGTCCGCCGAGAGGAAGAGATCGAAAGGCGCCCCGTTCTCGATTTGCGCCAGCAGACTGCCTGACGCACCGTAGGACGCCTTGATCTCGTAACGCGGCTGCTGCGCGGCGAATGCTGCCGCCGTGCCTTCCAGCGCGAATCTTAGGTCGGACGCAGCAGCCACCAGCACGGTCTCGCGATCGGCAGCAGGCGCCGTCGGGGCTGCGCTCGCAGCCATGACAGCGATCGCCGACCGCAGCAGCGTGCGCATGGGTCTATGCGAGCAGGTATGCGGCTGCCGGCTCGCGCGATTCGAGGGCGTCGAGAATGGTGTCGACAGCCTCTTCGCTCTCAACCTTCCCGTACCAGACGTTGTCGGGATAGACGACCATGATCGGCCCACGGTCGCAGGCTTTGAGGCAGCCGGTGCTGGACACGGCGGCCTCAATGCCGCGATTTGCCAGCTCTTGCTCGATGTATTGCAGGAGTGGCAGCGATCCCTTGCGATGGCAGGCTCCCTGCGAGCTGCCGGCGAGACGAAAGCTGGCGCAGACGAAGATGTGTTTGTCAGGCTTCTTCATGCTCTCTCTCCTTCTTTATCCACATCCATTGCCGGTACCCGAGCAGGCTTCGCCGCAGGCGCGCGGTTTGACGCGCAGCGTCTTTGGGACTTCGCCCCCACGGAACAGCGGTTCGAGCGCGTCCTGCGCCAAGCCCTCGATGAGCTGCACGTCGATCCCGTGACGCGCGAGCACGCGCCGCGGCGTCTCTCCAGCCCCGCTCGCCAGGACGACGCTACAGTCGTCCAGCAGACGCGCCATCTCGGCCCAGCGTTCCGGGCCTGATCCGGGTGTGGGCGCCGAGCGCTGGCCGATGAGCTCGATGCGTCCGCTCCGACGGCCATAGATCCACAGCCCGCGTGCCTCGCCCAGGTGCTGATTGACGAACAGGCCTTCCATGCTCGCGATGGCCACGTTCGGTCGCGCGTCGGTCAGCCGCGGCCGGGTCGCCTCTTGCAGCAACGCCGCTATCGCTGGGTCTGGCTCTGCTCCGAGCAGGCCGACCGCGTCGGCGCGGCAGCGCTGGCAATGGCTCATCTGCCGCACGTGGCCCGCAGCGGCGGCCCGCACACGTGCCATGGTGGCGTCATCTGGTGGCGGCACGTGCTCGAAGGCGGTGCCGGCGACGTGGTACATGGGGATACAGTTGTGTACGTCGACGCCCAGCCCCGCGAGTGTGGCCGCGATCTCCTCGACGTGCTCATCGTTGATGCTAGTGACGACGACGGTGTTGACCTTGACAGCCACGCCGTGGCTCTTGAGAGCGCGGATGCCGCTCGTCTGTCCGGCCAGCAGCAGCTCGGCCGCCTCGCGACCGCGATACGCGCGGCGCTCATGCCGCACCCAGCTGTAGAGGCGCGCTCCGATCTCAGGGTCCACGGCGTTCAGCGTCACGGTCACGTGACTCACGCCGATGCGAGCCAGTTCCTCCGCACACGGCGCGAGCGCTAGGCCGTTCGTGGCCACGCACGTCAGCAGATCGGGATGGCGCTCGCGCACCAAGCGCAGCGTCTCGAACGTGAGGTCGGCGCTGGCCAAGGGATCGCCCGGACCGGCGATGCCCACGACGCTGAGCTGCGGCACGCGCGGTCGAACGGCGTCGAGCCACGCCGCTGCCTGGGCCGGAGTGAGCAGGGCGCTGGAGACTCCCGGCCGCGACTCGTTCGGACAGTCCGAGCGCCGGTCGCAGTAGCCGCACTGCACGTTGCACGTCGCGGCCACAGGCAGATGGATGCGCGCGTGGGTGTGGCGCCGGGCGTCATCAAAGCAGGGATGGCCGTCGTGCGTCATGGTCTCCTCCCGCTACTGGTAACTGAATCCGACCGGCGACGACTCCTGTTGCCGCTCGAGCAGCGCGTTGACGATGCGATCGTACATTTGCTGCGCGCCGCGGTAGCCGAGATGCAGCAGCCGCTGCCCGCCGAAACGGTCATGAATCGGAAAGCCCAGGCGTACGAGCGGCACGCCCAGACGCCGCGCAACGGTGTGGGCCTTGCTGCTGCCCAGAACGAGATCAGGCGCGAGCGGCTGAGCGGCCTCGAACACGGATTCGAAGTCGCTGTCGGCCATCAGTTGCACCGGCTCGCGGGAGTGGCGCGCGGCTGCTTGGAGCGCTTCGGCCAAGGCCGGTGTCCGGGCAGCGCTGGCGCACAGCACCGGCGCCATGCCGATCTCGTCAAGGAATGTGCTGAGCCCGACGAGCAGGTCGTGATCAGCGACGATGAGCGCGCGCTTGCCGGAGACATACTTGTGGCCGTCGATCAGCGCATCCACCAGCCGGCCGCGCTCTCGGCGATGGCGTCCTGCGACCTCGCCACCGGCCAGCCGCACCAGGTTGTCGAAGAACGCATCGCTCGCCCGGACGCCGATCGGCGCATCGAGACGCACGCGCGGGACGCGGAAGCGCGTCTCGAGCAGCGCGCCCGCTGTCTCGGCACCGCCGTGCGTCAGCTCGATCGTCGCTCGGCTGCGCCCCATGCCGCGCACCGACGCCAGCGGCGTACCGCCCTCAGGGACTCGCTCGTACTCGGACCACGACGCGCCGTCCAGCGTGTCCGAATAGTCCGGGAAGAGCGTGACCGCGAGGCCGAGGTCTGACATGATCTCTGCCAGATAGCGCAGGTCAGCGGGCGAGATCATGCCAGGCAGCAGGTTGACGCTGTCGGAGACTGCACCGCCCTCGGCCAGACGCGCGACCATGGCGCGCGTCGCCGCAGCGAATCCCTCCGCTTGAGTTCCGGCGTAAGCCGGAGTCGAGGCGTGGATGATCTCGGGCAGGCTGCGCCCGACGCGCTTGCGCCGGTACTGCTCGAGGTACAGCCCCACGTCGTCGCCGATGGTCTCTGCCAGGCAGCTCGTGGCAATGCCGATGGCCCGGGGCTCGTATTGCCGCGCGACGTTGTCCAACGCCGTCTTCAGGTTTTCGCCGCCGCCGAAGATCGCCGTGGCCTCGGTGAAGCTCGACGACGCCACGTCCACGGGCTCGCGAAAATGGCTGATCAGGTACCGGCGCATGTACGTGGCGCAGCCCTGTGAGCCATGCACCAGAGGCACGCAGCCCTCAAGACCCCGAAAGGCGAGACAGGCGCCGAGCGGTGCGCACACACCACATGCGTTGCGAATGGCCACGAAGTCGGGACGCCCGGCGCGCTCGACAATGCCGGCGGTCTTCATTGCGTGGCCCTCGCCGCGGCACGGCCCGCACGCGCGGGAGCCAGGTCCCAAACCGGGCTCAGCACCGAGGCATACACCTCGCGGCAGAAGTTGCCCATGCCGACGAAGCCCGCCAGTGGACGTTTGCGCTCGTGGTTGTGGTCGCAAAACGCGATGCCGAGCTTGTACGCGATCGGGCGCTCTTTGACTCCGCCGATCAGAAGGTCCACGTCCTGCTCGAGACAGAAACGCGCCAGCTCCAACGGGTTGGTATCGTCGACGATGATCGTGCCCTCGTCGCAGATCGACCGCAGGTGCTCATAGTCGTCGCGGTTGCCCGTCTGTGAGCCGACCACCGCGGTGACCATCCCGAGACGCCGCAGCGCGCGCACCAGCGAGAAGGCCTTGAAGGCGCCGCCGACGTACACCGCGGCGCGGCGATCGGTGAGGCCGGCGCGGCAGCGCTCGATCTCCGGCAGCACGGCCTCGGTCTCGCCGCGCACCAGCTCGGCCGTGCGCGCGAGCAACTCGTCGCCGCCGAAGAAGCGCGCCACCTCGTAAAGCGCCGCCGCCGTGTCTTCGAGCCCGAAGTACGACACGCGCTTCCAAGGCGTGCCGTAGCGCTCCTCGAGCCGCTTGGCCAGGGGCGTCATCGAGCCCGAGCACTGCACGAGGTTCAGTTGCGCCGTGTGTGCGCGCTGCACTTCGGCCACGCGGCCGTCGCCGGTGAGGCAGGCCACGACGTTCACGCCCATGCGGCGGTAGTAGTCCTTGACGATCCAGCTCTCGCCAGCGACGTTGAAGTCCCCGAGCACGTTGATCGACAGCGGCGCGGTCGGCGCCTCGACCGAGCCGACGATCTTTTCGAGGGCGGCGCAGGCCGCTGCGTAGCCGTCCTTCTTCGTGCCTCCGAAACCGGCGGAGTGGACTGCCAGCACCGGAAAGCCGACATCGGCCGCGACGTGCCGGCAGACAGCATCGACGTCGTCGCCGATGAGACCGGCGATGCAGGTCGCGTAGACAAAGGCCGCGTTGGGCTTGTAGCGGGTGATCAGCTCTCTGAGCGCGCGCTCCAGCTTGCGCTCGCCGCCGTGCACGACGTCCTGCTCGCGCAGGTCTGTGGAGAAGCTCAGGCGATGGAGCTCCGGGCCTGACGAGAGCGCGCCGCGGATGTCCCACGTGTAGGCCGCACAGCCGACCGGGCCGTGCACGAGGTGCAGCGCGTCAGCGATCGGGTAGAGCACGACGCGCGCGCCGCAGAAGACACAGGCGCGTTGGCTGACCGAGCCAGCCACGCTGGCGCGATCGCAGACCAGCGCCTGCGAGTCGCTTCCTGTGCGGAGCACCTGTGCCTTGCGCGCATCGAGGATCTCGATCATCGCAGCCTCACATCACGAGCTCGAAACTCTCCTCCGGCGCGTCGCGATCCTGCTGGTCGAGGATGACGTTCAGCATGCGTTCGAGCAGACGCAGCGCGCCGCGATAGCCGACGATCGGGAAGTACTGGTGGCCGACGCGGTCGTAGATCGGAAAGCCCATGCGCAGGAGCGGGACGCCCTCGTCGCGGGCGATGTACTTGGCGTAGGTGTTGCCGAAGAGCAGGTCCGGCTTGCGGTTCTTGATGAGCTGGTGCAAGAGGAACAGATCTGCGCCCGGCCCCTGCCGCACGACGACGTCGCCCCCAGCCACCTCGCGCATGCGGCGCTCGAAGCGCGGGCCGGTGGGCGTGCCGGTGACGGCGTACAGCACGCGCATGTCCAGATCGGCGAGGAACTGGGCCAAAGGCAGCAGATGGTCCGGATCGCCGGCCAGGGCCACGGTCTTGCCGTGGAAGTACTGGAGCATGTCCGCCATCACGTCGACGGTCTGTCCGCGCTCGACCGTGAGCGCCTCCGGCACGTGGACGCCAGCCACCTTGCGCAGCGTGTCGACGAACGCGTCCGTCGCGCGCACGCCGATCGGCAGCTCAAGCACCTCGCACGGCACCTTGCACTTCGTGTCGAGCAGCTTGGCAGCGGGCGTGGACGCGGCTCGGCCCAAGCCGACGGTGAAGAGGCCGTCTCCGCTGCGCGTGAGGTCGGCGAGCGTTGTGCCGCCGCGCGGATACATGCGGAACTTTCCGGTGAGAGGGCCGTTGACCACCTCGGAAGTGTCGGGGAACAGGATGTGCCGCACGCCCATGACCTCGACGATGCGGCGGATCTCGGCCATGTCCGAAGGCTCGACAAAGCCGGGAATGAGATTGACGTGGCGTCGGGGCCCCTCGCTGCGCGTGGCACAGGCGCTCACCATGCCCTGCACCATGTTTGCGAAGCCCGTGACGTGCGAGCCCTTGAAGCTCGGCGTGTTCGCGTGGAAGACGCGCTTGCCGCGCGGGATCTTACCCTCACGTTCGGCCTTGGCGATGATCTGGGACATGTCGTCGCCAATGACCTCGGAGAGACAGGTGGTGTGCACGGCGATCACGTCCGGGTCGTAGAGCGCGAAGACGTTGGAGATGGAGTCCAGCAGGTTGGCCTGACCACCGAAGACAGAGGCCCCCTCGGTGAACGAGCTGGTGGTGGCCATCACAGGGTCCTTGTAGTGCCGTGTGAGCGCGCTGCGATGGTAGGCGCAGCAGCCCTGCGAGCCGTGGCTGTGGGGCAGGCACTTGTGGATGCCCAGGGCCGCATACATGGCGCCCACCGGCTGGCAGGTCTTGGCGGGGTTGATCGTGAGCGCGCCACGCGCGCTGATCTCGATGGGTGTGTGTCGGAGCAGCATGGGTTCTCCTAACTCCAGGCGTAGCTGCCGAGCAGCTCGGGACTGTCGTCCCAAGGCGCGCGGGCGAGGCTGAAGACCTTGGTGTTCACGAGGCGGTCGATCTCGCGATAGAAGTTGATCGCCCCGCGGAAGCCGGCGTACGGCCCGCTGTAGTCGTAGCTATGGAGCTGCTTGAGCGGCACCCCGCTCTTCTGGATGACGTACTTCTCCTTGATGCCTGCGCAGAAGATCGCAGGGTGGTAGCGCTCGATGAGCAGCTCGGCCTCGTGGTGGTTGAGATCGTCGATGACCAGCGCACCCACCGGCATCTCGGGGATCATGCCCGCGTACTCCCCCAGGCGCACTCCGCGCTCTTCGAGCGCGGCGCGCTCGGCCTCGGTCTTGCGCGGCCGGAAGCGCTCGGCGTCTGGTCCGACCGTGAGCTCCTCGATATTGCGCGTATCGGCATCGACCGCGATCGATGGAATGACCTGCCGCCCCTCGTAGTCGTCCCGGTGCGCAAACTCATAGCCCGCGGCGATGGTACGCATGCCCATCTCGGCGAACAGCTCCTGATAGTGGTGCGCACGCGACCCGCCCACGAAGAGCATGGCCAGCTTGCCCTCACAGCGCTCCGCCACCTCGGCCCGTACGCTCTCGACCGCCGGCATCTCCTCGGCCACGACGCGCTCCACCTGCGCGATCAGCTCCGCGTCGCCGAAGTAGGCCGCGATCTTGCGCAGCGACTTGGCGGTCGCCTCGGCCCCGACGAAGTTGATCTTGATCCAGGGAATGCCGTACTTCTTCTCCATCATCTCAGCCATGTAGTTGATCGAGCGGTGGCACATGACGGCGTTGAGGTCAGCGGTGTGCGCGCTGGCGAACTCGTCGTACTCGGAGTTGCCACTGAACGTCGAGTGCAGCGTCAGGCCGCAGGCAGCGATCAGGCGCTCGATCTCGAAGGCGTCGCCGCCGATGTTGTACTCGCCGAGGATGTTCAGGCGAAAGCGGCCCCTTTTCGGCTTTTCGAGCGTGCCCACGACGTCGGTGAAGACCTTGTTGTTGGCCACGTGGTGTCCGGCAGATTGGCTGACGCCCTTGTAGCCCTCGCAGCTGAAGCCGAAGATGTTGACACCCGGATACTTCTCCTCCATCTCGCGCGCCACGGCGTGCACGTCGTCGCCGATCAGGCCCACGGGACAAGTCGAGAAGATGCCGATGGCCTTCGGATGGAACAGGGCGATGGCCTCGTCAATGGCCTGCTTGAGCTTCTTCTCTCCGCCGAAGATGATCTCCTCCTCCTGCAGGTCCGTGGACAACGCGTACGGCATGTAGTTCGGATCGGCGTCGCTCACCGGCCGCGTCTGATTGCGCCTGGTGAGCCAGCTGTAGAAGCCGCAGCCGATCGGACCGTGGGTGATCTGGAGGATGTCGCGCGTGGGACCGAGGACGACGCCCTTGCAGCCGGCGTAGGCGCAGCCACGCATCGTGAGAATGCCCGGGATCGTGCGCGCGTTGGCCAGGATCTGGGGCAACGCCTCGCCTTCGGCCGCGCGAGCGACGACGATCTGCTTGGCGCGTTTGCGCGCCACCTTGGTGGGATAGCGAGCGAGCAATTCTTCTTTGATCCGCTCGCCCTCTTCGATGGTCTGAACCAGTGCGCCCGGCTTTTCCATGGCTTCCTCCCTGACGGCCAGTTCACGCCCGTGCCGACGCGGCCTAGCTCGCGTCCAGTGTCGCGTCCCCGCACTCTCCGGTGCGGATGCTGATCGAGTCCTCGACCGGTAGGACGAAGACCTTGCCGTCGCCGGCCTTGCCTGTCTGATTGGCGCGCACGATCGCGCCGACCGTCGCCGGCACCAGACGGTCCGGCACGACGATGCTGACCATGCGCTTGGGGATCAGACGCTGGCTGCTACCCAGATGCGCAATGGCTTCCTCGTAGCCTTGTTCTGCGCCGCGCAGCACGGCGAAGTCGACCAGCCCCTTGCCGCGTCCCAGGCACTCCTTCGCGTGCGCCGAGGGAATGCCCGCCTCGGCCAGCGCGCGCTTGGTGGCGCCGATCTTGTTCATGCGCACGATCGCCAGCACCTCCTTCATGACGCCTTCTCCAGCAGGCCGGGGCCGACCTCTTTCACGCCAGAGCTGACCGTGTAGACCTCCTCGACAGGCGAGACGAAGATCTTCCCGTCACCGTAGGCGCCCTTCTCGCCGGTGCGTGCGGCAGCGATGACCGTCTGGATCACGAGGTCCTTCTCGGCGTCGCGCACCACGATCAGCAGCAGCTCCTTGGGGATCTCGTCGTAAGTCACGTCGCCGATCTTGATGCCGCGCTGTTTGCCGCGGCCCGAGACGCCGATACGCGTCACGGCCGGAAAGCCCTCGGCCATCAGGCTCTCCAGCACGGCATCGACTCTTTCCGGACGCACGATCGCTCTGATCATCAGCATGGCGTGGTCTCCTTCCCCATCAAGCCGCGATGCCGTACTCGATCAGCAGGGTCTCGAGCTCGTCCCCCGGCAGCGGCGTGGGGATGACGAACATCTCGTTCTCGTCGATGGCCTTGGCCAAGGCGCGGTACTCGTCCGCTTGGCCGGCGGTCGCATCGAACTCGATCACCGTCTTGCGGTTGATCTCCGCGCGCTGCACGACGTTGTCGCGCGGGACGAAGTGGATCATCTGGGTGCTGAGCTTCTTGGCAAGCTGCTCGATCAGCGCGCGCTCGTTGTCCACTTTGCGGCTGTTGCAGATCAGGCCACCTAGCCGCACGCCGCCGGCCTCGGCGAATTTCACGATACCTTTGCAGATGTTGTTGGCAGCGTACATGGCCATCATCTCTCCGGAGACGACGATGTAGATCTCCTTCGCCTTTCCCTCACGGATCGGCATGGCGAAGCCCCCGCACACGACGTCGCCCAGAACGTCGTAGAACACATAGTCGAGGCCGTGCTGCTCAGAATAGGCGCCGAGCTGCTCGAGCAGATTGATCGAGGTGATGATGCCGCGCCCGGCGCAGCCGACGCCCGGCTCCGGGCCGCCGGATTCCACGCAGCGCGTACCGGAGAAGCCCGCCTTGACGACATCCTCGAGATCGAGGTCCTCGCCCTCGCTGCGCAGCGTGTCGAGCACCGTGCGCTGGGACAAGCCGCCGAGCAGCAGCCGGGTGGAGTCAGCCTTCGGATCGCACCCGACTACCATCACTTTCTTGCCCACCTCTACCAGCGCCGCCACGGTATTCTGCGTCGTGGTCGACTTGCCGATTCCGCCCTTGCCGTAGATCGCGACCTTTCTCACGATGTTTCTCCTTTTCGGATGAATCCACCGGCCTGCGAGGCCTCGTAAACACACTGGTGGCTATTGCAAGCAGCGGACCAACGGTGCCGATCGGCCGAAAGACACGGGAAGGCGTTGAGTGGGCTGAGTTTGCGGTGAATGCGCGAGACGAGTTCATTCTCGCGGGACGCTCCATATCTGTAGGACGCCCTGCGCGGGGCGACATTCGTAGTGCCGTGGGAACCTGCGTAGACGCAGTCCCTCATCGCTGGCAAGACATCGACGGCCTCCATCTGCTCCCACCGACGCGCTGACGAGCCTGCACAAGACTGCGCACTTCAAATCCGTAGGACGCGCACCGTGAAGCGACATTCGGCGCTCTGGCGCTTCGCTGAGACGCCGTCACCCGCGTCCGACTGTCGCGCGGAGAACCGGACCGCAAAGAGCGGCGCCGGGCGAGCACGGTCATGAAGGATGTCTCCGATCAGCGGCCAGTTGACGATGTCCTTTGCCCGCACGAGGGCTACCTCACGATCCACGCAGAGGCTGGGCTCGAGGTCGTCGAGATCTACCGGCCCCTCGGAAGAGCCGATGAAGCGCAAGCCTGGGTCAACGAAACTCGCGTCGCACCGTGGTCCTCTACGTGCTCGAGGCTTGCCGGCCGTAGAAGGCTATACTCGGGCGATCAGGCGCGATGAGCGACGCTAGGACGCGGCCCGTGCGAGTGCTGGAATTGGCCTGCGGGTCGGGAATGACCCGCATCGCAGTGGGACGGCGCCTGCTCACGCGCGAGATCCACTACACGGGCATCGACAGGAACCGGTCGCGCCTCGAGGCTATCGAGGCGCTCACGCGTGCCGCTGCCAAGGCGCTCCTGCCCACGGACCCCGCAAGCGAGATCACGATCAGCGTGCCTCTGGGTGATGCCTATGCACTGAACGGGCGGGTCAAAGCGCGCTTTGTCAAGGCCGAGCTGAACCTGAACGATCCGGACGCGCTCGCGCGCGAGCTCGGCGCATTGCTGGGCAAGGAGCGCTTTGACGAGGTCCACGTCCATCTCCTGCACCCCGGCAAGCACGGTTGTCAGCCCACTGGCCCGCGGGTCCTGCGCGTTCTCGCAAAGCACCTGCGGCCAGGGGCGCGGCTCTACCATCTCTTCCAGCACTCAAGCCCGTTCTTCGACTTTCAGCCTGAGCGCCCAGGTCCCTCCCGTGAAGGGTTGTGCCCGGCTGCCGGCGCGCCCGGCGACGCGATCGGGCGCAATGAGACGCGCTTCGGAAAGGTCGCTGCGCAAGCAGGTCTCGCGCTGGAAAAGTGCGGCCACCGCTGGGAGAGGATTCGGGGCAACGCGAATTGGGTGACGCGTCGCTTCGCCGGCGCCGAGCCCGATCGCCATTCCGCGGAGGCCTACCAACGCGTGGCAGAGCAGTACTCCGGCTATTCCCGATACGCCAGCCACTTCGTGATCCTCAGAAAGAGGGTACGGCGACCAGCTGCGCCACGGCGCGCTCGTGCCCGGCGCTTGACCGGCGTTTGAGCGCGGAATACGCTCTGCCGATTCGCCGGGGAATGGCCCGGGTGAGGTGAATGCATGCGCCGTCTGTGCGAACTCGTGGCCCTGTCGCTGTCGATCTCGGCCAGCTCTACCTGGGCTGTCGAGGCCACTGGATCCATGACCGCGGAGGAGGTCAGCGCGCTGGCGCGCGAGGTATCTGCCAGGGTGGAGCAGATCCGCGGCGCGCACTTCACGCGGCCGGTGTCGGTGCGCATTGTGGACGCGGCCACAGCCCGCGCCCACTTCCGCGAGCGGCTCTTGAAGTTCTGGCCGCCCGATCAGGTGCGCTACGACCAGCGCGTCTACGAGCAGTTGGGCATGCTCAAGCCGGGCACCGATCTGATGAAGACGCTGCTCGACGTGCTCGAGGAGCAGGCCGGAGCCTACTACGATCCTGAGAACGACACGTTCTTCGTCTTGAAGGGCATGCCACGCTCGACTGCGCCGGTCCTCATGGCCCATGAGCTGACGCACGCGCTCGACGATCAGCGCTTCAACATCGACGGCACTCTGGCCAAGCTCAAGGAGGACGACGACCGCGCGACGGCCTATACCGCGGTCGTGGAAGGCACAGGCACGGTGGTCATGAGTCTCTTCATGCTCCAGGAGATCCAGGCCGGCCGCCTCAGCATGAACGCGGTGACTGAGTTGCAGAAGAGCGAGGCCGGGCAGGCGGCGAAGCTACAGGCAGCGCCACCTTTGATTCAGCGCGGCCTGATCGCGCCCTACCAGATCGGCCAGGCCTTCCTGCTGCACGGCGATCCCACGCAGTATGCGACCTTTCGCCCGAGCGATGCGGACCGCGCTTTCAAGGACCCGCCTCAGTCCACCGAGCAGATCATCCACAGCGAGAAGTATTGGGACCCGGCGCGGCGCGATGCACCGCGGATCGTCAACCTACCTGATCTCGCTGGCACGCTCGGCGCAGGGTGGAAACAGGTCGCCACTGGCACGCTCGGCGAGCTGACGCTGGCTGTGCTCACCGGCCTGGGTCCAGTGGATCTGGCCTCGACAAGGTCAGCAGAACCCCAGAACTGGACGAATCGCGCTGCCACGGGCTGGGGCGGCGACACCTACCAGCACTACGCGAACGGCCCACGCGCGCTGACAGTCCTGGCTGGCGTGTGGGATACGCAAGAGGACGCCGCGGAGTTCGTCACCGCACTCAAGCCTTTGCCCGGCCGCAACGCTTGGCGACGCGGTGACACCACGGTTGTCATCGCCGGCGACGCGCCCATGGCTCAGGAAGCCTTGGCCGAAGCGGTGTTCACGGCGCTCGCAAAGGGACGCGCGGCCGGAACGCCCACCGCGCACTAATCGACGTCTTGCGCAGAGCCAGCGGCCGAGCCAGGCGCCGGCTGGCTGGCCGGCACGTAGCGCGTCAACATGTAGTGCGTGCCGCCGGCCGAGAAATGGCGGATCACGACCTGCTGCCAGCGCGTCGACGGTAGGCGCTGCTCGACGCTCGTGGGCGTGCCCCACCACAATCGCCGCCAGTCAGCGCTGTCGAGGACGCGAGGCAGGATCAGCTCGTCCGGGGCAAGAGAGGCCGTGTGCGCGAAGTGGCCCACGTCTTCCGCGGACGGCGCCAGCAGACAGTGCATGACCGGCGAGCGCACGCCTCGCTGGGCCAGGTAGTAGCGCAGCCGGTTCGAGGCGCGCGGCGAGTCCGTGAGCACGACGTCCCCGCCCTGATATCGCTGAGCGAGGAAGTCTGCCGCGCGGATCTCAGCCAGGGGCTCGCCAGGCACCTGCGCCTTGGCGCGCACGAGCCAGAGCACCGAGAGGCCGACGAGCGAAGCGACCAGGCCGACGCGCAGCCAGATGATCCGCGCTGCGAGCGCACGGCCGGCCCAGAAGATCAGCAGGAAGACCTGCGCAGGTACGAGGTAGCGCGGCAGGAAGATCGAGCGAGGCGTGGCGATCGAGATCGCAAGGCCCAGCAGCCACGGCACAGCTGCCTGAACCAAGACGAACAGCGACACTCGGTCTGCGCGCCATGTCGCGGCGAGCGTGGCCAAGACAGTGAGCACGGCGATCCACACAGCCGCGCCACCGAGTGCCTCGCGCTCGAGCCCGCTCGCCCATGAGGCGAAAGCGGTCGACACGCGCAGCCAGCTGACGGCCGGAATCCAGTAGTTCGCGCTGACGCGCACAACCTGGCCGACAAACGCGGGCAGCCAGGCGCCGTAGAGCAACGCAGCCACGAGGCCCGCGACCGTGAAGCCGCGGGCCAGGCTCGCTGCGGACGGCGCGTCCTTTGCCGGGTCGACGCGGTAAACGAAGAGCGCGGCACCCGCTACCTGCGCTGCCACCGAGAAGAAGCCATAGTAGTGCGTCGCGCAGGTCGCAGCTGCGGCCAGGCCGTAGGCCCACCAGCCGCGTCCGGTGCGAATGGCCCGCAGTAGTAGCGTCGTCGCGAGCGCGATCAAGGCCGCGCTGAGGGTGTACATGCGGGCGTTCTGGCTGGCCATGATTTGCGCCGGGTGGAGCGCCACGAGTAGCGCCGCGAATAGCGCCGGCCACATGCCGGCGTCGTCGCCCTCCGTT
>Ga0302321_100003418_pt1 | contig 13621 bp, 13 predicted proteins | sample Fen_T0_1_FD_202505 | JGI IMG/M metagenome (GOLD analysis project Ga0302321, IMG submission 202505) | Peat permafrost microbial communities from Stordalen Mire near Abisko, Sweden - Fen_T0_1 | ecosystem: Environmental > Terrestrial > Soil > Wetlands > Permafrost | place: Sweden: Abisko...
TTTTTGGTATATCATAATGTATAACGAACCTGACATCTGGTTTGTCAATACCCATTCCAAATGCGATGGTCGCAACGATTACATCAACTTCTTCCATAAGGAATTTATCCTGGTTCATGGTACGCGTCGCAGAGTCCATTCCCGCATGATATGGGAGAGCTTTAATACCATTAACCTTAAGCACTTCAGCCATTTCCTCAACTTTTTTACGGCTGAGACAATAGATAATCCCAGATTTTCCCTGATTGTTCTTAATATATTTTATGATCTCCTTTGTAACATCCTGTTTTGACTTTACCTCATAATACAGGTTTGGCCGGTTAAAAGATGACTTGAACACTTCTGCATCAAGTATACTCAGGTTTTTCTGAATATCGTGCTGAACTTTCGGCGTAGCGGTTGCTGTAAGAGCAATTATAGGCGATCGCCCTATCATATCAATAATCGGCCTGATCCTCCTGTACTCCGGTCTGAAGTCATGTCCCCACTCTGAAATACAATGAGCTTCATCAATTGCATAAAAAGAAATATCAATATTTTTGAGGAACTCTATATTTTCTTCCTTGGTAAGAGATTCAGGAGCAACATACAGAAGCTTGGCTCTTCCTGACAACACATCTTTCTTCACCCTGGCAATCTCAGTTTTGGTTAGTGATGAATTGAGAAAGTGAGCTACATCGTCATCAGTGCTGAAGTTCCTCATAGCATCAACCTGGTTCTTCATTAGTGCAATCAGCGGAGATATTACAATAGCTATGCCTTTCTTCATAACCGCAGGCAGCTGGTAACAAAGTGATTTCCCACCCCCTGTCGGCATTAGCACGAATGTATCTCGTCCGGCAAGGACATTCCTTATTATATGTTCCTGATTACCTTTGAAAGTATCAAAACCAAAATACTTTTTTAAGTAGTCATGTATAGTAGAATCATTCAACATTTTCTTCCCACAATGATAAAATTTGCCTTCTGCAAAGAATTTCCTGTTTACAGTTTACATAAAGTTACTAAAATTCTTATTCAAATAATATTTTTAAGAATTAATTAACATAATTGAATAACCTGGTAAAATTTATATTTTCTGTCAAAACCAGTTTTCATCCTCAGTATTTTGAATAAGATAAACATCCCAAAATCCTCATGAAGACTAATAGATTGATTTGCTGTTTATTCAACAATCAGTGCGTCATCTGGTTCCATCCAGATTTTAATTAAATATAACACTTAAAATATTAATATTGTTTTGCAAAAGAAGATTTATCATCTTTACAGGCTGAATTTCATTCATATCTAACAGCGGTTTAAATGGCAATATTTGGCAAGAAAGCAAAGAATGGAGAGAAGGAAATGTCATTCCTTCAGCACCTGGAGGAATTAAGATGGCATATAATACGGTCCATTCTGGCTGTGGTAGTCTTTATGATCATCGCATTTATATTTAAGAACTTTCTTTTCGGAACAATAATTCTTGGCCCCAAGAGCCCCGATTTCATAACAAACCGGTTACTATGCCAACTTGGAGAATATCTGAAAACGCCAGCTTTGTGCATCAACACTAAACCTTTAAATCTCATAAGCATAAAAATGTCGGGCCAGATCACAACCCATATTACAGCCGCAATGGTTGCAGGGCTGATACTCGCTTTCCCGGTTATCCTCTGGGAATTCTGGCAATTCTTCAGGCCTGCACTTAAAGAAAACGAAGCCAGATATGCAAAAGGTGCAGTTCTCGCGGCTTCAGGACTATTCTTCGTCGGAGTCCTTTTCGGATACTATATGCTTGCTCCTCTCTCAATACATTTTCTAAGCTCTTATGAGATCGATCCGCAGGTAGTCAATCAGATAAATGTCAGATCATATATTGGTACTTTAACCTCAATATGCCTTGCTACGGGACTGGTTTTCGAGCTGCCCATAGTCGCTTTCTTCCTCACTAAAATAGGAATACTCACTCCAAAATTCATGAGAACCTACAGAAAGCATGCTATTGTGATTATATTTATAATCGCTGCAATCATTACCCCGCCAGATGTATTTTCACAGACTCTTGTCGCAATCCCGCTCCTGATTCTTTATGAAGTAAGTATATTCATTTCATCAAGAGTAATGAAGCAGAAAGACAAAGACCGAAAGGAATTCTTTGGTGCGGATGAGGAAGCGGAAACTGCAAAATCATAGAATCTTAAATGAAACTTTACACTGAAAATCTTGTAAAAAAATATCGCAGCAGGACAGTTGTTGACCATGTTTCTGTAGAAGTCGAACAGGGTGAGATTGTCGGACTGCTTGGTCCAAACGGTGCCGGGAAAACGACGACTTTTTACATGATTGTCGGATTAATTAGGCCAAGAGAAGGCAAAATATTCCTCGAAGGAGAGGATATCACAACTCTTCCTGTATATAAGCGTGCAAGAAAAGGAATTGGATATCTGGCACAGGAAGCCTCAGTTTTCAGAAACATGTCGGTTGAGGATAATATAAGGGCAGTTCTTGAAATGTCAGGCTTCCCGAAACCTGAACAGGAAGAAAGGCTTGAAACCCTTCTTGCCGAATTCGGGCTGAATAAGATCAGGACGAGCAAAGGCATTCAGCTTTCAGGAGGTGAAAGAAGACGTACAGAGATTGCAAGAGCTCTTGCCCTTAAACCTAAATTCATCCTCCTCGACGAACCTTTTGCAGGTGTTGACCCTATCGCAGTAGAAGATATCCAGGAGATTGTTTCTAAACTCAGGGAAAAAAATATAGGAATCCTTATTACCGACCATAACGTTCATGAGACTCTTACAATCACTGATCGGGCATACCTGCTTTTTGAAGGGCGGATACTGAAATCAGGCACTTCTACACAATTGGCAGATGATGAGCATGTAAGAAAAGTCTACCTTGGAAAAAACTTTGAACTTCGCAGGTAACATAATCAATTTGTTTTCATAATAAATTATTATACTTTTGCGGGGAATTTTACCGCGGATGTGTCGTAATTGGTAGCCGAGCAAGACTTAGGATCTTGTGTCTTCGTGACGTGGGGGTTCGAGTCCCTTCATCCGCACAAAAATGTCAAGCCGCCCGAAACCTCTCAATAAGAGCGTTTTGGCGGTTTTTTTAACCAGACATAAACAACAATAAATATGAACATTACCAAAGAAAACATCGATGATCTGAATGCTCTGTTAAAGGTTAAGATCGAAAAGGCTGATTACGAAGAGAAGGTTGAAACCGTTTTAAAGGACTACAGGAAGAAAGCAAATATTAAAGGTTTCAGACCGGGTATGGTACCAATCGGGATGATAAGAAAGATGTACGGAAGAGCTGTTCAGATTGATGAGATCAATAAAGTTGTTACTGATAATATCCAGAAATACCTTACTGATGAGAAACTCGAAATCCTCGGAGATCCACTTCCAAAAACAGACGAACAGGAATTAATTGATTTCGAAAAACAGGACGAATTTACCTTCACATTCGAGGTGGGGCTGACTCCTGAAGTTGATCTGAAACTCTCCAAAAAAAATAAAGTCAACCAGTATGAGATCCTTATCGATGAGAAGATGAGAAAGGATTCTGTTGAAAATTATACAAGACGTTACGGTGAACTGCAGAAAGCTGAAACTACTGAAGAGAAGGACGTTATAAAGGGTAAAATAGAGGCTATTGATAATGAAGGCAACATAATACCCCAAGGACCTTCAGTTGATGAGACCTCTCTCGGTATTGATATCATTAAAGATAAGAAAATACGGAAGGAGTTTATCGGTAAAAACCTGGGTGATACAATTGATTTCGACATCAGGAAAGCTTACCCTAATGATACCGAGATTGCAGGAATCCTGCATAAGAAAAAAGAAGAAATTGAAGCTCTAAGTTCAGATTACAGGTTTACAATCAATGATATAAGCCGTTTTTTTCCAGCTATAGTCGGGAAAGAACTATGGGACAAAATTTATGGGGAAGGTGCTGTGACTTCCGAAGAGGAGTTTATGAAAAAGATCGAGGAAGAAATCGCAATCGGATTGAAAAGGGAGAGTGAGTATAAACTCATGATGGACATTAAAGCTCTAGCCATGGAAAAAACCGATCTTCAACTCCCTGAAGACTTTCTCAAAAAATGGCTGCTCAGAGTGAATGAAAAAACAACTGAGGAACAGATTGAAAAAGAATTTGATAATTTCAGAAAAGATCTTAAATGGCAGCTTATCAGGAATAAAATAGCACGCGATAATGAAGTTAAGATAACCGAGGAGGAATTACAGAAGGAAGCCGAAAATATAACACGTTACCAGTTCCAGCAGTATGGACTATTTTATGCTACTGAGGAACAGATTGCAAATTATGCGAAAGAAACCCTTAAAAGGGACGAGGATGCAAAAAGAATTGCTGACAAGATTCTTGAAGAAAAGGTGATTGTACTTATGAAAGAGATTGTAAAGCTTGAAAACAAGGAAGTTACGGTCGAAGAATTTAATAAGCTTTTTGAATCATAAGTATCAGTTGATTATCATCAATTTTTATTTTATTATCTTTGTCTGTTAATTTTTAAACTGGAAAATATGAATATTATTGATGATTTTGGAAAATTTGCTAGAAGCAAGCACGGAATCAGCAGCCTGGGCCTGCATAAATACACAACCACAACCGGAAGCTATATATCCCCTACCATTATTGAAGAAAGACAGTTAAACGTTGCCTCAATGGATGTATTTTCCCGTCTTATGATGGACAGGATCATTTTCCTTGGGTTACCAATAGATGATTACGTAGCTAATATAATACAGGCACAGTTGCTTTATCTCGATTCTTCAGATCCGGGTAAAGACATCCAGATCTATTTCAATACCCCGGGAGGTTCAGTAAATGCAGGTCTTGGCATATATGATACAATGCAATATATATCTGCCGATGTGGCTACAATCTGCACAGGGATGGCTGCCTCTATGGGTGCCGTTCTTCTTACAGCCGGTAAAAAGGGCAAAAGATCAGCCCTGAAACATTCGAGAGTAATGATACATCAGCCTGCCGGTGGAGCTGAAGGCGTTGTTTCCGATATCGAAATTACGGTTCGTGAAATAGTAAAAGTTAAAAGGGAACTTTACGAAATAATTGCATTCCATTCGGGAAATCCGGTTGAAAAAGTTGAGAAAGATTCTGACAGAGACTACTGGATGACTGCGCAGGAAGCCAAAGACTATGGGATGATCGATGAGATCCTTGTGAAAAATGTAAAGTAAGTGAAGATGGATAAATGTTCATTTTGCGGCAGAACAAAAAAAGAGGCCAATATGCTTATAGCTGGTCTCGAAGGCCATATTTGTGACCACTGTATAGAACAGGCTCACAGCATAATGAACGAGGAGTTGGGTAGCAAAAAAAATGTCACATTTGATACAATTAATCTTCTTAAGCCCACTGAAATTAAAAACTTCCTCGATCAGTATGTAATTGGTCAGGATATGGCTAAGAAAATAATATCCGTGGCAGTATACAACCATTACAAGAGGTTGATGCAAAAGCCCGATGCTGACGATATTGAAATAGAAAAATCAAATATTATTCTTGTCGGGGAAACAGGCACCGGAAAAACACTTCTTGCCAGAACGGTTGCCAAAATGCTGCATGTACCATTTACTATTGTTGATGCTACAGTGCTTACAGAGGCAGGTTATGTGGGTGAAGATATTGAAAGTCTTTTGACACGCTTGCTGCAGAATGCTGATTATGATGTTAAAGCAGCGGAAAAAGGTATCGTTTTTATAGATGAAATTGATAAAATCGCGCGGAAAGGAGATAATCCTTCCATAACACGCGATGTATCAGGTGAAGGTGTTCAGCAGGGATTGCTCAAATTACTTGAAGGATCGGTCGTTAATGTGCCTCCTCAGGGCGGACGCAAACATCCGGAACAGAAAATGATCCCGGTTGATACCAAAAATATTCTTTTTATCTGCGGTGGTGCTTTCGAAGGTATTGACAGAAAAATTGCACAACGTCTTAATACTCAGATAGTTGGATATGGTGCTTCAAAAATACGCGAAAAGGTCGATAAAGACAACCTGCTTCAGTATATTGCCCCACAGGATCTCAGGGCTTTTGGTCTTATACCGGAGATTATAGGTCGATTGCCGGTACTTACTCATCTAAATCCCCTTGACAGGGCAGCATTGAGGGCCATACTTACCGAACCAAAAAATGCATTGGTGAAGCAGTATATGAAACTGTTCAAGATGGACAATATTGATCTCACATTTGGGGATGGAGTTCTTGACTATATTGTAGATAAGGCCATTGAATTTAAACTGGGTGCCCGCGGACTTAGATCGATCTGCGAGACGATTATGCTGGACGCCATGTTCGAAATGCCATCGGTTGATACTAATGAGCTTGAGATTACCATCGACTATGCGAACAGGAAACTTGAAAGGATAAACCTGAAGGTTCTTAAAGCATCATAAATTATAATACCCCAATATTTAAAATAGTAGAGACAGGTCTGAGACCTGTCTCATTTTGTTTTACATCTAGGGCGCATATAACCAGAGGCAGGTCACATACGTTTCACATTTTGGTTTATACACAGGGCACATATAGCCAGAGACAGGTCTGAGACCTGTCTCTGCATGGTTTATTAAGATCTTTATCTGCTTTTTTAATTTCACCTCAGCTATTATTCCTTCCACATGCTTCTGTGTTTGTTTTTAAGAAGTATCTCTTTTGAAACTCCATCCTTGATAACAACTGCTTTGGCGTCGCAGTCTCCGGTACCATAATCCAGCTGAATGGCATCTTTTCCCTCACGCTGGATATTTACGACACCGCTGACGATAAATCTGCAAGCCCTGGTCCAATGCAATGCTGTAGTAATTGTGTTTGTATATGCAACGCCTTCAACATTTTTCCCGCTGGCAGTCCCAGTAATCAGACATTCATCATCCCAGATATTTTTTGTGAGGAGCCCTCCTATCCATTCCCTCTGATGATCGGTAGTCCTCTCAATTATTCTACCGTCAGGTAGTGTTAATTTGCCATCAGTCAGCTTAACAGAAATGACGAGGTTCTGATTATTATTATAGCCCATATTATCCAGAACCTTTGTCCCTTCAACTTTAATGCCATTAAAAAAATAGTCTGCAAAAGTGACTGTTCTCTTTGAACCCACCTCAAGCCGTGGGGCAGTTATATCAATAATTATTTTCCCTGAACGAACATTGCCGTTTATTCCGGTGCAGGAAGTGCCGTAGTCAACGGTAACTGTCTTAGGCCACATGGCAGCTGTCGGACGTGTTATTGTAATAATCGGGCAGGAGTCACTAACAACAGTAAATGCTGTGGCATCCAGACTTTTACTAACCTGGTCAAGAATAATTGATGCATTATCTGCAGTGTTATAAACATCTTCAAAAACGACATCGGTAACAGCATCGTCATCAGCCAGATTCAAGCTGGTCTGATCAACAACTCCTGAAGTTGAGGTATCCTTTTTGCATGAAAAAATTGATATTACCGCCAGAGCAGTTATCATAAAAAAGATTTTTGATTTCATAAGTTCTGATATTAGTTTTTAATTACGATTTACAGAACTTAGATGAAAGCAAAAGGGAAAGGTTTAATTTGGGGAAGGAAATAATCAGAAATCGATGGAAATGTTGGAACCGCTCTACGGTTCATCTTTGAAGAAAATCAGGGTCTAAGATAATTACTTTAAATTTGCCTTTATTCTGAAAGAAGGTAATTAATTTAATAGGCTGTTATTCTCTGTTTTTCTTCTCTGGTATATAGTATAGGTATAGGGTATACTATTAGTTTCAGTTAATGGAAATTCTTCCTTCCCTGTGATGCTCCATAATTTCAGATCTATTTCAGGAAAATATATATCTGCAGGTGATTTTTTATGAACATGAGTTATATACAATCTGTCGGCAATTGGCATAAACTGTCTGTAAATGCTCCCGCCCCCGATTATAAATATTTCATCATTTTTATCACATTTTGACAGTGCCTCATCAATCGAATATGCAGTAACAGCTCCCTCGAATAATTCTGTAAGATTATCTGTCAAAACAATATTCTTTCGCTGCGGAAGAGGCCTTCGTGGCAATGACTCCCAGGTCTTTTTTCCCATCACCACCGTATTGCCGGTTGTAAGTCTCTTAAATCTCTTCAGATCTTCGGATATATGCCATAACAACTCGTTATTTTTCCCGATTCCCCAATCCTCTGAGACTGCTACTATAATTGATATCATAACTTAGTTTTTATACAGAAATATCGCCCTTAATATGAGGGTGTGAAATATAACCTGCCAGCGTGAAATCTTCGTATCTGAATTTCAGAATATCAGTTACTTCCGGATTAATAATCATTAGAGGCAAAGGATAAGGTTCTCGTGTAAGCTGAAGTTTAACCTGATCAATATGGTTCAGGTAAATATGTGCATCACCAAACGTATGGACAAAATCACCCGGCTTCAATCCCGTGACCTGTGCAACCATCATCGTAAGTAGGGCATAAGAAGCAATATTGAACGGCACTCCAATAAAAATATCTGCACTCCTCTGATAGAGCTGGCATGATAATTTTCCTCCCGCTACGTAAAACTGGAATAATATATGACACGGAGGAAGAGCCATTTTATCAAGTTCCCCTACATTCCATGCATTTACTATATGCCGCCGCGAGTCGGGCGATTCCTTAATTGAGTAAATAACGTTACTTAACTGATCAATCTTTTCTCCATCTGCTGAAGGCCATGAACGCCACTGATATCCGTATATCGGTCCCAGATTACCATCAGGGTCGGCCCATTCATTCCAGATCTTCACTCCATTATCATTCAGATATTTAGTGTTGGTATTACCTGAGATAAACCACAGTAATTCGTGAATTATTGATTTAATATGCAGCTTTTTTGTGGTAAGAAGCGGAAAACCTTCCTCAAGGTTAAACCTCATCTGATAACCAAAAACACTGATTGTTCCTGTACCGGTCCTGTCCTTTTTTTCGGAACCTGTTTTTATGACATGATCGAGAAGATCAAGATATTGTTTCATTTTAGTAGCTGATTTATTCTTCAGGCGATATTTTAGCTGCCCATCCCCCACCCGGCGCCATATGAATTTTCAGTTTATCTCCTGATTTCACATTATTTTTAAGATGTTTATAATCTTCTGCATATTTGTCGGCATTCATCCCGTCCTCAAATATGTCAATAGAGTAATTCCCGGAAGGTAAAAATGAGAGATCAAGATCGAGATCCCTTGGCGTCCAATCCGTAATCGCTCCAACAAACCAATTTTTCCCTGATCTTCTGGCCAGCAAAAGATAGTCACCTACTTTTCCATCAATCCCGAGAATGTCGTCCCACACAACTGGTATTTTTAAAATGAAATCTGTAGTTTCCTGTTCTTTCATATAGTGTGTCGGGCTGTCCGAAAGCATCTGTAACGGGCTTTCATATATTACATATAAGGCTACCTGATGAGCTCTGGTACCCTGACTTGCAGGCCGTGTATGACTTGGTACAAAATTGGCCTTATCCATGTTTACCATGGCGCCGGGGGTATAGTCCATCGGACCAGCAACCATCCGTGTGAATGGAATAGTCACATCATGGTCGGGACTGATGTCTTTGCTCCACTTATTATTCTCCAATCCCTTCACCCCTTCACGTGTCATTGCATTAGGCCAGGTACGACCCAGTCCATCAGGCTTATATGCGCCATGAAAATCGATCAGGAGATGATGCTCCGCAGTTTTTCTTGCAGCTTCAAGGTAAAAGTTTACTATCTTCTGATCATCCCTTTGCATAAAATCTACTTTTACACCTTTAACTCCCCATTTCTCATACTGGACAATTGCTTCATCAATCTTATCCCAGAAGGACTTCCATACCACCCATAAAATCACTCCGACATTTTTGCTTTCAGCATATTTGCAAAGTTCGGCGACATCAATCCCCGGAACCTGTTCAAGGACGTTTCCAAGTTTATACCATCCTTCATCAAGAATTACATATTCAATACCATTCTTTGCTGCGAAATCAATATAGTATTTGTAGGTCTCATTGTTAATGCCCGATTTGAAATCCACTCCGTAAATATTATTTGCGTTCCACCAGTCCCATGCAACGTGGCCCGGTTTGATCCATTTTGTGTCAGCAATCTTAACTGGAGGAGCGAGTCGGTAAACAAGATCACTCTCAAGTAGTTTAGCGTCATTTGGTGTAATAATGAATACTCTCCAGGGAAATGTGCGTGTTCCGCTGGTTTTGGCTATATAATCTTTAGTGCTGGTAACTGCAAGGTCCCGATCGCGATAGAGTTTTTCCGACTCGGGATATTTCGGCCAGGTACCGTTTATTTTTCCGGAACCTGCTCCTATAAGCCACATCCCGGGATAATCTTCTATATCAGATTCAGTAATAAGAACATCTGTTCCGTTTACCTTGAAAAGCGTTGGAAGACTCGCAAGATGTTTAGCGGTAATTGTATCATTCGATGAATATATAAAAGTTCTTTCGTTATGCGACATAAAACTAGTTTCCACCGGGTACCATGAGTTTGATCCTGAAGGAAAAATGAAATCAGAAATTTCATTTTTCACAGTTATCTCCCCTTTCATTGAAGTCTCAAATCGATATGCAACACCATCATTATAGGCCCGGAATTGAAGAGAAAATCCTGAATTAAAAGTAATTGTAAGAATATTGCAGTTGTCGGGGATAATTGATCTTTTATATGCAACAACAGCATTGATTACATCATTTAGTTTTGTTACTGATGCTTTCCTTACTTTCTCATTTTCTCCAAGTACCTTTCCATCAGCGAGGAGCATGGCAACTTTTAAATTATTAATAATCTCCTTCCCGTCCCTTGATGCAGACCATTTTATCTCATTGCCTACACTTACAGTCAGAGAAATTTTACTGTCCGGAGACGTTATCTTATATTCTTTTGCCTTTGAATACGCCGTGGAAATGATCAATAACAGAGTCAACAATAATGTTCTTTTCATTATACAGAATTTAAAATTTGCAGTTTAGAAATTTAAGGGAAGAGATTAACCTTTTTTCTTCTTTCTTTTATCGATCTCATCCCTGACGGCAGCAGCACGTTCATAATCCTCCGTCTTAATGGCTTCATCGATCATCTTATAGAGCTCTTCGTCGGAATAAGTGTCATATTTTGTTTTTTCCGGTTCGAAAAAGTTCTCAACTTCATTCACTGACGATATTTCAGTATCGGATGGATTAACAGTAATTCCGGCTTTCTTTAGAATTTCTTCAGTTATAAATATCGGACATCCGAATCTTAGTGCAATCGCGACTGCATCAGAAGTCCTGCTGTCGATTGAATATTCCTTTTCTCCATTATTGCAAACAAGTTTCGAGAAAAATACGCCTTCTTCAAGTTTATAAATCATTACTTCAATAACTGAAATATTAAACTCGTCTGCAAATTTTTTAAAAAGATCATGTGTTAATGGCCTGGGGGGATCCAGATTCTCAAGTTTTATTACAATTGCCTGAGCCTCAAAGCCTCCAATAATAATAGGGATCCTACGGTCACCATTCTCCTCAATTAAAATCAGCGCATATGCTCCCGATTGAGTCTGACTGTATGAAATACCCATTACTTTTAGCTTTACTCTCTTCATATTAATTGTTTATGCGCCAAAGGTATAGCCTGTTATTGTATTGTTTATGACAAATATAAAGATATTAGCACTAACACTTTGGATATTAATATTGTTTTTTATTAACATCATTGTAATATAATCTGCACCCTTTCTGCAAATGATCGCTGATATTAATATCATAAGTACTGATTTGCCTCTTCCTTTAAAATATTACGTTGATTGGTTTGTAAATAATCTTATTTTTATATCTTTGCAGTCCAATTTTGGATAAATCCGCAGGGGCAACTGAAAGTTATAGGATCAAATGATCGTATACGCCTCACGGAGTAACGTAAAAAATAGATAAGATGTACGCAATCGTAGAAATTGCAGGCCAGCAGTTTAAAGTTGAAAATGGCAAGAAAATTTTTGTTCACCGTCTCGAAGCTGAAGAAGGAAAAGAATTAGAATTTGACAAGGTTCTTTTAATAGATGACGATGGTAAAATAACAATTGGAGAACCAACAATAAAGGACGCAGTTGTCGGAGTCAGAGTTCTCAGTGACAAGGTAAGAGGTGATAAGGTGATTGTTTTCAAGAAGAAGAGAAAAAAAGGGTACCGTGTTAGAAACGGACACCGTCAGAACTTCTCAGAAATTGAAATTATAAGCATAAACGGAGTAAACGCTCCAGTCAAACCGGCTTATAAAAAAGCCGAGTCAAAGGCTTCAGATGCTGTAACAGCCGAAGTAACTTCTAAACCGAAGAAAGCTGTTAAAAAAGCAGTGGCTGTTAAAGAAGAGGTTCCTGTAAAGAAAGCAGCAAAGAAAGTTGCAGAGAAAAAACCAGCTGTTAAAAAGCCAGCTGCAAAGAAAACATCAAAGAACAAAGAATAATAACCGGAAGTTTTAGAAATTAAAAATATAAAATTATGGCACACAAGAAAGGGGCAGGTAGTTCACGTAACGGTCGCGATTCTGAAAGCAAACGATTGGGAGTGAAACTCTTCGGCGGCCAGACAGCCAAAGCAGGCAGCATTATAGTTCGCCAGAGAGGTACAAAACATAACCCGGGTCTGAATGTTGGCCTTGGAAAAGATCATACACTTTTTGCACTTACCGAAGGTGAGGTTGAGTTCAAAAGGAAAAAAGATAATAAAACTTATGTATCGGTTAAGCCGGTAACTGAATAAGAGATTATCTCCAGAAATAAGGCTCCCGAAATTCTTTTCTATATGAGGAAAGCATTATCGGGAGTTTTTTAATATTTTTACAGCAGGCCTGACAGCCTGCTTTTTTATTAATTCATAACAGTATATGTTAACTATAGCCCTTATCCGCGAAAAGAAAGACTTTATTATTGAACGTTTGAAAGTAAAAAACTTTAACGCAGAAGAAATAATTAAAAAGATTCTTGAACTTGATTCGTCACGCAGAGAAATACAAGTCAAAACTGATACACTACAGGGAGATATGAACCGTATCTCAAAAGAGATAGGTTCAATGATGAAAGATGGAAAACGTGATGAAGCTCAGTCTGCAAAAGAAAAAACTTATTCACTTAAGGAGGAAATAAAAGTCCTCTCTGAGAAACTTCTGCCGCTTGAGAATGAACTCCGCACAGAATTAGTAAGGCTCCCAAACCTGCCTCATGAATCGGTTCCTTCTGGACATGGCGCTGATGATAATGTGATAGTAAAAGAAGGTGGCATAATGCCTCTGGTTCAGGAATCAGCCCTTCCCCACTGGGATCTTATAAAAAAATATGATATCATTGATTTTGAACTCGGAATTAAACTAACCGGGGCAGGTTTCCCCGTCTATAAAGGAAAAGGCGCTAAATTACAAAGAGCTCTTATCAGCTTCTTCCTGGATGAAGGTGAAAAATCAGGTTACCTTGAGGTTATGCCTCCGATCATGGTGAATGAGGATTCCGGTTTTGGTACAGGACAGCTTCCCGATAAAGAGGGTCAAATGTACCATGCAACTCTTGATAACTTTTATCTGATCCCAACCGC
>Ga0302321_100003419_pt1 | contig 13617 bp, 11 predicted proteins | sample Fen_T0_1_FD_202505 | JGI IMG/M metagenome (GOLD analysis project Ga0302321, IMG submission 202505) | Peat permafrost microbial communities from Stordalen Mire near Abisko, Sweden - Fen_T0_1 | ecosystem: Environmental > Terrestrial > Soil > Wetlands > Permafrost | place: Sweden: Abisko...
ATGAAATCATGGTTGCGACTGACATCGCGGCCCGCGGCATCGATGTCGCCGGCATTTCGCACGTAATCAATTATGACGTGCCCGAAAATCCTGAGGACTACGTGCATCGTATAGGTCGCACTGGCCGCGCTCAGGCGGTGGGCGAAGCTTTCACTCTCGTCAGTCCGGAAAACAAGAACGACGTGCGCGACATCCAGCGTTTCATCGGCCAGGCAATTCCTGAACTGAAACTCGAAGGTTTTCCTTACGCGCCGCTCACGGCACGTCCGGAACAGCCTCCGCAAGGCCAGCGTGGCCAACGCCAGGGTGGTGGTCGCCCGCAAGGCGGAGGGGGTTACTCGCGTGGAGGCGGTGGTGGCGGCGGCGGACGTGGCCGGTATGGGCAGAGTCGCGGCGGTCGCTAAGACCGCTTTAGGTTATGGCGACACGTTCGTTGATCGAGACGCACCTCTCGGCACTGCGTGCCTGTGAGCTCTGTCCGCGCATGCACAAGCCGGTGGTGGTGGGCCGGCCGGTGTCGGCCCAGGTGATTCTTGTCGGCCAGGCTCCGGGCGACAAGGAGCCAAAGCTCGGGCGACCCTTTGCGTGGACCGCAGGCAAGACGTTGTTTAAATGGTTCGGCGAGGCGCTGAACTGGACGGAGGACGAAACGCGCGATCGGATCTATTTCGCAGCGGTCTGCCGGTGTTTTCCGGGCAAACGCCCCGAAGGTGGCGATCGCGTGCCTGCACCGGAAGAGATTTCGAATTGCGCACGCTGGCTGGAGCGAGAATTTGCCTTGCTGCGGCCGGCGCTCGTGCTGCCCGTCGGCAAACTCGCGATCGCGCAATTTCTGCCCGTGGCACCACTCACCGAACTGATCGGCAGGAGTTACTCAGTCACTTTTCGCGGGCATCCAGTCGAAGTGATTCCGCTGCCGCATCCTTCAGGCGCGTCACCCTGGCATCGCATGGAGCCGGGGCTGACTTTATTGAAGCGGGCTCTCGCGTTGGTGGCTGCGCACGCGGCCATGAAGCAAGGCGGATGAGCGACGTGATTTTGCTGGTGATGTGGGATTGCAGACGCATGGAGTTCCCGCCAATTTCCCTGCATGCGTTTTTGCCGCTATTTCGCCCTCCTTGTTCTCCTCATCGTTCCTGCTGTCGTCCGCGCACAACGCGAGAAGCTTCCTCCGGAAGATTTGGCGATGGTCCAGAAGACCTGGCCGAACGCGATTCGTACATCAACGGGGCTGCGGTATGTAGTCCTTTCAGAGGGCAAGGGCGATTTGGCGAAGCCCGGTGACTTGGTGCGCGTGCTTTACACCGGTTGGCTGTTGGATGGGACTGTCTTCGACAAATCGACGGATCCGCTAAAGCCGTTGGAATTTCGTCTTGGGCGTAACCAAGTGATTGATGGGTGGGACCAGGGTTTGCAGCTCATGCGCGTGGGTGAGAAGCGACTTTTTATCATCCCGTTCGAGCTCGGTTATGGTTCTCGGGGGCATCCGCCAGCGATCCCCCCGCGCGCGACCCTCGTTTTCGAAGTGGAGTTGCTGGAGATTAAGAGATAGCGGGTCGGTGCCGTTAGTTGTTGGCGGCGAGAGGGCTGGGTATCAAAAATCGAACCTACCGTTTTGCTTGGTTCGCGGATGGCGTAAATGCGGGGCAAGAATAACGCGGGATCGAGCTTACTGTACTTAAGTCAGCGGTTGCGTGAGCCGATAAGGCAACTTACCTGCTCGCATGGATTCCCCCCGCATACTTCCCCACTTGTTACTCTTGGTCGTCCTATGCCTACCCCTTCGGGTGATAGCCGACGATACCGTTTACACAAAAGTCGATGTCAATCCGGTACCGGTAAAAACACCGCCGCCGGATTATCCATTAGGCTTAAAGCGAGAGGGCACTTCTGGTTTGGTTGCCGTCGCGGTTGTTATCGATGAAACCGGAGTGGTAACTACGTGCGCGGTGGCGAAGTCGTCGAACCCCGGTTTCGATGAAGCAGCGCTGGAGGCCGTTAAAAAGTGGAAATTCAGACCCGCTCAAAAAGACGGCGCAGCGGTTAAGATGAAGGTGACCATCCCGATCCGCTTTAGCATTTCTGAATAATTTCCCCCCCGCCTTTCCTATCCCGTGAAACTCTCATCGCTTACCATCGGACGGAAGATCACTTCCGGTTTTGTGTTTATCCTGGCGCTTCTCGCCGTCGTCGCAGCCATTGCCTACTTCGCAATGAGTCGGTCGGGCGTGAGCATGGCGGAGTTCTCAAAAAGCACGGGCGAGACAAATTCCGTCACAAAGCTGGAAGCCTCGATTCTCGGACTTCGGATGAGCATCAATGAGTTTCTCCTTTCCGGTAGCGACGAGAGCATTGGGAATTACGAGCAGTCGAAAAAAACGGTCGATTCAGCCGTCGCTGATGCGGTCCGTGATCTGCAGGATCGGCCGGCCGAGGCCCAGAATCTGAATGAAGCGGTCAAGCTTCTCACCGAATATGACGCCGCCTTTCGCCGGATTATTGATCTCTTTCACGAGCAACAGAAGGAAGTCGCGACAACGTTGGACCCGCGTTCAGCGGCCATCGCCGAGGCCCTCAAAGGCATGCTGGTCGCAGCGCGCCAGAGCGGCGACCAAAGCGCCTCTTACAAAACGTCATCCGCACTGCAAAATTTCTTTGAAGGCATCGCGTCAGTGAACAGCTTTTTGCTCACCCGTGAACAGGTGCATGTCGCCAAGACCCGTGACTCGTTTACTGCAATGCAGAAGCAGGTTACGACCATCGAAAAAGAATTGAAGGAAGCCGAGGCGCTTGACGCCAGTCTGGCCGACCCGGCCAAGATGAAACTCCTAAAACAACTCGAGGAAAACGCTGCTGCGTACATCGCTGGTTTTGATCATGTCGTCGCCGTTTCCGAAGCCCGGGCGGCGGTGGTTAAAAACAGCCTGGACCGGCTGGCTCCCGAGATTTCCCTAAAGATCAGTTCAATTCGCACTTCTTTTCGGCAATTGCAGGATTCTCTCGATGCAGATGCAAAGACGGCCCAAAAAAGGAACCAGTGGTTTGTCCTAAGCTTCAGTGTCGCGGGAGTCGTCCTGGGGCTGATTGGCGCATTTTTGATCGTACGCAGTGTGAACGGCCCGATCCGCACCCTCACTTCCCGCCTGACCGACGGCGCCGAGCATACGGCTTCGGCGTCCAGTCAGGTCACCACTGCCAGTCAAAGCATGGCCGATGGTTCGTCACGCCAGGCAGCCGCTCTCGAGGAGAGTTCTGCTTCGCTCGAAGAAATGGCCGGCATGACCCGCAAGAATGCTGAGAACGCCCAATCCGCGAAGGCGCTCGCAAATCAAACCCGTGTGGCGGCCGATGCGGGTTCTGTGGACATGAAAGAGATGAAGACCGCGATGGGTGCGATCCAGGCATCCAGCACGGAAGTATCGAAGATTATCAAGACGATCGACGAGATTGCCTTTCAAACCAACCTCCTGGCCCTCAACGCTGCCGTCGAAGCGGCGCGCGCCGGTGAAGCCGGACTCGGTTTTGCGGTTGTCGCTGAGGAAGTGCGCTCACTCGCACAACGCAGTGTGCAAGCGGCCCGTGAAACCGCGCAAAAAATTTCCGACTCCACCGCCAAAAGCGAACAAGGCGCACGGATCAGCGAAAAAGTTGCCAAGAGCCTCGATGAAATCACTGCGAAAGCGCGCCAGGTCGACGAACTGATCGCCGAGATCGCGGTCGCGTCGCAGGAACAAAGCCAGGGTATCGATCAGGTATCTCGTGCCGTGTCCGACATGGACCGGGTCACGCAGGCCAATGCTGCCACCGCTGAGGAAACGAGCGCCGCCGCTTCTGAGTTGGACAACCAGACTTCACAACTAAAGGTCGTTATTCGCGACCTCATGCAGATGGTGAACGGCAGTCATGCCACCGAAACCGCTGTCAACTCAGTGCCGACACCGGTGGCACGGAAAACGGCAACGCCTGCTGCGAGAACAGCGTCAAAAGCGGCGCCGACGCGCCGTGCCCCCGTCACGACTCATAAGTCGTCACCAGCGCCAGCCACCCCCCGTTCCTCGAATGGGAACGGGAAACATACCACGGCGCACAATCCCATACCCAATCGTAACAGCCACACGGATGCGCCGGCGGACGATTCGGAACGTTTTTTCAAGGATGTCTAGGCATCCAGGTTCCGCCTGAGCGCGCTTTCGGCCGCGCAATTTCAAACCGGCCGGGGTATCTCCCGGCCGGTTTCTTTTTGATACGCTTCGGCGAGCAGTACGACGGGATGGACGACGCGTACAGCCGCGGCACCTTTTTGGCGCAGCCCGTTCTGGATCTGTAGATGGCACCCGGGATTCGCGGTGGCCACAACTGCAGCCCCGGTCCCGCGCAAATGCCCCACTTTGCGTTGCTGGAGCCAGGCGGCCGTCGCCGGTTGCGTGATGTTATAGATGCCCGCGCTGCCGCAGCACCAGGTTGCCTCAGGGCATTCGCGGAGTTCGTAACCAGGGAGTGAATACAAAATCTTGCGGGGCGCAGCCGAAATCTTCTGACCGTGCACGAGATGGCAGGATTCGTGATAGGTGAGGGGAATAAGTGGCTGCGACACGTTTTGCCCGGGAGCACGGAAACCGATTTCAACGAGCCACTCGGAAATATCCTTCACTTTCTGGGTCCACTCAACCGCCCGCCCGGCGTAAACAGGATCATCGGCAAGGAGGCGGTCGTAGTGTTTCAAATGTGAGCCGCATCCCCCCGCATTGCTGATGATGGCGTCGACTGAACGTGGATCGATGTTATCGATTTGGAGGCGCGCCAGGCGGCGAGCCGTTGCGAGATCGCCGTTGTGTTCGTGCAGCGAGCCGCAGCAATGCTGGTTGCGCGGAGTGAGAACTTCACAGCCGTTCTCGACCAGCACGTCGATGGTGGCGCGATTGATTTCGGCCAGCACCAAATCGGCTACGCAGCCAGTCAACAGGGCGACGCGGTGGCGTTTGCCTCCGCGGGCACGCTCGACTTTTGCAATGAGTGCATCTGAAAAATGTCGCTGGATTTGTGGCATCGCTGGTTCGAGCTCACGTATTCGTTTTGGCAACACTGCCGTGAGGTTCAACCCGCGCACGAGCGTTTGCAGGCCACTTGCCTGATAAAGCCAGAGCAACCGACCCGCGGTGTGCATCGCCCACGGGTGAACAAAAAGGAAGCGCATGGTGAACCAGCGAACGAAAGCACGCGTGGGGGTTCTTAATAGGTTGCGATGCTCTGACTCAGCGCGCGCGGTTTCCAGCAGGTGCGCATAGTTGACCCCCGCGGGACAGGCCGACGTGCAGGCCAGGCAGCCGAGGCAGTAGCTCATCTCCCCGGCAAATTCGCGGCTGAACGGGAGTTCTCCGTCGGCCACCGCGCGCATCAAAGCGATGCGTCCGCGCGGAGAGTTTCGTTCGCGTCCCGTTTCGATGAAGGTCGGACAAGTCGGCAGGCACAGACCGCAGTGCATACATTGCTGAAGAATCGAGTAGTCTAGCTTCGCTAGACTACTCGATTCTTCAGAACCTCGAACATCCAACTTCGAACGCATAACATTCAATTTTGGCGGAAATGTTAACTAAGCTCGAACCGAGGCATGACGTTTCTTCGCAGTTATGCTGCTTTGACGGAAGATGCGTATGAGCTGATCGGCTTCGTCAATGAGTGCATCAAGCAGTTCGGGCTTTGTGACAAGCGGGATGCGTTGAATGAGGCGAAGCCAGCGCCAGGTTTCGCGCATTTCTTTTAAGCAAAGCTTAAGCTTGTGGACGAAATCGTTGGTTGATTCGGCGTCTTCTGCTTCGCCATGGTTTGCGTGGGGCGACGTACCCGAGCGAAGGATTTGTCCGGCAACGTGACGTCCAGCTTCTGTTTTAGGCATTTGTTCGGTGAGGCGGATGATGCGTGCAGAGAACTCTAGCAATCGCACTTCAAGGTCGAACTTGGGTTTATCAGGTTCTTTAGCCATTGGAGGTTCGATGTTGGTTGTTGGAAGCTGGCGGTTCGGAGCTGGCTTCACAGGATCTTGCCGGGATTGAGTAGATTTTCCGGATCAAGGGTGTGCTTGATTTGCTGGAGCAGGAGATAGCTGTCGTCGCCGAGTTGTTGTTTTAGAAACGCCTTTTTGGCCAGGCCGACGCCGTGCTCGCCGGTGATCGTGCCGCCTAGGGAAAGCGCATATTCAAAAATGTCCTTCAACGCGTGTTCGACGCGCTGCATCTCAGCGGTGTCGCGCTCGTCGGTCAAAATCGTGGGATGGAGGTTTCCATCGCCAAAGTGGCCGAAGGTCGCGATCTGGAGATTATGCCTGGTTGCGACATCGCTCACGAACCGGATCATTTTGCGGAGCTCGCTTCGCGGCACAGTGACATCTTCAAGAATCGTGGTCGGCCGCAGTCGCGCCAGCGCTGAAAACGCGCTCCGCCGTGCGGTGGCGAGCCGTGCGGCTTCCTCGGCATTGGCGGCGCGGGTGATGGTTTGGGCACCGCCCAAGCGTGCAAGTTCCTCGATCCTGGTTGCGTCGTCAGCGACCGCTGCGGGGTGACCATCGGCCTCGATAAGTAGGACGGCCTCGGCCTCGCGGGGCAGTCCGACGTGGGCGAAATCCTCGACGCATTGCAGGGTTTTACGATCGAGAAATTCCAGTGTGCAAGGAATGATCTTTGCCGCGATAAGGGCCGAAACGGTCTCGGCTGCGGCGTCCATGGACGCAAACGTCGCGAGCAAGGTCTGGCGTGCCACGGGTTTTGGCAGGAGCTTCAGCATGACCTTCGTGATCACCCCCAGAGTGCCCTCGCTGCCGATAAAGAGGTCCCGCAGGTTGTAGCCGGCGACATCCTTGACGCATTTACTGCCGAGCCAGCAAACCGAACCGTCGGCGAGAACCACTTCGAGTCCCATCACATAATCACGAGTCACGCCATACTTGAGCCCACGCAGGCCGCCGGAGTTTTCCGCCACGTTTCCCCCAATGGTACTGATCTTCATCGAACCGGGATCGGGCGGATAGAAAAGGCCGGCAGCATCGGCCTCGTCGTAGATGCGTTGGGTGATCACTCCCGCCTCTGCGGTGAGAGTGAGATTGGCGCGATCGACTTCGAGAATCGCGGCCAGACGAGTGAGACAAATCACGATTCCTCCCGGTACAGGCACGCTGCCACCACTCAGGCCCGTGCCGTTGCCGCGCGTGACGACGGGGGTTTTGTTGGCGCGGGCGAGTTTGATGACGCCGGCGACCTCCGTCGTATTTGCTGGAAACGCGACCGCGAGCGGTCGCTGTTTCAACGTCGCGGTGCCGTCAAAACCGTACGGGATAATGTCCTCCAGTTCGGTCAGGACGTTTTTGTTTCCGAGCAGAAGCTTAAGTTCGTCGATCATAGGGAGCAGACCCGATTTTCTGGGCTGTGCCACCCAGAGCGCGCGATCTATTCCCTGTCATAACAGCAGTAGGTGAGCTGCCAAGCGTCACGATAAAGAGCCCGCACGAGGAAAATGCAGACGGTGCCTTGCTCATCCGATGCTTGAGCTGCAGCCAAGCCCATTTGTCATCTATTAAATGACAAACACCTCTGAGCGGGGGTCTGGAAACTGACTAGTTTTTAGTGCCTTACCACTGAGACTTGTCATTTAATAGATGACAAACGGGTGACGAAACGGGCAGACAGCTCCCGGCTATACTGGGCGGAGGCTCGGACGATGGGGGGCCCGGATTGTGCGCTTCGGAGCACATGCGGGGAATAAGTTACAGGAAATGCCAGGTCGATTTTCTTGGCTTACACCGTGACTGCTGAGAGCTGTTCAATGAATTTGGCGTGGGTCATCGGGTGGGAAAACATTCCAAAATCACAATCAAGCGCAGCGTCCTGTTCCTTTTTGCTAGTTGCGGCCGTGCAATCGGTCAGGGTGATGACTTCGAAACCGCGTTCGTAGGCACTCCGCATGGTCGACTCCACGCAGCAATTGGTGAGAAAACCGCCGAGGGCTACCGTTTGAATTCCGCGGCTGCGTAAAATGAAATCCAAATTGGTGCTTTGGAAACCGCACAGTCCGCGTTTCCCCTCAATTACGATGTCCTCGGTCCGAGGTTTCAGTTCATCGATGATCTCGACGCCCCAGGTGCCTTTGCGAAACGCTTTGTTATCCACCACGCCCTTCAGGATCCCATAGGGATTCGGAGTGATTTCATGGTAATCGCCGCTGAAACTGATCGGTACATGGACGATAGTCGCCCCAGCTTCGCGGGCCTCCGTGACCACTTTGACGGTATTGGGCAGCATGCGGTTCGCGTGCATTACTTCTTTGACTGCGTTGTGGAAAATTCCGCCTTCGGTGGCGAAATCGTTTTGATATTCGATCAGAACAACTGCGGTTGTTTTGGGGTTCATGATTATGTCCTTGGTTTAGGGACGGTCGGGCGGGAAACCTCGCCCCAATATCGCAAATAGCAAGCGCCTGCCGGTCCTCCACAAAAAAGAAAGGCCAGCCCACTTCGCCGGAATTTCGAGTGTAGAGTACTATGTCCTAAGAGAATATTTCGAACAACGCAGGGCGCCGAGACAGCCGAGGGTAACAAGGAAGATTTCGCCGGGTGCGCCGCCACCGCTCCCGCCGGAGCTACTCGAGGAAGAGCTGGATGAACTGCTGGAAGAGGATGAGCTGCTCGATGACGAGCTGCCGGAGGATGAAGACGAAGAGCTGCTTGACGAACTGGATGACGACGAGCTGGTGGAGCTGGAGGAAGAACTGCTCGAGGAGCTGCTGCTGGAGGATGAACTGGAACCAGAGGAACTGCTGCTCGACGAACTGCTACTGCTGGAGCTGGACGAACTCGTGTTGATTTTGCCAACCATTAAACCGCTGCCAAAACTGGAAACCCAGATTTCATTTGGATCGTAGGGGTTGAAGTATACGCGCTCGGGTTGACGGAATGGGTAACTGGCCACTCGCGTAAATACGGGCGAGGCGGCGTGAATATTGGACGAATGCCATAGACCGTCGGTCTCGGTGGTTAGGAAAGCATCATTGATGTTGGTTGGGCTGAAGGTGATCGACGTGACACGATCGAGGCTGTTAATTTTCGTCCAGTGCGCCCCGCGGTCAGTCGTGCGGTAGAGGCCGCCGAGGCCGTTAGGTGGCCCGCCCGTGGGATTACCCCAACCACTAAAGACGCCTACATACCACGTATTTTGCGTCGAATCAGCTGGATCGACCACGATGTCCTTTGTCCAATAAAGCATGCCCGCATCGGAGACGTCGGTCCAGGCGCTGGTGGAGGGATTGTAGATAAATACTCCAGAGCACGCGGTGAAGGCGGGGTTACGATGGCCCGAATAGGTGCACACGACTTTGCCGTCATTCAAAACGACGATGGTGGCGGGATGACCTTCGGTGCGCGGGGGATTGGAAAGCTTCGTCCACGTTGCAGTCGCCCCATTTTGAATGTTGTTGGAAACAAAAACGCCGCCGGCGGTCGAGCTGACGACACTGGCGTACATGCGGTTGGCATTCGAAGGATCGATTGCCAGCCAGAATACAGGATGGCCGAAATTATGCAGCGTTTGCCAGTTAGCACCCTGATCGGTCGACGTGACGATCTTCCCATTCGCATCCGCGCTGTCTAGCGGGTTGTTGGCGAGGCGGGTGCTCTGGTACAGGTCATGGAAATTGGAGGTGGCGGCGTAAAGCGCGTTGCTGGTTGGGTGCTTAACCAGACGATACATGGTATTGGCGTCATGGCCGGTATAACCGAGGGTCCAGGTCACGCCGCCGTCTGTGCTGCGGATTCCTTTGATGTCGGAGTATCCGGCAAACAGGTGTTGCGCGTCACTCCAGAGCACCTGCCAGACCGATGTGTTTTCGAGTCCGATACTGTGGTAAAATTTATTCGCAATGGCGGTGGTCCCGGCGGGGTGCTGGTCGGCGGTGCTTACGTAGGCTTGCTGCCAAGTGGTACCACCGTCGCTCGTGCGATGCACAAAACCATAGTCGGTGATGAGAGCTTTGGCCGAGTTATTCGGTGCCACGGTCAGCCCGAAGACGACCTCTCCGTAACCCCAACTGCGGTCGCCGCCTGAGCCTGACCAACCGGTGACGATGTTCTGGTTATTCGCCGTTTTAAACGTATTTGCCCATGAAGTGCCGGCGTTGGTGGTTTTGAAAACACGCGGTTCGCCGGCAGAGCTGCCGCCGGCCGCGTACACCGTATTGAGATCATTCCGCGCCATGGCGACGGACAGCAAAAAATCGTTGCTCGGATCGACTCCGGTCATTTTTGGAGCCCATGAGCCGGAGCCATTCTCCAGTGAGTAAATACCGCGAAGATTTCCGTAATAGTCGGAGCCGAGATCGATGCCGGGATAGGACGAACCAGCCGTTAGGCAGAAGAACCGCATCTGGGTGCCGGCCTTGGCACCGGTGAACGAAAACATGAGTTCGCCCGCGGGGATACCAGGCGTGCCAGCATTGGTGAAAGAAGTGCCAGCGTTCGTGGAGATAAGCAGCCCGTCGCTCGTGCCAAGGTAGATCGCGTTGCCGTCAAAAAAGGCGCCGCAGATCAACACGCCGTTGCCCGCGTTAGCTGCGGCATAGATCTGGTGGAAGGATGTGCCGCCATTCGATGAGAAATAGAGAGTGGAATAGCCGGCCACGATGACGCGATTCGAGTTATTAAAGTCGGCCCAAATGCTGTAAACATCGTCTCCCGGCAAAGGATTGCCCGGCAGGATTGACCAGGTGACGCCGCCGTCTGTGGTTTTGGCCGGCATGGCTTCGTTGCCGCCGGGCGACGAAAGCGTATAGGCGATGAGCGGATCGTTGGTGAAGCGAACATCTGAGTAGTGGCCAGCCTGAATTTGCGTCGAGTCCACCTGGGTGTACGAGTTGCCGAAATCGGTGGTATGAAAGAGTTCACTCATGTCTGTTGGGACAAAGTACTCGTTGTCGTTGATCGGGTTGATCGACGGCGAATACATCGCGCCGCCCGCGCCGACCCCGCGACTTTGCCAGGAGGCGGGCACTTGACCATATAACGAAAAACTGGAGAGCAGCGCCGCCGTAACAACTAAACAGGGATAATTCGTAGTAGTCATGGTAGGAACGCGAAACATGGGTAACAGGGACTCGACTCATAGAGATTCCGCAAGTGACGGAGTTCCCTAGCCACCGATTTTGATCGGTTGTTTACGCGGCCAAGCCCGTCAGCCTGTGCATAGGCCAGGCTGGCTAGTGATATCCCCTTACGCTGCCCGCGCGCACCGCCTTCGCAGCTGTGCGGTGCATTGCGTGAACTTAGCTCCCGAGCGTTCTTAGCGCGGCGAGGACGTCTTCCGCTTGTTTCTTGGTCGACGCTTTCAGATCGCGCCAGACGACCTTACCGCTCTTGTCGATGAGGAAAGCCTGGCGGCTCGCGAACATGATACCATCCTGACCGAAGGCGTGCATGACCTTTTTGTCATGGTCAGCGATCAACGTGAACGGAAAATGATATTTTTCCTTAAACTCTTTTTGGGCCTCCACGGTGTCGGTACTCACTCCAATCACAGTAACGCCGTTCTTGGTGAGCTCCTCGTAGGCGTCGCGCAGTGAGCAACCTTGGGCAGTACAGCCGGGCGTATCGGCCTTGGGGAAAAAGTAAACGAGCGTGAAACCCTTCTTGTACACACTGGCTAAATCGAGCGTCGCGCCCGTTTCAGTCGTGCCGGTGATGGCGGGTGCAGCCGCGCCCACGGCGAGAGATTCAGCTTTGGCAAAGGAGAACATGGCGAGGAAAAAGGCTAACAGAATTGTGGTACGACGGGCTGACATGCCGCACTCTTATCCGGCTTCGGCCGATTCGCAAGTGGACCCCATGATCAAAAAATGAATCGCGAAGAAGCGAAAGTGCGAAGAACGAACGCAAAGAAAAACTCCATTCCTTTGGGCCGGCTCCTGGCTACTCAACGGTCAACCCGCCTTGAAGAACGATTTGATCGGAGGCGCCGCCGACTCGAATGTGGAATTCGCCTGGTTCGGTTCTCCAATCGTGCGTCGTTACGTCCCAGAATCCCAGGTCGCGTCCGCTCACACGAATTCTGACGACGCGGCTTTCCCCTGGTTTGAGCGTGGTTTTGGCAAAGCCCTTCAATTCTTTGTCGGGACGCGGCACCGAGGAACTCATTTGGCGTTCGTAAAGCTGGCTCACTTCCGCGCCCTCGTCCATCTTCTGCGAGGTGCAAGCGCCAACAGCATATGCGCAGCGAGCTTTCCCTGCGCTTCGGAGCAAAGTGTCAAAGGACTTCGAACAAAGCCAGGGCCTGATTTCCCTAGAGATGATTGCTTGCAGAGCGGTCTGGTACGAAAGATTTAGCTCTGCCTTCCGGTTGCCCATGCTTTCTTTTCGGAGTCCTTAACCGCTAGTGGAGTTTCACCAATGGGTGAAACCTTGCTCAAGCGCTACACCGGATCGTCGCAGCATACGGTTCGCAGGCCCGCGAATCGCGGCCGGTTAGGGTCTGCAATGAGCAGGCACCGAAATGCGTATAAGCAGGCGGGCGGCTGGAGGGCATTTCAAAGAATTCCTCAGTGGTTATTCCGCCGGATCGAGGGATCGCGATCAGTGGTCGCTCTGATGGCTTGGGGGTAATTCGGGAGCTTTACAGCTTGCCGGTCACGAGGCCGAAGTAATTTTGCGCGTTCTTGTAGCAGATATTCTCGACCATGTTGCCCACGAGGTCCCGGTCCGCAGGGATGAGGCCATTCTCGATGTCGGCACCGAGCAGGGAGCAAAGCAAGCGGCGGAAATATTCGTGGCGCACGTAGCTCACGAAGCTGCGCGAATCGGTGAGCATGCCGATGAAGCGGCTCAGCAGGCCGAGCTGGGAAAGCGCGTTGAGCTGCCATTCCATGCCCTCTTTTTGATCGAGGAACCACCAGCCGGAACCAAACTGGATTTTGCCGGGGATCGATTCATCCTGGACGTTGCCGACCAGGGTCGCAAAGACGTAGTTGTCGGCTGGATTCAAATTATAGATCACGGTCTTCGGGAGATTGCCCTCCGAATCGAGCCGGTCGAAATAGCGCGCGAGGCCGCGGGCTTGAGGGAAATCGCCGATCGAATCCACCCCGGTGTCCGCGCCGATGCGCTGGAGGAGCCGGGTGTTGTTATTGCGGATGGCGCCGAGGTGCAGCTGCTTTGTCCAGCCGCTTTCTGCGTCGAGCCGTCCGAAAAAGAGCATCATGAACCAGGTGAATTTGTTGACCTGCTCCGGCGTGGCTGCGGTGCCGGCGCGCGCGGCGGCAAAAATCGCTTTCGCCTCGGCCTCGGTGCAATCGGTGTCGGGCATGTTCTCAAGGCCGTGGTCGGAAACGCGCGCCCCGAAGGCGTGGAAGAAATTGTGACGATTCTTGAGCGCCGAAAGGAAGGCGGTGAAATCGTTGATGTCGATGTTGGCTCTCGCTGAAAGTTGTGCGACCCAGGCATTGAAGCCCACGGGGTTGTTGACGCCGAGCGCCTTGTCCGGTCGGAAGGTGGGATAGACCTTGGTCCCAAGGCTCGAATTCTTAATCGCGACGTGATGGGCGAGATCGTCGACCGGATCGTCGGTCGTACAGACAACGTTGACGCGGTTC
>Ga0302321_100003420_pt1 | contig 13616 bp, 9 predicted proteins | sample Fen_T0_1_FD_202505 | JGI IMG/M metagenome (GOLD analysis project Ga0302321, IMG submission 202505) | Peat permafrost microbial communities from Stordalen Mire near Abisko, Sweden - Fen_T0_1 | ecosystem: Environmental > Terrestrial > Soil > Wetlands > Permafrost | place: Sweden: Abisko...
GTAATTCCTGTTGCTTGTATAAGCTGAGGTAGCAGGGCAAATCTGGCATCTGATGCTACGCCTTTTTTGTAGCGAGCGTAGAGCTGTTGCAAGATGACTGCAACTTTAAACAAGCCATACACATAATAGAAAACGATCTCTTTGACTTCACGACCACTATGAAGCGTATATTGATGAACCAGTTGGGTGCGGTCGAGATTGCCAGGCAGATTCGTCAGACCCATACGTGCAGCTTGTAGTTCTGGTGGGTCGTCTGGCTGAACCCAGTACGCAAGCGTTGTGCCCAGGTCCATGAGCGGATCTCCTATGGTTGCCATTTCCCAGTCAAGCACGGCTACAATCTGCGATAGATCGCTGGCATCCAGCATCAGATTATCATATTTGTAGTCATTGTGTATGAGCGAAGACCCTGAATCGGGTATGCGATGTTCATCCAACCAGCTTCCCACGCGTTCAATGGTCGGTAAATCGTCTGTTTTGGCTCTGGCGTAGCGGTCGAGCCATCCAGTAATCTGCCGCTCGACATAACTACCCACGCGTGCCATCTTTTTTAAGTCAGTTGTGGCGTAGTCCAGGCTGTGAATCACTGCCAGGTTCTTTATAAACGCATGCGACAAGCGTTCCATCGTGGGAGGAGTCAGGGTGATATGAGCAGGGGGCTCTTTTTGTAAGACAATCCCATGCATGCGCTCCATAATATAAAATGGAGCTCCGAGTACGGTGATATCATCGCTATAAAGAACCGCACGTGGAATCTTGGAATAGATGGGATGCAGGCCGGTGAGCAGTTGATACTCCCGCGCCATATCGTGCCCCGATTTAATATTGGCTCCGATGGGAGGACGGCGTAATACCAGTTCACGCTGCCCGATGTGTAGGAGATACGTCAGGTTGGAATAGCCCTGAGTGAAACGTTCAACCGAAAAGTTCGCGCTATCTGGGTTGTCTGTGCTCCCTAAAATTGTATTGTTATCCAGATGCGTGCGCAAAAAATGGTAGAGATTGGGTATATTCATTGCTTTATCTGGCTGAGTGCTATCATCCATCTTGACTTCGCAATCCCTTCTGTTCTTTAATATAAAACAGTGCTTGTATGTTTGAACCTGTACTTTTTTCGTGGAAAAGAGCATTTATGGTTCTATTGCACTGTTAGTCCGCCGTCGAGAACCAGCACTGCGCCAGTCATAAAGCTAGATTCATCACTTGCCAGAAAAAGAGCAGCATTGGCAATATCCTCGGTTGTGCCGAGCCGACCAAGAGGAATAATGTCGCCTAGTTTTTGTAATGCACGCGCGGGATCACGATAGGTTGAGGCCATAGCATCCAGCATGGGTGTGGAGGTGAAAGCTGGTGCGATGGCATTGACACGGATATTGGAGCGTGCCAGCTCAAGCGCCGCTGTCCTGGTGATATGAATACATGCCGCCTTGGATGAGGCGTAAGCGATATAACCGGGGTTTCCAACGATCCCCGCCGCACTTGCGGTATTGATGATTGAGCCACTCACCCCAGCCTTGAGCATTGCGGCTGAACCATACTTGATGCCCAGAAAGACACCTTTTGCGTTCACTGCGAAGACCCGTTCCCATTCGTCCTCTTCCAGCTTAAGAAGCAGGCTATGTTTTTCGCCTATTCCTGCATTATTGTGTAAAATATGCAGCGCCCCGAAGTGATCAACCGTTGCCTGGACTGCTGCCTCTACTTCCTGTGCGATTGTGACGTTGAGCCGTACTGCCAGTGCTTTGCCACTCTGTCCTTCAATTAAGCGTACAGTTTCAGCGGCGCTCTCCTCATTGAGATCACCAACACACACATTTGCACCTTCGTGAGCGAAGCGCAAGGCGGTGGCGCGGCCAATGCCGCTACCCGCACCAGTGATCAGGGCAACTTTGCCATTGAGTCTGTCAAACATACTGGTCACCTCTTTTCTGCTAACGCCAGGCCATACGCATGTTTATACATGCATCGGTCGAGCGTATGAGTGATTGGTTACGATGACGACTTTTGATCGGTTACGACGACGATCTTGCCGATTACCTGGCGTGCTGCAATACGCTGAATGGCTTCAGCGCCGCGATCCAGAGGGAATGTGGCTGAAATAAATGGCTTGAGCCTTCCTTCGTTAACCCAGGAGAGTAGTTGCTGGAAGTTTTGCATATTGTGTTTGGGATCGCGTTGGGCGAATGACCCGTAGAATACACCAACGATTGAGCAGCCCTTGAGCAATGGTAGATTAAGCGGGATACGTGGAATCTCCCCGTTGCTAAAGCCTACAACCAGGAAGCGGCCTTGCCATGCTGTGTTACGCAACGCGATCTCCGAGTAAGGGCCACCAACTGGATCGTAGACGACATCCACACCACGTCCAGCGGTCAATGTTTTCAGGCGTGCCTTTAGATCTTCCGTATTGTAGTTAATAATCTCATCCGCTCCATAGCGGCGGCAGACGGCGAGTTTCTCGTCGCTCGAAGCTGCTGCGATGACCTTTGCTCCCAACAGATGGCCGAGCTCTACCGCAGCCAGGCCTACGCCACCGGCTGCTCCTAGCACCAGGAGCGTCTCGCCCGGTCGCAGACTGGCCCGATCTTTGAGGGCATGGTAGGAAGTTGCATAAGTCAGCGCAAAGGCGGCGGCAGTCACAAAATCAAATGTTTGTGGAAGGGGAATGAGACTGCTCTCGTCGACCACAACCTCTTCGGCAAATCCTCCCCAGCCCAGCACACAGAGTACATGGTCACCGACTCTCGTTTGTGTGACTCCTTCGCCTACGCGGGTAACGATCCCTGCGACATCGCTACCAGGTGCGAAGGGCAGATCTGGCTTGAACTGGTATTTTCCCTCGATGATCAGTGTATCAGGGAAATTGACGCCACAGGCTTTTACGTTTACTACCACTTGCCCTTTGCCTGGCTCGGCTGGTGCTATGTCTTCTAGCACTAGCTTCTCTGCCGGACCAAACTCTTTGCATAGCAATGCCTTCATGTATTTCCTCTTTCTTCATTGAATGGACGAATGTTTCTATTATAGTATGTGTGTGGCCAGTAATAAAAGTGCTAACAATAACTTCGTTTTTATGATAGAGTTAATGTGACGCGACATGATTTCAACGTTGTTATCTGTCTTTCTCTGAAAGGAGGAACGAGAGTGGAATTTGCATATTCGCCAGAGGTAGATCAGTGGCGTACGCGCTTGTTAGCCTTTATGGATCGGTACGTTTTCCCCAAAGAAAAAGTTCCCCAGGAGCAGATTGAGGCCTCTGGCAATCCTCATCATCATGCTGAATTGATCGAGGAGCTGAAGGTAAAGGCCAGAGCAGAGGGCTTGTGGAATTTATTTTTGCCAGACAAAGAGTATGGAGCGGGCCTGACGAACCTTGAATATGCCCCTCTGGCTGAAATTATGGGTCAGGTCTGGTGGGCATCCGAAGTTTTCAACTGTGCGGCACCCGATACAGGCAACATGGAGATTCTGGCTCAGTTTGGTACTGCAGAGCAAAAAGCTACATGGTTACAACCGTTGCTAGAGGGTGAGATTCGTTCTGGCTTTGCCATGACTGAACCGGATGTGGCAAGCTCAGACGCAACGAATATTCAGTTGACTATTCTGCGCGAGGGCGATGAATACGTCCTGAATGGCCGCAAATGGTGGATCTCGGGCGCGGCCCGCTCGCACTGCAAAATATTTATTGTCATGGGTAAGACCAATCCTGGTGGTGCAGATAGATATCGTCAGCAGAGTATGATCCTCGTGCCAAAAAGCACGCCTGGGGTGACAATTGTGCGTAGCCTGAAGACGATGGGTCATCTGGATAACGACAGCCACTGCGAAATTAATTTTGAAAACGTCCATGTGCCAGCGACAAATCTGCTTGGCGAGGAAGGGTCTGGCTTTGCCATTGCCCAGGCGCGCCTGGGTCCTGGCCGTATCCACCACTGTATGCGTTGTGTTGGGGCTGCTCAGCGTGCACTGGAGCTCATGTGTCAGCGTGCCACTCAGCGCGTCGCTTTTGGAAAGCCTCTATCTGAGCAGGGTGTGATTCAAGAGTGGATAGCCGATTCATACAATGAGATCGAACAAGCTCGCCTGTTGACGCTCAAAGCGGCCTGGATGATGGATACATTGGGCAAAAAAGCGGCTCAGGACGAGATTGCTATGATCAAGATTACCGCGCCTGAAGTTTTGACCAACGTCGCCAATCGAGCTATACAGGTCTTTGGTGCAGCTGGTCTCAGCGATGACTTCCCATTGGCCGGCATGTGGGCCGGGGGCCGTAAACTTCATCTTGCCGATGGCCCGGACGAGGTGCATAAACGTGCACTGGCGCGCTCGATTATCAAAAAAATGGTAAGATAAATTGCCGTCGAGTGTCAGATCTGGTCCCCATGTCACTCTGACACTCACTCCAGCATGAAATCCTGATTAGCAATTTGTAGAAAGAGAAGGCAGGGGTATGGAGGACGAAACAGTATTTGAATCCCAACTACAAGCTTTTTATGTTTTATCTGCGCTTATGCACTCGCAGCGCGATGATCTGTATGCTGTCCCAACCCATGCCCCTGGACCACAGGGAAGGTTGCCCCTGACCCCACAGATGTTACGCGAATGGCCCAGCGGAGATCTGTTTGGCTTAACACAAAATGTTGGCATGGGCTGGGAACCGGCGAAAGTCCTGAGAAAACACATTCTGATACTCAGCACGCAGGGCGGGATTCGTGAGACGGATGGTACCCCGGTCGCATTAGGCTACCACAGCGGCCATTGGGAAGTGGGGCGATTGATGCGTGCGGCAGCTCAGGAACTACAGAGCCTGGGTTCGGTCCCTTTTGCTGCATATGTGAGCGATCCTTGTGATGGCCGTACGCAAGGCACAACTGGCATGTTCGACTCTTTGCCATACCGCAATGATGCCTCCCTCGTTATGCGCCGCCTGATCCGCTCTCTGCCCACACGCAAAGCCGTCATGGGGATCGCTACCTGTGATAAGGGTCTGCCAGCAACCATGATGGCTCTGGCCTCTCTACGCGAACTGCCGGGTATTCTCGTCCCTGGCGGTGTGACGTTACCCGCTGAACACGGAGAAGATGCCGGCAAGGTGCAGACCATTGGTGTGCGCTACACACATGGCGAGATCACATTGGAAGAGGCTGCTAGCCTGGCCTGTAGTGCCTGTGCCACGCCAGGAGGTGGTTGCCAGTTTCTTGGTACCGCAGCCACGGCTCAGGTTGTCGCCGAGGCATTGGGCATGGCCTTACCGCACTCGGCGCTGGCCCCATCTGGTGAGCCTATCTGGGAAGAGTTAGCGGTTCAGGCGGCTCGTGCACTCCTGCACATGGTGCAAATGGGTTGGGGCATGCAGCATATATTGACGGATGCTGCTATTCGGAATGCCATGGTTGTGCATGCCGCATTTGGTGGTTCAACAAACCTGCTCTTGCACATTCCCGCTATCGCGCATACAGCCGGACTACATATACCGACAATTAGTGATTGGCAGGAGATTAACCGCGAAGTACCCCGTCTGGTCAGCGTACTCCCCAACGGACCTGTGGATCATCCAACGATCCGTGTGTTTCTGGCTGGCGGAGTGCCAGAGGTAATGCTGCATCTGCGTCGTAACGGGCTTCTCAACACCCAGGTACATACATGCTCTGGGCAGACGTTGGATGAAGTACTCAACTGGTGGGAGCAATCTGAACGGCGCCAGCGTGTCCGTAAACGCCTGAGCGAGGTTGATGGTATTAATCCGGATGACGTAATTATGGACCCGGCTACCGCGCACGCACGTGGCCTGACTTCTACTGTAACATTTCCAATTGGCAACCTGGCTCCCGAAGGCTCAGTCATCAAGTCCACTTCGATTGCGCCCGATGTTGTCGATGCTGATGGTGTGTATCGCCATACCGGCCCGGCGCGAGTCTTCACAAGCGAACGTGCCGCCATCGCAGCTATCAAAGAAGGGAAGATTCAGCAGGGAGATGTATTAGTATTAATTGGCCGTGGCCCCTCAGGCACGGGTATGGAAGAGACCTATCAGCTAACATCCGCGCTAAAGCATCTTGCCTTTGGTAAACACGTTGCGCTGGTTACTGATGCACGGTTCTCCGGCGTCTCTACGGGTGCGTGTATTGGTCATGTCGGGCCGGAAGCTTTGATGGGGGGACCAATTGGCAAAGTGCGGGATGGTGATATCATTCGTATCGCAGTCGATCGCATCCATCTGGAAGGGCATGTAGACCTGGTGGGGGTAGGTGAGCAGCTCTTTAGCCCGGAAGAAGGAGCGGCTCTACTGGCAGCGCGTACCCCATACCCAGATCTGGCACCTGATCCGCTTTTGCCGGATGATACGCGCTTATGGGCTGCGCTGCAATCGGTGAGTGGGGGCGTCTGGCGTGGCTCTGTCTACGATGTTGATCGTATTATCCAGGCGCTTGAGGCAGGAAAACAGGCTCTGGGTTGGTAATAGCCATGAGCGATGGAGAGAAAACAGCTTACGCTATCTTTGCTGTAGAGATAGTGCGCTTTTTATGAATAAATATTCTCTCAGCCCTGCCTGATATAACCCATTGGTCCATTTTGCTTGACGAAGCTGTAAGAATGCCATTAATCTGCTCTTATGTAGAAAAAGATGTGTAGTGGCTCAATTTTCTACCAATCTCCTTTGCGTCTTTTCGGCTAGCCATCTTTATGTTATAGTTATGAGTTGCTGCTCAGCTAAAGACCGGGTAGCTGTGTCAGGGGCCTCATAAATGATCGTCGTAAAGTAGTTAAGCCGTGAAGTAGTGATAGAACTAGAACAGGAGTAGTGTGTGGGACGAGTAAGTATTGACACACAACAATGCGAGATCAGAAAAATCTTCAGCGATGAATTTGTTTTTAGCATTCCTTTGTATCAGCGCCCTTATGCCTGGACCACCGAAGAAGCCGGAGTATTGCTTGAAGATCTGCTCTCGGCGTTGGAAGAGAACAGGCAACATCCTGAAGATGTTTCTCCCTATTTCCTGGGTAGTATCGTTTTGACCAAAGGCGATAGGCCCGACTCGGAAGTTATTGACGGGCAGCAGCGTCTCACTACTATTACAATATTATTAGCAGCCTTACGTGCATCTATTCAGTCAGAGAAAGCAGCTGACCTGGGAAGTTTTCTCTATGAGAAAGCAAATGTCTTTGCCCGCACTCCCAGTCGTTACCGCCTGACGCTGCGCAAGCGCGACACAGATTTCTTCCAAAAGTATATTCAAGCTGAACACGGCATTAGAAATCTTGATAGTCTGCCTCCAATATCACTTTCAGAGAGCCAGAGAAATATCCGTGATAACGCATTAGCATATATGTCACGCTTGCAGGAAATATCTGAAGCGGAGCGTATCCAACTGGGTGAGTTTCTCGTCACAAACTGCTTTATGGTTGTCGTCTCGACGCCAGATTTTGACACGGCCTATCGTATCTTCTCAGTACTCAATGGGCGTGGCCGCAATCTTTCACATGCCGATATTCTCAAAGCACAGATTATTGGCGACATTCCAGCGGAAGAACAAGAGAACTATAGCTCGAAGTGGGAAGAGATCGAGATCCTGTTGGGCAGTGAGAACTTTCAGAACCTGCTATCGCTTATTCGAACCCTCTGGGCGAGCGCACGTGTCCGCAAAAACCTGCTCGAAGAGTTTCGGACGCATGTCTACCCGGCTGCTCAACGCGGCATGACGGCCCAACAGTTAATTGACCATTTGCTCTATCCCTATGGATATATTCTGCATGCGATTAATACTGCAGAATATAAAGAAGGGCAACATGCCTCTGAGATCGAAGAGGTTTTACGTTGGTTCAATCGGCTTTCGCACAAAGAATGGTTGCCAGCTGCATTGCAGTATTGGGGCAGGAACAAGGATAACCCTGGTCTTCTGCTGCGTTTCTTAAAGCATCTGGATCGTCTATCGGTGGGGCTTCTGCTGCTGAATATGTCACATAACAAACGCCTGGAGCGCTATTATCAACTGCAAATGACCATCAAACAAGGCCAAAATGTCTATGCGAGTACTTCGCCCTTGCAGCTGACCGACGGAGAGCAGCGCGATATTTATAAGACCCTGAACGGCAACTTGTATACCAATGTGAGCGTTAGCTTATGTAAATATATCCTTTTACGCTTAGATGCTCTGCTTTCTGAGGGCACCGCCAACTACGATTTTCCCGTTATCTCAGTTGAGCATGTTTTGCCACAAAAGCCAGTTGCCAATAGTGATTGGGCGAAATGGTTCCCGGGCGATTTATATCACCGGCATGTGCATCGGTTGGGCAACCTTGTTTTGTTGTCAAGACAGAAAAACCAGGATGCAAATAACTACGATTTTGCCAGGAAGAAAGAAGTTTATTTTTCAAATCGGCAAGGTGCTTCTCCCTTCGTGTTGACATCACAAGTGTTATATGCACATGAATGGACGCCAGAAATTGTCCAGAGAAGGCAGCGCGAGCTGGTAAATAAACTGGCAAATTACTGGGACTTTTCAGGCACATTTCTGCAAGTCGTAAAAGGAGCCTGAGGCGATACTGCCTCACCTCTATAGCCTACGCGTAGGGCCGTGCTAACATCATTTCTGCCTGGATGGCTTCTTCAAAGTACGCGTGCGATGGTTAATTAACGCGATGCCAGTAGCGACAGCCACCAGCCCAAGTGCATCGCGTAGCCCGAAGGGCTCACCTAATAAAAGCGCTGCCAGCGCCAGGCCCGTGATTGGCGTCAAGAAGTAATAAGCACTAACAACACTTGCCTCGCCTTGCTTCAAAAGCCAGAACCAGAGCAATGAAGCACCAATACTGATTACCAGCACCAGATAGAGAAATGACCAGGCCAGGGGAGCATCAATATGTATCTGTTCAGGGTGCTCAAAAAAGACTGCAGGTAAGACCAGCGCTAGCCCGGCTGCGCCTAACTGTACTGCATTGACGACAAAGGGATGATCATGAGGTGGATAGCGCTTATAGAAGATTGTCGCAGCCACGAGGCACACGACACCAACCAGCGAGAGCAGCATACCACCGGCTGTGTCCAACTGTCCATGTTCACCTAGTCTGACTCCCATAACAAAGAGGACTCCACCAAAACCAAGTATGAGCCCCAGGATACGCCACCATGTTAGCCGCTCTTTGAGTAGAAAGGGCGCAATAAGTGTCAGTAGCAACGGATGGGTTGTGGCAAGAATCGAGCCCATGCCTGCTGAAAGGTAACGTAGCGCTATATAATTGCAGCCTAAGTAGAGGGCAGAGTTGAGCAATCCAAAACATGCTAGCTGTCCCCAGGTCTTCCATCCCCGTGGTCGGGACAATTTACATAGTCGTGCCAGAACTGTCATTAATAATGCGGCAACGAGGAAGCGTGTTGCAAGCAGCGTGAGTGGGGGACTATGGGTGACACCAATTTTTGTCGCGATAAAGGCTGAACTCCATAGCAAAATGTAGAAGAGAGCGACCGCTGTGATAAATAGAGGATGTCTGGCTGGTGCCGAGATACTCTCTGTCTGTTCCTCCTGTGGTTCTTCCTGTATCTCCGTGTGTGTGCCATCTTCTATCAAGCCCATCTGTCGGGTTTCCTTCCCGCTCGCAAGAGCAATGTGTTGTGGAGAGAGATGAGAAGTTTCATTCTTGATTTCAATGGTAGCAGAATAGTATAAAACTTTACCACTGCCAATATTACTTAGCGCCAGTAATATTGGCTCCCTTCTACCTGTTTATATGTACCTACTTGTAAAGAATACGCAGAAATATAGTGGTCAAGTTTCAATGGCTACTCAGTTCTACATGGTGTGCATCATTGACGAAGCTATCCTCCGTTTGGGTCCTCAAAGTAGCAGGTAAGCTGACAGGTATTGTTGTGACAATGCCCATAACGCTTTTATGACGCTTCCTTATTATACTAATATCAAGGCTTGAGAGTGTCAGAGGCAACGGGAGGCGTCGTCTCATGAAGCAAATGCGAGTGCATAAAAGATAGGATAAGCGACAGGAGCATTGTTTTATGCCACAGATACAGATTATCTGCCCTTTGAGATTGGGAACTCAGGAGCGCTGGCGGAGATTTTGCCAGACCGTGGAGGGCTCACGTAGAGATCAGTTTGAGGCATCCTGCCGACAAATGGGAATCACCGGGGTCCATATCTGGTTGATGCACTTGCACTGCAATGAACTTATGCTTATGACATTGAACACAGTAGAGCCAATGCAGACCTTGCAAGAATTAGAGAACTCAGAACGTCCATTTGACTCCTGGCTCCGAGAGCAGATACATGCTTTGTTTGGCTGGAGTGTGCAAGATCCGCTTCTCAATTGGCAAAGCGATCTTGTTCTTACATGGTCAGGTGATGGCTTGCCCACGTAAGCGGTTGAGTGGCGACACAACAGGGAAAATGCTCATGCAAGAGAAAAATTATATCCACGTGTAAGCGTCGTGATACCAGTATTAAATGAAAATGATATTCCCCCGTACGTTCTCACCAGCTAATAGTTTGGATTACAAGAGTACTGTGACGTTGTAATTCTGTTTACTAACTGTTCCGTGCTTATATGGAAACGGAAAGGCTATATGTATGTTCATCACTTCTGAGAGGAAACGTATTCCAATTCTTATGTATCATAGCATTTCGGATGAGAGTGGGCCGAAATTTCGATCGTTTGCTGTTCCAGCAGCGCTTTTTGCCAGACAAATGGAATACCTGCATCAACAAGCATATACACCCATGACTGTTTCACAATTGGTGCATGCCTGGACCAATGGAGGAAGCTTACCCACAAAGCCCGTTGTATTAACGTTTGACGACGCATTTCTCGATTTTTATACAACTGCTCTTCCTCTCTTGCAGCGCTATAGTTTTACCGCAACACTCTATGTGCCGACTGCCTATGTCAATGGAACAAGCCGCTGGATGCAGCGGACAGGCGAAGGTTCAAGGCCTATCGTTTCCTGGGAGCAATTACGCGATATAAGCAAATGTGGGATTGAGTGTGGTGCTCATAGTCATACCCATCCTCAGCTTGACCTGCTTTCGTTTGCTGCGGCAAAAGAGGAGATTACGCAGAACAAGCGCCTGCTAGAAGAGCATATAGGCGAAGAAATCTTAAGTTTTGCTTATCCCTATGGATATCACACTGCTGCTACAAAGCAGATAGTTCGTGAAGCCGGATTTACTTCCGCCTGCGCGGTGAAGAATGCATTGAGCACGGAAGAGACAGACCATTTTGCGCTGAGTCGTGTACTGGTTGACCCTACTCTTGACATAGATGCTTTTGCGGCCCTGCTGGCGGGACATGATAAGCGTATCACGACTGCTGTGTTTACCAGGCCTCTTATTCCAGGCTGGCGTCTGGCTCGTTTTTGTCTCGCACAAGTTCAGAAGCCGCAACAGAGAGAGACGGTACAACGATGAACGAAAGCAGAAGAGGCGAAAAGACAATAGATGTATCCGTTATCATTTGTGCCTATTCCTCTGAACGCTGGTACGATCTGGTGGCGGCTGTCGAATCGCTTCATGCACAGGTTGCGCTACCACAGGAGATTATCGTTGTTATCGACCACAACCCGGATCTATTCGCGCGCGCACGTGTATCTCTGATCGCTACTCTGGTTGTAGAGAACAATGAGCCGCGTGGATTATCTGGTGCGCGCAACTGTGGCATCTCTCATGCAAGCAGTGCATTTGTCGCATTTCTCGATGATGATGCGACTGCGGAACCAGACTGGCTACTTCAGCTCTATCGCCTATGTGCCAACTCGAAGGTTTTAGGTGTAGGAGGCTCTGTCGTTCCACGGTGGGTAGGAGCTCAACCTCGCTGGTTCCCCGAAGAGTTCTACTGGGTGATAGGTTGTAGCTACCGGGGGCTACCCAGGTCGCTATCGTCAGTGCGCAATCCTTATGGCGGTTGTACTTGTATACGGCGTGACATCTTTGCTGAAGTTGGCGGGTTTCGCAATGGCCTTGGGCGTATTGGCGCACGTCCACTTGGTGGGGAAGAGACAGAGTTGAGTATTCGCGCGAAGCAGCGCTGGCCGCAACACATCTTCCTGTATGAGCCGCAGGCGAAGATCCACCATCGTGTATCAACATCACGTACTACTCTGAACTACTTTTTGGCTCGTTGCTACTCAGAGGGGCTTTCAAAAACAGCTATTGCACGCATAGTTGGGACACAGAAGGGTCTGGCATCTGAACGTTCTTATACCTTGATAACTCTCCCTCTGGGCGTCGTACGTGGCCTTGGCGATACATTGATGCATCGCGATCTTTCGGGCTTATTGCGTTCTTGTGCAATCGTGATAGGGTTTTTGGCCACGCTCGCAGGCTACTTAAGAGGTATGTCTAGCAGGCAGAATACTGCATTAATCGCCCCTGTGGCAATCCGTTTTGCTCAGGAACGTAAGCGATCTCCTACTGATGCCGTGGATACAGTACGCGCAAATGGGGACTAATATTATGAATATAGTGATGCCTTCTCTTCACACGGAGGCAAAAAGCGGCTTCGTATCAGATTTTGCGCCTATGCGTATGCTTGACCTTGAATTGAGTCAGCCGCTACCGATCTTTTCTGCTTTTGACCCCGAAACAAATCAGACGTATCAACGTGCCTCGTGTCTTGTCTGTTTGCACACTCGGCCTATCGGTGTCGTCGAGCTCTTCTTTATAGAAGATGAGTTACGCCCGCAAGAATATGGTGAGCAGATCTGGAATGTTTTGGGTTCCCATATCAATAGGCATCTGCAGGAGGATGCACTTGCGCCTATCGCGGCTCTTAGTATTGATGGTATTCCATATACAAATGATCCACGCTGCATAGTAGAGCGGGAGCGTTTTTTTGAGCATGCGCCGTTCATCAGCGTAATCGTTCCGACCTACAATCGCCCTGATCTTATAAAGAGATGTGTGGACTCGCTACTTACCCTGCGCTATCCTCACTATGAGATCATCGTCGTGGACAATGCGCCGAAAGACGATGCAACTGCTGAAGTGATGCGCATCTATGGAGATATGCATCATGTGCGTTATATACGTGAGAATCGCCCAGGTGTTGCACGCGCACGCAATCTCGGTATGCGCCTTGCACAGGGGACAATTCTTGCGTATGTCGATGATGATGTAACTGTTGATCCTTACTTGCTGGCAGAAATTGCCCAGGCCTTCAATGCGGCTGAGGATGTGGTGTGCGTTACTGGTCACATCTTACCTTTAGAGTTGGAGACACGGGCGCAATTTTTAATCGAGGAGTATGGTGGCTATAGCAAGGGTTTCATGCGTCAGATCTTCGACTTGAAGGAGCACCGCCCGACCAATCTGCCGCTCTATCCTTATACAGCTGGTCGCTTTGGAGCAGGGGCGAATATGGCTTTCAAAGCTACGTACTTACGTTCGGTTGGTGGTTTCGATACGCGTTTTCAGTACGGCTCAGATATCGAGTCCTTTTTTCAGGTGGTGATTCGCGGACATCGTCTGGTCTATGAACCAACCGCTCTGGTGCGCCATCCCCATCACCGAGAATATCGAAAGCTACAGAAGCAGCTGTATAACTATGGCGTAGGATTAACCGCCTTCTTGACGAAGGCCATCATAGACCATCCCAGCCGCTTGCTTGATTTC
>Ga0302321_100003421_pt1 | contig 13615 bp, 8 predicted proteins | sample Fen_T0_1_FD_202505 | JGI IMG/M metagenome (GOLD analysis project Ga0302321, IMG submission 202505) | Peat permafrost microbial communities from Stordalen Mire near Abisko, Sweden - Fen_T0_1 | ecosystem: Environmental > Terrestrial > Soil > Wetlands > Permafrost | place: Sweden: Abisko...
GAAGACCAGCGGCGGCCCGTTGAGGAAGAGGATGCGCTGCTTGGCTGCCTGAGGGTCCTCGAGCTCGAGGCGGACCATCAGGCCGCGCTCGGTGGTGGGGTGCAGCGGGTGCCTCCCCTGCACCTCGCCCTCCAGCGTCTCGACGGCCGTGCCGACCCGCCGGCAGAAGAAGAGCCCGAACCTGCAATCGTAAACCGGCGAGCGATCGCGCACCTTACCCACGTTCTCGTAGGGTACGAAGGCCACGTTCAGGTTCCTCTCCACCGCCTGAAGATAGGCCGACTCCCGGATGCCCTTCAGCACGCGATCGTAGCGCTGGATCGACCCATCGAGGATCGCGAGCTTCTGCTCGAGGGCCGTACGGCTGCCGCGTGCCTTGGCGAGCTCCCGGACCGAGTTGCTGTAGTCCTGCTTGATGCGAAGCACCTGGTAGCTGATCTCGCCGTCGCGTGGGATCTTGTCCCCGCTCTCGAGGGCCCTCTTGATCGACCGGAGCGAGGCGATGTCGCGCGAGACCTCTGCGACGCGGTTGTCGAGGCTGACCTGGTTCTCCTCCAGGGAGAGGTTGGAGTGGGCGATCTGGGAGAGGTGGTAGTTCGTCGCGGCGTAGTTCTCTCCATCCAGGACGTGCATGGCGTAGAGCTCCCGCGTCTGCTCACGGGAATCCGAGACGTACTCGCGATTGCCTCGCTCGATCTCGCTCTTCGACTCGCGATACTTGACGCTGAGACCCCAGAGCTTCTCGAGCTCCGCGCGGCGCGCGGCGAGATCGGCCTGGAGCGCATGGCGGAAGCCTTCCTGGAAGGCGCTCTGCGAGACGATCAGGCGATTCTCCTCCTCCACCTGCCCGACCAGATCGAGGCGCTGGGCGCGCAGCTCGTCCCGCAGCGTCGCCTGGTGGGCCGCCTGTTCGCTGAGCGTCAAGACCCGCTCATCGGCCCGTGAGAGGATGGTCGGCGCGATCCAGCTCCGACTCAGGAAGAAGAAGACGTTGAGGCCGATGTAGCTGACCAGGCCCATCAGGATCACGGTCAGCGCAACGAAGCCCATCGCCTTGTAGCAAGAGACCAGAAGTTTGTTGAGGTAGGTGACGTTCAGCGCAGCGGGCGGCATGGGATGTCCAGTTCGAGGCGCGGCGTGGCTCAGACTTCGGAAAGCGGCTCGGCGACATCGAGCGGCAGCATCGGCTCTTCGCTGGGCTCGGGAGCGATGCCCTGGTGGCTGCGGGTCTCCCAGCTGCTCGAGTCGAGCGTGAAGAGCGCGAGCGGCGTGATGAGCACGTAGGTCACCGGCATGACCGCCGCCATGGAGAGAAACCAGAGCGGGTGGACCCGGTACTCGCGCACCATGTTCCTGGAGCCGACCGCGTAGAAGGCGGCCGTGGCGGCCAGGACCACCAGATGGAGGACGGCGAGATCCCAGAACGACCCGTTGAAGATCTTGTAGGCGACCACCATCGGATAGCCGATCAGCACCGCGCCCAGCGACAGGTAGTGGGTGCCCACCAGCGGATGGAGCTTCCAGGCATGGGTGATCCCGCCGAAGAAGTCGACGATGTTGGAGCGCCTCCAGCGGAGCTGCTGCGAGAAGTACTTGGAGAGCGTGTTGGGCGCGACGGTGTAGCAGAACGCGTCCAGGGTGGAGAAGGTGCGGTAGCCTGCCTTCACGATCTGGCGCGTGAGGAAGCGGTCTTCCCCATAGGTGATCGGGACTCCGAGGAGGTTCCGGTTCTCCAGGATGGGCTCGAGCTCGACCAGCACGCTGCGCCGGTAGGCGGTGAGGCAGCCGGAGAGGCACATCACAGACAGGAAGACCCGCTCCAGGTTCTTCAGGTACTCGTATCCGATCCAGTACTTGATGGCCTGCATCCGGGTGAGCCAGTTCTCGTGCGGGTTGGAGACGAAGACCCTCCCTCCCACCGCTGCGATCTCGGGACGGGTGAAGCGGGCCACCAGCCTGCGCACCGCCTGCCGGTCCACGACCACGTCCGAATCGACCGAGACGATGATCTCGGACTCGGTGTTGCGGACCATCTCGTTGATGGTTCGCCTCTTGCCCATGTTGACCCGGTTGCGCATGACCGTCACGCGTTCCGGACTCTCATCTCGCGCCTTGAGGGCCCACGCGTAGCTGTCGTCGATGGAGCAGTCTTCCCCGACCATCACGCGCAGCTTCTCCGCCGGGTAGTCCTGCTCCAACAGGCTCCGGATGGTGTCGTAGATGCCGCGCCCTTCGTTGAAGAGGGGCGTCACGATGGTCACGGTCGGCTGGTAGTCCGACACCGGGCGGTCGAAGGCGTCTCCCCTCAACTTCTTGAAATGAAGTCCGAGCAGGTACCGGTTCACGAAGACCAGCAGCACGAGCAGGTAGATCGGAAACTCGTTCATGAACCCCCCACTTCGTCGTCGCAGGCGCTGCGTGCCTGCTGGCGCGGTCCCGGGCCCCGGCGCCCCGACCGCCAGCACACACCTCTCGAGGGACGAGAGGACCTCACGCTGAGACCTACCGCACGTGTAGTACGGTTCGGACCTTTACCGCATCCGCGACGGCGACGCACGAACTATTTCGACCGAAGGTGCCAGCGCGGTCGTTTCTCGAGCCGCCGGGCGGAGTCACACTTAGGCCACCTCGCGGGCAAGCTCCTGTCCGGTCGGGCGCTCGAGCTCTCGCCTGGTCCGATCGGCCGCCGGCTTCCAGCCCTTCCGCTCCAGCCGCCACCAGAACAGCGCCGCGGCGCAGCAGACCTCGCAGGTGATCCCGAGCCATCCTCCGCGCGCCCCAAGGTGGAGCCGGTGGCCGAGGAGCCAGGTCAGCGGCGGGACGCAGAGCCACGCCGAGGCGACGCCGATGACAGCGGCGTAGCGGACGTCTCCCGTACCCCGGAGCACGCACCGACCGACCACGTTGGCCGCGTCCAGGAGCTGGAAGGCGGCCGCCAGGTGGAGGAGGCTGACCGCCAGCGCCAAGACCTGGGCGTCTCGGGTGAAGCGCGAGGCGATCGCCTCGGCGCCGACCAGGAAGACCAGGGCGAAACACCCCATGTAAAGTAGAGCGAGGAGCAGGGCCAGGCGCGCCACCCGGATGACCAGCCAGTCCCGCCCAGCGCCGATGGCGTGCCCGGCCAGGACCGAGGCCGCCTCTCCCACCGCCAGCGCAGGCAGGAAGGAGAAGTGGATGATCTGGAGCGCGATCTGGTGCCCAGCCATGTCGACCTCGGACATGAGCGAGATCAGCACCGAGAGCATGGTGAAGGATCCGACCTCCAGGACGAACTGGACGCCGGAGGGGAGCCCGATTCGCCACAGTCGGACGAGATCGGCGCGCCGCGGCCGGCCGCTCGCCAGGCCGTGCTTGCGCGAGAGCAGGAAGAGCGTGCCGACCTCGACCCCGTGCGCGACGATGGTCGCGGCGGCGGCGCCGGCCACGCCGAGGCCCAGGCCGTAGATGAAGAGCACCGCCAACAACGCGTTGCAGGCGTTGGCCGCCAGCGTCGCGACCATGGGCGGACGGGTGCGGCCGTGCGCGTAGCTCCACTCGCGCAGCGCGATGAAGATTGTCACCAACGGTGCGCCGAGCGATCGGACGCGCAGGTAGGTGCGGGCGGCCTGCCCGGACGCGGGCGTCGAAGTGAGCAGGGGCGCCGCCTCGGCGAGGAGCTGGCCTGCCAGGAGCGCCAGGATCCCGAGCCCGACCGCGCTCGCCAGGGACGCGCCCAGGACGGCGCGCGCCTCCTCCGGCCTCCGCGCGCCGACCGCCTGGGCGATGAGCGTCTTGCCGCCCTGGAGGATCCCCATCGGGAAACAGATCAGCGAGAAGGCCACCATGCCGGCCAGGCCGACGCCGGCGATCTCGGCGCGGCCGATCCGGCCGACCAGCAGGGTATCGACCAGCGTCATGCAGCTGTACGAGAGCAGCGAGGTGGCGATGGGCCACGTCAGCCGCAGCAGCTCGCGAAGAGGTCTCTTCTCCCAGGCAAATTCCATTTCCAAGCTCCGACGACGATGCGATGCGACAAAAGACGAAAGCCGCGACTCCCGGGGGGGAGGTCGCGGCTCGGTTTCGAAGAGGCTGGGGAAGCGCTTTTCAGCAGCTTCGCGGTTCGAAACTCGCCGCGACCGGTACGAACAGACGAATCGCCGACATGGGCGGGGTCAGTTCGAGGTGGCGTGCGGCGAGCTTCATGCGCGTTCCAGATTGCTGTGGCCGCGCGATTCTGTCAAGCCGGGGCCTGTTTGGGGCCACGGCAGGGAGGGCGCGTGCGGCGCGCCGACCGGGAGGGGAGCGGCCCGGCGGCTGGCTGCGCCCGATGGACGAGCTACACTCAGCGGCGATGCGAGGCGAGCGCCACGTACCAGAGGTAATGGAAGGTGTGGGGGCTCCAGTACTCGGTGGTGCGCCAGTCCATCCCGTGGCTCATGTCGAGGAACGGGCGGTCCTCCTCCAGCCCCGCGAAGCCGTTCATGATGCCGCCCGGGATCAGCCCCAGGAACCGTGAGTGCGGGTAGGGGTTGTTGACGCCCTCGGCGGTCATCAGGCAGGCGAGCTCGGTGTTCGCCCCCATGACCCACTCCAGCTGCCGGCGCGCGATCACCTCCAGTGTCGGGTCGCCGAGAACGCGGCTGGCGGTGAGCGTGGCGATCGCGTGCGACAGGAGGTGCGAGGTGAGCCCGGCGTGGACCACGCCCCTGGCCGGCTGGAAGAACCGGTACTCGAGCTGCCCGGCCAGCGGGCGATAGACCTCGTCGGTGGGCCGGTCGGCGTAGAGGCCGTACGGCATGATCCCGAACGCGTTGGACTCGACCATGGGCCGCACGTAGCCGTTGGCGAAGAGGTCGAGCGCGCCTCGGACGTCGGAGATGAGCGCGGGGTCGAGGTCGTCGAGGTCGAGCAGCTCCGCCAGGGCGAGGGCCGGGATGGCCGGGTCCCAGGTCGAGCGGTAGAAGTCCTTGCGGGCGGCGTCGTGGTACCAGAAGCCGCGCACGCGATCCTGCCCGAACCGGTGCTCCTTCTCCTGGAGTGATAGGAGCAGCCGGGCCCGCTTGAACAGCTCCTCGCGAAGCGCGGTGCGGTGGGTCCGGTCCGCCTGGGAGAGCTCGGCCAGAGCCCAGACCGACCAGCCGAGATCCTGCACGTTCTTGGTCTCGCGCGAGGTGGCGAAGCGGTGGGCGCGGGAGGCGGCGGTCTGGCACTGGGCGGCGTAGGCCGGATCGACCGTGGCGAAGAGCCGGGCCAGCATCGACTCGAGGAGCACGAACTCCCACTGCAAGTAGAGCTCGACGCTGGTGTTGACGTGCCGGTCGTCGGCGGTGCCCCGGACGTTGTCGGTCCAGTGGTTGTCGCTGTTGTCGCCGTTCACTCCGCCGGCCACGTCGTGCCAGACCGAGCCGTCGGCGTCCTGCATCTTGAGGAAGTAGCCGTTTCCCCAGCGGAGCTCGGCGAGGAGGTCCCCCTCCTTGGCGTCGAAGGTCCTCCAGCCCGGGCCGACCAGCCGCTCCAGCTTCACGATCGCCATCCCCAGCAGCAGGGTGAAGGGCATCCACTTGCGGAGGTCGCCAGCGTCGTGCCAGCCGCCCACGGTATCGACGAAGCGCCGGTCGTCGCGGCGGACGGCGTCGTCGAGGTGGCAGGGGCCGTGGTAGCCCGGCACCTCCTGGCCGCAGCGCTGGAGGTGGATGTAGTCGAAGGCTTTGCGCAGCGTGCGGGAGTAAACGTCGTCCCGGATCTGGAAGGGGACCGAGTTGTACTGGTTGTCCAGGGTGACCAGGTAGAGGCCGGGCGTGCGCAGCGCGGTGAAGTCGGCCAGCCAGGAGACGCCCCAGGGGTGGCTCACGCGCCGCGTCTCGCCCTGGTAGGCGATGGCGTTGGGCTGGGTGTTGGGGCCGATCTCGTTGTAGCCCATCTCGTTCAGGTTCACGATCTGGAAACGGGCGCGCTCCTGCGCTCCCCAGATCACCGCCTGCTTGCCGGCGTCGGACGGCTTGAACCCGAGGTGGTTGACGGCGATCCGCATGGGTCGCTCCTTGCTTCTTGACGGTGCCGGCGGCGGGGGTCCGGTGCGGCCTCCCCGTCGTGCGAGGAGGATCGCGGAAGATCAGATCGTCTGGCCGACGAAGTCCTGGGCGCAGAAGAAGCGGGCCTGGGTGCCGTCGTCGATCAGGGCTGGGACCAGCGCGCCCGGGAGGACCGACTCGACCGCGTTGGGGGCGCTGGGGCCGCCCAGGTCGGTGCGGAGCCAGCCCGGATCGAGGAGGTTCATGAGCACGCCGGAGCCGGCCAGCCGGACGACCGAGTCGCGCACGAACTTGTCGAGGGCGGCCTTGGAGGCGGCGTAGGCGATCAGCTCCGGCTGATCGCGGATGCCGGAGGTGACGTTGACGATGCGGCCCCAATGCCGAGAGAGCATTCCGGGCAGCACCGCGTGGCAGATGGTGGCCACCGCGATGAAGTTGACCTCGAAGCTGGCGCGGTAGTCCTCCGGCGGGACCACCAGCCAGTCCATGCGCATCGGGGTCATGATGGCGGCGTTGTTGTAGACGATGTCGAGCCCGCCGGAGAGCCGGAGCGCCTCCTGGACCATCCGGCCGACGGCCTGCTGATCCGAGAGATCCGCGGACACCGGGTGAACCTCGGTGCCGGCGGCCGCCAGCTCCTTGGCGAGCACCGCGGTGTGGCCGAGATCGCGGCTGTGCAGGACCAGCTTGCAGCCCCGCTGCGCCAGCCCGAGCGCGATCTGCCGCCCCACGCCTCGGCTCGCGCCGGTGACCAGCGCCCACTTGCCGCGAATGTCCGCCATTTTCACGAGAGCTCCCTGTTGCGAATGGGGTCCCAGCAGGGACAGTCTACCCCGCCCGCCGCTCGTTCACGTGGACCACCTTGGCCGGCGGGAAGCCGTTGAACCAGGTGGCCGAGGCGCTCGCGTAGGCGCCGATGTGCTCCGAGAAGACCAGGTCGTCCAGGCTGAGGTCGGGCAGCTCCTCCGACAGCGAGAGGGTGTCGAGCCCGTCGCAGGTCTGGCCGAACACGGCGCAGATCTCGGTGGGCCCGCTCTTGAACGCCTGGATCCGATACTGACAGTGATCGAAGATGATGCCGGAGTAGGTGTGGTAGACGCTGTCGTCGATGAAGTAGCAGGTCTTCCCGTCGCGCCGCGCCTTGCCGATGATCCGCGCCATCGACGTGGCCGCGGTCGCCACCAGGAACCGCCCCGGCTCGGCGATGATCTCGATGTTCTCCGGGAAGAGCCGGTCGATCTCCGCGTTGATCCGCGCCGCCAGGACCTCGATGGGCTTCACGTCCCGGTTGTACGGCGCCGGGAAGCCGCCGCCGATGTCCAGGATGCGCAGCTCACGGCCGCGGCTGCGCGCCTCCTTCATCACCGCCGCCGCCATGTTGAGCGCCTGCACGAAGTTGAGGAAGTTGGTGCACTGGCTGCCGACGTGGAAGCTCAGCCCCTCCACCACCAGCCCCATCTCGAAGGCGGCGTCGATCAGATCGACCGCGTCCCCCGGGTCACAGCCAAACTTGGAGGAGAGCTCGACCATGGAGCCGGTGTTGGGCACCCGGAGTCGCACCACCACCCCGGCGTGCGGGGCGTACTCGCGGATCTTCTTCAGCTCCAGCAGGTTGTCGCAGGTGACGAGCGGCTTGTAGGCGTCGAGCGCCCGCAACGTCTCCTTGGGCTTCACCGGGTTGGCGTAGATGATCTTGTCCCAGATGAAGTCCTGCCGCTCGGCGGCCGGCAGGCCCTCGATGTTCTGGTAGACCAGCATGAACTCCTGGAGCGAGGCGACGTCGAAGCTCGCCCCATCCAGGAAGAGGGTCCGGACGATGGCCGGGTCCGGGTTGGCCTTGACCGCGTAGTAGGCCTGCACCTTGGGGAGGTGCTTCTTGAAGGCGGCGTAGTTGGCCCGGATCACGTCGTGATCGACCACCACCACCGGCGTTCCGTGCTTCTGGGCGATCCCCTCGAGATCGGTGCGATCCATGCCAGCCTCCGCCGAGCCGCGGCGCCTTCGCTAATCGAACTTCGGATCGGAGCCGTCGAGCATCTTCACGTTGTTGTGCTTGAAGTACTCGCGGGTCAGGGCCTTGACGGTCTTGGCGCGCTGATCGTAGAGCCGGCGCAGCTTGCGCGGCTTGTGCTTGGCCAGCGCGTAGTGGGTCAGGATGGGCATGGCGATGGTGGTGTCGGTGTAGACGACCACCGCGTCCGGGAGCCGGTCGGGATCGACCTTGCCCCAGCTCACCGCCTCGCTCGGCGTGGCGCCCGAGAGGCCGCCGGTGTCGGGCCGGGCGTCGGTCACCTGGAGGAAGAAGTCCTGGCCGTACTCCTTGATCCGGAGCACCTCCTGGATCTGCGGCTCCGTCTGAAGCATGAAGTTCTTGGGGCTGCCGCCGCCCCAGAGCACCACCGCGCTCTTGCCGCCGCCGCGCTTGGCCGCCAGCACGAAGCCGGTGGTCTCGTTCACGTCGATCGACGGGTTCATGCGCAGCTTGCTCCCGCGCAGCTCGACCCCGGCCACGTTCATGCCGATGGTCGAGTCGCCCGGCGAGGAGGTGTAGCAGGGGACCCCGGCCCGGTAGGCGGCCGCCAGGACCGACACGTCCTTGATGCCGGCCTTCCGCTCCCACTCCGCGCAGTACTTGCCGATGAGGTAGTGGAGCTCCGCGGTGCCCATCTCCTTCTGGAACTCGGGCTGCATCAGGATCGACCGGAGGATGTCGTCGGTCGCCATGAGGCAGTCGCTGTACCCGAGCAGAACGTCGTAGACGCGGACGATGTCGTTGTCCCGCAGGTCCGTGTCGTCGAACTTGAAGCTGCCCGCGCGCACCGGGTAGTTCAACGCAAAGTGCATGTCGTGGTACAGGTTCGCGCCGGTGGACACGATCCAGTCGACGAACCCGGCCTTGATGAGCGGGACGATCGACGAGGCGCCCAGGCCGGCCGGCGTGAGCGCGCCCGAGATCGACATCCCGATGGTGACCTCGGGATCGAGCATCTTCTGGGTGAAGAGCTGGCAGGCCTCCTTGAGGCGCGCGCCGTTGTAAGCCAGGAAGGTCTCATCGACCAGGAACTCGAGCGACTCCTTACCGGTCAGGTTCTTGGGCAGGATCCGCTTGCCGCCGAGGTACTTCTCCCGGTGGGGCATCTTCTTCTTCTTGAGCCACTCCGGCGTCTCGAAGTGGTCTTCCCGGTAACGGCTGGTTCGCTTGGTCTTGGTCTTGATGTTGGCCATGGCTCTCCGAAGCGTGGGTGCCGGGCATCTCTGCGCCGGCACGGGTCAAAGCTGGATCAGGGGGCGGAGACTAAACGACCGAAGGCGGTCCGGCAACACCTCCACCTTCGAACTGCTTGATGTAGTCGGCCAGGGCCGCCTCGAGCCCAACGTCCTGCTTGGCCTTCTCCGAGAGGAACCACTTGTGCTCCAGGAGCTGGCAGTAGAGCTCCGCCGGCGGGCCGATCCTCCTCTTCACCAGCGGATCGAGCCGCTGGACCATCGGCTTGTACCGCTCGTTGAGCCAGCGGTAGGCGGCGTTCTGCATGGTGAGCTTGCCGCCCGCGGCCCGGCCCAGGGTGGCCCGCATCTCCTGGATCTCGTTGGCCATGAGCTCGGCCTGCCGCTCCTCCGTCACCAGGCCGGTCAGGTTCTGGACCAGGTGCCGAAAGAAGTCGCGGTCGGTCACCACCGGCCGCATGGCCAGCCGGCTCCCGTCGCCGGTCGCCTCCAGCTCGATTTCACCCACCGAGAACCCGAGCTTGTTGAGCGAGCGGATCCGCTCCTGGATGCGCCAGCCCTCGGAGGGCGTGACGACGTCGACCCGGGAGACCTCGCTCCAGAGCTGCTCGTACCGACGGCGGATCCCCGGGCCGGTCTCGAAGATGTCGAAGTCCGGCGGCAGCTCGCTCACCGCGGCCACGTCCGCCAGCTCGCCGGCCACGTTCTCCTCCAGGAGCATCAGGTCGTGCCCGCGCTGGCCGTCGCTCAGCGACTCGTGCATCTCCGACGTCTCTGCATCGACCAGGTAGGCCTGGAGCTGACCGGCGTCGCGCAGGAAGAGGCAGTTGGAGAGGGAGAAGTCGCCCCAGAAGAAGCCGGCCAGGTGGAGCCGCACCAGCAGCCCGGCGATGGAGTCGAAGAGGCGGGCGCGGTAGCGCTCGAAGCCCGGGCTCTGGAACAGGGTCCGGTACGGCAAGGCCATGTCCAGGAACCGGGTGATGAGGATGCTCGCCTCGCCCTCCTCGGTGATGACCCGGGCGTGGCCGATCGGGACCACCGAGGGGAGCCGCTTGTCCTCCAGCCAGCGCAGCGACGCGTACTCCCGCGGCCCGAGGTGGCCCGGGAGCTGCTTGAGCGCGTAGGCCTTGGGGCTCGGGTCGCCGAAGGCGCCGCTGTCGTCGTACTGGACGAACCGCACCTCGTGCCGGGAGATGCCGCGCTCCAGCTCGACCAGACGGGAGCAACGCCCCTCCCACCGCTCGAGCGGCTCGGCCCAGGGGAGGTCGAGGAAGTCGGGGTGACCTGGCCTCACCTGAAGGGAGGCGAGGCCGAAAGTCTCGCTCATGGCCGGCACCCTAGCACGAAGCCCTGGCACCGAGAGCGGCCAAAGGCGCGGCTCGCCACGCGGAACGGTTGCCAGAATCGATCCAGATCCTGGGCGCTTGCGCTGGACCTCAAGCTCCAGCTCCCGCCGCGGCTCACGCCTCGGGGACCACCGGCAGGCGCGCCCGGCTCACCACCTGGAGCGTCCCGGCCGTGACCCCGTACCGCTCGATGGCACCCAGCTCGGACGCCACGCGGGCGGCCGGCTGCTCCCCTGCCAGGAGCCCGCGGTAGAGCCCCAGGACGCGGGCTGTCTCCTCGGCGCTCTCCCAGACCAGCTCCACCCGGAGCCGGCGCACGCCGGTGTCGAGGATGGCCTTCCAGTGGCGCGCGGCCGACTGGGCCTGGCCGTTGAAGACCGTGTTGCGGCAGTGGACGTCCACCAGGATCGGGTGCTCCAGCCCCCGCGGATCGCGCACCTGGATCCGGTGGGCCTCGCAGGGCCGGTCGCAGTCCCGGTGGTCGCGCCCCTGGGAGAGGTGGTGGGCGTAGAGGCAGTACTCGGTGTGGTAGAGGGGCAGGTGCTGGTGCACCGTCACTTCCAGTTGATGGGCCGGCAGCCCGGCCGCCAGGTCCTGGAGCTGGGCCAGGTCGAGGTCGTAGGACGGCGTGAGGGTGGCGAGCCCCATCCCGAGCAGCGTCCGGCCGGTGATGGCGTTGGTGCAGTTGAGGGAGAAGTCGCCGTGCAGGCTGAAGCCGGGCCGCACCGCGCCGCGGTGTCGGGCGAGCGCTCCCAGGTGGCGCGCCAGGATCCCGTCGGGCTCGAGCTCCTCGAAGCGCCGGTCGATCGGCTCCTCGCCCGGCTTCTGGATGCGCATGGTGGCGATGATCACCCGCGCGCCGGCGCCGCGGCAGCGCTCCACTGCGCGTCCCAGCCCCACCAGCTCCATCATGTCCACGTAGAGCTCGCGGAAGCCCATGCCGAGCGCGGCATCGACCTGCTCCAGGGTGCGGCAGAGCGGCACCAGCAGCGGCGCTCCGGCCGGCGCCGGGGTCGGGCTCGGATTCACGGCGGGTGTGTCCAGCGCCTGGCGCGCCTCGGGGAGGTGGCGCCGCGCTGGCCGGGGCACGGGCAGGGCCGAGAGGCCGGCCACCAGCTCGCGGCGGACCCGCTTGAGCGCCGCTGGGCTGGCGGCCAGGGGCCCGCCGAGCTCCACGCGGAGCGCCCCCAGGCACCAGGGCGTGTCGCCCAGGCTGCCCAGCTTCTCGCGCAGGATCGCCTCGTCGAGCGGCCGCGCGCGCGCCGGCGCCAGCACCGGCCCCTCCACCTGCGCCCGGCGCCCCAGCCCGTCCTCGGCCTCCACCCGCAGCGGCTCCCCCGCTGCGCCACGCACGGTCAAGTCGAGGGGCAGCTTCCGCTCCACGTCCAGGTAGCGGAGGAGACGCCGCTTGCTGCCGCTGTCGTGGGACTTCCAGACCTCGTCGCCGCGCCGCACGCACGTCAGGTCCGGTCCGGGCTGGCCAAAGCGGAGCTCCTGCTCGCCCCCCTCCGGCTCCTCCGCGCCGAAGAGCCCACCCCTGGGCTCGTCGCCCTCGGGATCGCCCTGGCCGAAGACCATCCAGTCGCCGGCGTTCACCTTCGGTGCCTGGGGCTCGAGCCGCACCCGGACCCGGTGGCCGCGGACGTCCGTCACCCGGCCCACCAGGATCCCGCGGTGGCCCGGGTAGAGGCCGTGGCTGAGCTGCTGGTGGTCGTCTCCGGCGAGCCACCCGGGGCCGAACCCGCGGCTGAAGGTGCAGGCCAGCTCCTCGTCGTCCTGCGGGCCGAGCGGAGAGGGGAGGCCGGCCAGGGCCGCGTCGAGCGCGCGCCGGTACTTCTCGACCGTGGCGGCCACGTAGTCCGGCCCCTTGTAGCGCCCCTCGATCTTGAAGGAGGTCACACCGGCCGCGACCAGCTCGGCCAGGAGGGCGTGGGCGGAGAGGTCCTTGGGCGAGAGCAGGTAGCGCTCCTGCCCGCGATCGACGTGGCGGCCGTCGACGATCAGATCGTAGGGCAGGCGGCAGGACTGCGCGCACTGACCGCGGTTGGCCGAGCGCTGGCCCCAAGCCTCGCTGGTCAGGCACTGGCCGCTGTAGGAGACGCAGAGCGCGCCGTGGACGAAGCACTCCAGCTCGAGCGGGCTGGCGGCGCGAAACCGCCGGATCTCCTCGATGGAGGTCTCGCGCGGCAGGATGACCCGGGTGGCGCCCAGCTCGGCCGCGATCGAGGCCGCCTCGGGCGAGCTGATGGTCATCTGGGTGGAGGCGTGCAGCGGCAGGTCGGGGACCACCGCGCGCGCCAGCCGGGCCAGGCCCAGGTCCTGCACGATGATCGCGTCGGCCCCCGCGGCCGAGATCCCGGACAGGAGCTCCTCGGCCGCGTCCAGCTCGCGGTCGAACAGCAGGGTGTTGAGGGTGACGTACCCCTTCACTCCGCGGCCGTGTAGCCAGTCGAAGAGCTCCGGGAGCTCGTCCAGCCCGAAGCTGGGCGCCTTGGCGCGGGCGTTGAAACCGACGTTCAGGCCGAAGTAGACCGCGTCGGCTCCGGCCCCGACCGCGGCGCGGAGGCATTCTCGGTCGCCTGCCGGCGCCATGATCTCGCACCGAGGCGGCATGCGGCGGACCATAACGACGGCCCCCTGGGCTGTCAACGGAGGTCGCCGGCGAGGCGGGAACGAGGGAGCGCCGGCCCGGGTCGAGGTGGCCCGTGCCGGCGCGCGAGGTCAGCGGGGGCGCTGGAAGAGGTAGACCGCACCGGCTTCGCCGAGCGACCAGGGGGCGCCCAGCGCGATGGTCTGGTCATCCATGGCGAGGGCGGGGATGCCGTCACCGGCCTGGGCCGAGCGCGCGGGCACGCCGGCGAGGGTCCAGAGCCCAACCTCCCAGGGGAACGGGACCCGACCGGCCCTGTCGGCGGCGGCCAAGGTCGCCCGGCCGTCCGTGGTCCACCAGGCCCCGAACACCGGCGTCGGGCCGGAGAACCAGGCGCCCCAGAGGCCGACGTTGTAGGAGTCGTCGGTCAACTCGGCGGTCCT
>Ga0302321_100003422_pt1 | contig 13615 bp, 9 predicted proteins | sample Fen_T0_1_FD_202505 | JGI IMG/M metagenome (GOLD analysis project Ga0302321, IMG submission 202505) | Peat permafrost microbial communities from Stordalen Mire near Abisko, Sweden - Fen_T0_1 | ecosystem: Environmental > Terrestrial > Soil > Wetlands > Permafrost | place: Sweden: Abisko...
CGATCCGCAAATCAAGAGCATCAATTATCTGAACCTCATCCTGGCCAAGCTCGAAGCCAAGGCTGCCGGCGCCGACGAGGCACTGATGCTGGATATGGGCGGACGGGGTGTGCGAGGCGCCGGGATGGAACGTGTTCCTGCTGCGCGGCCGGCATTTGTTGACGCCACGGCACGATATCCTGCTCGGCATCACACGCGAGACCGTGACCGAACTCGCACCTGCGGTGGGCCTGACTGTCGAGGCTGCGGACCTCGAGCTCTGCGACGCCTACACGGCCAACGAAGCCTTTCTCGTCAGCACAGCCGGCGGAGTTGTGCCGATCTCGATGATCGATGGCCGCCCCATCGGCAGCGGGCAGCCGGGACCGGTGTTTCGGGACATTCGTGTCGCCTACGAACGGCTGGTCGCGTCGGAGCGATACGGTACGCCGGTATTCCAGTGAAGCGGACCTGGGTCAGCATATGCAGGATATGCAGGGAGGAATCGGATGAAGCTCACCATACCCGGCGCGGGACTCGGACTGCTTGCGTTGCTAATCGCCACATCGGCCGCGCAGGCGCAAAAGCGCTCGCTCGTCGTGGCCAATTCGACTGCCGACGCGGGCAAGCTCGATCCGCATCAGACCGCCGTTGGCGCCGACAAGGGGATGTTGAACTGGGTCTTCAATGCGCTCGTGCGTATCAAGCCGGGACAGATCAATCCCGAGTTCATCGAGCCTGATCTCGCCGAGAGCTGGACCGCCAATCCCGATAGAACAGAGTGGACCTTCAAGATCCGCTCTGGTGTAAAATGCCATGGAGGCTATGGCGAGTTCACCGCAGAGGACGCCGCCTATTCGCTGAAGCGCGCCGCCGACAAGGCACGCTCGGCCTTCGCCGGCGATATGACGCCGATTGCCGCTGCCGAAGCCGTCGATCCGGCGACGCTCAGGGTGACGCTGAAGCAGCCGATCCCGAGCCTGCTCGGCCTGCTCTCCAACTATCACGGCGGCATGATGGTCTGTAAGAAGGCGGCCGAGGAACTGGGCGAAGGATTCGCCAAGAAGCCGATCGGCACCGGGCCCTTCATGTTCGTGGAATACCAGCCACAGCAGTTCGTCAAGCTCGTCGCCAACAAGTCATACTTCCGCGGCGCGCCGCAGATCGACGAGATCACCTACCGCTACATGCCGTCGGATGCGACCCGCGACCTGGCGCTGCAGAACGGCGAACTCGACATGGTGTTCGGACGGACGACCGATCAATGGGTGCAGCGAATGCGCTCGCTGAAGGGAGTCAAGGTTGCGTCGATCGAGCCTGCCGAGCTCAACGCACTGCATCTCAACATCAAGGCGAAACCGCTCGACGACATCCGGGTGCGCCAGGCGATCGTACACGCCATCGACCGAAAGGCGATGGTGGCTCTGCTTGGTACCCAGGTTTCGCGGGAGGCGATAAGCGTCATCCCCGACGGCAATCTCGGGATCGCCAGGCTTCCGCTGCCGGACTACGACCTTGCCAAGGCCAGGAAGTTATTGGCGGAGGCGGGCTACCCGAACGGCCTGACGATCAAGGTGATCATTTCGACCCATCCGACGCTGTCGAAGATCATGGAAGGCCTCCAGGCGCAGCTCAACGCCGCCGGCATCACGCTCGACATGCAGCCGGTGGATCATCCGACCTGGCACCAGCAGATCCGCAAGGATCTGTCACCGATCGTGATGTACCAAGCGTTCCGGTTCCCGGTCGCAGATTCCTACCTGAGCCAATTCTACTACTCGCCTGCGGCTATCGGTCAACCGACCGCGGTTACCAACTTCTCGCACTGCGATGTCGCGGATCCGGAGATCGAGGCGGCACGGAAAGAGCCGGATCTCGCAAAGCAGAAGTTACTCTGGAGGTCGGCACAGGAAAAGATCCTCGCGGCCCTGTGCTCGGTCCCATTCTCGGAGTCGCTGCAGGTGTGGGCATGGAGCGATGCGCTCGATCTCGGCTATGAGATGGTCGGCTCGCTCAACCTGGCTCCGGATCTGACGGAGAAGACGCGCTTCACCAAATAACAGTCGGGGCGCTCGGTCTACCCATTCGGAGCGCATTCGCGAATATCGAGGCATCGATGCTCGTCTATCTCATCCGTCGAACGGGGCTGGCGCTCATCACTGGATTGGCGGTGTTGACGCTGGTGTTCTGTGTCGTGCGCATCCTGCCCGGTAAGCCGTCTCATGTGATCCTCGGTGATTTTGCCAGCCAGGCTGCCATCGACGCGCTCGACAAGCGGATCGGCTTGGATCGCCCTATCCCCGTTCAATATCTCGACTTCATGGGTAAGGCGGTGACCGGCAACTGGGGCGTATCGATGGTGACGGATCGGCCGGTGATCGCCGAGATCCTGAGCGTATTGCCCTGGACGCTCGAGCTGACACTGGCCGCGCTGTTGATCGGCGTTGCCACGGGCATTCCGCTTGGGGTTCTGGCGGCGCTCAAACGCAATCGCGCCGCGGACAACGTCATCCGGGTCGTTTCGCTGGTCGGGTTGTCGTTTCCGGCGTTCGTCTCCGCCGTCCTGTTGCTGCTGATCTTCGCGATCGAGTTGGGCTGGACGCCCGTGATCAGTGCCAAGACCGGCAGCTTCAAGGCCTGGGCGCAGTCGCTGGCGCTGCCCGCGATCAACCTCGGACTGATCAACGCGGCCTATATCACGCGGGTCACGCGGTCAGCCATGCTGGAGGTGCTGCATGCGGATTACATCCGCACCGCCCGCGCAAAGGGCGTGCCCTGGTACGCCGTCGTCTGGCGGCATGCCCTCGGCAATGCCATGCTGCCCATCGTCACCGTGATCGGCTTGTTTCTCGGTATTCTGATCGGGAACTCGGTGCTGACCGAGATCGTGTTCAACCGGCCGGGCCTCGGCAAGCTGATCGTCGGGGCCTTGAGCCAGCGCGATTACACCATGCTGCAGGGCCTCATGGTCATCTACACGTTGCTGGTCGTGGCGGTGAACGTGCTGACGGACCTCGTATACGGGCTTGTCGATCCGAGGGTTGAGATCAGATGAGCATCGAGGCCGTAGCCGCAGTGCGTCCAGCCGATCGGGCCGGCAGGCCGATGGATGCATTCCGATCGAACAAGCTCGCCGCCCTCGGTCTCCTGCTGTTGGCGTCCATCATGGCGCTGGCTGCCCTCGCGCCGCTGATCTCATGGCACGACCCGGCGATCCAGGACGTCGTGCACAAACTTGGCCGACCATCCCTGTCGCATATCTTCGGCACCGATGAGTTCGGCCGCGACATCTGGGCCCGGACCATCTTCGGGGCACGCGTATCGCTCATGATCGGGTTCGCGTCGACGGCTTTGGCCGTGCTGATCGGTTCTTGTATCGGGATCCTGGCCGGCTGGTACGGCGGGCGGCTCGACACCTTCGTCATGCAGGTGATGGACGTCCTGCTGGCATTTCCCTCGCTGATCCTGGGCATGATCGTGGTCGCCATGCTCGGGCCCTCGGTGTCGAACATCGTGCTGGCGATCGCGCTCACCTCGATCCCGCCGTTTGCCCGGATCGCCCGTGCGCCGACCATCGCCATCAAGTCGCGCGACTTTGTCGATGCCTGCCGTTCGTTCGGGTTCTCGACGCCACGCATTTTGCTCGGACACGTTCTGCCCAACATCGTCGCCGAGATCCTGGTGATGGCTGCCCTGTGGCTCGCCAACGCGATCAGGACGGAGGCCTCGCTCGCTTTCGTCGGTCTCGGGCTCAAGCCGCCGATCGCGACCTGGGGCGGCATGATCCGGGAAGGATTCGACAACATCCTCGACAACCCCTGGCTTGCATTGGTGCCGGGCACGGCCGTGCTGGTGGTGATCTTCGCGCTGAACCTGCTCGGCGACGGACTTCGCGATGCGGTCGATCCGCGACTGAAGGACGCCACATGAGCGGGGCGATCGGTCCTCATCGCGTGCTGAGCGTCGCTGGGCTCACCACATCGTTCCGCTCGAACCGACAATGGCGACCCGTCGTCAGCGACCTCAGCTTCCATCTCGATCAGCGGGAGACGCTGGCGATCGTCGGCGAATCCGGCTCCGGCAAGAGCATGACGGCACTGTCCCTGATGGGTCTGGTGACCGCGGCCAACGGCCGCGTCGAAGGCGAAGCCGTGCTCAATGGGCGCGACCTGCTCAAATTGTTCGAGCCAGAGATGCGCAAGGTACGCGGCAACGAATTGGCGATGATCTTCCAGGAACCGATGACGAGCCTCAATCCGGTCATGCGGATCGGTGCGCAAATAGCCGAATCCTTGCACTATCATCGCGGTGCTGACTGGGGCGCGGCACGCATCGAGGCGCTCCGGCTGCTCGATCTGGTCAGAATTCCGGATTCAGGCAGGCGGCTCGACGACTATCCCCATCAGTTTTCGGGCGGCATGCGGCAGCGCGTGATGATCGCCATGGCGCTCGCGTGCCGGCCGAAGCTGCTGATCGCCGACGAACCCACGACCGCGCTCGATGTGACCGTGCAGGCGGAGATCCTGGAACTGATGAAGGAACTCCAGCGCGAGCAGGGCATGGCGCTGCTGTTCATCACGCACGACATGGGCGTCGTCGCCGAGATCGCCGACCGGGTGCTGGTGATGTGGCGCGGCAATAAGGTGGAGGAGGCGCCGGTCCGCGAACTCTTTGCCGCACCGCAGGCGAACTACACGCGCGCATTGATCGGCGCGGTTCCACGGCTCGGCGCGATGCGGGGCGAGGCGAATCCCCGCCGCTTCACTGTGATCGATCCGATCGACGGGCGGTCTGTCGCCACCGAAGCAGAGACGCCGCCCGTGACCGATACCGCGCCTCTGCTCGAAGTCGCGCAACTGACGACGCGCTATCCGATCACCAGCGGCATCCTGGGGCAGGTCAGCGCCCGGGTGCATGCGGTCGAGAACGTCTCGTTTTCATTGCGTCGCGGTGAGACGCTTGCCCTGGTCGGTGAATCCGGATGCGGCAAGTCGACGGCCGGCCGGACCATCCTTCGCCTCATCGAGCCGACCAGCGGCGTCATCCGCTTCGACGGCCAGGACATCGCGCGGCTCGACCAGCATCAGCTCAAGGCGATACGTCCGAAGCTGCAGATGATCTTCCAGGACCCCTATGCCAGTCTCGATCCACGCCAACCCGTTGGACGCGCCATCACCGAACCGATGCGTGTGCACGGCATGGCGACAGCGGCAGATGCCATGGACCGGGCCGCGGCAGCCCTTGTCAAGGTCGGCCTCGATCCGGCGATGGCGCAACGCTTGCCGCACGAGTTCTCCGGCGGACAACGCCAGCGCATCGCAATCGCCCGGGCGCTGGCGCTTGGTCCGAAACTGATCGTCGCCGACGAGGCGGTGTCGGCCCTCGACGTCTCGGTCAAGGCGCAGATCCTGAACCTGATGCTCGATCTCCAGTCGGAGTTCGGCCTTTCCTACCTCTTCATCTCGCACGACATGGCCGTCGTCGAACGGTTCAGCCACCGTGTCGCCGTCATGTACATGGGCGAGATTGTCGAGATCGGTCCGCGCCGGGCCGTCATCGGTAATCCCCAGCATCCTTATACGCGTCGGCTGCTTGATGCTGTCCCGATCGCCGATCCGTCGGTTCGCCGCCGTATGCGATCACGGCTTGCTGGACAGGAACTGCCGAGCCCGATCCGACCACCCGGCTATACGCCGCCCGAGCGAATCTGGCGGACCGTCGACGAGGGGCACTTTGTACAGGACGTCGCATGATCGCCAATCGCTCGGCCGTGCTATACCGCGACCTGAGGTCGGTGCCGCCGACCATCGTACGCGGTCAAGGTGTGTATCTGTTCGACGCCGATGGCCGCGCCTACCTCGATGGGTCGGCAAGCGCCAGTGTCGTCGGCATCGGCCATGGCCGCACCGAGATCTGGGACGCGCTCGCGGCGGCCGGCGACCGCGTGACATTCGTCTACAACTCGACCTTCACCCATCCGTGGCAGGAGCAACTTGCCACCGGCATCATGGGTCTCGCCCCCAGGAACATGGCTTCTGTTTACTTCACATCGGGCGGGTCGGAGGCGAACGAATCCGCCTGGAAACTCGCGCGCCAATATTTCGTCGAAACCGGCCGGGCGCAGAAGTACAAGGCCATCGCGCGCTGGCGCGGCTATCACGGCGTGACGCTGGCCGCCCTCTCGCTGTCCGGACGCACCGACTGGCGGCGTCTCTATTCGCCGATGCTGCTCCCCGTCACACATATTGCGTCACCCGACGCCTATCGCTGCGCGCTCTGTGCCGGCGGTGCCTGCACCTCCGCCTGTGCCGACGAACTCGAGCGCGCGATCCTGGACGAAGGCCCGGAAACTGTCGCCATGTTCATCGCCGAGCCGGTCAGCGGCACGTCCGCGCCGGGCGTCGCGCCGCCACGCGAGTACTTCACACGGGTGCGCGAGATCTGCGACAAATACGATGTGCTGTTCGTCGCCGATGAGGTCTTGTGCGGCTACGGCCGGTGCGGTGCGCCGTTCGCGATTGCCGACTGGGGCGTCGAGCCCGACATGATCACGCTCGGCAAGGCCATTGCGAGCGGCTACGCACCTTTGGCCGGCCTAGTGGTGTCGGAAAAGATCAGCAAAGGCCTGGCCCAGGGCACCGGGCGCTTCGTACATGGGCTCACCTATTCCGGAAATCCGACTTCCTGTTTCATCGGCCTCAAAGTCCTGGAGATCATGCAGCGGGAGGGTTTGTTCACGCGTGCGGCGGAGATCGGCAGCTATCTGAAGACGGGGCTCGTTCGGCTGGCGGAGCACCACCACATGATCGCACAGGTCCGAGGACGTGGGCTGCTCTATGGACTGGAACTCGCGTCCGACCGCCACACCCGCACGCCATTTGACGCTTCCCTCAACGTCTCCCGCCGCGTGGTCGAAGGGATGCGCGAACGCGGTGTCGTGATTGCCCAAGGTCTTGCCGGTTCGGGGGACCAGATCCAGATCAGCCCGCCTTTTACGATCTCGGAAGCCGAGATCGACGAAGTTCTGCTTGCGCTGGACGCGACGATCTCGGCGCTGGAAGATGGTGTCCACGCCCCTCGGCCGGGGTGATGTCGATGGCCGATGGTCCAGCCGATCCGTGATCAGGACATTGCCCGCCTGGTGTTGCCGTTCGTCACGCGCGTGGCGGTACTGCAACTGCAACAAAAATGCCGACAATCGGAATCATTTCCCCAATTGGCGTCGGAGCGACGACGCTTTGGGACGGTTTAGAATCCTCGGAATGATGCCTGACGTGCCCATTGCTCGCAGATTTCGCGGGTTTGTTGGCCCACCCGCGCTCCCAACGACTCCGCGGTCTTGTTGACACCCGAGATCAGGCCGTCGTTCAGTGTCGATCGTGCATCGCCAATTTTCGCCGAAGATGCAGCGACGGTGACTGCGGCGATACCGCGGTTGTCGAGTACGGGCAGCCGCGTGATGCCGGCATCGTCCTTGCCGATACCTGCATCGTTGAAGACCGCGGCAAAGCCGTCGGCGCGCAGGGCTTTTTTCGGATCCCCACCGATCAGGCCGCCATGTGACCCCGTTACGATGACGGCGCCGACGTCGTCTTCGGTCACCAGCGAAGCCGAGTCGACAAGGATCACGGCACGGATCTGGCGCTCGCATGTCCATGCCATGCGGGATTCGCGAGGAGCGGCGACAAACGCGGCAACGCCGGGCGGTGCGCCTTCCAGCAGCACGGCTGCATCCCCACATCTCATGCCCGGCCTTACTCCGCAGCAAGCAGCAAGCGCGTTCACGGTGCTGATGATGCCGGCCGACATCATGTCGTGGGTGTCGCCAATCCTTGCACTGGTATGCGCAACGGCGGCAGCCGCATTGCCGTGCTCCTGCAACAGATCGAGTGCGGCAATCCCGGCGCGGTCCCTCCCGATGCCGGCGTCATTGAAAATGGCGGCGCGCGCCTGGGCAGCCAGCACCAGATGACCGGGATAAAGACCGCCATGAGAGCCCGTTACAATGACCCGGCCGGCCGTATGGCGCGGCAGCACGGTGATCGTCGGCGCAAGTATATGATTCACTGGGGATTCCTTGGGTTGTTGCAAAGGTCCCCACGCTTGGAGGTGCTCCTATTAATTCCGAAAATAGCGGCTTACAATAGCGAAAAAATGGAATACTTGTGAGGGCATGCATGATCCCTCCGTAAAAATGGTGGACCGCATCGTGTCGATCCTCCGGATTCTGGGCGGACGTGACGAGCGCGGTGCCGCGTTGGCCGAAATCTGCGCCGAGGCCGACCTGCAAAAGACCAACGCGCATCGTATCCTCGGCGCCCTCGTCGATTCCGGCTTGGTGTTTCAGGATACTTTGACGCGGAATTATCGGCTGGGATACGCGGCCACCGCCCTTGGGCGATCTGCGCTCGAGCAGGATGTCGCCAGTGCGGCGCGCGTTTCACTGATCCGGTTGGCGAGACAAAGCGGCGATACGGCGTTCGCGTCGGTCCATGAGGGAACGGCGGCGATCTGCGTCGCGCGCCAGGTCGGTGAGTTTCCGATCCGCACGCTGACGCTATCGGTGGGCGACCGTCGGCCTCTCGGGGTTGGTGCGGGCAGCCTCGCGCTACTTGCCGCGCTTGCCGACGATGTCATCGACAAGACTCTCAAACGTAACGAAGCATGGCTGAAGGACTTTCAGGAGTTTTCCGCCGGGCGGCTGCGCAGATTGGTTGAGCGCACCCGTAAGGACGGCTTTGCCCTCAACGAAGGCGGCATCGTGCCAGGCATGAACGCCGTCGGCGTCGCCGTTGTGGACGAGCAAGGCTTGCCGCTGGCGGCCCTCAGCATAGCCGCAATCAAGGATCGCATGAGCAAGGCACGTATCTCGGAACTCGTCGACCAGCTTGGCGCCGAGCGCCGGTCGCTTGCGACCATGATGCGGGCGGCGAGGCTGGCGGCTGAATAAGCGTTTCTGAATTTTTCGCAAGTGTGCAGGCCGAGGCCCGTTTTGGAGCATGGTATGAGTATAAACGAGATGACGGGCGGCGAGGCGATCGCTCGGATGATCAAGGCGGTCGACGGCGGCCCTATGTTTGGTATGGGCGGCTTTCAACTGCTGCCCTTCTATGATGCGGCGCGGCGGCTCGGTCTCCAGCACCATTTGATCAACGATGAACGGGCCGGCGCATTTGCGGCAGACGCCTATGCCAAGGTGACCGGCAAGGTCGGCCTGGTCGATGCGACCCTCGGGCCGGGGGCAACCAATCTCGTTACCGGCTTGCTTGAAGCGTTGAATGCCGGCACGCCCATGGTGGCGCTGGTTGGCGATACCCATCGCGATCATTCCTGGAAGAACATGACCCAGGAGAGTCGTCAGATGGATATCTTGCGGCCGGCGAGCAAGGAGATCATCCGCATCGAGACGGTCCGGCGCATTCCCGAACTGGTGCGCCGCGCGTTTGCAGTTGCGACGACAGGGCGGCCGGGGCCGGTGGTCGTCGACGTGCCGGAAGACGTTTGTCACGATACATTCGGATTCGAAGAAAGTGATTTTGAGATCAACCCAATCTACCGGCGTGCGCCGGCGCTTCGTTGCCGTCCCGACAAAGACGGCATTGCTCGCGCAGCGGAACTCATTGCCGATGCCGAACGGCCGATCATCCTCGCTGGTGGCGGCGTGCATCTCAGCGACGCCGCGGCGGCACTGACCCATTTTGCCAAATCGCTGAACATCCCCGTGGCGCATACGATGACGGGGAAGGGTGCCATTGCATGCAGCGAACCGCTCAACGCTGGGCTGTTCGGCCGCTATGACCGCATTGCCAATGCCCTGATCGACGAGTCGGACCTGCTCCTGGTCGTTGGCTGCAAGCTCGGTGAAATCGCGACCAAGCGCTTTACGGTACCGGGGCCCCGCAAGCGCGTCATTCACCTGGACATCCTTGCGGAAGAGTTTGGACGAACGCTCGAGCCGGAAGTCGCCCTGTGGGGCGACGTTCGGGCCGGCCTTGAGGATCTGCAGTCGGCGCTTGCCGGGCAGGCCGCCTCGATCAAGGACCGATTGGTGCGTTACGCCGGCGAGATTCCGCTTCGGATGGCCAAGTGGCGCCAGGAGGTTTCCGAGCGACTTCACTCGGATGAGGTGCCAGTGAGCATGGCAAGGCTGATGACCGAGATTAACCGGCTGTTGCCGGCGGACGGTTATCTGGTCGCTGACGGAGGCTTTGCCGCCCATTGGAGCGGCCTCTTGTTCGATACCAAGCGGGCAGGCCGGAGCTTCGTTCCCGATCGCGGTTTTGCGTCCATCGGATACGGACTTCCCGGAGCGATGGGGGTCGCGATGGCTGCACCCGGCAATGCGGTGTTCAGCCTCACCGGCGACGGCGGCTTCAACATGATGCTGGGCGAGATCGAAACGGCGCGCCGTCTGGGTCTGACGTTTACGATCATCGTCGTGAACAACGCCGCATCCGGTTACGTGAAGGCCCTCCAGCATCTCGTCTATGGCGCCGGCGCCTATCACGCCTCGGATCTGGCAGAGACCAATTACGCTGAAGCCGCCAGGGTTCTCGGCTGCAACGGCATTCGCGTCGAAGACCCCGGCCAGCTCGCCGATGCGCTGAGTCGCGCCTTGTCTCTGAAGGGCCCAACGGTCGTCGATGTCGTGGTCACCCGTGACCCCGCCAAGATGCTGCCGGGCGTGGATAACCGAGCTGCAAAGATCAAGAAAGGTGACCGCGTCGCGTGATGCTCTGTTTGTTATGGGCGTACCCCGCCAATCGCCGGGTTGCCTCAGCCGGCGGCCCGGCGGACGGTGAATGCCTTCGCGGCGGTTAGACCGAGACAGTATGTCTTTTACACTAGGTGCCGTGGCGGCCGCTCGGCCTCAATGCGGCCGATAGAGTCACTACGACTTCCGCCGTTCATCGCAGCCTTCTGAGCCAATCTTGCGTCGCCGTGCCGGAAGATGTGCCGAGCACGGCGCGGATCTTGCGCGCGAGTTCGATCTTGCGATAGGGTTTATGGATCAGCGCGACGCCGGGATCAATCCGGCCGTGGGTCGCCATCGCATCCTTCGTGTATCCGGACGTATACAGCACCTTGACACCTGGGCGCAGCCGCAAGACCTCATCGGCGAGCGCTGGACCATTGAGTCCGCTGCCGAGGATCACGTCGGTGAACAGCAGGTCGAATGCGCGGCCGTTGGCGATCATATCGAGAGCCTCGCGAGCTGAGGCCGCGGCGAGCACCGCATAGCGTAGGCTTTCCAACTGTGCGGTGACGTATTGACGGACCAATGCGTCGTCCTCGACCACCAGAATGGTCTCCTCACCGCCCTCAGCGGCGGCGATCGGCCGCTCAATCGGCACGACCGATTCTCTGCTGCGCGGCAGGTACAGCTTAAAAGTCGTGCCGTGGCCTTCGTTGCTGTCGATTTTGATGTGACCGCCCGATTGCCTGACAAAACCGTAGACCATGCTGAGCCCTAGTCCGGTTCCTTGTCCGGCCTCCTTGGTTGTGAAGAACGGCTCGAACACCCTTTCGCGAATGTCTGCTGGGATTCCGACGCCGGTGTCGGTTACCGCGATCATCACATAGGGGCGGGGCCGGAGCTCGTCCGCATGGCTTGTTGCAAAAGCGGCATCCAGCATCACGTTAGCCGTCTCCAGGATGAGCTTGCCGCCACCCGGCATGGCATCGCGGGCATTGACCGCCAAGTTGATCAGCGCGGTGCTGAGCTGCGACGGATCGATCATCGCCGGCCAAGCGTCTTCCTCGAGCGTCATCTTGATCTCGACGCTCTCGCCGAGAGTTGGACGAAGCAGCTTGGCGGTGTCGAGGACCAGCTGGTTCACGTCAGTCGACTGTGGCTGCAGCGGCTGCTTACGGGCGAAGGCGAGCAAGTGCTGAATGAGGTCGGCGCCACGCCCCGCTGCATCGTCGATCATCCGGGCAATCGCCGCAAGCTGCGGAGAATAAGCGACGGCGTCGGCGAGGATCTCGATGGTCCCGGTGATGACGGTAAGGATGTTGTTGAAGTCGTGAGCGACACCGCCGGTGAGGTGACCGATCGCATCGAGCTTCTGGGACTGGCGCAGCTGTTGCTCCAACGCGATGCGTTCGGTCATGTCGCGGCCGATGAAGAAATAGCGTTGCTCCGGCTCGAGCCATGCCCCGCTCAAGGTGAGCGGCACGATGCGTCCGTCACGGTGCACGTAGCGGCAGTCGAAGTTTCGCGTGGCGCGGCCTTGGCGCACCGCCCGCATCTCCTCGCGAGCCCGCTCAAGGTCGCCAGGATCCAGGAGCGGTGCAACTTTACGGCCGATCAACTCCTCCGGAAGATAACCGAGGATCGCCTCGGCGCTCGGGCTGATGTCGATGACGGTGCCCTCGTGGTCGACGATCAGGATGAGGTCGAGCGAGCTTGCAAATAGCCGCCGACGCTCGACGATCTCGGTCTCCAGCGAAACCGTCTTTTCACGCACCTCGGCAGCCATATGATCAAAGGCACGGGCCAGGGCTCCGATCTCGCCGCTGGACCGCGTCGGCAGGCTCAGCGGCTCGCCGCGCCCGAAGCTGTCGATCGCCGCCGTCATCTGGGTGAGACGCCGCGTCAAGGAGCGCGCCAGCACGACGGCCACCAGGACGGCGCCGATCGTCGCCACCAGGACCGCTGCCACGGTGGAGTTGCGCACAGTGGTCAAAGTGGGGGCGAGATCCGCGTACGGCACCGTCTCGACGACGAATAGCTCGGGTCCTTCGGCAAGCCGCGCACCGGCTAAGGCAGCGCCGAACTCCGCACCGCTATGCTTCTGAACCACCTGCGGCGCCACCTTGCCACCAGCGAGTACGCCGCCCAGCGTGGGAAAATCGTCCTGCAGGCGCGACGGCGCGCCGAGCTGGAAGTCGAACTCGCGAGCCGGATCGGGATGGACCAGATAGTCGCCGTTGCTGTTGACGACGTAAACTGCGGCGCCGGGTCGGGCCTTCTCGCGCACACGCGCGAATGGCCCACGCAGGTCGATATCAATGACCACGATCCCAAATGGCCGCCCGTCCGGCCCCATGACCGGCGTCGACGCCCGAACGACCGGAACATGTGGCGTGTCGATCGCTCCGTGCTCCCGATCCAATTCGACCGGCGAGATATCGACCTCGCCAGCGGGCAACCGCACGGCGCGCTGGAAGTAATCTCGGTCGCCCCTGGACTGGAGCTCGGCTTCGGGCGCGACCCGGACGGCGTACTCTGACCCCGTACGGCCAGTCCGCGCGATCTCCCGGCCGCCGTCGGTGGCGGCGATCAGGCGGATCTGATGGTAAGCTGGATTTGCGGCCAGTTGGGCGGCGAATCTCTCGCTCAGCGCGCCGCGCCATTGGGCCGACGTCGTAACGCCGATGGGATCTACGCCGCCGCCTCGCGTCGCGCGCCTTATGCCTTCGATGGCGGCGGCAGCCGTTGTCGGAATGGCGAGCAAATCACTTCGCAATCCGCCCACGGAGACTTCTAGATCGGAGGCGAGCAGACGGGCATCGCTGTCGAGGCGATCAAGCTCGCGCGGAACCTCGACTATGGACACATTATGGTAGGTGAGCGCGCCGCTGGCGGCCACGGTGAGCACGATCAGGGCCACCATCCCCGCGGTCAAACGTG
>Ga0302321_100003423_pt1 | contig 13615 bp, 11 predicted proteins | sample Fen_T0_1_FD_202505 | JGI IMG/M metagenome (GOLD analysis project Ga0302321, IMG submission 202505) | Peat permafrost microbial communities from Stordalen Mire near Abisko, Sweden - Fen_T0_1 | ecosystem: Environmental > Terrestrial > Soil > Wetlands > Permafrost | place: Sweden: Abisko...
GGGTCAAGACCGGGGCGATCGCCGTGGAGAGGCGGCCGTAGGCGCTGCTGCGCACCGGCTCCTGCGCCCGCTCGCCGATCTGGATCGCCGACAGGGCCCACACCACGACGACGGTCGCCACGATGATGCCGCCCGCCGTCCGCAGGAACGCCGACAGCCGGGTCCAGGTGACCGCCCCGAGCAGGCGCAGGGCGGGCCGCTGGTAGCGCGGCAGGTCGAGGACCAGGTCCTCCTGGCCGAGGGAGCGCAGCAGGGTCGTGCGCAGCAGCAGGCCGGCGACGACGACGAGCACGATCGACAGCACGTACATCCCGAAGACCACGTCGCCGGCGTGCGCGCCGAAGAAGGTGGAGGCGACGAGCACGTAGACCGTGAGCCGGGCGCTGCACGACGTGAACGGCACGAGCAGCACGGTGAGCAGGCGCTGGCGGGCGTCGGGCAGCACGCGGGTCGCGCTGACGGCGGGCACGTTGCAGCCGAAACCGACCACGAGCGGCAGGAACGCGCGCCCCGGCAACCCGACCGCCCGCATCACCCGGTCGGTGACGACGGCGGCGCGGGCCATGTACCCGGAGTCCTCCAGCAGCGCGAGCAGGGCGAACATGATCGCCATCAGCGGGACGAACGTGAGTAGCATCCCGACGCCCGCGATCACGCCGTCGACGACCAGACCCTCGACCCAGCTGCCGCCCAGCCCGACCGCCGAGAGCAGCCACCGGGCGCCGTCGGACACCGGGCCCGAGACCAGGTCGTCGAGGAAGCCCTGCACGGGCGCGGCGACGCGGGTCGTGAGCTGGAAGACCGCCCACATCACGGAGAGGAAGAGCAGCGGTCCCGCGACCGGGTGGGTCGCGACCCGGTCGACGCGGTCGGTCCAGTCGGCGCGCGCCGATCCGCGACGGCTCGTCGCGACCTCGACGGCGGCGGCGATCCGGGCGAAGCGCCGGTCGGCGACCGCGAGCTCGTCGTCCCCGTCGAGGCCGTCCGCGCCGCCGTCCGGGTGGGCCGCGTCGCCCGCGAGGTGGGCCGCGTCGCCCGCCGGGCCGGCCGTCGGGTCGGCCTTCGCGTCGGCCGTCGCTCCGGCGGCGCAGCAGGTGCAGGAGCACCCCGGCGCGCAGTCGCAGCCGCACGGCCGCAGGGACCGGGCGGGCACCGGCGTCCGCAGCGCCTCCTCGACCGCCTCGGCGAGCCCGTCCACGCGCCCGCGCCGGGGGTCGATCGCCACCACCGGGACGCCGAGGGCGAGCGAGAGCGCCGCGTGGTCGACGTCGATGCCGCGCCGGGTCGCGACGTCGCCCATGGTGACGGCGAGGACGACGCGCAGCGGCTGCTCCAGCACCTGGGCGGCCAGGTAGAGGGTGCGGGCCAGGTCGGCGGCACTGACGACCACGACGACGACGTCGGGCAGCTCGGCGCGGTCGGGCCGCACGAGCAGGTCGCGGGTGAGCTCCTCGTCGGGCGAGAGCGGGTCGAGGCTGTAGGCGCCGGGCAGGTCGACGACGGCCGCGTCCAGGCCGCCGGACCGCCACGAGCCGCTGCCGACCTCGACGCTGGTCCCGGCCCAGTTGCCGACGCTGCGGCGGGCCCCGGTGACCGTGTTGAAGACCGACGACTTGCCCACGTTGGGGCTGCCGACCAGGGCGACGACGGGACGCCCGTCCCGCACGATCTCGCCGCCGCCGTCACCGTGGCAGCTGGGGACCGACGGGCGGGTGACGGTGCGCGTCGTCGTCGTCATGGGCTCAGCCCTTCTCGGCGGGGGCGGCGGCGTGGACGGCGGTCACCTGCTGCAGGACCGCGCGGGCGACCGCGACGCGGGCGTCGCCGACACCGACGATGCGGCCCCCGCCCGCGGTGCGGCGCAGGACGGTCACCGTGGCACCCGGCCGCAGGCCGAGCTCGGCGAGCCGCAACCGGCGCGGGGCGGGCAGGGCTGCCTGCTCGAGCAGGAGGGGCACCCCGAAGGGGGCCGAGGCGAGAGTCACCACCCCAGAATGCGGTAAGGCTGCCCTAACTTCCAGGGGGACGAACGTCCCCGCGAGCGGGCCTCGAGCGGCGCTCGAGTGCGTCGCGTGAGGTCGGAGGGCTGATCAACCGTTCGTGCGCGCGTTCATGCGATCCACAGATGCATCGCGAACGTGACGGAGAGCACAGCCAGCAGCGGCGGCGCGACGGTCAGGGCCACCGGGACGACGTACCGCCCGCCCCACGGCCGGTCCCGCACCGCCCACCGGGCGGCCATGAGGTAGAGCGGGAACCAGGTGAGCGCGTACCGCGGCGCCGACTGGAGGGTCGTCGAGGCGACGAGCACGCCGACGTTCGGGGCCAGGAACACCGCCTCGGCCCACCGCCGGCGCCACAGCAGGAAGGCGGTGAACGCCAGCCCGCCCAGCACCGCGACCAGGTCGAGCGCCCGGGTCACCACCAGGTCGTGCGAGGGCGCGGTCACCAGGGAGTGCCACCCGATCCGCAGCCCCTCCCACGGCCAGGCGGTCTCCCGCTGCCACGAGAGCGACTGCGCGTGCTGCCAGTCCGTCCACGACCCGGTCCGGTGGCGGAGGTAGGTGAGGTAGCCCGCGACGGCGAGGAACGGCGCGGCGAGGGCCACGACGTGCGGGCGCGGGCGCCACCGCCCCTGCGCCCGCAACTGCAGCAGGTACATGACGGCGAGCGCGGCGGCGAGGAAGAGCCCGTTGACGCGCGTCGCGGCGGCCGCCCCGGCGAGGGCGCCCGCCCACCACCACCGGCCGCGCAGCCCGGCGAGCCAGGCGCCCAGGGAGAGGGCGAGGAACAGGGCCTCGCTGTAGACCGAGGAGAGGAAGATCCCGTACGGCGACACCGCGAGCAGCAGCACCGCGACGCGCCCGACGCGCGGGTCCCCGGCGACCCGGGAGCCGTTGCCGCCCTGGCCACGGGGGCCGGGCTGGACGGCGACCCGCCACAGCAGCACCACCGCGACGGACGCCGCCACCTGGGTCACGAGCAGCCCGGCCAGCACCAGGTTCCCCCGGGTGAACACGCTCGCCGTCCAGGTGGCGAACGGGTAGCCGGGGAAGAACGCCTGGTCGCAGCAGGGGAGCTCGGGCGGCAGGTAGCCGCGGTCGGCGATCCGCAGGAAATGGAAGGCGTCCCACCAGACGAACCGCTCCAGCAGCCAGCCGCCGGTCCCCCGGATCCGCGCGGCCGGCGGCAGCGCCAGCACGAACGACATCAGCGTGACGACGGCGAACAGCGCGACGCGGCTCGCCCACCACAGACCCAGCGCCGGGCCGACGACCGCCCGCACGCGCGCGGCGCGCCCCCTGCCCTCCACGGCGGCGACCCTACCGGCCCTGCCGGCCCCCACCGACTGTGGACGCCGGATGCCGTGCCGCGCCCCTCGTCCGCGGCACGGCACCCGGCCAGGGGCGGGCACCCGCGGCGGCGGCCGGTTCCGCCGCAAGGCCCGTCCGACGAGAGGACCGCGCGACGCGCCGTCCAGATACACCCGGTCCGGGGGCAACCGATGCCGTGAGCCCCGGAAGGGTCCTTCCGGTGGACGGGTCGGCACGCAGGCTTATCGTTCCCTTACCGCAAGTAACCGAGCGTTCGCCCACACCTCGTGATCAGGTGCTGACTGATCGAGATCATCGCTCTAGGGTGGGGGTATCCGCCTGGAGGGCATCCACGACGACCACTCTGCGTGGTCGGAAGATGACCTACAGGCCTGACAACAGATGGGGGTGCCCAGGATGTCCAGCTTCTTCTCCGCCTTGCGCACCGACGCGGGCCGGACCGGGCCGCGTCTTGCCGAGATCCTGGAGATGCTGACCGACGGCGAGGTGCCGTTCAGCTTCTCGGCCTACGACGGCAGCTCGACCGGGCCGTCGGACGCTCCGCTGCACCTGGAGCTGCGGACCCCACGGGGGGCGGCCTACCTGGCCACCGCCCCGGGGTCACTGGGCATGGCCCGCGCGTACATCGCCGGCGACATGACCGTCGAGGGCGTCCACCCCGGGAACCCCCACCCCCTGCTGAAGCAGGTCCGCGGCCTGACGTGGCGCACGCCCGACGCCCGCACCGTGGCGCGGATCGCGCGGGCCCTCGGCGTCGGGCGGCTCGTGCCGCCGCCGCTGCCGCCGCAGGAGGTGCTGCCGGACTGGCGCCGCACCCTGGAGGGACTGCGCCACTCCCGGCGCCGCGACGCCGAGGCCATCCACCACCACTACGACGTCTCGAACCGGTTCTACGAGCTGCTGCTCGGCCCCTCCATGGCGTACACCTGCGCCTGCTACCCCCGCGAGGACGCCACGCTGGAGGAGGCACAGTTCCACAAGTTCGACCTCGTCGCGCGCAAACTGGGCCTCGAGCCGGGGATGCGCCTGCTCGACGTCGGGTGCGGCTGGGGCGGGATGGTCCGCCACGCGGTGAAGGAGTACGGCGTCACCGCGCTCGGCGTCACCCTCTCGGCGCAGCAGGCCGCCTGGGCGCAGGCGGAGATCGAGCGCGAGGGCCTCACCGGCCGCGCCGAGGTGCGCCACCTGGACTACCGGGACGTGCCACCGGACCAGTTCGACGCCGTCAGCTCGATCGGCCTCACCGAGCACATCGGGGTGCGCAACTACCCGGCGTACTTCCGGTTCCTCTCCAGCCGGCTGCGGCCGGGCGGCCGGCTGCTCAACCACTGCATCACCCGGCCCGACAACGCCGCCGCGCCGCGCGTGCGGCGCGGGTTCATCGACCGGTACGTCTTCCCCGACGGCGAGCTGACCGGCTCGGGGCGGATCATCACCGAGATGCAGGACGTGGGCCTCGAGGTCCGCCACAGCGAGAACCTGCGGGAGCACTACGCGCGCACCTGCGGCGCCTGGTGCACCAACCTCGTGGAGCACTGGGACGAGGCCGTCGCCGAGGTCGGCGAGGGGACGGCCAAGGTCTGGGGTCTCTACCTCGCCGGGTCGCGCCTCGGCTTCGAGAGCAACTGGGTGCAACTGCACCAGGTGCTGGCGGTCAAGCTCCACGCGGACGGGCGGGCCGACTTCCCTCTCCGCCCGACCTGGGGCTCCTGACGGCGCCGGCGGGCGACCCGGACGGCCCCGACGCCGGACCCGGGTCGCCCGCGGGGTCGTCCCCCGCGGCGAGGGCGGCAAGGTGGGTGCGGCACTCCAGGACGAGCATCGCGTCCAGCAGGTCGTCGATCACCAGTGCGGGCCGCTCGTCGGGCGCGACGCGCTCGAGCACCTCCGCCGGGACGGTCCAGACCGCCGTCCGGACGCTCGTGAGCGCCACCGCGACGCTCGTCGGTGCCGGCTTGACGACGAGCCGGGCGCACCCGGTGCAGTCGAAGAAGTACCAGGAACTGTCCTCCCGCGGGCTCACGACGAGCGTGACCTCGTCGACGTCGAGCTCCACCCGCCCGCACCGGGGACATCCGGTGGTGATCCGTGTCATCGTCTCTTCCCCCGCCTCGCGATCGCGGCGCCCGTACCCTGGGTCGCGCGCCTACCCACCCTCTGACGATCCAGACGCCCGATCGGTTCGTCCTGATACCCGGCCCCTGGATGGATCATGCACAGCGCACCCGGACCCGTCGCGCTCGTCGGCTCGGGCGAGTACCTGCCCGCCCTCCAGGACGTGGAGGGCGCCCTCCTCGCCGGACGGCCGCCCCGCTACGTCCAGCTCGCCACCGCCGCGGCCCCCGAGGGCGCCGCCGTCCTGCGCCGCTGGCACGATCTCGGCGCCCGCGCCGCCGAGCGGCTGGGGGTCGAGCAGGTCGTCGTCCCCGTCGGCGACCGTGACGGCGCGCACGACCCGGCGAACGCCGCGCTCGTCGCGGGTGCGGGCCTGGTCTACCTGTCGGGGGGCGACCCCACCTACCTGACCGAGACCCTGCGCGGCACGCCCGTCTGGACGGCGATCCTCGCCGCCTGGCGCGACGGCGCGTCGCTCGCCGGGTGCAGCGCCGGGGCGATGGCGCTGGGCGCCAGCGTCCCTCGCATCCGGATGCCGGGACGCCAGGCGCTCCCGGGCCTCGGCGTCGTCCCGGGGATCGAGGTGCTGCCCCACTTCGACGCGTTCACCCGGCGGATGCCCGATCTCGTGGTCCGGCGCCTGGCCGGTGCCCCGCCCGGCGTGCGGATCGTCGGCGTCGACGAGGAGACCGCGCTCGTCGCGGGCCTGGACGGCTGGGACGGCGAGCCCGCGGGCGCCGGGGCGGTCTGGCAGGTCCGCGGGCGGGGGTCGGCGTGGCTGATCGACCGCGGCGGACGGCGCGAGGTCGCGTCGGGCACGGGCACGACCCTCGGCCCGCCGCCCGGGACGGCCCGCCCGGCCTGACCGCTGTCAGGCCGGCAGGTCGGCGCGGGCCGCCGCCGCGGCGAAGGAGGCCGCCGGGGGGAGCAGCCGGATCAGGCACGCCTGCAGGGCGTGGTAGACGTCCGGGCGGCCCTGCCAGGTGACCTCGCTGGGCCGGCCGAGGGCGTCCGCCTCGTGGCGCCACCCGGGCCGGCCGTCGAGGAACGTGGCTCGGGCGTGGGCCCAGAAACGGGCGAGGTCGGCGGCGTAGCGCGGGTCGCCCGTCGCGGCGTGCAGGGCGTGCGCCGCGGCGATCGCCTCGCAGCTCACCCAGTGGAACCGCTCGCGCACCACGGGCACGCCCGACCAGTCCGTCGTGTAGGCGAACCCGCCGTGCTCGCCGTCCCAGCCGTCGGTCACGGCCCGGTCGTAGAGCCCGGCCGCCGCCTCGCCCGCCCACGGCGGCACCGGGCGCCCCGCGACGTCGAGGGCCGCCGCCAGCGTCAGCACGAGCCGCGCCCACTCCAGCCCGTGCCCGGGCGTCACCCCGTACGGGCGGAAGGGGTGGGCGGGCGCGTCGGCGTTGTAGTCGGGCAGCGCCGTCCAGCCGGCGGTGAAGTGCTCGGGCAGGCGCCAGCCGTGCCTCCGCGCCTCGCCGTCCACCAGGCGCGCGGCGATGCGCAGCGCCCGGTCGAGCCACGCCGGGTCGCCGGTGGCGTCGGCGACGGCGAGGAACGCCTCCACCGCGTGCATGTTCGCGTTGGCCCCCCGGTAGGGCTCGGGGTCGGTCCACCCGGGGGCGAAGCTCTCGGCGAGCGCGCCGTCCCGCTCGTCCCAGAAGCGCTCCAGGACGACGGCGGTCGCGCGGTCGAGCAGGTCGCGCGCCCCCGGACGCCCGGCCACCGTCGCGCCGGCCGCCGCGAGCAGCACGAACGCGTGCCCGTACGCCTCCTTGCGCCCGGCAGGCGGCCCGGGCGCCTCCGCGGAGGGCTCGGCGGCCGGCAGGGCCGGGTACCAGCCGCCGTGGTCGCCGTCCGCGAACGGGCCGGTGAGCGCGGCGATCCCGTGGTCGGCGAGGGCGGCGTCGCCGTCCCGGCCGAGCAGCGTGCCCAGGGCGAAGCAGTGCGTCATCCGGGTGGTGATCCACAGCTCCGGGGGACGTCGCCGCTCCGGCCGCCCGTCGGCGTCGAGCCACGCGAACCCGCCCTCCGCGACGCGGGCCGCGCGGGCGCCGTCCAGCAGGCGGTACGCCTCGCCCCGCAGCCAGGCCGGGTCGGGGACGACGGCGTCGGGCATCCCCGCGTCGGGCACGTCGGCGTGCGGGGACGGCGTCATGGTCCGGGCTCCTCGGGACGGCTGCGCCGGTGGCGGCCGGCGTCGCGAACGCTAGTGCAGCCCGGCCGCGCGGGCCCGCCGTCCCCGCGCGCCGGAGCGCCCTCGGGACCGCCGTCACCCGCCCGGACGCCTGGTACTGTTGGCCCTATGTGCGCACTTGATAACTATAGGTATAGATAGCGCCCGTCGATGTCCACGGACGCGGAGCCCTTCCGTTTGTCGGACGCCGCTGGCAGTCTGACCCCGTGCGACGGTGCGACGACGGCACCCGCGGCCTGGATCACGGGCCGCCCTGCCGGGCGTGACCAGCTGTAGTCCGAGCCCTCGACGGGGGCCCCACCAGGGCATCGCCGTCGCAGGACCGCTCGGGCCTCCCGCCCGCCGACCGTCTCGCCGGGCATCCGGATCAGATCCTCGAGCGATCCTCGGGGACCCCCCTCGACGCGGCGCCGCCTGCACCTCACCGTGACCGGGCGCTGATTAGGAGGCAGTCATGGACGCGGAGGTCCGCGCGATCAGCGCCGGGGATCTCGCCGTGCGGCATGAGCACGTCGTCCAGCGCTACCCGCTCGAGAAGGGTCTGTGGCTCACGCTCACCCCTGAAGGGGACGCCTGGCACTGCGCGGTGGAGCGCGCTGACGCCGCACCGGGCGCGGAGCCCGTCTACGGCGCCGACGCCCTCACCCACCTGCTGCGCCACCGGCAGGTCTCCTCGGTCGACCGGTTCCAGCTCGTGCGGCACATGCCGTCGCCCGAGGCCAGCGGCGAGCGCCCGGTCGACGACGACGGGCAGGTCGTCGTCGTGGGCGAGCGGCTCGTGGTCTCGCGGGCCCGCACCGTGCGGGACATCCCGTACACCGCGCCCGTCACGCTGGCGCAGCTCGCCGCCGTCGACTTCATGGGCGTGCCCGACACCCACGGCGTCCTGGTGTGGACGACGCCGGGCGGCCACGAGGCGCCGGTCGCCGTCGTCACCCGCTACCTGCCGCGCGCGGTGGACGGGCGGACCGCGCTGCTGCGCCTGCTGCAGCGCGACCTCGCCGCCGAGCCCGGCGAGACGCCGACCCTCGCCGCCCGGATGGGCCGGATCGTCGCCGCCCTGCACGTGGCCCTCGCGACCCGCACCAGCCTGCTCGCCGAGCCCGTGCGGCCCGCGCAGCGCGAGGAGGTGACCGCGTGGCACGCCCGGGTGCGTTCGGCCGTCGACCGGGCCGCGCTCATCGCGGCGGAGGGTACGGTCCCCGGCGCCGGCCGGCGGCTGCTCGCGAACCTGGCCCGGCTGGAGGGCGACGCCGACCGGCTGGGGGCGCTCGCCGAGGCGCGGGGCGACGTGCTGCTGCAGCGGGTCCACGGCGACCTGCACGCGGGCCGGATCCTGCGCTGGGCGGGCGGCCTCGCCGTCACGGGCTTCGGCGACGAGCCGGAGGGCGACCCCGCCTTCCTCGGCCCGCAGCCGCCCGCGCGCGACCTGGCGCGGCTGCTGCAGAGCATCGAGCTGATCGCGGCGGACGTCGACGAGCTGCAGGGCGGGCACGGCGCCACCACGCAGTGGCTGCCGGGTGCCCGACGGCGGTTGCTGGACGCCTACCGGACCGAGCTGTCGGTCGCCGGGCGCACGGAGCTGTTCGACGACACCCTGCTCGCCGCGTTCGAGGCCGAGCACGCGGCCCGGCAGGTGATCGAGGCGGCCCAGCGCCGGGCGGCGGAGTCGCTGCCGCCGCTGGACGCGACGGCCTTCGACCCGAGGGGCCTGGACCCGGCCTAGCACCCTTCCTGTTCACCGGCCGCGCGGGCGTAGCGGCGCGCCAGCTCGGCCGTCGCCGCGTGCAGCTCGGGCGGCCCGACGACGTCCAGGTCGACGCCGAACAGGCCGAGCCAGGCGGCCAGACCCACCCACGACCACGAGCCGACCGTCACCCGGCAGCGGTCCGGCGCGATCTCCTCCACGGTTCCGCGCTCCCCGATCCAGCCCGCCACCTGGGCGGCCGGGCAGTGCAGCACGACCTCGCCCCGGCACGGGTCCACCGCGCGCCGGAACGACGCCGAGACGTACGCCGCGACGTCGGGCGCCGGCAACGGGCGCGGCACGAACCGCGGTCCGGTGGGCGTGCGGGGGTCCATCCGGTCGACGCGGAAGGTGCGCCAGTCCTGCCGGTCCAGGTCGAAGGCGACCAGGTACCAGCGCCCGCCCCAGGTGACCAGGTGGTGCGGCTCGGCCCGCCGCGTCGGCGGATCGTCCGGCCCCGGCGTGGCGGCCCGGTAGCCGAAGCGCAGCACCTCGCGCGCCCGGACGGCGCCGCCCAGGGCCAGGAGCACCTCGGTGTCCACGGTCGCCCGGGAGCCCGCGGGCGCCCGGTCGACCGCCGTCACCTGCAGCGCGTCGAGCCGGTACCGCAGCCGGGCGGGCATGACCTGCCGGACGGTCGCCAGAGCCCGCAGCGCGGCCTCCTCGACGCCGGTCACGCTCCCCGTCGCCGTCTGGAGCGCGACCGCGACGGCGACGGCCTGCTCGTCGTCGAAGACCAGCGGAGGCAGGTCGGCCCCCGCGTCGAGCCGGTACCCGCCGTCCCGGCCCTTGGTCGAGCGCACCGGGTAGCCGAGGGAGCGCAGCCGGTCGACGTCGCGGCGGACCGTCCGCGGGCTCACCTCCAGCCGCTCGGCGAGCGCCTCCCCGGGCCAGTCGCGGCGCGTCTGCAGCAGGGACAGGAGTGCGAGCAGGCGGGCGGACGTCTCGAGCACGGGCCCAGCATGCCCTGCCTCAGCGGTCAGTTCCTGTCCGCTCGAGGTCGCGGCGCCCCTCACCCGCTGGTGGTGACGGCCCGCTGGTGGTGACGGGCCTCCGGGCACCGGCCGCCGGTGGTGCGGCGGCCGGTGCGCGGTCGAGTGCCGGGCTCAGCTGTACGTGACGCCCGAGGCCGTGCAGCTGCGGTAGTGGTAGCCGTAGTAGTAGTCGTAGAAGGAGCAGTACCCGTAGGCGTTGACGGTCGACGTTCCGGGCACGAGGCTCACCGAGCCTCCCGTCCAGGAGGCGTTCCAGTACTGCGAGGGCTCCCCGTCGCAGTACGTGGTGTCGATCGCGAGCTGGGTCGCGGAGGCGGGGATGGCGACGGTGAAGTACTTCGTGCCCCCGGACGCGTAGCTCGAGCCGACGGGGTAGAACCAGCCCGAGCCGACGTTGGCGGACAGGCCGTACGGCAGGCCCGTCTGGCAGCTCAGCGCGAGCTTGAGCGTGCGGGTGGTGTCGGCCGACGCCGAGGGGGCGGTGGCGCAGAGGAGCAGCAGGGCGGCGACCGCCGATCCGACGGCGGTCAGCCGTCGACGCAGAACTGTCCTGTTCATACCTCACGGTCCTTTCACGTGACGACGACGTGACGTGGTGTGGAGCCCGCCCGGCGGACGCGTTCCCGGGCCGCGAGGAACGCGCGTCCGGACGGGCGCTCCATGGTGACCACGGCCCGCGATCACCGGCGCCGATTCCGAACACGGCCGAAAACCACCGAAAAGTGGTCGAACGCCGTCGCCCGGCGGGCCGGGCCCCCGCGGACCTCAGTCCGGGGGCGCCGCGGCAGGGTCCCCGAGCTTCGCCCGGAGGCGGGCCGAGCTCGGGTGGTCGAGCGCGGTGAGGATGTCGAGCGCCTGCCGCCAGGAGCGGCGCGCGCCGTCGGCGTCCCCGGCGTCCCGGCGGGTGTCGCCGATGCCGTCGAGCGCCTCCGCCTCCCCGAACCGGTCGCCGAGGTCCCGGTAGAGGGCGAGCGCGCGCCCGTAGCAGGTGACGGCCCGGTCATGACGGCCGAGACCGTGGTGGGCGTGGCCGAGGCTGTCCAGGGTGTGCGCCTGGCCGCCCCGGTCGCCCAGCTGCTCGAACACCGCCAGCGCCCGGTGACAGCGGTCCAGCGCCCGGTCGTGGTCCCCGCGCAGGGTGAGGTGCCATCCGGTGGAGTTGAGCGCCCTCGCCTCGCCGAGCCGGTCGCCGACGGCCCGGTACAGGTCGAGTGCCCGGTGGTCGTGGTGGAGGGCCTCGTCGAGGTCGCCGCGCCGCTCGCACAGGATCGCGAGGACGTGGTGCACCTGGGCCTGCTCGGCCCGGTCGCCCGCGCGCCCGGCGAGGTCCAGGGCCGCCCGCAGGTGCCCGCCCGCGTCGTCGAACCGGTAGAGCCGGGTGCAGGCGCGGCCGAGGTGACGGCGGGCCCGGGCCTGGGCGGCGACGTCGGACCGCCGCTCGGCGCACCCGGCCGCCGCCCCCCAGATCGTCAGCGCGTCGTGCCAGTGCCCCTGCCGGTCGAGGAAGCCGGCGACCGCATCGACGAGCGGGCCGACCGGAGGCTCGCCGGTCGTGGCCACGGCGTCGACGACGGCGAGCAGCACCGCGTGCTCGGCTGTGAACCAGTCGAGGGCCTGCCGGTGGTCGGCGAACCGTTCCGGGACGACGCCGTCGCTCACCGCGCCGGGCGCCGCGCGGTCCCCGGCCGGGTCGAGGAGCCGGTCGGCCGCCAGGGCGGTGTGCAGGTAGTGGTCGACGACCCGGGCCGTCACGGCGCGCCGCTCCGGCTCGCCGTCGTGGGCGAGGGCGAGGGCGGCGGCGTGCGCGCGGAGCAGGTCGTGGCAGGCGAAGCGGCCGGGCCGCCGCTCGGTGACGAGGCTCGCCGCCGCCAGCTCGGCCAGCGCCGCTCCCGCCTCGGCGAGCGGGACGGCCGCGACCGAGGCGGCGGCCGGGACGGTGACGTCGGGTCCCGGGTGCAGGCCGAGCACCCGGAACATCCGGGCCGCGGGCGGGGTCAGGGCCCGCGTCGACCAGGAGAGCACCGCGCGCACGTCGGTGTCCGGGTCGCGGTCCGCGAGGGCGTCCAGCCGGTCGCGGGCGCCGGCCAGCTCCCGCGCCACCCGGGCCAGCGGCCGGTCGGGGTGCAGGCCGGCCCGGGCGGCCACCACGGCCAGCGCCAGCGGCAGCCGGGCACAGCGCTCCACGATCGAGTCCACGGCCGCGGGCTCCGCGGCCACGCGGCCCGCACCGAGCCGGCGGGCGAGGGCCTCGCGGGCCTCGTGGGGCGTGAACAGGTCCAGCGGGACCGGATGCGCCCCCTCGGCCGCGACGAGCCCGGCCAGGACGTCGCGGCTGGTCACCACGACCAGGCAGCGGGGAGCCGCGGGCAGCAGCGGGCGCACCTGGCGGGCGTCGCGCGCGTTGTCGAGCAGGATCAGCATCCGCCGTCCGGCGAGGAGGGTGCGGTACAGCGCGGCCTGGGCGTCCGGGTCGGCGGGGATGCGGCCCGGCGGCACCCCCAGGGCGTCGAGAAAGCCGCGGATCGCCGTCACCGGGTCCGTCGCCCGGCCGCCCGCGTCGAAGCCGCGCAGGTTCACGTAGAGGTGCCCGTCGGGGAACCGGTCGGCCACCTGGTGGGCCCAGTGCAGGGCGAGCGTGGTCTTGCCCACGCCCGCGGTCCCGGCCAGGGCGGTGATCACGACCGTGCCGGCCACCGGCTCCGCCCCGGCGATCCGGGACAGCTCGGCCAGCTCCCGCCGGCGGCCGGTGAAGTGCCGGGTCACCGGGGGCAGCTGGCGCGGGACGGCGGCACCCGGCCCGGCCGCGCCCGGCTCGGCGTCCTCCCCGCGACGGCCCTCGTCGACGCGGTCCCGGGCGCTGGCCAGCACGCCCTGCTCGGCCGGATCGGCGCCCAGCAGGACCAGCAGGGCGTCGAACCGGTCCGTGGGCGGCAGCCGGCGGGCGGTGAAGTACTCCGCGATCGAGGTCAGCGACCAGCCGGTCCGCTCGGCCAGGTCGCGGTAGGTCAGCTCCCGGTCCCGGCGACGGCGGGCGTGCCGGCGGCGCAGCACCCGCAGCACGGCGGCCAGTTCGGGCAGCGTCCGCACCTGCGCCGCCGCCCGCGTCAACGACCCGGTGGACCCGTCGGCGGGATCGGCCATCCTGGCCCTCCGATGAGGGGGAGCTCGCTGATCACCGCTGAGCCTAGCCACCGGCCCCGCGAACCGGAACGACCCTCACCAGTCG
>Ga0302321_100003424_pt1 | contig 13614 bp, 17 predicted proteins | sample Fen_T0_1_FD_202505 | JGI IMG/M metagenome (GOLD analysis project Ga0302321, IMG submission 202505) | Peat permafrost microbial communities from Stordalen Mire near Abisko, Sweden - Fen_T0_1 | ecosystem: Environmental > Terrestrial > Soil > Wetlands > Permafrost | place: Sweden: Abisko...
CGTCGGGTTGTTTGACCGTGCAAGCAAAGCTGGTGAGTGTCTTCAATCCTCTCCAACTGGTCAATTGTGAACATATTTGGTACGGAGGATTTGCTAATCTTTTTCCATTCCGTAGGAGAGAGAGTTGCCCGAGTCTTTGCTCCACGCTCCCACGCACATTAACAATTCAGCCATCCTCGCCGGAATTTTCTGCAAGCCGATCGGCATATTCAACGAGACCGATCCTCACATGCGATTACCGAGACGAAACCGTCCAGAACAGCCAACTGCTCTGATTCACGCTCCATTTGCGGCGAGAGGTGACAGACGCAAGGAGAAACTTCCATGAAGATTCGCGGGTACCAATGCTCTTCTCACCCTATTGCCCAGATGGCACTACTATCCAGCCTCGCGCTAGTCGTTTCGTTTGTCGGATGTCGGGGAGTCAACGCGAGCGCTCCTGATACAGCGCCAACAGTGCGAATCACCGCCAATCCCGGTTCCATTACATCAGGAAATTCGTCTAGCCTGACGGTTATTGCGACCAACGCCACTCAGGTGACGTTAACCGGGACGGATCACAGCGCATATGACCTGCAAGCCAATGGCGGAACGCAAGCTGTCAGCCCTTCAGCAACTGCCACTTATACTGCGGTTGCAACCGGAACTGGTGGACAGGTCTCCGCTGCCACAACCGTAACGGTTGGTCCAGCAGGTGGCCTCCAATCGATCAACCACGTTGTCTTCATGATGCAGGAGAACCGAAGCTTCGACACTTATTTCGGCATGCTCAATCCTTACCGCAAAGCAAAAGGATGGAACATCGGCGACGACGGTAAGAACTACGAAGTGGATGGCATCGACGATAAGCTGACGAAGATTTCCAACCTCGACGATGAAGGCGATACGTTCAGTCTCTTCAAGTTCACCAGCACCTGCATCGACGACGAGACCTCAGCGTGGCTGGAAAGCTACGGTGACGTCAACCGCTACGATTTCCTTCCCACGCGCCCTATCCTGATGGATGGCTTCGTCCATATCGCGGAAGGTTTCGCAAAAAACTGCGCTGCGTCTGGTCTTTGCTCCGGCGATTTCACCGATCTGACCGGCCGGCGCGCCATGGGATACTACGATCAGGACTACCTTAATTATTACTACTACATGGCCTCCCAGTTTGCATTGTCCGATCGCTGGTTTTCGCCCGTATCAAGCAAAAGCATTTCCAACCGCATAGCGACCTTCGCGGCGGGCACGACCGAGGGCCTGGTTAAAGACCCCGGCAATGATGACCATCTCACCCAACTCGATATCCCGTCCATTTTCGAGGAGCTAGACCAGACCAAAGTATCGTGGAAGGTCTACTACACGGTCACCGATGGCCTTTGCCTAAGAGATGATGAGTGCTCGGGTTCAGGGGGAGCCTACTATCCTGCTACCACCTTCGCCTATTTAACGTACTCCTATCAGTTCCTATACGAGAACCCATCTGGCGCACCCTGCACCGGAATCACCCAGCCATCGAGTGTGGTTGGCGACACCACGAACTCCTTCTGCATTGATCCAAATCATGTTGCCCCGCTGTCCGCCTTCTTTACTGATCTCGCCAACGGCGCACTTCCCAGCTTTGCCTTCATTGAAGCTGGATACGGCAACAATGACGAACATCCAGGGTCGGGTCAATCGATTCTCTCCGGGCAGGTGCAAGTTGCAAACATTCTGAACTCGTTCATGGCCAGTTCTGCGTGGAAGGATTCCGTCTTTTTCCTAAGCTATGACGAGGGTGGAGGCCCCTACGACCATGTCCCGCCGGTGCCCGGCCACTCTAACGACAACACCGACGGCGCTCTGGGAACAATCCCGGATATCGCGCAGATCGCCGTGAACGCCGACAACTACTTCCCGTGTGTGCCCGATGGCGGGACCGCGACCCTCCATTGCGACCTAGGTCCGAATGACCCGGGCGCCAATCCGGGTGATGCCCCGGCCGTCCAAGGCTTCGCCGCACAACTCGGCTTCCGCTTGCCGAACATAATCGTCTCGCCTTTCGCGCGACGCCACTATGTTTCCCACACGCCGATGGACCACACGGCGGTGATCAAGTTTGTCGAGAACCGGTTTATCGGCAGTTCGGCACACCTGACTCCCCGCGATGCCTCGCAGCCTGACCTGCTGGAATTGTTTGACTTCAACAACGTCCCATGGGCTACACCGCCCGTGCCACCGAGTCCGGTCACTCCGGCATCTCTCGGCTACGATCCCTGTCAGCCCACAAATATGGGGCCGTGAACTAAGATGTGGCACGCTGCATCTGGGGCATGTCCGCAGCAATGAGCCCTCTAATCTGCAAGCTCAGTTGACGGGTCGTGCAGAGCGATCAGTTTTCCACGTGGAAGATCTTCTGGGTTGCGACCAAACTCAGTATCCAGGATTGATGATGGTCAGTGGCACCGCTCAGAATTCCTCGCACTCGCAGGGTAGTCGTTGGTGCGACCACGCCCCCGGATTACTCTGCGAAGATTGAAATTCACGATCTAGTTCGTCCGAGGGGCAGATCAGCCCAACCCTTTGCAAATCGCGGCTTCACCGACGCTTGTCGCTAATTGGCTTGGTTTCAATGGCCTCGGCTGCCGACAGCTTTCGATCCCGGTGAGGTTCGGTGCGGGCTGCACCCGTATGCAGTTCGCACACTTCCCCGATCGCGGCTCCGCAAGTATTACAAGGCACGGACATTATCTTTTTCGGTGTGAGTTCTTTGGCTTTCACCACTACATATTGCAACGCTCCTCGGTCAAAAAATGCTCAATATTGCTCAATTGGGTCAGAATTATCCAGGCGGCCCGCTTTGGAGCGTTCCGCCACAGTCTTTTTTGCGGACAGTGAGCAAAATTGAACATCTTTGCGACTGGAATTCCGCCATTATCGTGGGGCGTGTAGTTCCCGCCAGTTGCACCCTAGAAAGGCCAGTGATGGCGTCCACCACCAACTCGGCCAAGAAAAGTGGCGACTTCGACCCGAGGAAGTTCCTTGCCACGATCGGTGAGGGCAGGAAAGTCGTGGTCTTTCCTAAGAAGGAGCCAATCTTCGCGCAAGGGGATGCTTCCGACGCGGTCTTCTATATCCAGGAAGGCAAGGTTCGACTCACGGTGGTGTCCAAGATCGGCAAAGAAGCAACCTTGGCCATCTTGAGTAAAGGAGAATTTTTTGGCGAGGGGGGACTTGCTGGCCAACCTCTCCGCATGGGTTCTGCTGCCGCGATGACCGACTGCGAGGTCTTGCGGATTGATAAGAAAGCCATGATGCTCGCGCTACACAGGGAACACACGTTCTCTGACCTGTTTGTAGCGTATCTGCTGGCGCGAAACATCCGATACGAAGAGGACTTAGTGGATCAACTCTTTAATTCCAGCGAAAAAAGGCTCGCTCGGCTCCTGCTGATGCTGGCTCATTTTGGCAAGGAAGGAGTACCCGAAACCGTAATCCCCAAGATCAGCCAGGAGACCCTGGCAGAAATGATTGGCACGACTCGGTCGCGGGTCAGCTTCTTCATGAACAGGTTTAGAAAGTTGGGGTTCCTCGACTATGGTGAGAGCGGACTGCAAGTTCACAGCTCTCTGCTAAACATTGTTCTCCACGACTAGCTTCCGCAGCGAAAACCCCGTACTTAACGACTCTACACAGATCAAGCATCGGTAGCGTCCAGTTCCGGGAAGGGCCCTATCTTCGTCGCCACCAGCACCTCCAGCAGAGTAGCTGTGTTGCGAACACTTCCGGAAATGGTAACAAGCGCTGCTGAGATGAGGGGATGTTCTTCGGATAGGGTGTCAAGACGATCACTCACTCCGTGGAGTTGCTGAGCTTCGCGCAGGATTTCACTTGAAGGCATGGGAGTACCCCAGCTTTCTAAGAGCCTAAGGAGAGGGGAACTTCAGATGGGCTGACTTAGTTCAGGAGACCTGAAAGAGGAGAAGGTGGTGACCACCTCAATTGCAGTCTACCACGTTGTTTCCTCATGGTTTTGCCGTCGCGACTTCACCGGTTGACAGCGGATTCCCTTGCACTTATGTCCGCTTACCGCTTCTAACTAGTCGGATCCTTCTGCCGGGTCGCTTTTACTCCCGAGAGAATCCCGATGCCTGCGAGGACGAGCGCGCCTACGACAATCCAGTGTGTTGGCATATGCACAAGGTGTGCCGCGTAAATCAATCCGCCAATTAAGATCGCAAATCCAATCCCGTAAATTCCGAATGACATACAGCTCCCTTTCAACGAGTCGCCGCAGCCGCTATGGCGGGGGACTCAACTTGCTGGATTTGACGGAGTGCAGGCACAAATTCGGGCTGCACTCCATCCCTTCGACCTTATCTATATGTCATGCGTCGAACTCTGCACGGGTACCTACAGAGACGGTGATGAAGTCGCTTTCTGGTCCTTCACCTGGAGATCGTTCACCACTTGCAGAACGTTCGGGACCGCGATTGCCACTTTCTCGGCTCGCGCTCGGTTGTCCTGCGAATTCACTTCTCCGGTCAGAGTAACGACTCCGCTCTTCACGTCATATTTCACGTTGTCGTGCATCTTGTTCTGGATGAGTGCGGCGTCGAGATTCTGCTCGATCCCTTTGTCGAGGTCGGAGTTTACAGTTTTTGCCTCTTTTTCTAGGCCCACGGGCACCACGGCAATCTGATTCGCGATTACCTGCGTGCCCGCGATGGACTTCGCCAAAGACTCGGCTTGCGCTTTGTCGGCTTCCGTCGTCGCTTTTCCACTGAGGGTCACGATGCCTTGATCGCGATCCTGGCTGACTGAGATGTCCTTGAGACCAGCCTGATCGAGCGATTTACGAATATTGTCGGAAACAGCAGGGGACTTCGCAGCAGTCGTTGAACATCCCACCATAATCCCAGCCGCAAGCAACATAGCTAGGCCGAGGAACACTTTGGATTTTTTCATATTTTTCCTTTGATCGGGTCTCGATCGAATTCGGGAGAAAGAAGTTTCCCCCTGGAGACAGGCCTACTAGATTCGTTCATCCGATTCGGCAAGGCTGAGCAGAACCGCTCACTATTACGAAAAAGCGCCGAAAGCCTCAGGCGCCAAGCTGCGGATTTGATTTGCAAGACGATCAATTGTGATCAGTTTTCGTCACGCTGAAGACCGATACTGACGACTCACTAGGTTCTGATGGTGGAGAGAACTGCGTGAACAGCTAGCCGCACGGAGGAAGGTGTTTGATGAATCTAGATCTGATGGATCCGAAAATAATCGCGCTCGCCGTTCTGGTGATTCTGATCATCGTAGCGGTTGTGGTGATGTACGAGCGAAAACGCAAACGTGCCACCGCCGACCTGCGTAAGAAGTTTGGACCCGAGTACGATCGCGCGGTTTTGGTGCATGGGTCGGAGCGAAAAGCACAAGCGAAATTAGAAGACCGCGAGAAGCGCATTGAAAAGCTAACCCTTCGCGACCTTGATCCGGCGGAACACGAACGTTTTTCGAAACGGTGGGACTCCATACAAGCTCGCTTTATCGACAGTCCAAAAGGGGCAGTCGCAGAAGCTGACGATCTGGTGTCCTCCCTAATGAAGACTTGTGGCTATCCCGTGTCCGATTTCGATCAGCGTGCCGCGGACATTTCCGTTGGCCATCCCCGAATGGTGGAGAACTACCGGTCCGCCCATGAGATTTCGCTGCGGGTCGGCAAAAATGAAGCAACGACCGAGGACCTGAGAACCGCGATGATTCACTACCGATCATTGTTTGAGGAACTGATGCAGGTACCCGCACCGATCGAAAAAATAGAAGCGGCGTAATCATCAGGCTGCAACTTTGCCCCGGCAATCAACCACGGACACAATGACAATCTGTTCCAGCAAAAGAGGAGAGAATCATGAAACCGAGCACAGAGGACCGTACCGAAGGCAAGATTCACGAAGTAAAGGGAAAGATCAAAGAAGAGATTGGAAAGGTCACAAACAAGCCCGACGTGGAAGACGCCGGGAATGTGGAAAAGAACGCCGGCAAGATCCAAAAATGGATCGGTAATGCTGAAAAGGCCGTGGGCGAATAACCGAGATGCTCGGTTTTGCCTTGCAAGAGACTAAGGAGAGTGCCATGTCACAAACTGTCGTGGAAAGAACAGCGGAACACATCGCCGAGTCCGCTCAGCAGGCTTCTCGTGCAACCTCCGCGGTTGCGGATGCAATACGAGATGGAGTAGGCGTTGTAAGACGTGCCGCAAAACAGAGCGGCGATGCTGCCGAAGAATTCCTGGATGACACAACCGAGCGACTTCAGCGCCACCTTGTACTGACCGTGGCTGCGACATTTTTCGTGGGCGTGACCACCGGGACACTGATCGGCTGGATGATGAAGCGGAGATAGAACGGAGCAATGATTGACTCTTCACTCGTTTAAACCTGTTGCCCTCTCGCTGATCCTGGCGGGAGCGGCGCTCGCTCAGAAAGCACCGGCGAAGACGATTTTGGTGGTGAATGGCCATACAGCAGCGGGCGCGGTTGTGCAGATCAACGGCCATCCTTACGTGGATGTAAACGCACTCGCGCGGATGATGAACGCCGTAGTGAATCTCGAACCCGGCCGTGTAATCGTGACGATTCCTGCCCTTGAACCTGGCTCTAGGCCAGACCAACCCGCTGCGGGACTGTCGAAAGACTTCGCCAAAGCGGGTATCTCACAATTAGCGGCGATGTGGGAGTGGAAAGGCGCAATTGCGTCTGCGATCCGATCTGGAGTCGCCGGGGGAAGTTGGCTCGCTCCATGGCTACAGGACCACCGGGTTCGCGCGGAAGGGAGCTTGAGTCAAACATCGTTGGCGGCGAAAACTGAATCTGATCAAAAAGCTTTGCAGCTGCTCAAGAACCAGCTTGCCACCCTGGGCGAATGGGATAGCACTACACAAGCAACGATTCATTCACTGAATGGCGAGCAGACCGTCAATCCAACGGTTGCGCAGAACGATCCGCTTCTGACGAAAATCTCGGCGTGCGGCAATTTTCTGAATACGATGCTTGTGAGCGGAGAATTCGTGGACAGTCCCAGTTGCCATTAGACCAGCATGCCCCCGAACGTGTCGCACTCCCTTATCGCATGCTTTGCAGCGCTTCTGTCTTCACACGACCCGATTCCCGGAACATGACTCCGGCATTGCGATCTTCAACCACTGCCGGTACCAGTTCGCGTGCGCGCACGACGAATCTCTTGGGTGCAGGTCCCACAAATGAAAATGGGTAACACGTCACTAGGGTTAGAATCGCGCCCTCGGACTTTCCCAGAACTTGCATCTCACCGGCATCAACCACTTTGGTGGAGTCCACGCGGTAGCGGTAGAGCCCGCTTACCGTCTCCAACATGATCTCGTCATCTTTGCGAATATTTCGGAGTGCACGAAAGAAGGTGTCGCGATGCCCTGCGAGCGCGACGTTGCCCGGTTGTCCGGGGAGTGGTGTGCCCGGAACGTGTCCAACCCCCCGGCGGAGGGTGCGTCCGTCGATGCCTTCCAGGACCATTGCTGAGATACCAATTGCACGGATCTCGATTCGAGCCAAAGGAAGGCGACCGTCGGTCGAGCCGTCAGCCATCGTCGGCTTTACTTTTTCCCCACGCAAAAGAGGCAACGTAGCATTCGCCGACCGCGCATGCTCTAGCGCTTCGTCAAATCGTGTGCTCTCCGAGTCCTGATAGAGCCTCGCATCGAGCAGAGCGAGGCCGACATAGGCGAGTGCCATAGTCCCGACGAGAACCAATAGCCAACGACTTAGACGAAATAAGCCAAATGTTCGCACAGTGGTTCCCTATCTTTGAATATGTTCAATGGCTTTGGCAGCAGCGACTGGAATTGGCGGCTGTGCAAAGTATCCGCCACGAGTACGTATGGTCAAACGTCCATGACCAGGCGCGTCCGCCTTCACTTGGATGACGCGATAGGTTCCGTCACGCTTTCGATTCGTGGGCTCATAGGCCAGGGTGTACTGGTTTCGAATGTCGTGAGCAATCCGTTCACAGATCGGAAGAACTTCTTTCAATGATTTCGGCAAGAAGGTGTCGCCGCCTGTGTTTTTCGCAAGCCGCTTGAGCACGCCGGGGTTTCGATCGCCATCTTGCTCATCGAAAATGCCGATGGTGTAGATGATTGCCTCTGCATGGCCCGCCGCGTCCATGATTTGGGCCAACTTGTGTTTACTGGCGTTGTCGCCTCCATCACTGACCACGATGAGGATTTTCTTGTCACGGGTGCCTTTCTTTAAGTGTTCGAGAGCAATAGCCACTGCGTCGTACAGTGCTGTCTCACCATTGGCGCTGATTCTGGAAAGGGCAACCTGCAATTGAGTCACCTGGTCCGTGAACGGCATGTTGTCCGGAAGGCCAAATGAAACCGTTTCGTTAAACCTCACCACGAACATCTGGTCCTGTGGATTGCTGGACCGCGCGAACGCCAAGGCGGCCTCGATGACGTCGACGCGCTTGGACTTCATGCTTCCACTGCTGTCGATGACAAGACCGACTGTGACCGGGATATCCTCGTGGCTAAAATACTTAAGCTGTTGAAGCACGCCGTCTTCGTAAACCTGGAAATTGTCTTTTGCGAGCCCGGAGACAAGAATGTTCTTGCGATCTTGCGCGGTTGCGTGCAGGACTACGACGTCCACGTTTACGTTGATCGTATAGTCGTCTCCCGACGGGTTCTGTGACGCAGAAGACTCTTGAGACTTAGCAAAAGCTGGGAGAACAATCAGCAGAAGGAAGGCGATTGAACCGCGGAACGACCCGGCTAATGTGTTTCTGACACTAGACCTTGTGCTGGGGTGTTCAGTTGCTCGCGGCCTTAGATCGCTTTGCTCGGATGAGTGAGATTCGGTCATCCGTTGCATCCTTTCAGGCCAACCAAATTGTTTTGTTGCCGGAGAAACCGGACTAGCGCAGTTTTTCGCCGTCCGGTCTCCGGTCGTTTGAAACAATGGATCTATCGATCAGATCCAGTCGTTCTAATACTTCAGAGAGCTCGCTTCGAAAACGATGTGAGAGCGAAGCCTGCCCCAATTGCCAGTAACCCGATCAGCGCAATCATCGGCAACGGGCTCGCGGTTTTCGGCAAGGTCTCGGTTTCGGCCTTAGCCACCGTAACTGGTTCCGCCGCAACTACTGGTTCCGCGGCCACGGGAGGCGCCTCTACGACTTTGGCTAACTCAACTGGCTCGCCTTTGGGGTCAACTGCCACCACCGGAGCTGTCTTCAGAGCCTCGATGGGAGCAGTGGCGAGTTCGATCGGCGTCGCGAGTACCGGCTCGTTGGTTTCCTTCGCCAACTCGGCGGCTCTCGATTTCGAGTAAACAAATTCTTCGCCCCATTCGCGCCCGGGGTAGAACCACGCCTTCAACGCTTCCGGCTGTCCGGCTGGGCGTTCATTGAATGTGATTACCGTCTTGTCAGTTGTCTTCAACCGGTAATTCGGGATTGCGAGAATGGTGGTAAAAACGTGGGTTTTGTCCTGGCTGAGAATCTGGACGATGTGACGGTCGGACTGCGAGTCAAAAATCTTGAAGATGTATGTACCGGCCGGCAGGGTCTGGGCGCCTACGCCCGGAACTTCGACGGGACCGCTGAAGGTAACGACGGTCTCTCGGTTCCAGTCGTCTGCCGTTGCCTTCGGCACGACGAATGCACAGAACGCAACGACGCAGAATACGGCTACTAATGTCTTAAGCGATTTCATGTTCTCTCCTAGATTTTTCTCCGAGTCGCTCGCACGGCGGTGGGTAGGTTTTGGGAACTCTTGGGTATCGGTTCACAAGAGTTCTGCCGACGGATAATCCGGCGGCTTCTCAACCGTGGAGAGTGCTATCGATTGCGAGTATCGAGGCTCCGCGTTTGGATTACTGAGCAATATTGACCTTCCGCCCAACGCCGCCAGCTTTCGGGCATTCCCGCGTGATTGTGCACTTTTGACCAGCCTTTGGCGTGCTGCACCCCGATAATCGTGTTCGTCAAGCTTCCAAGAAGGCGAGCGTCTGCGAGGGCGGGCACAAAACAGGGAGCAGGTCCCATGAATAAAGACATTCAATCGGCCCGAAAACTTCTAACGGACCTACGGGAAGCGTATCAGGGCCTGCCGCAACTCATGCGAGAGCGGGTAGCACACTACTGCGTGCAATCCCGCTGCTGGAACTCACCAGGGATGAAGTTGCTCGCTGACAATCAGCCAGAGACCGTGGCAATATGCCCTTGTCGGTCGCATCAGGAAGGTCAATCCAAAATGTTCGTACGCCATAGGGAACAACATCGTACAGATCGAATCGGCTGGCTCCGCGCCGCGGTACTCGGGGCCAACGACGGCATTCTTTCAACCGCGAGCCTTGTACTTGGCGTCGCCGCGGCGCATGCGACTCACAGCAATATCTTGGTGGCCGGAGTGGCAGGCTTGGTGGCCGGATCGATGTCCATGGCTGCCGGGGAGTATGTCTCCGTCCACTCTCAAGCCGACACCGAGCGGGCCGATCTCGCCTTGGAGCGCGCCGAACTCAAAGCCGACGACAAAGGTGAGCACAAGGAACTGACCGCCATCTACGTCGCGCGCGGGCTCAAGGCTTCGCTCGCGAAAGAGGTCGCCAATCAACTCATGGCGCACGACGCGCTTGGTGCCCATGCTCGCGACGAACTCGGCATCTCCGAGACGCTTCGGGCGCGTCCGATTCAGGCCGCGTTGGCCTCGGCCGCTAGCTTCGCGGTGGGAGCGGCCATGCCCATTGCGGTGACCGCACTCGCCCCTACGACCGGATTGATCGCTCTTGTTTCTGGAACGTCACTGATATTTCTCGCTCTTCTCGGTGGTTTAGCAGCCCGCGCGGGTGGTGCCAGAGTGGCAATAGGCGCCATGCGCGTCACATTTTGGGGAGCGCTAGCCATGGCTGTGACGGCAGGTGTCGGGTGGCTGTTTGGAACCGTTGCCTGAGCGGGCAGATGAAACGTTCTCAGGCAACGTCCTCGTTGTCCAAATACTCTCCGGGAAGATCATCTTCCCGAACCTGTCGCGTCGTTACCTCAGCGACATCAGGATCCTTGGCGTTTTGCACGCCATCCACGACCTCGGCTTCAAATGCATTTCCGTCTTCGAGCAATTCCTTCACACTCTCAGAGTCTGCATCCGCGACGTTCGATATTCCCTGTAGATCTCCAGACTGTCCCGCTGAATCCGGCCCTAGCTCGTCTGTGTTGCCATCCTTCTTTTTGAACATAATTAGTCTTCTCCCAATTCTTTAGATGTGCCATCGGATCATTCGCTGCGAACTATGACATCGCGCGGGGTGAAAAACCGATTCTTGTTGCACAGTGTCGCTCAAACACAAGGAATGTCGCCTGAGATTAGATACCTGGGCTTGTCAGGATCACCTTGAGTGCGCCGTCTCTCTTCGCGTTTCGAAACGCATCGTAGGCCCCCATGATGTCGTGCATCGCGAAGCGATGCGTCACCAATTTTCCCGCTTGCAATTTGCCTGAGCGGACCGCCTTCAGCAGCATCGGTGTAGTCACCGTATCCACAAGGCGGGTGGTAATCGAGATGTTGCGATCCCAGAGTTTCTCTATATGCAGTTGAACCGGTTTAGCGTGGACGCCGACGTTTGCGATGCGACCGCCGGGCGCGACGATCGTCTGACAAATATCAAAAGTCGCCGGAATCCCGACCGCCTCGATGGCCACATCCACGCCGGAACCCTCCGTCAGTTCAAGCACGCGACGGGCAGCGTGTCCATCTGTGCTGTTGATCAGAGTGGTGGCACCGAGAGCTTTGGCCACACTCAGGCGTTTGTCGTCCAGGTCAATCATGAAGATTGCCGCAGGGGAATAGAATTGCGCAGTCAGCAGTACAGCAAGCCCGACGGGGCCCGCGCCTACGATGGCGATCGTATCCCCAGGCTTGACTTGCCCGTTGAGGACGCCACACTCAAAGCCCGTCGGCAAAATATCACTCAGCATCACGAGGGCTTCTTCATCTCCATCGGGCGGCAGTCGGTAGAGACTCCCATCGGCGTGCGGAATCCGAACATACTCCGCCTGAGTCCCGTTGATGGTGTTACCCAAAATCCATCCGCCGTGACGGCAATGCGAATACATGTTTCTCCTACAAAAATCACACTTTAGACACGCGGTCACGCAGGAGATGATGACCTTGTCTCCGACGTGAAACTCCGAGACAGCAGCCCCAACTTGCTCGATGACCCCAATGCCTTCGTGACCGAGAATGCGTCCTTCTGTTACAGACGGGACATCCCCCTTCAGAATGTGAAGATCGGTTCCGCAAATTGTTGAGGTCGTGATGCGCACGATAGCGTCGCCAGCCTCTTGAATCGTCGGGCATGGCTGGTCTTCCCACGCCCAGCTGCTAGGGCCGTGATAGACAAACGCTTTCATGCCAGTGCTTGCTCCTAGATGTCGTTGGGCGGTCTTGGCTGGATCGAGTGCGGCGGTTGCCATGCACAACTCCTTGTGAGCTTCCCCGGGTGATTTACCTTAACAATGGCACTGCCATTTTTCTGAGCAAGAGTGACCACTCTCATTCAGCCACTCGGATGTAGTCTTGGCGTGGAGTATCTATGGATCACAATGGACCGCTGCGGAAACTTGAACGCTTGATGGGCAGAGAGGCCAACCAAGCGCTCGACGTGGCGATTGAGCTTGAAGCGCTAGTCTCGCTGCTGCCGAGCGAAAAGGCCCAGCAGTTTGCCCATCTGCAAATAGAGGCCAGTCACGTCTCTCTATTCAGGTCGTCCTGACTGGGTAAGCCTCTATCAACATCTCTCTTGTTTTGGCAGATCCGAGAGAACAACTCACGAACGGAAGTCTGCCGCAATAAAGCCTAAACCGCAAAGGAGAACAATCATGGCGAGAACTGCAAACATCACAGAAGGCACGAACGGGAAAATGTCGGCGCAACCCCGGCTTCATCAGCGAGCCGCTGAGATTCAGAAATACGGCACGGTTACCCCGATGCTGCCGCTCGACCTTGAGGAGCCGGTGCGGCTCGAGATGACCGAGCAACTCAACCAGATCGCCGCCGACACGATGACCCTGCGCGACCTGTATAAGAAGTCACATTGGCAAGTGGCCGGCCCAACCTTTTATCAACTCCACCTTCTTTTCGACAAACACTATGGCGAACAGGCGGACTTGGTGGACTCAATTGCGGAACGTATCCAACTCCTCGGCGGCATCAGTATTGCGATGGCTGCAGACGTGGCGGAAACGACTCGCATCGAACGCCCACCCCGCGGACGCGAAGAAGTGCCCGTACAACTCTCCCGACTGGTCGACGCACACCAAACGATCGTTTCTCTGGTCCGAGTAGTGGCACGACGCGCCGCCGAATTCGGCGACGATGGTACGAACGACCTCCTCGTCAGTCAAGTATTGCGAACCAACGAACTCCAGATGTGGTTTCTGAGCGAGCACTTGGTGAACATGCCCTTGACGGAAGCGGTGAAATGAAAGAGCGAAGGCGCTGATTCTGGAACTGGTAATAGAGCTGTCAATCTAGCGAAGGAGCCTCGATGGATCATCCCCTGAGAACTTTGCTGTACGAATTGTTTATCGAGCCGGTCCTGCGGTTCATGCAACGAGTATGGG
>Ga0302321_100003426_pt1 | contig 13604 bp, 3 predicted proteins | sample Fen_T0_1_FD_202505 | JGI IMG/M metagenome (GOLD analysis project Ga0302321, IMG submission 202505) | Peat permafrost microbial communities from Stordalen Mire near Abisko, Sweden - Fen_T0_1 | ecosystem: Environmental > Terrestrial > Soil > Wetlands > Permafrost | place: Sweden: Abisko...
CGGCGTGTTGGTATAAAGCGTGGCCGCGACCTGCCGGACGCGCGTCTGCGTTTTCCACGGCTGGCCCGCGTAATTGTAGAGATAAGCCACGTGATGGCACGGCTCGTTGCCATGCGCATACATGCCAATAACACCTGTTACATCAGGGATTTGCGCCAGATTCGGAATCGTCACCGGCGTGTCGAACATCTCGTCCAGCCGGCTCACAAATTTGTCATCGCCGCCCAGCTTGCTGATCAGCCCGGGCACGTTGTGCAGCACGAAGAAATTGTACTGCCAGGCATTCGCCTCCGTGTACTCGCTGAAATTGATCGCCGTGGGATCGAACGGCGAAACCCAGTTGCCATCCGCATTTTTGCCCCGCATGAACCCGGTGGCCGGATCAAAGACATTTTCCCAGTTTTGCGACCGCTGCGAATATTTTTGAGCCAAATCATTATTGCCAAGCGACTTGGCCAGTCTGGCGATGCAGGCGTCATCATAAGCGTACTCCAACACCTTTGAAACACTCTGCACATCTTTGCCGGTCGGAATAAATCCCCGTTCCCGATACACCCCCAAGTCCGCCCGGTCTTTTTCGGTCGTGGCGACCATGTCGTTCAGCGCTTCCTGGGCATCCCAGTGGCGGAATCCTTTTGTATAAGCTTCAACCATCACCGGAATGGCGTGGTTGCCGATCATGCACCAGTTTTCCTTGCCGCCTTCCGTCCAGACGGGCAGGGTGCCTTGGCCAAAAATTTTAAAATGGTCCAGCATCGTGTTCACGACGTCATTCACTCGGCGGGGTTGCACCAAGGTGAGCAATGGGTGTTCGGCGCGGAAGGTATCCCACAGTGAAAGCTCGGTGTAATACTCGTAGCCCTTGGCTTGATGCACCTGGCCATCCGGGCCGCGGAACTGGCCGTCCACATCGCTTAACAGGGTGGGGGCGAGGAGTGTATGGTAGAATGCCGTGTAAAAAGTCTCCTTGAGGTTGGCATCCTTGGTCTCTACCTGGAACTTGCCCAAGGCCTGCTCCCATTGCTGCCGCGCCGCTTTGGCCACGGCGTCAAAGTTCCAGCCGGGAATTTCCGCGTGCAGATTCTTGCGGGCTCCGTCGACGCTCACAGTGGAGAGTCCGACGCGCACCAAAATCTGTTCGCCGGCTTTGGTTTGAAAGTCAAAATGCCCTTTGGTTTCCTTGCCCGTGGTTTGCTGGCCAGCCACGTCTTTGTCGGCTTGCGCCACGCCCGCAGTGTTAAACGGCCGGGAGAATTCCAGGAAGAAATAATAGACTTTGTCGCCACCCCAGCCGTCGCTGCGGCGATAACCACTGGCGGTATGGTTGTCCTCAATGGTGAGTTGCGCCTCCGTGCAGCCGTTGCCAATGCCGTGCTGCAAGTCCAACACGACATGGCTGTTGGTGGCGGCGGGAAAGGTATAGCGGTGAAATCCGGCCCGGGCGGTCGCGGTGAGTTCCACTTTGACCTGATAATCAGGCAAATACACGGCATAGTAGCCCGGGCGGGCGATTTCGTCGGCATGTGAAAAACGGGCCTGATATCCCTCGCCGGGCTGGCTCCCGGGCGTCAGCTTCAAGGCACCCACGGTGGGCATCAGCAACACATTCCCCAAATCCGCGCAGCCCGTGCCGGTCAGATGGTTGTGACTGAATCCGAGGATGCTGCTGTCAGAATAATGGTAGCCCGAACAGCCGTCCCAAGTGTTGTCGCGCGTGTCCGGTGAGAGTTGTACCATCCCGAAGGGCACCGTGGCCCCGGGATAAACGTGCCCATGCCCCGCCGTGCCGATGAACGGGTTGACCAATTCAGTCGGCGATTTCGCCGCGCCGGCCGTCATGGCCACCAGCAAAATGAGGGGGAAACCGACTCGCAAGAGGCCGGTCGAAAATGTTTGGGCATATGTTTTTTTCATGGCGATGGGCGCTGAGTATAATGAGATGTGCGGTGAGTATACAAGCGCGGCGGGCGTAATCATGTGGCCAGTTCATGCCACATGACACCCCCCCGGCATGGACTATAGTTAAAGCATGTCCCATCAAATCCACCTGCAGGAATTCTTGTCGCGTCGCTGCGTCGGCGCGCCTGCTTGAGAAATGGGACCGAGACAACCAACTAAAACCCCAATGAAAATAAAACAGACTGCAAAGCTTGATGGCTTTTATAAAGCCAGCGCGTTGACCCTGGCCTTGCTGGCCGGCTCAACGGTCGCCTCTCAAGCAGTAGACATATCTTGGACTGGCGCCACGGCCGACTATACCAATAAGACCAGTTGGGTCGGCGGGGTGGTTCCCGGCTCCGGCGACAACGCCATCAATGATAGTGGCTCAGCTAATTTGGTGCGGATCGACCCCGGCAACCCCGATTGGACCGTGAATGACATCCGGGCCGGCAACGGTGCCGGCGACGGTGCGTTTGTGCAGAACGGACAGACCTTGACCCTGAATGGCTGGTTTCGCCTGGGAATTGCCTCGGCGAACACCGGAATTTTCACGTTAAATGCCGGCACCATCAATTATCAGGGCAACCATTTCAGCATCGGCGAACTCGGCACCGGCATCGTTAACATGGGTGGTGGCGCCATCAATGGCACCGGCAATTTTGCCATCAACCTTGGGGCGGCAGACGACGGCAGCGGCGTGGTAAGCCCGAACACTTGCATTTTTAGCCAGACCAATGGCGCGGTCAATATCACTGGCGGCGGTCAATTGTTCGTGGGAAATCGTGGCACCGGCATATACAACTTGAGCGGTGGCACCATGGATGTCCACAGCTACATAGGGATTGGGCGGAGCAGCGGCAATGGCACGGTGAATATGACCGGCGGGACGCTGAATCAAGATGGTGGTGGAAATCTTCTGGTGGGAACTGGTTGGCAAAACAATGGCTCGCCGTCGGTTGGTTTGCTGAATCAAAGCGGCGGCACGATTAATTCTCAGGGCCAATTCCTGTGCCCCGAAAACTCACCGTCCTCCGGCACCTACAATCTTAGCGGCACCGGCGTGTTGAATGTTAACAACTGGATTGCCTTTGGCCGCGACGGCGGAATCGGCATTGCCAACATCTCTGGTGGCGCCATCACCAAAACCGGCGACGGCTCCACTCGCATCGTGCTCGGCGCCGGCGGCGTGGGCACGCTCAATCAAACCGGCGGCGCCATCACCAACATCGTCGCTGAAACTTGGATCGGTGAAAACTCCGCTGGCACCTGGAATCTCATTGCTGGCACGGCGAACTTGAGCCTGGTTCATATCGCCCAGGGCGGTTCGGCCACCGGCACTTTGAATCTCTATACCAATGGCATCTTGATCACCGGTGAAATCACCACCGGAAATCTGAACGGTTCCAGCTACTTGACCTTGGACGGTGGCACCATTCAAGCCTCGGCCGCCAAACCGAATTTTCTCCACGATATTTTCGTCGTCAATATGAATGCGGGCGGGGTGACGTTTGATACGCACACGTTTGACATCGGCATTTCACAGAGTCTGCCGACTTTTGGCACTGCCAGTGGTGGGTTGACCAAAATTGGTGCCGGCAAGCTCACCCTTTCCGGGGCCAACAGCTATTCTGGTCCAACCGTCGTTAGCGCCGGAACCCTGGCCATCTCCACGAGCGCTTCGGGCAGTGGCGACTACTCCGTCGCCAACGGAGCCGATTTGAGTGTAACCGTGCAGTCCCAGAACGCCCAATTGAACATCGCCAATCTTACCTTGGGCACGGCCACCGTTGACCTTGATCTTGGATCTTTCGGCAATCCCGGTTCCACTTCCGCCCCGCTGAATGTGAGCGGCCCGGCGACGTTGAACGGGGTTGTTACGTTGAATATCGCGGACGGCGTGCCGCAGCCCGGTGAATTTCCTTTGATCTCCTTTGCCTCCAAGACTGGTACGGGCAGCTTTGCGCTTGGGACCTTGCCGCTCGGGGTCGTCGCCCACCTCAACCCCACGGCCACCTCGATCAATCTGGTCATTGTCAGTGTCAACCTGCCGCGCTGGGATGGCACGATCAGCGACGCTTGGGACACCAGCACTGCCAACTGGGTGAACATCGGCACCGGCTCGCCCACCACCTATGGCAATGGGAATGCAGTTTTGTTCAACGATCAGGCCACTGGCCCCACTGCGGTGAGCCTCGGCGTCACCGTCAGTCCCACCAGCCTGACCTTTAATAATAACAGCTTGGTCTACTCGCTCAGCGGCGCCGGCAAGATCAGCGGCAGCACCGGCCTCAGCAAACAAGGCACTGGCACAGCCAGCATCCTCAACACCGGCGGCAACAACTTCACCGGCCCGGTCGTCATTTCTGGCGGCGTATTGGCGGTGACTAATCTGGCCAATGGCGGTTTGCCCAGCGCGCTTGGCGCTGCTTCCGCCAATCCCACCAACCTGGTGCTGGCCAATGGTTCCTTGAGCTATGCCGGTCCGACGGTGACAGTCAACCGTGGTTATTCCCTGCAAGGCACCAATGACGGGCTCGATGTCCAGGGCAACCTGGTACTGAGCGGTTCCGTGACCGCCATTTCCGGAGCAGGCTTTACCAAGACCGGCGCGGCGCAACTCACCTATGCTGGCGTTGGGACCAATACCCTTTCCGGCGGGGACTACTTGGTGCGCAACGGCGCCCTGGTGCTGGATGGTTCGGCAGGGGCTCAAACCAACACAGTCGCGGGCACATTCAGTGTCGCCGGCGCCACTTTGGCAACGGCGGTGCTGACCAACACCACGCTGACGGTCAATGACAACGCCGTAGGCAATGTGGCCGGTTCCACCGGGGCCATGACCGTGAACAGCGGTACGACCCTGAAAGTGAATTCCTGGCTGACGCTGGGCGATTCGGCCAATTCAGTTTCCACCATGACGATCAACGGCGGCACGGTGAATGTGCCGAACGGCCGGTTATTCCTGTGCTCGGCACCGGGCACGATCGCCACGTTGAACCTCAACGGGGGCGTGATTAACAAGGACGGTGATTACTTCGCTGTCGTGGACGGCGGCTGGAACGGCAGCGGCGACCGTACCGGCACGGTGAACCAAGTGAACGGCATCATCAACAGCACCTCGGAAATGTGGGTCGCGCAGACCACGGGCGCCAATGCCTTCTATAACCTGAGCGGCGGCACGATCAACCTGCACAACTGGTGGTTTGGGGTGGCCCGCGGCGGCAATGGCACGTTTAACATGACGGGCGGTATCATCAACAAGGATGCCGGCCGCATGATCATCGGCACGGGCGGTGGCGTGGCCTCGTTTAATCAAAGCGGCGGCACGATCAACTGCCAGAGCGAATACTGGCTGGGCGAAAACGCTGCTACCATCGCCACCAACAACATCAGCGGTACGGCCGTGGTGAATGTCAGCACGTGGGTGACGCTTGGCCGCGATGGCCTGGGCGTGGTCAACATGTCGGGCGGCGCGTTTAACCAAACCGGCGGCGACAAGTTTGTCGTTGGCATCTATGGCAACGGCAAGGGAACCTGGAACCAGACCGGTGGTTCGTTGACGACGGCCAACGAGTTTTGGATTGCTCAAAATGGTGGCTCGGTTGGCGTGGTTAACTTGCTCGGCGGCACGATTACCAACGGCAGTTGGCTGGCGATTGGCCGCGAAGGTGGCGATGGAACCTTGAACATCAGCGGTGGCCGGTTTGTGGTTCAGGCCAATGGTGGCAACACCTCCATTGCGCATGGCGGCGGTCCTGGCACGGTCAATGTCAACAGCGGCTCCATTGACACCTCCTCGGGTGAGACCTGGATTGGTGAAGATTCCAACGTGGGCACCTGGAACAACAATGGCGGAACGGCCACGTTGGGCTATGTTCAAATCACTCGGAATGCCAATGCCACGGGCAGTTCGTTGAACCTCAATGGCGGCGTGTTTGCCGCCCGCGAAGTCACGGCCGGCGGCAGCGGCACGAGCACCCTGACCCTTAATGGGGGCACGCTGACGGCCACGGCGAACAACGAAAACTTCCTGCATGGCATCACCACGGCGAACGTCCTGGCCAATGGGGCGATCATCGACAGCGGCGCTAATGTGATCTCCATTGCCCAGCCCTTGCTGGACGGCACCGGTGGCGGTGGCTTGACGAAGGTTGGCAATGGCACCTTGTATTTGAACGGTCTCAACACCTACACGGGTTCCTCCCTGGTGAGCACCGGTGCGTTGGGTGGCAATGGCACGATTGCCGGTCTGGTGCAGGTCGCGGCGGGAGCCAAACTCTCCCCGGGCACGGCTGCCATCGGGACCTTGACGGTGAACTCGCTGATCCTGTCCAACAGCAGCTCAACGCTGATGAAAATCAGCTTGGACAGCGGCGTGAGCAACGACATGGTTGCGGCCTCCTCCAGCGTCACCTATGGCGGTTCCTTGGTGGTGACAAATGTCGGCGCTACTCCGCTCGTTGCGGGTGGCACTTTCCACTTGTTCAGTGCCGCGAGCCACACGGGCACTTACAGTTCGGTGACGATTCTGCCGGTCGGCACGGGCACCTTTGATCCGGCCACGGGCATCCTGACCATCACCAGCGCCGGGGCGCTCACCTTCAATTCGCCGACGGTTTCGGGTGGTAACCTGATCCTCAGCGGCACGGGTGGCACCCCGAATGGCACCTACAACTGGCTGTCCTCCACTAATTTGACCACGCCGGTGGCGCTGTGGACGACCAATGCAAGTGGTACGTTTGGCACCACGGGTGGATTCACCAATGCGATGCTGATCAACAAGATGCAGCCGGCCCAGTTCTTCCGCTTGAAGACGCCGTAGTCGGTTCGCGTAATCAATAATCAATCATCATGGGCGTCCCTGCGGGGACGCCCTTTTTCATAGATGTACGGGGGGCTTTGCTGCCTCAGGCAAAGCCTCCCGCTCCGCAGCGGCGGCGGGAGATGGGACCTGCATAAAATCAAGGTGAAACCCGTTGTGGCCACTTCATGCCACATGACGATTGGCGGCTCTGACAGTATGTTGTTGGCGACCCGTGAAAATCAGACCGCCTGCCGGATGAGAAGGCTTGTCGGCTGTTTTCTATCGGCAACGAATAAATTTAACCACGAAGCTCCACCTAAAATTATGAAAAACTTATCATGCTCAAGTCGTTCTGAGCGCGCTGCTTGGCGGTCAGGAAAACCATTCCGCGCGTTTACCCTGATTGAACTTCTGGTGGTGATCGCCATCATCGCCATTCTGGCGGCGATGCTGCTCCCCGCCTTGGCCAAAGCCAAGCAAAAGGCCAAACAGAGTGCCTGCATCAATAATATGCGGCAAATCGGAATTGCTCTGGTCATGTATTCAGGTGATTACAACCAGTATCCTGGAAATTATCGGACTGCTAATGGAACTTATGTCTGGCAGCCCCGGCTGTTGGCCTTGGCGGGAAATAATCGCGGCGTTTTTTTCTGCCCGGCGGCCCGCCCGGAAAGTGCTTGGGATACGAATCTCAATGACACCGTTGCGAACGTGCGGGGCGAGGATGGCAACCCGGACGGTTATGGCATCAAATCCGGGGCAACCGACAGTCAAGGCACCCGCTTTTCACTCGGCTATAACGATTGGGGGCTGAGCCAAACGCTTCAACTCGGTTTGGGCGGGGACGTGGATAACCCGAGTACCAAGATCGTCAGGGATTCCTCAGTGCGCCGGCCGGTGGACATGATTGCCATTGGCGATATTCGTTCCGACGGGATCAAGGGTGCAATCAAATTTGGCGCCAATTTGGATCCAATCATGATCAACGAAAATGCGGCTCCTTTGCACTATCAGGTCCCCTCCAATCGGCACAACTACCGCACCGACCTGCTGTTTTCCGACGGCCATTGTGAAAGCCCCAAGCGGAACGACGTGATCGATCCTACCTCGATTACTTGGCGCGCAAGGTGGAACAATGACAATGACCCGCATACTGCTGACGTTTCCGCTTGGACCGTTTCAAATGTTAACGGCCTCGAACAATAATCTATTGCCTTGCTTATACTTAACACCCTCGATTCGGGAATTATTTTTAAATTATGGGAACACATATCATGAACCGTTTGAAACATTCACTGCTTTCCTCCGCTGCTGCGCTGGGGGTGGCCTTGGTGGCCCACGCGGACGCCTTGCGTCCGCCGTCGGTGCCGCTGGTGGCCTGCGACCCTTATTTCAGCATCTGGTCGCCCGCCGACAAACTGACCGATGCGGGCACAACACATTGGACCGGGAAACAGCAGAGGCTCACCAGTTTGGTGCGGATTGATGGGAAAACGTTCCGGCTCATGGGCACCGAACCCGCCGCCCTGCCGGCCTTGGAACAGTCCCGGCTGGAAGTATTGCCGACCCGCACGATTTATACGTTCGCCGGGGCGGGCATTCAGTTGACGCTCACGTTTATGACGCCGGCCTTGCCGGAAGATCTGGACATCCTGTCGCGCCCCGTCACCTATGTGACGTGGTCGGCGCAGTCCACGGGCGACCAGAAACACACGGTCTCTGTTTATTTCGACGCCAGTTCGGAAGTTGCCGTCAATGAACCCAACCAGCCGGTAACCTTCGAGCCCGCCAATACCGCCGGTGTCCAGGCTTGGCGCGTGGGCACGGTGGAGCAGGGGGTGTTGCGGAAGAAGGGCGATGATATCCGGATTGACTGGGGTTATTTCTATGTGGCGATGGCCAAGGATAAACGTTCCTCGGCCACCGCGAATTCCGCCTCCGCCACCCGCGAAGGGTTCGTGGCCGACGGTCGCCTGATTGCACCCGCCGACGCGGTCGCGTTGCAAAACAACGCGCGCAATGATTCCGTAATCGCTTTCGCCGTGGATTTGGGCACCGTTCGGACCAAGGCCGTCTCCTGCGTGATGATGCTCGCCTATGACGACCTCTATTCGATCCAGTACATGAAGAAGGATCTGCGCCCGTATTGGCGGCGCACCGGCTGGGAAGCGTCCGACCTGTTGCAGGCCGCCGCCCACGATTACGCCTCCTTGCTGAAACGTTGTGTGAAGTTTGACGCGGAATTGATGACCGACGCGCGCGTTGCCGGCGGGGAGAATTATGCGCAGCTCTGCGCCCTGGCGTACCGCCAGTGTTTTGCGGCCGGGAAATTTGTGGCCGATGATAACGGTCAGCCGCTGCAGTTCTGCAAGGAGAATCACTCCAACGGCTGCATCAGCACCTCGGACGTGTTTTACCCCATGGCGCCGCAGTTCCTGCTGTTCAGTCCCACGCTGGCCAAGTCGTTCATCGTGCCGTTCATGGACTATGCTGCCAGCGCCCGCTGGAAATTTCCGTTCGCCCCGCACGATCTGGGCACTTACCCGCAGGCCAATGGCCAGGTATATGGCGATGGCGAGCGCGGCGTGAACAATCAGATGCCGGTCGAAGAGAGCGGCAACTTGCTCTGTCTCTTTGGCGCCGTGGCGCAGATGGAAGGCAACGCGAATTTCGCCGGCCACTATTGGCCGCAACTGGAGCGTTGGGCCACTTATTTGAAGGAAAAAGGGTTTGATCCCGAAAACCAGCTCTGCACGGATGACTTCGCCGGCCACCTCGCGCACAACGTGAACCTGTCCGTCAAGGCGATTTGCGGCCTCGGCTCGTTTGCCAAACTGTGCCAGATGCGGGGTGATCAGGCCCGGGCGGATGAGTATTTCACCCTGGCGCGTGAGTTCGCCCAGCGGCTCGCGAAGGAAGCCAAAGAAGGGGATCATCTGCGCCTGGCGTTCGACCGGCCCGGTTCCTGGAGCCAGAAATACAACATGGTTTGGGATCGCATCCTCGGGCTGAATCTATTCCCGGCGGAAGTCGCCCAATCGGAAATGGCTTTCTATCGGAAGATGCAGAATCAATACGGTCTGCCCCTCGACAACCGGGAAACCTATACTAAGCTCGACTGGATCACCTGGACCGCTTCGCTCACGCAAAACCGCGAGGACTTTGAAGCCTTGGTCGCCCCGATCATCACCTTCTTGAATGCCACGCCCGATCGTTCGCCGATGACTGACTGGTATCAGACCAAATCGGCACGCAAAGTGGGCTTCACGGCGCGGCCGGTGGTCGGCGGCGTGTTCCTCCAAATGCTCTACAATCAGCCGGTCTGGCACAAGTATGCCGGCCGCGACAAGACCAAGGCGGCCAACTGGGCACCCATGCCGCAGGCCCCGAAAGTGACGACGATCATTCCGGCGGCCGATCAAAAGCCTGCCATGTGGGAATACACCGTGACCTCGCCGGCCGGTGACTGGATGTCGCCGCTTTTTGACGATGCTTCCTGGAAACGGGGAGCGGGCGGGTTTGGCACCACGGGCACGCCGGGTGCCGTGGTGGGCACCGCCTGGCATACCGATGATATCTGGCTGCGGCGCGAGGTGGAATTTCCGGCCGCCAAGTTTAACCAGGTGAGCGCGTGGATTCATCATGATGAAGACGCCGAGGTTTACATTAATGGCGTGCTCGCCCTCAAGATCGGCGGCTTCACCGGGGATTACGATGCGTTGCCCTTGACCGCCGCGGGCCGGGCCGCTTTGAAGCCCGGTAAAAATCTGGTTGCCATGCACTGCCATCAAACCACCGGTGGACAATATGTGGACCTTGGTTTTGTTTATATTCAAGCCAACTGATTCGTAATGCGATCCTCTTTCAAGCTCCCCGTGCTGGCCGCTTTGGCGGCGGCGGTGGTTGCCCCGGTGGCCACCCAGGCTTGGCAGATGCAGACCGCTGCGCTCATGACGGATTGGGCGCAGCAGGTGGATCCCGCCAATCCGCTGCCGGAGTATCCCCGGCCGCAAATGGTGCGGACCAACTGGCTCAACTTGAACGGCATCTGGCAGTTTCAAGCGGGGGCCACAAATGATCCGGTGCCCGTGGGCCAGACGCTGGCCAGCGAGATATTGGTGCCGTTTCCAATGGAGTCAGCCCTCTCCGGCGTGAAGCAATATCACGCCTTTTCATGGTACCGCCGCACCTTTACGGTGCCGGCGGCATGGAGCGGACAGAATCTGCTCCTGCACCTGGATGCCGTGGATTGGGAATCCGAGGTTTTCGTCAACGGCCACAGCCTGGGCGTTCACCGCGGCGGCTACGATCCGGCCACTTACAACATCACCCCCTATGTCACCGGCAGCGGGGCGCAGGAATTGATCGTGCGGGTTTACGATCCGACGGATGCGGCGGGCTATCCGCGCGGCAAACAGTCACTGTCTCCCGGCGGCATCATGTACACCTCGGTCAGCGGCATCTGGCAGCCGGTGTGGCTGGAACCCGTGCCGGCGGCCAGCAGCATTGCCAGTCTTAAATTAGTGCCGGATATTGACCATACCCGGCTCGCGGTGACCGCGAATGTCGCAGGCACTACCAGCGGCGTTACGGTTGGCGCCGTTGCCCGCATCGGTACCAATGTGGTGGGCCGCGTCTCCGGCGCGCCCGGGGCGGTTCTGCAATTGCCCGTGCCCGCTCCCAACCTGTGGAGCCCGACCAACCCGTTTCTCTACGACCTGGATGTGACGCTGTCCAACGGGGCGGGGCAGGTGGATGCCGTGGCCAGCTACTTCGGCATGCGCAAAGTCAGCCTCGGCACGAACAACGGTTTCATTAAAATTTTCCTCAACAACCAGTTCGTCTTTGAATTCGGCCCGCTGGATCAGGGCTTCTGGCCGGACGGCATTTACACCGCCCCGACCGACCTGGCCCTCAAAAGCGACCTCGAGCAGGAAAAGGCGCTGGGCTGGAACATGGTCCGCAAACATATCAAAGTGGAACGCCAGCGCTGGTATTACTGGGCGGATAAGCTGGGGATCATGGTCTGGCAGGACATGCCCAGCCTGAATTCCTACACCGGCAATCCGCAGCCGGTGGATGCGCCGCAGTTTGAATCGGAACTCGTACGCATGGTCACGAATCACTGGAACAGTCCCGCCATCGTCAGTTGGGTGGTGTTCAATGAGGGTCAGGGCCAGCACGACACCGCGGCGCTCGTGGCCGAGGTCAAGGCGCTTGACCCGTCTCGCGTGGTCAACCAGGCCAGCGGCGGCGACAACCAGTTTGATGTGGGCGATATCACGGATGTGCACGCCTATCCCGACCCCGGCTATGCCGTCAGCGCCAGCAAGGCGGTGGTCTGCGGCGAATATGGTGGCGTGGGCCTGGGCATCACCAACCACACGTGGGCGCCGGGCTGGGGCTATGTGTCCGCCGCCGACGGCGATGATCTGGCCGCCAAGTTTGAAAGTTTTTCCACCGAGCTGTGCGACTATGTTCAAAACCACGGTTTGAGTGCCGCAGTTTATACCGAAATCACCGACGTGGAGGTCGAGTTAAACGGCATGCTTACCTATGACCGCAAGGTGCTCAAGCCCAACCTGCGCCGGATGCAGGCGGCGATGCTCGCGCCGCTCGCGCAATACAGCTTTACCACCGTGGTGCCGGCGTCGCAAACCAGCGGCCAGATGTGGCGATACACGACCGCCACGCCTGCGGCCAACTGGTACGACCCCGGCTTCAGCGACTCCACCTGGAACAACGGGGCCGGCGGTTTTGGCACGGCGGGCACCCCCGGCGCGGTCGTGCGGACGACGTGGAACACCGCGGATATCTGGCTGCGCCGGAGTTTCAACCCCGGCACGCTGACCGCGCAACAAATCAACAATCTGGTCTTCAAGTTGCATCACGATGAAGATGTTGAAATTTACCTGAACGGCGTGCTGGCCTTTTCGTCGGCGGGTTTTACCTCCGCCTACCTTCATTTCCCGCTGACCAGCGCGGCGCTGGAGGCATTGAAGCTGAATGCGAACAATACCCTGGCCGTGCATTGCCATCAGACCACCGGCGGCCAGTACATTGATGTCGGGCTGGACCTCAAAACCATTTTAGCCGCCGCCCCGCTGCCGCCCGCGCTGCCCGCGTGGGTGGAAAACGGCACCGGCCTGCGTGGCGATTATTTCACCGGCACCAACCTGGCCACGCTGGTCACCACTCGCACGGATGCGGGCATCAACTTTAACTGGGGCACCACCCCGCCCGTGCCCGGATTGGCCGTCACGAATTATTCCGTGGCCTGGAGCGGCCAGATTCAGCCGCGTTATACCGAGGGCTGCACGTTCCATCTTACGACGGATAACGGGTGTCGCCTCTGGGTGAATAATCAGCTGCTCATCAATCACTTGACGAATGATGCCGGCGCGGTCTGCGCCGGCAGCGTTGATCTGGTCGGCGGCCGGCGCTACGACCTCCGGGTGGAGTATTTTAATTCCACTGGTGGCGGCAGCGCCGTTTTGGAATGGCACAGCGCCAGCCAGGCCCGCGAAATCGTGCCGACCGGCGTGCTGTTTGCCAGTACCAATGCACCCACAGTTCCCTCCGCCACCAATCTGCCGCCCACGGCCGTGATCCCCAATCAGACGCCGCTGCTCACCACGCCGTTTGTCTCACTGCCGCTCGGCAGCGTGCGGCCGCAGGGTTGGCTGCTCACGCAATGCGAGCTGCAGCGCGATGGGCTCACCGGCAATGCCGAAACCGTTTACGCCGCCGATTTGGGTGCCAATAGCGCCTGGCTGGGCGGCACCGGCGACAACTGGGAGAAAAGCCCCTATTACTTCAAAGGCCTGATCCCGCTTGCCTACACCTTGAACGACGCCGG
>Ga0302321_100003427_pt1 | contig 13600 bp, 10 predicted proteins | sample Fen_T0_1_FD_202505 | JGI IMG/M metagenome (GOLD analysis project Ga0302321, IMG submission 202505) | Peat permafrost microbial communities from Stordalen Mire near Abisko, Sweden - Fen_T0_1 | ecosystem: Environmental > Terrestrial > Soil > Wetlands > Permafrost | place: Sweden: Abisko...
ACTGGGGCGGCATGCGCGGCTACGAGGCGCTCCGCCAGGCCGAGCCCGCGTTCTTCCTGCACTCCGGAGACCTGATCTACGCCGACAACCCGATCCTCGCCGAGCAGACGCTCGCCGACGGACGCGTGTGGCGCAACATCACCAACGAGCGGGTCGCCCGGGTCGCCGAGAGCCTGGACGACTTCCGCGCCCGGTTTGCCTACAACCTCGAGGACGACCACGTCCGTGCGCTGGCCGCCGAGGTCCCGATCCTCGCGCAGTGGGACGATCACGAGACCCACAACAACTGGTGGCCGAACCAGGAGCTGAAGGACGACCGCTACAAGACCGAGCACAACACCTCGGTGCTGTCAGCGCGCTCCCGCCAGGCGATGCTCGAGTGGACCCCGGTGCCGCCGGGTCCGGTCCACCGCGTCGTCCACTACGGACCGCTGCTCGACGTGATCGTCCTCGACTGCCGGTCGTTCCGCAGCCCCAATAGCGCCAACCGCGGGGACGAGACGATGCTCGGCGCGCCGCAGGTCCAGTGGTTCATCGACGCGGTCGCCGGATCGCGCGCCCGCTGGAAGATCATCGCGTGCGACCAGCCGCTCGGCCTGGTGATCCCCGACGAGCTGGGCCACGAGGGGTTCGCCAACGGCGACGGTCCGCCGCTCGGGCGCGAGCGCGAGGTCGCGGCCATCCTCGGCGCGCTGCGGGACCGCGGCGCCCACAATCTGGCCTGGCTGACCGCCGACGTCCACTACGCCGCGGCGCATCACTACGACCCTGCGCGGGCCACCGGGGCGGTGTTCGATCCGTTCTGGGAGTTCGTCGCAGGCCCGATCCACGCCGGGACGTTCGGCCCCAACGTGCTCGACCCGACGTTCGGTCCCAAGGCCGAATTTCAGTGGGTGCCCGAGTCGGGCAAGGTCAACCTGGCGCCGTGGGACGGCCTGCAGACGTTCGGCACCATCGACGTGACCCGCGACGCGCTCACGGTCGCGCTGCGCGGGCTCGATGGCCGGCCGCGCTACCAGGTCGAGCTGCCGTTCACCTGAGATCCCGCCTCGCGTCCCGCACCTGATCTGCACGAGCCACGCTGACGGAATCCCGCAGAAAGCGGGTACGCTACCTCGATGGCGATAAGCGACGCAGATCTCTGGCACCAGGTACACGCCCAGCGCGAGGACGGCGTGCCGGCGATGTTCTTGGTACGCGACCTCGAGCCGCGGGTCGATCAGCCGCAGATCTTCGTCGTCCAGATGCCCTACGCGGTCACCGATGTCTCGCGGCTGCCCGACGCCGCGGGCTACCGCCGGCTCGACGCGTTCCAGGAGCAATGGATCGAACCCGCCTGCGAGGCGCTCGGCTGGACCTTCGTCGCGTGGAAGAGCGAGGACGGCTCGTTCTTCCTCTATCTCTACGGCAACAGCGATCCGGAGATCCTGCTCGAGAAGCTGGCGCCGTTCGACGCCTCGCTCGGGTTCTTCAACGATCGCGACGCGGAATGGGCCGAGTACGCGGCGCTCCGCGAGCTCGTCGAGCAGGCCCAGGCAACCGACGAAGACGACGAGGACGACGAGGACGACGAGGACGACGAGGACGACGAGGACGACGAGGACGACGAGGACGACGATCACGCCGGTCACGACCACGGACCCGGCGACCACAGCCATCACGACCACAGCCATCACGACCACAGCCATCACGACCACGCCCAACCCGAACCCGGCCACCACCACGGTGCCCACGATCACGCTCATCCCGAACCCGGCCACCACGCCCACAGCAACAACCACGACCACAGCCAGCACGCCGACCAGGCCGCGGTGAAGCGGCCGCGATCGCGCGCCGAGACGATCCGCGAGACCCGGATCAACCCCGCGTACGCCGGTCTCGCCACCCCGTCCGCCGAGGCGTCCAGCCCGTGGCACGGCGAGCCGGTCACCGACCTCGATGACGCGTGGGAAGCCGATCCGGCCGCCGAGGCCGAGTCGGCGACCGTTCAGACGATCATCGAGGCTGAATTCGAGGCGGTCAGCGCACCGGCGGCCAAGCGCCGCGCGGCGACCGTCGCCGACACGCCGATGGCCAAGCAGGCACGGCGCGCCGACACGACCGCGCGCGCCAAGGCCGCGCCGGCCAAGCCGTCGCGCAAGTCCACGGTGGCAAAGGCCGCTGCTGCCGCCAAGAAGCCCGTCGCCAAGGCGGCTGCCGCCGTCAGGAAGGTCGCCGGCAAAGCGGCTGCGTCGAGCAAACAGCTCGCGGTCACGGTGGCTGCATCCGCCAAGAAGCTCGCCGCCAAGGCGGTTCCCGCGAAGCAGCGCACGTCCAAGCCGGTTCCCGCGAAGCCGCCCGCCGCCAGCGCTGTCCGCGCCACGAAGCCCGCTGCCGGCGCTGCACCCGCCAAGAAGCCCGCTGCCGGCGCTGCACCCGCCAAGAAGCCCGCTGCCGGCGCTGCACCCGCCAAGAGGCCCGCTGCCGGCGCTGCCCCCGCCAAGAAGCCCGCTGCCGGCGCTGCACCCGCCAAGAAGCCCACCGCCGCCGCTGCACCCGCCAAGAAGCCCGCCGCCGCCGCTGCACCCGCCAAGAAGCCCGCCGCCATGCCTTCCGCCAAGAAGCCCGCCGCCGCCGCTGCACCCGCCAAGAAGCCCGCCGCTGCCACCGCCAAGAAGCCCGCCGCCAAGCCTTCCGCCTCGAAGCAGGCCACCGCCAACGCTGCGCGGGCGAAGAAGGCCACGGCCAAGCCCGCCAAGCGCCGCTTCTGAAGAGAACGCCACGGCCAGGCCCCACCGGTTCACGGACCGAGGAGCTCGTTGCCCAGGCGCTATCCAGCGAGCGGATCGCGATAGATCTCGTCGACATCGATCGTGATCGGCCCTCCGCATGACACGAGCTCGGCGCGCTGGCCGCCGCGCGCCTCGACGAACAGCTCCCAGTTGCCGCGCTCGTTGCGGCGGTAGACCTCGATCAGCGGCTCGCACTGCGACACCCGCACGTGCTCACGGAGCGAGGCGATCCGGCGGTAGTGCGCCGCCTTCGCGCGGGGTCGTAGCTCTCGGTCGAATCGGATAGCACCTCGACGATCACCGTGGGGTTGATGACGCCGTGGGCATCGTCCTTGGCGATCTCGATCTGCTGGCACACCACGGTGACGTCCGGATAGGTCGCCAGCCCGGTCGCGATCGATCGAATCCGTACGTCCGAGGACAGCACCCGGCAGCGCCGATCGCGTAGCGCGTTGGAGAGCGCCGCCGCCACCGCCACGGTCAGCGCGCCGTGGGTGATCGTGCCGCCCGCCCTCGCGAACACCTCGCCGTCGACGTATTCGTGCTTGGTCTCGCTCGCGTGCTCGAAGGCAAGGTACTCGGCATAGCTCATGCGAGAGATCGGCTCTCGCGCCATCGGTCTACCATAGCACTGCACATCGCCCCTCGATCCAGGCGGCACGGCGGGCCGGCGGCGCCGGAGCTCCGCAACGATGTCAGGTGCCTGTGATAGGACCCCAGGCGATGGCTGCACGGCATGTTCGAGCCCTCGATGGCGGGTCCGGCGCTGCGCGCGCCTCGGGTCGGCTCGAGGTATCGATCACCCCAGCGCGGCGCATCGTCGTGCGCAGCGTCGAAGCCGGCGGCGACGCCGCGATGGCGCCCGAGGCGATCTCGCGGATCGCGGACGCATATGCCGCCGGCGCCGGCGCCGGGCTGCTCCAGCTCGGAACCGCGGAGGTCGCCACGGCGCTGCCGCCGGCGCTCGGATACTGGCGCGACTTCGCGGCCGGCTACGTCGCCGCGGTGTGCGCCCGCGGCGAGGACACGGCGACCCCGATCGCCGTGCCCGACGATGCGGCGCTCGCGGCGATCGCCGGCAACGCGCCGCCGATGCCCGGCGCCGAGTACATCGACGCGGCGCTGCTCGCCGAGCAGTGGGCCGCGCTCGACGCCGCGTTCACCGCCGAGCTGGCCGAGCACCGCGGCAGCGTCGCCGAGCTCCTGCAGGCGCGCCACGCCGCGTGGCAGCTCGTCGGACGCGTGTGCTTCAACCTCGCCGAGAACCGCGGCGATGACGAGACGCCGTTCGCGTTCCTCGCGACCTACACCACCCGGTTGTCGGCGCGCGCCACCGCGCAGCACGTCCCGCTCGGCCAGGCGCTGCGCGAATACGCCGGCGCGCGCGCCAAGCCGCAGCTGGCGGCGCTGCTCGCGCCGGTCCGCCGCGCCGCCGATGCCTGCCCGTGGCTGAACGGGATGGTCGAACACGGCGAGCTGTTTCATCCGCTGCGGTGGACCGCGGCCGAGGCGGCGCGGCTGCTCGCCGACACGCCCCGGCTCGAGGCCGCGGGCGTGATCGTCCGGATGCCGGCGACCTGGGGCGGCCGCCGGCCGGGGCGGCCCCAGGCGACCGGCACCGTCGGCAGCAAGCAACCCGGTGGGCTGGGCCGCGAGGCGCTGCTCGATTTTCGCGCCCAGGTCACGCTCGATGGCGAGCCGCTGACCGCGCAAGAGGTCGAGGCGCTGCTCGCCAGCACCGATGGCCTGCGGCTCTTGCGCGGCCGGTGGATCGAGCTCGATCGCGCCGAGCTCCAGGCCGCGCTCGATCGGCTGCGCGCCGTCGAGCGCGCCGCGGCCGACGGCCTGGGGTTCTCCGAGGCGATGCGGCTGGTCTCCGGCGCCGCGATCACCGACGCGCCGGGCGGCGTCGCCGCCGCGGTGCCGCGGGTGGTCGCCGGCCCGTGGCTCGCCGACCTGCTCGCCCGGCTGCGCGCGCCCGCCGCGCTCGCCGCGCTCGATCCCGGCGACGCGCTGCGCGCCGAGCTGCGACCGTACCAGGCGCTCGGCGTGCGCTGGCTGCACTTGCTCGCCCAGCTCGGGCTCGGCGCGTGCCTCGCCGATGACATGGGCCTGGGCAAGACGATGCAGATCATCGCGCTCTTGCTCGCGGCCCGGCGAACGGCCGAGCCCGCGCTGCGCGCGCCGCACCTGCTGGTCGCGCCGGCCTCGCTGCTCGGCAACTGGACGAGCGAGCTCGCGCGGTTCGCGCCCAGCCTGCGCGCCCTGGTCGCCCACCCCTCGGCGATGCCAGCGGCCGCGCTCGCGACCCGCCCCGAGCTCGCCGCGGTCGATCTGGTGATCACGAGCTACGGCACCCTGGCGCGCGCGCCCTGGCTCGCCGCGACCCGCTGGGGCCTGGCGATCCTCGACGAAGCGCAGGCGATCAAGAACCCCGGCACCAAGCAGACCCGCGCGGTCAAGGCGCTCGACGCGCACGCCCGGATCGCGCTCACCGGCACCCCGGTCGAGAACCGGCTGGGCGATCTGTGGTCGATCTTCGACTTCCTCAACCCGGGGCTGCTCGGCGACGCCAAGCAGTTCACGCGCTACACGCAAAAGCTCGACGCCCGCGGCTACGGCCCGCTGCGCGAGCTGATCCGGCCGTACGTGCTGCGCCGGCTCAAGACCGATCGCAGCGTGATCGCCGATCTGCCGGACAAGACCGAGCTCACGGCGTACTGCGCGCTGTCGCGCAAGCAGGCCGCGCTGTACCAGCAGGCGGTCGACGATCTCGCGGCCAAGCTGCGGGCGACCGCGGGCATCGAGCGGCGCGGCGCCGTGCTCGCGTCGCTCATGCGGCTCAAGCAGATCTGCAATCATCCATCGCACTGGCTCGGCGACGCCGACTGGCGCGAGGCCGACAGCGGCAAGCTGGCGCGCGTCCGCGAGCTCACCGAGGTGATCGCCGCCAAGCAGGACAAGCTGCTGGTGTTCACCCAGTTTCGCGAGACCTGCGAGCCGCTCGCCGCGTTCCTCGCCGGCATCTTCGGCCGCCCCGGCCTCGTGCTCCATGGCAACACCGCGGTCAAAGACCGCGCCGCCCTGGTGCGGCGGTTCCAGGACGACGACGACGCGCCGTTCTTTGTGCTGTCGCTCAAGGCCGGCGGCACCGGCCTGAACCTGACCGCGGCGTCCCACGTCCTGCACTTCGACCGCTGGTGGAACCCGGCGGTCGAGGATCAGGCGACCGACCGGGCGTTTCGCATCGGCCAGCGCCGCAACGTGCTGGTCCACAAGCTGGTCTGCCGCGGCACCGTCGAGGAGAAGATCGACGCGCTGATCGCCGGCAAGCGCGATCTGTCGCGCCAGCTGCTCGAAGGCACCGGCGAGCTCCGGCTCACCGAGCTCAGCGACGCCGAGCTCATGAACCTGGTCGCGCTCGATCTCGATAGCGCGATCATGGATGGCGGCGACGCCGCCGCCGCGAAGAAAGGCACACCCGGATGAGTTACTGGTCAGGCAGTTACGGCGGCTGGGCGCCGCGCAAGTCAGTCGCCGAGCGCCGCGCCGACGCCGCGCGCGCGATCCGCAACGCGGCGCGCCAGGGCAAGGCGATGTCGCCCGTCGTGCTCGCGGGCAAGCAGATCGCGCAGACGTTCTGGGGCAAGGCGTGGTGCGCCAACCTCGAGCGATACCAGGACTTCGCGTACCGGCTCGACCGCGGCCGCAGCTACCTGCGCAGTGGCTCGGTGATCGATCTGCAGATCGAGCCCGGGGCGATCGCCGCAAAGGTCAGCGGATCGAGCCTCTACGACGTCGCGATCAAGATCACCGCGGTCACGCCCGCGGCCTGGCGCGCGCTCCAGCGCGACTGCGCCGGCGGTGTCGGCTCGCGCATCGATCTGCTGAGCGGCCGGCTGTCGGACACCGTGATGACCCGGCTGTGCGCCGATCAGAAAGGCCTGTTCCCGGCGCCGTCGGCGATCCAGTTCACGTGCAGCTGCCCTGACTACGCGACGATGTGCAAGCACGTCGCCGCCGTGATGTACGGGGTCGGCGCGCGGCTCGACCACGGCCCCGAGCTCCTGTTCACGCTGCGCCGGGTGTCGCTCGACGAGCTGCTCGCCTCGGCGGTCTCCGAGCTGCCACCCGCGCTGGCCCCTGGCCGCGCCCTTGCCGCCGAAGGGCTCGCCTCGCTGTTCGGGATCGAGCTGGCCGAGCCGTCGCCCTCGGCCGGCCCCCGCGCCGCCAAGACGTCGGCCACACGCACCCTCACCCCTGCCGCACGCGGCGCTCGACCGAGCGCAGCTCAGCCCGCGGCGAACGCGTCCACCGCCAAGCAGCCGCCGGCCAAGCGCGGCGCCAAAGCGCTCGCTGTCGAACCGCTCGCGGCCCCGCCCGCGGCAAACGCGTCCACCGCCAAGCAGCCGCCGGCCAAGCGCGGCGCCAAAGCGCTCGCTGTCGAACCGCTCGCGGCCCAGCAGCCGCACGCCAAGCTCGCCGCCAAGCAATCTCCCGCCAAGCAACCGCCCGCCAGGCTCGTTGCCAAGCAACTGCCCGCCAAACTCGCCGCCAAGCAACTACCTGCCAAGCAACCGCGTGCTCCGCTCACGGCCAAGTAGCTCACCACCGAGTAGCTGGCCACCAAGCGGCTCGCCGCCGGTCCGAGCGTGCGATGTTGATCCCGGATCGGGATCCATCATCGCCTCATCTTCGATGTCGAGGGCGACAAGCTCAGCATTCTCGAGCTGATTCCCCGCAGCAGTCTTGAGCTGGCCGTCAAGCGACTCCGCGCCACATGACCTCCAGGAACTGGTCTCGCCCAGCGAGTGTCGCTGCAAGCGGGACCTTCGCCGAAGGCGAGTCCAAGGGATACCTTCGCCGCGCGTCCACCCTGCTATCGGCCAAGCTCAAGGCCAAGGGCGGCGTCATCCTCGCCGAGGACATCGACCTGCCGGAGTGGGCGACGGTGACCGTCGTCCTCAACCAGGATGCGGCGAACCGCGACGTCGAGGTGCGTCCGAGCAGATCGCTGAACTCGACGAGGCGGGCGATCGACGAGGCCGACCGCTGGGAAGGCATTCCGTGGGAAACAGTTCCGGCTGAACTGTTCAGCGGGTGCTGAGCTGTTCAACAACCTCAGCCGCTGCCCCGGATGCCGTACGCGATCGTCATCATGCCCCGTGCGCGCCGGCAGATCGCCAAAGCTGCTGCCTCGCACTCCGTTGCGGGAGCGCGGCCACCTGCGCCTCGGGATCGAGAACCCGTCGCGCATTGTAGATCAGTGCTTCGTCACCTTGAGCGCCGTCAGCGCGCGCTCGACCGCCCATCGGACGGCGGGATCCGGATCGGCCTGCAGACCGGCGATCCGGTCGGCTATCTCGGGGTTGCCCATCCCGCCGAGCACCTCGACCACCGCCTCGCGCACCTTTGCGGAGGGGTCGTTCAATGCCTGGATGAGCTGAGGCACGCCCGGCGCACCAATTTTGAGCAGCGCCTCGCTTGCGCCGAGCTGAGCTTTTGCATCGTCCTTGCCGCGGTTTAATCGAAGCAGGTTGACCAGCCCCGGGATCGCGCTCGGGTCACGGCTCGTCTCGATCACGGTGAGGGCGGCAGTCCGGACGACGGATTCGTCGGTGCTCGCCGCCTTCTCGACGAGCAGGGCCGTCGCGTCCGGTCCCCCGAGTTGTTCAAGTGCAAGCGCCACATCCATCCGTACGCCGCGATCGGGATCTTGTCGGAAAACGGCCGCCAGCGCCCGCACGGCGCCCGCGTGATCCTGGGAGCCGCCAAGCGCGTGGACAGCCCGCGAGCGGTCTTGCGCGTCGGGATTCTTCAAACCTTCGCTCATATCATTTCCTCCTGACTTGCACGCGCACAGCGCAGCGAGCAGGAACACGATCTCGATGGGTCGCTGCCAGCTCATGCTCGCCCTTATCCGGTACGATGTACCCCGTGATGCTCAGGTTGGCGACCTCGGCCATCAGCACGTCGATACCTTCATCACCGCAGCGGCTCCTCCCGAAGGACGATGCTTGTCGCCGAGGAGGTGTGATTCCGTGATGAACTTGTCGCCTCCCTTTGCGGCGAGCCAGCACGTCGTGTCCTGGAACCACTCCAAGCCCTTGGCACGGGGGAACTACTCCGCGCCTTCGGGCGGAGAACTGCTCATGGCGTCGCCGGATCGGCTTTCCCCTTGAGTTTTGCTAGGGCTCGCTCGACCTCCCATCGGACGCCGAAGTCTGGATCGGCCTTTAGCGCGGCGATCCGGTCGGCTACCTCGGGGTTGCCCATGTCGCCCAGCACCCGGACCACCGAGTCCCGCACCTTCGCGGAGGGATCGTTCAATGCCTCGAGCAGTTGCGGAACACAGGGCGCGCCGATCTTTAGCAATGCGTAGCTTGCTCCGATCTGAGCAACAACATCGTCCTGGCCGCGGTTCAATCGAAATAGGTTGATCAACCCGGGTATCGAATTCGGATCACGGCTCGTTTCGATGGCCTCCAGGGCGGCAGTCCTGATGAGAGACTCATCGATACTGGCCGCCATCTCGACGAGCACGGCGATCGCGTCCACCCCCCCTAGTTGGCCGAGTGCGACTGTCGCATCGATCCGTACGTTCTTATTGGGATCGTGCCGGAGGATGGCCTCCAGCGCTCGCACGGCTCCCGCGTGGTCCTGGGAGTTGCCGAGCGCGTCGACAGCCCGTCGGCGCTCGTGCCAGTCGGCGCTCTTTAAACCTTCATTCATATCATTACCTCCTGGCTTACACGCCCGCAGCGCGGCGAGCAGGAACAAGATCCCAATGGGTTTGGGCCACGTCATGCTAGCCCTTGTCCGGTACGAGGTAACCTTTGATGCTCAGGTTGGCGACCTCGGCCATAAGCACGTCGACACCATTCATGACCGCGGCGTCTCCGCCCGAAGGATGGTGCTTGTCGCCGAGGAAGTGCGATTCGGTGATGATCTTGTCGCCACCCTTTGCCGCCAGCCAGCACGTCATGTCCTCGAACCACGGCGACTCCTTGGCCGACGAGCTGCTCATTGCGTCGTCAGCTCTGGTTTCCCCGGCCTCGTTGCGCAGGATGGCAAGCGGGCGATACATGCTGCTCTCGCTCTCGAGGAACACCATGATGGGGATCTTCGGTGCTTTGGCGCCGGCCGCCGGAGCATTGGCAGCGGCCGACGCTACGGCGGGCGCGTTGCACATCACTGCTTCGTGGCCTTGAGCTTTGCCAGCGCGCCCTTGACCTCCAATCGGACGCCGAAATCCGGATCGTCCTGCAGGCCGGAGATCCGGTCGGCTACCTCGGGGTTCCCCATGTCGCCGAGCACCCGGACCGCCGCGTCGCGCACCTTCGCGGAGGGATCGTTCAATGCCTCGAGCAGCTGCGGAACCGCCGGCGCGCCGATCTTGAGTAGCGCGGAACTTGCTAGGAGATGAGCAGCGACATCGTCGTCGCCGCGGTTCAGTCGAAACAGGTTGATCAGCCCCGGGATCGCGCTCGGGTCACGGCTCGTCTCGATCACGGTGAGGGCGGCAGTCCGGACGACGGATTCGTCGGTGCTCGCCGCCTTCTCGACGAGCAGGGCCGTCGCGTCCGGTCCCCCGAGTTGTTCGAGCGCGAGCGCCACATCCATCCGTACGCCGCGATCGGGATCTTGTCGGAAAACGGCCGCCAGCGCCCGCACGGCGCCCGCGTGATCCTGGGAGCCGCCAAGCGCGTGGACAGCCCGCGAGCGCTCGTGCGCGTCGGGATTCTTCAAACCTTCGCTCATCTCATTTCCTCCTGACTTGCACGCGCACAGCGCAGCGAGCAGGAACACGATCTCGATGGGTCGCTGCCAGCTCATGCTAGCCCTTATCCGGTACGAGATAACCCTTGATGCTCAGGTTGGCGACCTCGGCCATCAGCACGTCGACACCCTTCATGACTGCGGCGTCTCCTCCCGAAGGATGGTGCTTGTCGCCAAGGAGGTGCGATTCCGTGACGATCTTGTCGCCACCCTTTGCGGCCAGCCAGCACCTCATGTCCTCGATCCAGGGCCCCTTGGCCGGAGAACTGCTCATCGCGTCGTCGGCTCTGGTTTCCCCGGCCTCGTTGCGCAGGATGGCCAGCGGGCGATACATGCCGCCACCGCTTTCGACGAGTACCATGATGGGGATCTTCGGAGCCTTGGCGCCGCCGGCCGGGGCATTGGCTGCAGCCGGGGCATTGGCTGCAGCCGACTCTCCCACGGGCTTGTTTTCGACGCGGCTGGCCATTGCCCTCGTGGAACCAGGGAGGTAAACGCTCTGGTTCTTGAGGACCCACGCGCTGGGATCGGGCTTCTCCAGAAGAGAGATCGATGGGTCGGTCCAGCCCGGCTTCTTCAAGACCCTGATCGTGAGGAAGCCCGTGGGCTTCTCGCCCTCGGTCGATTCATACGCGATGGTGTTCACTTTGCTGATGTCGGTGCCCCCTGTCGCGGTCGTCCCGAAGGTGAGCTGCGCCTTGTAGGAGTACCAGGCCTTCAGGGTGAAGTCTTTCTGTACCTCCACCGCGTGGTCAAAAGCATCGTCGGCCGCCTGACGAAGTGCTTCGGCAGCGGCGAGCGCAGCGTTCTTGTCCTTGGTCGCCATGGCCGCGATGGTACCTTGCCTATCGAGCACCGCGTCCTTGCCCTTCTTCCCGGCGTCGATCGCTGCCTCCTCCTGCGCTTGGAAGAAGGCGTCTGCGTGGTCGGTGCCTCCCTTGATGAGCGCCGAGACCTTCGTCTGGACGATCGGGCGGATGGATCCCTTGATGCCGTCCTTGGCTGCGTCGACGATCGACGTGCTGATGGCTTTGATCAAGGTCTTGCGCGCGTTCTCGGCCGCCTGCTTGGCGACCGCATCCTCCACTGCCTTGCTCGCGCCCTCGGCGACTTGCTTGGCGACCGCATCCTCCACTGCCTTGGTGATGCGGCCGGCCACGAACCCGGCGATTCCACCGGTCGCGGCTTGCAGCGCGCCGATGATCAGCGCTTCGAGGACGGCATCGGCAATCGTGGGGTTCTTCGGCTTCTCGACCTCTGTTCGGATGGCGCGAACGGCGAACGCCTGCTTCCCCGCGATGTCGCTCCAGGCGGTGGCTGCCATGGTCATGCGCCCATTGAATTTTCCCCAATAGCCACCATCATAGCTCTCTCCAGGGTCGCCCTTGTCACCCTTCTCGCCCTGCGGCCCCGCGGGGCCCTGCTTGCCGGCCCTGCGTTGGATCGCTCCTCCCGCGTCAGCCCGCTGCACTGACGACGCAGGCGACGATCCGCCGCCCGGCAGCAGATCCGCAGCGCTCTCGCCGCGCACGACTCGGTCGGCGACGTCGTCTGCGTTGCGCTCGTACGCGTCGCCGGTCTCTCCGACGCCGCCCTTGAGATGCACACCAGCGCGCTGCTGCACTACGTGCGCGGCCTCGTGCGCGGTGGTGTGCAGATCGGGCACACCGGCGAATGCGACATGATTCCCGGTGGCGTACGCTTCGGCCCCGATCTCGGTGCTCGCACGCGCAGCAGCTTCGCCGGTGTGCGCCTGGATCTTGCTCACGTCGTGCGAGCCGAACGCGGGCTGGATGACGTCGAGATGCGGCAGCGCAGATCCGCCGTCGGCGACGCCGCGCTGCGCTGCCTCGTGGACGTGGTCGCCGGTGGCGGCTCCGGTGGCCTTGCGCTGCACCGGTACGGCGTTTGCGTGCAGCGCCTCAGCCCCGAAGTGCGCCCCCATGCCCGCCTGGCTCGCCGGATCAGGCGACGTGCCGCCGCCGCCAGATTGCACGACAGCAGGATCGATGGACGTGGCCGATTCTGCACTGTCACGCCTCATCTGGATCGACCCGCCGCCGGTGGGCAGCGAACCACTCTCCGGCGCAGCCTGCGGGGCCGTTTCGGTCGTGGTCTGTCCCTCGGCGGCCTGCTTCGCGGCGGCTAGCCTCGCGCGGTGCCGCAGGACGAGCCCAGATTCCCGCACCGGGACGTTGGGGTTGATCAGGCCCGGGCCGCCGGTCATGGACCGCCAGTCAGCGTAACGCTTCCTTTGCACCGGTGCGTCGCCGGGCCGCTGCGGACTGCTATCAGGCGCAGCCTGCGGGGCCGCTTCGGTCGTGGTCGGTCCCTCGTGTCCCTCGGCGGCTTGCTTCGCGGCGGCTAGCCTCGCGCGGTGTCGCAGGACGAGCCCAGATTCCCGCACCGGCAGGTTGGGGTTGACGAGATCGTCCGTCGCAGACCTCTTGCCGATGTCAGCGCCCCCGAACAGGCTCGCGTCGGGCGAGGGCTGCCGCGGCGCTTCGTCGGTGAACCACCTCGGCTTGTTCGAACTATCGTGGTCGGTCATGGGTGCTCCGGGTCGTCGATCGGGTTGCCAGGTTGACGGGCGCGCTGTGCCATCGCTTCCTCGACAGGGATCCCGGCATCGCGCGCGGTAAACGCTCGTTCATCATTCCATGCGTCCGCTGCGGGACAGCTTTCCTACCTCGGCGTATTCTAGCTGCACCGCGCATTCGAGATGCGCCTGGGTCAAGCGGCTTCCATCCTCTGCCGCCAAGAACGCCGCGCGGACGCAGGCGTTGCGGATGTAGCCGCCGGACAGCTCGTACTTGTTCGCGAGCTCGTACAGATCGAGATCACCGGCGATCGGGATCGTGGCCGGGAGGTGCACGCGCCAGAGCTCGATCCGCGCTTCGTGATCAGGGAACGGAAAGGTGATCCGGAACGACAGCCGGCGCTTGAACGCAGGATCGATCGACGCGCCGAGATTCGTCGTCAGGATCGCGAAGCCCTCGAACGAGTCGAGGCGCTGCAGCAGGTAGTTGACCTCGAGATTCGCGAACCTG